>Ga0209457_1000135_pt1 | contig 25014 bp, 20 predicted proteins | sample WorMetHEROISLAND_5_FD_187410 | JGI IMG/M metagenome (GOLD analysis project Ga0209457, IMG submission 187410) | Marine gutless worms symbiont microbial communities from Max Planck institute for Marine Microbiology, Germany - Olavius sp. 5 HERON... ... | reverse complement strand
GCGGGGGCCTGGGCGGGTTCTTGGGCTGGGGGTTGCTGCCGTTCGTGGCTGTGGCCCTGCGCAGGCCGGCGAGGGAGAGTCTGCTGCTCCTGTTGTTGGCGACGGTGATCCTGGTTCGCCGGGTGCAGGGGAATCACGGCGGCGAGCGGGGTCGGGGTCCGGCGTTGGAGCGCGCCATCTACGACTCTGATCGGACGGTTGAGGACTACCCGGGAGCGGCGGACGAGCCGGTGACCCCGTGAGGCCGCGCCGCGTCCTCTGGGTCGCGGCGTTCTCGGTCGTCATCTACATCGGGTTCGGCTACTGGGTGTGGACCAACTTCGGCGACGACATCCCCTCGTTGAGCGGCGCGGCGTGGGCGCTGGTCTTCTTGGCCGCCGTCGCTCAGATCAGCGCCAAGTGGTTCTTCGGCCTCCTGTTCAGGGAGTCGGTTCAGGAGGCGGGCGGCGACTTGCGCCGGTGGTCGGCCTTCAAGGCCGCCTTGGTGGGGGCGGGCATCGCCCGGATGATCCCCGCCGGCGGGGCGGTGACCCCGGTGGGCATGTCTTGGACCGTGCGCGACGAGACTCGCGGGTCGACGGCGGGCCCGGCGCTTCGCACCGTGTTCCTCAACTACGGCGGCCTGTTGATCCTCACCGGTGTCGGGTTGCTTCTCGCCCGCCCCACCGAGAACGCCCTGATCGGGGGGTTGTCCGTCAGCCTGATGATCTTGGCGCCGTTTGTGCTGGTCGCCGGGCTGGCTGTGATGTTCGGGTCGGGGAGGCTGGGCACGATCTCGAAGCGCCTCCCGAAGGCGATCAGGAGGAAGGTCGAGGACTCGATGGTCAACCACCTGCCCGGGTGGGAGTCGCAGATCTACATCTGGGCCAGGCTGCTGGCGGAGGCGGCGGCTTTGTGGGTGGTGCTCTACGCGTTCGGGATCGAGGTTGGAGCCTTGCAGGTCCTCGCCGCGTTCGGGCTGTCTCAGCTTGTCGGCGGCTTGCCGGGGACGCCGGGCGGGCTGGGTGTGACGGAGGCGGGCCTTGTGGCGGTGCTCGCCGCCTACGGGTTCCCGGCGGCGACGACGTTTGTGCCGACTCTGGTGTTCCGGCTGGTGTCGTATTGGCTACCTGCCGCTCTCGGGTTCTTGGCGGGGGGGTCGACTTTCCTCCACTCCGACGAGGCGAGGGAGGCCGAGGCGGCCGCTTGAGCCATGTGTGGCGGATGCGTGTGCAGAATCGCGGCTCTGGTCGGTACTACTGCACACGCCGGGCAGTGCTGCACACGCTTGCGGCCGCTTCGCCGCATCGCCGCCTGGCCGCTTCGCCGCATCGCCGCCTGGCCGCTTCGCCGTCTCGGCGACTGACCGTCAACGGCCCGCCAACGCCTCCAAGGCTTTAATGAGGGCGTGGTTGCCCTCCGATCCAAGCCCCTGCGCCTGCAGGGCGCGGTAGAGCTGGAAGACGAGGGCGGTCCCGGGCAGTGGGGCGCCCAGCTCGTCGGCGGCCTCCAGCACCAGCCGCAGGTCCTTCTGCTGAAGGTCGATGGTGAACCCGGGCGCCCAGTCGCCCTCGATCATCTGCGGCCCGCGGTTCGACAACATCCACGACCCGGCGGCCCCTCCCTCCACGGCGGCGAGGGTTGTGCGCAGGTCGAGGCCGGCGGCGTCGGCGAGGAGGAGCGCCTCGGAGACGGCGAGCTGAGTCACCACCACCAGCACCTGGTTGACCGCCTTCGTCATCTGCCCGGCGCCGGGGGCGTCGCCGACGTGGGTGACCGACTTGGCGTATGCGCTCATCAACGGCCTGGCCCGCTCCACAGCCTTCTCGGGCCCCCCGGCCATCACCGCGAGCGTCCCGTTGAGCGCCCCCTCCGACCCCCCCGACACGGGGGCGCCCACCCACTCGACCCCAAACTCGGCGGCCCGCGCCGCCATGTCCTCGGTGGCCGTCGGCGAGACGGTCGAGTGGTCCGCCAGCACGCTCCCCTCGGCCATCCCCCCGATGACCCCGTCGCACCCGAACACAACCTCCTCGACGTCGGAGGTGTTCGACACACACACGAAGACGATGTCGCTCTTCGACCCGACCTCGCGGGGCGTCTCGGCGACCTCGGCCCCCAGCCCCTCGGCCTTCGACCGGGTGCGGTTCCACACGATCGGCCGATGCCCGGCCTTGACCAGGTTGGCGGCCATGGCGCGCCCCATGATCCCCAGGCCGATGTATCCCGGTCTTGTCATGCCGCGGCGCTTGTCATGTCGCCGCAGGCTACCCGCCCGGCGATTCTCAATGCACAAGCTTCGGTATAGGCGAATCCAGAGCATTAGGAAACCGGATTGGGCGTTAGCCGGCCGGGCCGTTAGGCGGCCGGGCCGTCAGCCGGCGAGGCTGCTAGTCGACGACGACCAGGACCTCGTCGGCTTCGACTTGGTCGCCCGCCTCGCGCCGGACCGCCGTCACGGTCCCCGCATGGGGCGCCCGGAGGGTGTGCTCCATCTTCATCGCTTCCAACACGACGAGCACCTGGCCCTCGGCCACGGAGTCGCCGACGCCCGCTCCCACCGAGACGACCTTGCCCGGCATCGGGGCGTGCAGGGCGCCCTCGTCGCCCTCCGCCTCCGCCGCGGGGAATCGAGCCGCCTCCACGAGGCGAGCCGGGCCCTCGTCGGAGTCGACGAAGCGAAGGTCGCCGTATCGGGCCACCTTGAAGCGACGCTCAACCCCGCCGACGGACAAGGCGACCCTGCCGGCCGAGGCGGCGACGACCACGACCTCGCCGAGTACCTCGTCCTCGAACGCACTGGCGGAGTAACGCACGTCGTGGCGCCCGTGACGGCCGTCGAAGGCCCGGTGTTGCAGGGCGCTGGGGGAGTTCCGCCAACCCGAGGAGATGGTGGACGACACGCGAGCCGACGCCCGCTCCAGAGCCTGGTCGGCCAACGCACACGCCGCGGCCGCCCGGCGCTCCCCTTCGGCGTCGAGCAGCGGCCTGCCCAGCCGGGCGGCGCCGTGGCGGTCGAGGAAACCCGTGTCGGTCTCCCCGAGCAGGAACTCGGGGTGCTCCAAGACCCGGACGAGCAGGGAGCGGTTGGTCGTCGACCCGTGGATGTGGGCATTTCTCAGCGCGGAGGAGAGAGCCGCAGCGGCCCGGTCGCGGGTGGACGCGTGGGCGACGACCTTGGCGATCATGGGGTCGTAGTGGACCGAGACCTTCGAGCCAGACTCCACCCCGGAATCGACCCTCAGGCCCTCCCGCTCCGGGAACCACACCTTGTCGAAGCCGCCGGTCACGGGCAGGAAGTCGTTGAGCGGATCCTCCGCGCACAGACGGGCCTCGATGGCGTGCCCGTCGATCGGCGGGATCTCGTCACAGAGAGCGGCGCCTTCGGCCACCTCGATCTGCAGGTGGACAAGGTCGAGGCCGGTGACCATCTCCGTGACCGGGTGCTCCACTTGGAGCCGGGTGTTCATCTCCAGGAAGTGAAACTCGGCGCCTTGCACGAGGAACTCGACTGTGCCGGCGCCGACGTAGCCGACCGCCTTGGCCGCCCTGACGGCGGCCTCCCCCATGTTCCTGCGCATGTCCTCCCCGACGGCGGGCGAGGGGGACTCCTCGATGATCTTCTGGTGGCGGCGCTGGATCGAGCACTCCCGCTCGTAGAGGGAGATCACGTTCCCGTGGGTGTCGCCGACCACCTGGATCTCCACATGACGGGGCGAGTCGAGGTACCTCTCGAGGAACACCGAGCCGTCGCCGAACGCCGCGGCGGCCTCCCGTCGCGCCCCCTCAACCGCCTCCAACAGCAGGTCGGGCCCTTCGACAACCCTCATCCCCTTGCCGCCGCCCCCGGCCGACGCCTTCACCATCAGCGGGTAGCCGATCGACGCCGCCGCGGCCTTGACGGCCTCGGCGGCCGCCTCGGCCGCCTCACCGCCAACCGGGCCGTCGGCCTCGACGCCAACCGCGACGTCGCCCCCGACCTCGGTCGAGCCCTCCGGCTCGACGCTCTCGAGCGTCGGGACCCCGACCGATTTCATCAGCGCCTTGGACGCGGGCTTCGACCCCATGATCTCGATCGTCTCGGGCGACGGCCCGATCCACGTCAGCCCGGCTTCGGTCACGGCCTTGGCGAAGTCCGCCCGCTCGGCGAGGAACCCGTAGCCGGGGTGCACGGCGTCGGCGCCGGCCCTCTCGGCCGCGTCGAGCACGGCCTCGATGTTGAGGTAGGTGTCGGCGGCTTCGGCTCCGGGCAGCAAGACGGCCTCGTCGGCCTCGCGGGCGTGCGGCTCCCCCGCGTCGGGCTCGGAGTAGACGGCGACGGTCGAGATGCCCATCTCCCGGCAGGTGCGGAATACCCGGCGAGCTATCTCCCCGCGGTTGGCCGCCAGGATCTTCGCCACGCTCACGTCACATCCTGAACACGCCGAACCGGTCCCCGCCCTCGACAGGCCCGGAGTGGATGGCCGAGAGGGCGATCCCGAGCACGGTGCGGGTGTCGCGGGGGTCGATCAGCCCGTCGTCGCGGACGCGAGCCGTGGAGTAGTAGGCCGTCTCGGTCTCCTCCATCATCTTGGTCAGCTCGGCGCTTCGCTCGGCGTCGGCCTCCTCGTCGAACTCCGTCCCGTGCGACTCGGCCGACTGCCGGGCGACGATCGACATGACCCCGGCGAGCTGCTTCGGCCCCATCACCGCCACCTTGTGGTTGGGGTAGCCGAAGACGAACCTCGGGTCGTAGGCCCGCCCCGACATGCCGTAGTTGCCCGCCCCGTAGGAGACGCCGGCCATCAGCGAGATGTGCGGCGCCTCGGAGTTGGCGACGGCGTTGATCATCTTGGCCCCGTCTTTGATGATCCCGCCCTGCTCGTACTCCTTGCCCACCATGTACCCGGTGGTGTTGTGGATGAAGATGATCGGGGTGTCGTAGCGGTTGCACAGTTGGATGTGCTCGGTGGCCTTCTCGGCCTCTTCGGAGAAGATGACGCCCCGCTGGTTGGCGACGACGCCGACCGGGTAGCCGTGCACCGAGGCCCACCCGGTGAGGATGGAGGGGCCGTAGGCCGCCTTGTACTCCTCGAAGCGGGAGCCGTCGGCGAAGCGGGCGACGATCTCTCTCATGTCGAAAGGGGCCCGCAGGTCGGCGGGGATCACGCCGAGGATGTCGTCGATGTCGTGGGCGGGCTCGTCGGCGGGCCGGGTGGGGCCGTATCCCCGCTTCCTCCAGTTGAAGTGGGCGACGATGTCGCGCCCCATGCGTATCGCCTCATGCTCGCTCTCGGCGTAGTAGTCGGACAGGCCGGAGACCTTGGAGTGCATCTCGGCGCCGCCGAGCTCCTCGTCGGTGGACTCCTCGCCGGTGGCCATCTTCACGAGGGGCGGGCCGCCGAGGAACACCTTGGCCTGCTCCTTGACCATCACGGCGTAGTCGCACATGGCCGGGAAGTAGGCGCCGCCGGCGGTGGAGGAGCCGAAGACGAGCGAGACGGTGGGGATACCGGCCTTGGACAGGCGGGTGAGGTTGCGGAACCACTTGCCGCCGACGATGAAGACCGCCGCCTGGTCGGGGAGGTCGGCCCCTCCCGACTCGACCAGGTTGATGAGGGGGAGCCGGTTCTCCATGGCGATGTCCATGATCCGCAGCGACTTGGCCAGGGTGAAGCGGTTGAAGACGCCGGCCTGGCTGGTCGGGTCGTTGGCGAGCACGGCGCACTCGACGTTGTTGATCACGCCGATGCCGGTGACGACGTTGGCGCCGAGGGGTTTGTCCGAGCCCCAGGCGGCGAGGGTGGACAACTCGAGGAAGGGCGAGTCGCGGTCGAGGAGCAGCTCGATGCGCTCCCTGGCGAGGAGCTTGCCTCGATCTCGATGGCGCCGGACGTACTTCTCGCCGCCTCCGAGGCGGGCTTGGGCTTGGAGCTCCTCGAATTGGGCCAGCTTCGCCTCCATGGCGGCGCGGTTGGCCCGGTAGGCCTCCGAGCGCGCGTCGACGCGTGTGCCCAGCACCTGCATGACGGGGAGGCTAGTTGCCGCCGGGCCGAGCCGACGGCCGGGTCGAGGGTTGCCCGGCCGATGCGTGTGCAGTATTGCGGCTCTCGTCGGTACTGCTGCACACGCTGACAGATGGGTGTGCCGGGGCGCCGGGCGTCAGTAGTAGAAGCGGATGATGGTCTCGGCCACCATGGCGGGCCTCTCGCTCCCCTCCACCTCGATGGTCACCGTCCGGTCGACCTGGATGCCGCCGGGGACCTCGCTCACGTCGTCGACCCGCACACGGGCCCTGATCCGCGAGCCGACGGGGACCGGCGCGGGGAACCGCACCTTGTTCAGCCCGTAGTTGACGGCCATACGCGGCGACCCGACGTCTAGGGGGATCTCGCTCACGAGCGGGACCGTCAGCGCAAGGGTCAGGAAGCCGTGGGCAATAGTGCCGCCGAACGGGGTCAGCTTCGCCTTCTCCTCGTCGACGTGGATGAACTGGTGGTCGTCGGTGGCCGCGGCGAAGGCGTTCACGCGGCTCTGGGTGATTTCCATCCAGTCGCCTGTGACCGCCTCCGCCCCGACCGTCTCACTCAGCCTCTTGGGCGCCACCCCGTCCATGGCTCGATGATGGCAGAGTTGGGCTGCGACCGCAAACCGCGTACCCTGGGCCCATGGCCGAACCAACGAAGCTGATGGTATGGATTGATCAGGACCTGTGCACCGGGGACGGGATCTGTGAGGAGATCACCCCGGACGTGTTCCAGGGCCGCGACGACGGGCTCTGGGTCGTCAAGGAAGACGCCAAGCACTTCGGGACCACCGTCGTCTTTGACGGTGAGCAGGCGCCCGACGGCGCCCGAGGCCTGGCCCGCGTGCCCGACCACCTCATCGACGACGTGGTCGAGTCGGCCGAGGAGTGCCCGGGCGAGTGCATCATGGTGGAGCCCTACCAGGAGTCCGCGGCCCACACCCCCTAACCCCCAAAAACCCGGAGAACCGGTTTCCTAATGCTCTGGATTCGCCTATACCGCAGTTTATGCATTGAGAATTGGGCCGCGGCCCGATCCGGCCACTCCACGCGGCGCGACTTGACCCAACCGGACGGGGCGCCCGGCGCCTCAGGAGAGTGAGCGGCCCCCGCCTGCGACCACCACATGGCCGGTGATGTATGAGGAGAGGGGGGTGAGCAGGAACCAGACGACGTTGGCTATCTCCTCCGGCCTGCCCATGCGGTCGAGGGGGATCGCCGAGACCATCTTCTCCAACGTGCCCTCCGGGATCGCCATCGCCATCTCGGTCCCGATCAGCCCCGGCGCCACGGCGTTGACCCGCACATGGGGCGCCAACTCCAGCGCCATGGCCCTGGTCAACCCGACCAGGCCGCCTTTTGACATCGAGTAGTTGTACTGGCCGAAGGCGCCCAGGTAAGACCGGGAGGCCATGTTGACGATCGACCCGCCCTCGGCCATCAACGGCGCCAACTCCACCGAGAGGCGGTAGGCCGCGCCGAGGTTCACGTCGAGGACCGCCCGGAAGCTCTCGTCGGTCATGTTGACCAAGCGCGAGTCCCGTGTGATCCCGGCGTTGTTGACCAGCCCGAGGAGGGGCGCCCGAGCCTTCTCGACGGCCTCTCGCACCGCCGCTACCCCGTCGTCGGAGGTCAGGTCGGCTTGGACCGGCGTGATAGCCGCCCGGGGGAAGTCGGTCGCCGGAGGGGAGTCGCTCGCCGGGGTGGAGACGTCGGCGCCGATGACGGTGAGCGACGGGATGGCAGCCATCCGCTCTGCCACGGCCAAGCCGATGCCGCGGGCCGAGCCGGTGACGACTATCGAGCCTCTCACGGCAACGCCTTCCCGATGTGGGAGGCGCCGACGCGAATCAACTCGCCGGTGACCCCGTCGGAGGCCGACATCCGTTCCGCCCAACGCTCGACGGAGGCTCGGTCGGCGCCGGAGTCGTAGGCGACCACGTTGGCGGTCCACCCTTTCCTCGCCCCCTCGGCGGCGGCGGTCCGGGCGGCGGAGAGGAGGCCCGCCGCCACCATGGCGTCGCCCGCTCCGCCTCTGCCCAGCAGGTCGTCGTGGCGCACCACATACACAAATGCAGCCTCGGCCTGCGCGGCCGCCCGGCTCATCTCGAAGGCGCGCTCAAGCTCGTCGCGGATCTCTCGCCAGTCGTCGCCGACGGGTCGGGCCCAGAACACGCTCACGGCGCCGTCGCCGTCCCTTCTTCGATCATCTTCTCCACCGTGGCCGGGTCGACGCCCATCTCGACGAGAACCTCTCGGGTGTGGCTGCCCAGCGCCGGGGGAGGGGCGCCGGCGAGGGCGGGCTCGCCGTCGAACCGGATGGGCGACCCGGTGGCGCGGACCCGGCCTGCGGTGGGGTGGTCGTACTCGACAAGCATCCGGTGGAGGCGGGCCTGTGGGTCGTCGAGGGCCTCGGCGAGGGTGAGCACTCGGCCCGTCGGCAGCCCGGCGCCGCCGAGCAGGCCGACCCAGTGCTCGGCGGTCTCCGTCTTGAACACCTGGGCCAGGCTCGCAGTCAGCGTCTCCCTGTCGGCCATCCGCTTCTCGTTTGTTGGATGACTCTCGGCGAGGTCGGCCCGCCCGATCGCCTTGCAGAGCAGCGAGAAGTGGCGGTCGGAGACGATGCCGAGCGTGAAGGGCGCGTCGGACGCCTCGAACACCTGGTTGGGGGCGAGGAACACGCTGGCGGTCCCGGTTCGCTCGGGTTGGGCGCCGGCCATCAGGCCGATGGCGTTCCAACCGGACTGGACGGCCATCAACCCGTCCCGCAACGAGACATCGACTCGCCTGCCCCGACGCGGCGTCTCCGCCAGGGCGGCGGCGACGGCCAAGGCGGTGTTGGTGGCGGCGACATAGTCGCCGATGGTGGTGGCGGTCTTGCGGGGGCCGTCCCCGGGCTCGCCGGTGATCGAGATCATCCCGGACTCGCCTTGGAAGATGACGTCGACTCCGGCCCGGCTGGCGTAGGGCCCCGTCGAGCCGAACGCCGACACGGTCGCGTAGACGACCTCGGGGCTCAGCTCCCGGCACCGGCCCTCCCCGAGGCCGAGCCGTTCCATGGCCCCGTGCCGCAGGTTGTGCAGCACCACGTCGGCCTTTCCTACGAGATTGTCGAGCACCTGCCTGGCGACTCGGCTCTTCGTGTCGAAGGAGACCGACTCCTTTCCCCGGTTTACGGCCATGAAGAACGCCGACTCGCCACCTTGGAAGGGGCCGAACCGCCGGCCCAAGTCTCCTGCGGGAGGCTCCACCTTGATGACGCGGGCCCCGAGGTCGGCGAGGAGCATGCCGGCGTAGGGGGCTGCGATCAGGTTGCCGAGCTCGACGACGACGGTCCCTTGCAGCGGCCCGCCGGCCGTCCCGGCCGGCGGGCCGCCCGACACCCCTTCCAGCGGCCGCCCCGCCGCCCCCTCAGGCACGTTCCACCACCATGGCGACGCCTTGACCGACCCCGACGCACATCGCGGCCAGGCCGTATCGGCCTTTCCGCCTGGCCAGCTCGTGGACGAGGGCGCCGACGATCCGGGCGCCAGACGCGCCGAGCGGGTGCCCGACGGCGATGGCGCCGCCGTTGACGTTGACTTTGGCGGGGTCGAGGTCGAGCAGCCGCATCGAGGCGAGGGCCTGGGAGGCGAAGGCCTCGTTCAGCTCGATCAGGTCGAGGTCGGCGACGGCGAGACCGGCTCGGGCCAACGCCTTCTCGGAGGAGGGCGCCGGGCCGATTCCCATGACGTCGGGGTGCACTCCGGCGGCGGCGGATGAGACGATGCGGGCCATCGGGGTCAGCCCGTGGTCGGCCAGGCCCTTCTCGGTCGCCAGCAACAGGGCGGCGGCCCCGTCGCTCATCGGCGAGGAGTTGCCCGCCGTGACCGTCCCGCCTTCTTTGAAGACCGGCTTGAGGCCGGCCAGCTTTTCCATCGAGGTCTCGCGCCGAGGCCCTTCGTCGCTCTCGACGAGCACGGCGGCCGCACCTCTCGGGTCGGCGGGGGCCTCGATCGGCTCGATCTCGTCGGAGAGTCGCCCGGCGTCGGCCGCGGCGACAGCCTTCCGATGGCTGCCCAGGGCGGAAGCGTCTTGGTCGTCGCGGGCGACGGACCATCTCTCGGCGACCTTCTCGGCGGTCATCCCGAGGCTGATCGGCGGGTACATCTCCTCCATACGCGAGTTGACGAGCCGCCATCCGAGGACGGTGTCGGTGGAGACCGGGTCGCCGGTCGGGAACCCCCGCTCGGCCTTGAGCGTGACGTAGGGGGCGCGGGACATCGACTCCGACCCGCCGGCGATCATCACGTCGCCCCACCCATCCATGAGGGCCTGGCGCGCGGAGATCACCGCTTGCAGGCCGGAGCCGCACAGGCGGTTGACCGTGACTCCGGCCGTCTCGACGGGGAGACCGGCGAGCAGGCCCGCCATCCTCGCCAGGTTGCGGTTGTCTTCGCCGGCCTGGTTGGCGGCCCCCCACCAGATGTCTTCCACAGCCGCCGGGTCGAGGCGCCGGTTGCGGGCCAAGAGGCGGGTCGCGGCGTGCGCCGCGAGGTCGTCGGGCCGCACGAGGGCGAGCCGCCCCCCGAGTTTGCCCATCGGCGTGCGGCAGGCGTCGACTATATAGACGTCAGCCATCACCCGATCATACGGCCAACGCCCCGGGCGGAGGGGGGCCGTTCAAGCCTTCTCGGCCGGGCGCCGATAGCGACTTGTGCCAGGAAGCGACGGCATGGAGGTCGGATGCATCTTGCGGGGGAGCTGACCGACTGGGGCATCAACGACCTGCTTCAAATCATGCAGGTCACCAAGAAGACCGGATCGCTCGACATCACCGCCGCACCCAATGGGCGAGTCCACTTCCGCGAGGGCATGGTCACAGGCGCCGAGGTCTCCGACGCCAAGGGCGCCAGGGCGGGCGCCGACCTCAGCGGGGTGATCGACATCGTGTACGCCCTCTCAAGGTTGGAGTCGGGCACTTTCACGGTCGGCCCGGCCGACGGCCCCGACTCGCCGCGTTGGTCGGTCGATGAGGTGATGGCCGATGTGGAGGTGGTGAGATCCCTCGAAGACGAGGTCACCAACTCCGGCCTTGTCGAGGCGGTCGGGGTGCGGCTCGCCAAGGAGGTCTCCGAGCCGATGACGTTGGCGCCGGCCGACTGGTCGGCTCTCGTCTTGTTGGTGCGGCCGTTCAGCTTCGGCGATCTTGAGACGGAGTTGGGCCGGGGCGGGGCGGTCCGGGTGTTCCACGCGTTGCATCGTTTGGGAGTCGCCGAGGCCGTTGAGGAGGTCGAGCCCGAGGCGGCTGATCTCCCGACGGAGGGTGAGGCTCTTGCGGACGCGCCACATGCGCCTCCGCATGCGGCGGCGCATGTTGGGGAGGGCCCTTCCCGGTCGACGTTCTCTTCCGACCTGGGTGGGCCCGTCGGCGCCGGGACCGACTCCGGCGACGCCCCTGAGGTCGACTTCGGCGCCGTCTCCGAATCCGAGCCCGGGGACCACTCGACTGCCGAGTCGGGCGACGCCCCTGGTGTTGAAGCCGAGTCGGGCGAGCACTCGACTGCCGATCCGGGCTACGCCCCCGATGCCGAATTCGAGTCGGGCGACGACACCAGAGCCGAGTCGGGCGATGTCCCTGAGGCTGAAGCCGAGTCGGGCGATGTCCCTGAGGCCGAGTCGAGCGACGCCTCCGACGACTCGCCCGGCGACGACTCGCCCGGCGGCGACGCCTCAGAGATGGCTGAGGGCGAGGCTTCGGCTGCCCTCGGCGTGTCGGCCCCGGCCTCGACCACCCTCACCGACGGCGTCTACAACGAGATCCGCAGGCTCCGCAGCCGAGCGGTCGAAGGGAAGTTGAGCGCCCGCGGGCAGCGGTCGCGTCGCTGACCCGGCCCCCGTCGGCCGACCCCGGCCCGCACGCCCCTACAATCGCCGGGTGAGCGAGAGAAGCACCGTCGCAGTCATCGGCGTGGGCGCCATGGGCGAGGCGCTGGCCGCCGGGTTGTTGTCCGCCGGTTGGGCGCCGCATGAGATCTCCCTCTGCGTCAGGCGAACCGACCGCGGCGAAGAGTTGGCCGCCCAGCTGGGTTGCCCGACCACCCTCGACCCGCTGGAGGCGATGGAGGGTCGGGACGTGATCGTCATTGCCGTCAAGCCCAGGGACGCTCATGCGGTCCGGGACGCCATCGCCGGGTCGGTGGCCGAAGGTCAGACTGTCATCTCTCTGGCCGCGGGCGTCACCACCGCGTTCTACGAGGAGACTCTCGGCGAAGTCCCTGTGGTCAGGGCCATGCCCAACACACCCGCCCTCGTGCGGGAGGGCGTCACGGGCGCCGCCGCCGGCGCCCACGCCGGGGCCGAAGACCTTGAGTCCGCCCGCGAGGTGTTGGGGGCGGTGGGAGACGTCCGGGTGATGGACGAGTCGCTGCTCGACGCCGTCACCGCCGTGTCGGGCACCGGCCCGGCATATGTGTTCCTTCTAGCGGAGGCCCTGACCGAGGCCGCCATGCGCGAGGGACTGTCCCGCCACGTCGCGGAGAGCTTCGTGCATCAGACAATCCGGGGCGCAGGCCACCTCTTGACCGGCACGGGGAAGAGCCCGGCAGAGCTTCGTTACGAGGTGACGTCGCCGGGAGGCACAACCGCCGCCGCCGTGCACGTCCTTGAGGAGCGGGGGTTCAGGGCCCTTGTTGAAGACGCCGTCCGGGCCGCCGCGTTGCGCGCCGCGGAGCTTGGCGGGAGCGCCTGAGGGCGACCTCGCCGCCGACCTGGGCGCGGGTGAGGCGCCGACCTGGCCCGCCGCCCCGTCGGAGACAGGGCCAGAGCCGGGCCCGGTCGGGCACGATTACACTCGCTGGTCATGGCGTTGACCGAGGAACGGCGGGACAACCAGCGGGCGACGAGCAAGGCGGCCCGACTCCTAGAGGCGACGGGGGCGGCGGCGGCCGTCGGGACGCTGGCCCTGGGCGTGGTCGGCACCCTGCCGGGGCATCCGCACTTCGAGGTGGGGCGCACGATCTTCGGCAACATCGCAGACTGGCTCGTTGCCGTCTTCTACGTCGGCCTCGCCGCCTTCCTCTGGCTGACGTTCCACCTGTTCGCGAGACGAGCCGCTAGCTGGGGCCAGGGCCGGCCGGACCGGCGCACCGGCCGGCGCCGGGAGCGGGTCACTCTCCTCAGGGAGGCGCTCTCCATGAAGACGGTCATGCGCGACCGCAGGGCCGGGTTGATGCACTCCTTGATCTACTACGGGTTCCTCGTCCTCTTTCTGGGCACCGTGACCCTCGAGATCGACCACCTGCTGCCTGCAAGCCTCAAGTTCCTCCACGGCGGCTTCTACCAGGGTTACTCCGCCGTGCTCGACGCGGCGTCCTTGGCCTTCTTGGCGGGGCTGGCCCTCGCCGTCGTCGGCCGTTACCTGGCGCCGATGCGGCGGCTCCGGTCGAAGACGAGGCCGGAGGACGCCCTGATCCTCGGCGTCCTGGCCGTGATCGGGATCACCGGCCTGCTGACCGAGGCGGCCCGCATCGCCTTGGCGGGGCGGCCCGACTTCGAGGTGTGGTCGTTCGTGGGACACCCGCTGTCGGCGCTCTTCGAGCAACAGAGCGTAGGCGGCTGGCACCGTTTCTTCTGGGTCTCTCACGCCGCGGCGTTCGCCCTCTTCCTCGTCGCTCTCCCGACGACGAAGCTGCGCCACATGGTCACGTCCCCCGCAGACATGTTCCTCTCGCCGAGGGAGCGGGCGAGGGGGGCGATGCGGGAGTTGCCCAACCTGATGGAGGCGGAGGACATCGAGACGATCGGCGCGAGCGTGGCCGCCGACCTGACGTGGAAGCAGATCTTCGACGCCGACGCCTGCACGGTGTGCGGCCGCTGCACCTCCGTCTGCCCGGCCAACCTGACGGGCAAGCCGCTCGACCCCCGGGAGATGGTCCTGAAGACAGGGGCGGCGGCCGCCTCAGCGGCGGGGGTGTCGCCCCCGGTCTCATCCCCGACGACCCTGGAGGGTGCGGGCTCGTTGTTCGAGGCGATCGGCCCCGACGAGGTGTTCGCCTGCACGACCTGCCGGGCGTGCGACGAGATCTGCCCGGTCAACATCGAGATCGTCGACCGCATCCTCGACATGCGACGCCACCTGACCCTCATGGAGTCGGAGTTCCCCGCGGAGTTGGGTAAGGCCTTCGTCGCCATGGAGAACCAGTCCAACCCGTGGGGCCTCAGCCCGCAGGCCAGGGCCGACTGGGTGTCGGAGGTGGGGTTCGAGGTGCCGGTCCTCGGCGAGAACGGGAAGACGACGGCCGAGTACCTGTGGTTCGTCGGGTGCGCAGGCGCCTACGACGACCGCAACACCGCGGTGTCGGTCGCCCTCGCCAGGCTTCTCCACGAGGCGGGAGTCGACTTCGCCATCCTGGGGACCAGAGAGATGTGCAGCGGCGACCCGGCCCGGCGGGCGGGCGCCGAGCTTGTCTTCCAGCAGCTCGCTCTCGGCAACATCGAGACGTTCAACGAGCTAGGCGTGACCAAGATCATCACCCAGTGCGCCCACTGCTTCAACACGATCGGCGCCGAGTACAAGGGGTTCGGCGGCGACTACGAGGTTGTGCATCACAGCCAGTTGTTGGCCGAGTTGCTCAGGCAGGGCCGTCTCCGGCGGCCGGTCGGGGCCGACGGGGCGCCGAAGAAGATCACCTACCACGACGCCTGCTACCTGGGGCGCCACAACGACGTCTACCTGGCCCCCCGCGAGGTGGTGGGGGCGTCGGGCGGCCGGGTGGTTGAGATGGGCCGCCACGGCACGAGGGCGCTCTGTTGCGGCGCGGGCGGCGGCCGCTTCTGGATGGAGGAGAAGACGGGCAAGAAGGTGAACGTCGAGCGGGCCGAGGAGGCTCTGGCCGTCGAGGCCGACGAGATCGCCGTGGCGTGCCCGTTCTGTTTTGTGATGCTCGACGACGGCGTCAAGGAGCTGGGACGCGAGGACACACCGGTCCGGGACATCGCCATGATCCTCGCCGACGGGCTCGACGTGCTCGACGGCCCGCCGGGAGCGGGTTGACCGGCCGTGGCGCCTGGCTCGGGCTCGTCGCGCTGCTGGCGGCCTCGGCATGCTCGCAGCCTGCTCTCGGCCCTTCGCCGACCGACCCGCCGCCGACCGCGATCACCGTTGCGGCGACCACGACCTCGACTCTCAAGACGGCAGAGGCGGTCGCTCGTGTTGAGGCCTGCTTGGCCGACCGGGGGGTCGACATCGAGCCTGTTCCTTTCGACGCGAGCGGCCGCCCTCGTTTGGAGCTTGTTATGAGGGGCCTCGGCTTCTCCTCCCCGGAGACGGCCGACGCGCTGACGGCGTGCGCCGAGCCTCTCTCGGCGGGCGCTCTCCGCCTCGACGGCGGCTCTGAGCTGCGGGAGGGTGTCGTGGAGGCGCTCGCCGCCTTCAGCCGGTGTGTGCGCGCCCGCGGAGCGCCGGGTTTCCCCGACCCGAGGGCGGCCTTCGACGGGGTCGGCGCCCCTTTCCCGGCCGACGAGATCCCTCTCTCCGACCCCGACCTTGGGCCGGCCGTCAGCGTCTGCGCCGAGCGCCTGAAGTGATGCAGCGGTGTTGTGTGCCGAGCGGCGAGCCGGAATGGCCCGCGCCGGGCACGATTGAGTGGAAGATGGCCTCAATCGAGGTTCCCGAGATCCCCCCCTACGCCGCTGAGGTCTTCGGCCCCGACGTAGTCTCCGGCGCCGAGGAGGTCTCCGACCCCGACGTTTGGTGGCAGTTGGTCTGGGACCACCCGGAGCTCCTCGCCTACGCCGACGAGGACTTCGACCTCGAGAAGGCCCTCGATCCCGACCATCGGTGGCGGGTGGTCGTCTGGGCCGACCCGGTGAACCTCATGTGCTACGTCGTGTACGTCTTCCGCAAGCTGTGCGGGTTCGCCAAGGTGAAGGCGACGGCGGTGATGCTGCAGGTGCACCATGAGAAGCGGGCGGTCGTCCTCAGGGCGCGTCGGGAGCAAGCCGAGTTCGACTGTCTCCAGCTTCAGAGTCACGGCTTGTGGGCTACGGTTGAGCCGTGACTTCGTTTAAGACCGTCGAGTCGGGCATCCAGTGCAGCTTCGAGCCCGAGGATCGGAGGCTCTTGGCGGAGATCGTCCCGATGCTGGAGGGCCTGGGGCCTCTCGACAAGGACCCGGCCGCGAGGAGGCTCAAGGTCCCCCTCTATCGTCACGACCCCACGGTCGACGACAAGCTTCGGCCCTTTGCGGAGAAGGAGCTTGCCGCGGCGCGCCGGTCCGATCGCAAAATCCTCACCGGAGTCGTCGACGCCGACGACCCTGTGATCGTGACCGAAGACCAGGCGTCCGCCTTCCTGAGGGTCGTCAACGAAGGTCGTCTGGCGTTCGCCGCGAAGTTCGGCTTCGGGGCCCCGGGCGACTATGACGGTCTCAGCGACGACCGGCGCAAGACCCTCGAGGACTTGGGTCGCGTGCTGCATCTGCTGACCGTCGAGCTGTCGCGTCCCCTCTAGGCCCGTCGCCATAATGGCGAAGCGGCTTGACGCCGACCGGCCTCAGCCACGGGCCATTCTCTATGCACAAACTACGGTATACCGAAACCGGAGCATTAGGATACCGGATTCGGGTGATGGTGGAGGGCCGGGTCGGCGTCGGCGCCTGCGGCATCGGCGCCGAACGTGATCGAGGTCGACGCCGTGGCCGGCGCGGACGACACGGAGTGCTCGTCGGGGGAGGCGATCAAGGCGGCCAACGACGACGCGGCGTACCGGGGTTGTGATGCCGGCGTCGGCGATGATGTGATCAGGATCACGGCGCCGGGCCGGATTAATGCGCCGGTTGACGGTTTCCCGATCAACTCGAACATGATCATCCGGGGCGCTACCGGCGGTGCGGGGACAACTATCGTCGGGAGACACGGGAGCGGCGCTGGCGCTGTTGAGCCGTGTTGAGGACTCGCTTATTGAAAGCGATGGGGACGCAGCGGCTTTGCTTCGCCCGTGTCACGAAGTGGGTGATCGACGCCTCGGCTATCCGGAGACTTAGGGCAGGTGGTGGCGCTGCCAGCGTCCTCAAGTGTGGTAACCTTTAGGTTGTCGATAGCACCATCTCAAGGAACACCGACTTGCTTGCTGGCGGCATTTACGGTGAAGGCGCAGAGCTTGTCGAGTTGATCAACTCGACCGTTGCTGAGGACACATATTAGCGGAAGTTAGCCGCGTAGGCGGCGAGGTCTGTGTGGAGGGCGGCGGTGGCGGGACGGTCACGTCGTTGCGGGTGGTTCTTAGCACGATCGCGGGCAACAAGATCGCGGTTGCGCCCGCCTTCTGGACGGTTCGGGTCGGCGGCCGGGTTCCCCGGTTGGATACCGGGCGACCACGGCGACGTCCATGTCTGTCGATGTGAGCAACGCAGACATGCCGGACCGCGATTTCGGCAATGGGCCGCCGCACACGATCAGCGGTCTTGTCTAAGAGGATCTGGACGGCAACGGGGCGAGAGACGGCGGCGAGGTCGGCATCTCGGGGGTGACCCTGGCGTTGGAGGGCCCCGGCGGCACTGTGGTTCACACGGCGACGACGGACAAGCTCGACCCGGCGACGAAGGAGGACAGGCGCGGCGCCTACTCCCTCAAGGTGCCGTCGGGCGACTGGACGGTCCGGGTGGCTGAGTCGGCCTCTGCGACTGTCTTGGATGGCCGTTTGGCGACGACGTCGACCTCCGAGTCGAGGACGGTGTCGGTGCCCGTTTCGGGCGTCAACTTTGGCTATGTGCGGCCGGTGGTGATCTCCGGCCTGGTGTGGGAGGACGCCGACGGGGACGGGGCGAGAGACGCCGGCGAGCAGGAAGACGGCGAGCAGGAAGACGGCGAGGAAGGCATCGGGGGCGTCACCCTGACGTTGACCAAGACCGACGGGACCGGCGGGGCCCCTACGACGACGACCAACGACGACGGGGAGTACTCCTTCCAGGTACCGGCCGGGGAGTGGACGGTAACCGTGACCGTCACCGCCGGGATCTTGACCGATCATGAGGCGCCCGCGAGGACCTCGGTCACCGCGGACGTGTCGGTGGGCGGCGCCGACAACACGGTGTTCAACTACGGCTATCAGCCGTCGGCGTCTACCAGCGATGTGGGTGTGGTGCTGGTGAGCCGGTTGGCGGGTGAGGACCGGTACGCGACCGTTGCCGCCGTCTCGAAGGAGATGCTCGCTCCCGGCGTGGGCACGGTGTATGTGGCTACGGGCGAGGATTCCCCGACGCGTTGACCGGAGGCCCGGCCGCGGCGAAGCTGGGAGGCCCGATCCTCCTGACGCGAAAGGACAAGCTGCCCTCGGCGACCGCACTTGAGTTGAGGCACCTCATGCCGAAGAGGATCGTGGTCGTCGGCGGGACCGGTGTGGTGTCCGCTGCGGTGGAGAAGGCCTTGGCGGCGCACACGACCGGGACGGTGACTCGTCTGGCGGGGGCGGACCGGTAGGCGACGGGCGCGGCGACCTCCGAGGCGGTGTTCGACTCCGACACGCCCGTCGTGTATGTCGCCACGGGACTCATCTTCCGCGACGCGTTGGCGGGTGGAGCGGCGGCGTCGCTCAAGGACGGCCCGGTCCTGCTCGTCTCGGGCGGGACCATCCCGAAGGCGACGCACGACGAGCTGACCCGGTTGAGGCCGAAGAAGATCGTCGTGCTTGGCGGGACCGCCATCGTGCCCGAGTCCGTCCAGGAGGCCCTGAACGTCTACCTCCCCTAGCAACCCGGTTTCCTAATGCTCTAGATTCGGCATACCGGAGTTTGTGTATTGAGAAGCGGAGCGGGGGCTCGGCCGACGGCCGAGCCCCCGGCGCATGGCTGAGCGTGTGCAGTAGTGCCGACGGGAGCCGCATTCCTGCATTCGTAGGCGCCGATGCCGCAGCCGACGCCTCCCGTCGGGCGGGGCTGTCCTCGGGCGTCGGTGGCTTGGCAGGTCGCCGCGTGACCTGCGTCGTGCAGGGGGCTGGTGGCGTCGATGGCCATGGTGTGCACCGTCCCGTTCCCGCCGGCGGTCATGCCCCTCCGGCCGTGGGAGTCCGCAGGTGGGGGCGACGGACCACGGTCCGGGTGTCGCCGACCTCTACGACCACCCACCCGCAGATCGAGTGAGCGCGGGCCGTTCCGCCGTCTTCTCCCGCGTGCGGTTGCCGCCTATTGGGCTTCGTACGCTCCGATGTCGCAGCCGGCGCCTCCTTGCGGGCGGGGCTGTCCTCGGGCGTCGGTGGCTTGGCAGGTCGCCGCGTGTCCTGCGTCGTGGAGGGGGCTGGTGGCGTCGATGGCCATGGTCCGCACATTCCCCATCCCGCCGTTGGGCCCGACCGGGGCGGCGCCGCCGTTGTCGGCCGGTCTCATCAACCCCGACGTGATGTCCTCCAAGGCGAAGCCGCACGAGTCGTCCGACGACGCGTTCCCCTCCCTCGTCGTCGGCGCCTTGCTGAAACTGCACTGTGTCCCCGTGTGGTTGTGGGCGACGACGGTGTTGGTGATCGACACGTCCGCCGGGCCGTCCACATGAACCCCGTCGACGTCCCCGCCCAGGGACCTGTTCTGGGTGATCGTGGCGTTCGCGACCTTCAGCTTCGTCGTATCCGACCCGGAGACCGCGACCCCGCCGCCCTGGGTCATCGAGAGGTTGCCGGCGATCGTCGTGTTGATGATCTCCGTCTCCGTCGACGCGTCCACGCCCGCGCCGTCGCTGCGGCCTTCGTCCGCGTAGACCCCGCTCCTCATCCCCGCGTTCTCGGCGATGAGACTGTCCTCAACCTTGAGGTGACCGCACACGTTGCGCACCCCGCCGCCGAGGTTCTCCGCGACGACAGAGTTGACGACGATCAGGGTCACCTCCGACGTGGGGGCGCAGGCGTCCATGTAGGCGCCCGCCGAATCGTTGTCCTCCAAGACGCTGTTTGCGATCTTCACTGTCCCGCCGCGGCCCGAATCGAAGGACTTCTCGAGCTCGACCCCCGCGCCGCTGTTATCCTCGACATGCAGGTTCTCTAAGACGACGGCGTACCCGGTGTCGGCCGTCTCGTCGGCGCCGTCTCTGATCTCGACCCCCGGGCCGCGGGCGCCCGTCACCGTCAAATCGACCAGCTTCGCCGTAGTGACCGACTCCTCGGTCAACACCACGTCGACACCGCCGCCCCCGGAGACCGTCGTCCCGCCCGCATCCCCCTTCACCGTCACATTCGACGTGATCTGGAAACCGCCGCTCGGCGCTCTGATCACACCAGGCAACCTGATCCTGATCTCGTCGTCGCCCGAGCCCGCCAGGCACCCGTCGACCACAGTGTCGGTCTCAGCGGCTTTCAGGGCCTCCGCCAACGAGCATCTCCCGTCCCTCCCACCTGCCAGCTTGTTGACGTTGATCACGCGGTCCCCCGCAACAGCCGTGTAGCCGAAGTCGAAGTTGGAGGCCGCAGCCCCATCCGCGGTCACCTCTAGGGTCAACGACGGCGGCGTCGTCGCACGACGACCCGACAAGACGCCGTCGGTGTCGGTCACCCGGACCGTCCACTCACCGGGCGCCACCTCGAATTCGTATCCGCCCTCACTGTCGGTCTTCGCCGTCCGCCGCTCCCCGGCGGCGGCGGTCAGCTCCACGACGACGCCCGCGATCCCGGTCTCGGTGTCGCCTTTCATGCCGTCGCCGTCGGTGTCGTCCCAGACCAGGTCGCTGATGGTGACTAGCTGCTGATACCCGAAGTCGAAGCCCGACAGGTCGGCCCCGCCGACCGTCACGTCCAACTCGACCGACGTCGGGGTGGACGCCCCATACCCGTCCAACACGTCGTCGGTGTCGGTCACAGCGACCGTCCACCGGCCGGGCGTCACCCTGATGGAGTAGGCGCCGTGCTCGTCGGTCGTCGCGGTGCGCACATCGCCGTCCCCGTCGTCCGCCTCCACAACGACACCCTCCACCCCGGCCTCACCAGCATCCTTCTCTTGGTCGCCGTCGGCGTCGACCCAGACGAGATCCCCGATCGAGATCAGCGGCGCATACCCGAAGTCGAAGCCCAAGATCCCGGCCCCGACGGCCGTCACGTCCGACTCGACCGACGTCGGGGTGGAAGCCTCATACCCGTCCAACACGCCGTCGGTGTCGGTCACCCGGACCGTCCACTCACCGGGCGTCACATCAAAGGAGTACTCGCCGTCCTTGTCCGTCTCCGTCGAGTCGATCACCTCATCGTCGGAGTCGACCAGATCCAAGGTGACGCCGCCGACGCCGGGCTCGCCGGGATCCTGCTCACCGTCGTTGTTGACATCCTCCCAGACCCGGTCCCCGATCCCGGCGGCGGCCAGCTCGTAGGCGCCGACATCACAAGTCGAGGCCTGCGGGCGGGTCACGCCCCGAGCGTCCTTCCCCGGGCATGCCGTGTTGTCGCCAGCCCCGAACAGGGGGCTCGACACGCCGATCGCCATGGTCAACACGTTGCCCAGGCTGTCGTTCGGCCCGATCGGGGCGGCCCCGCCGTTGTCGGCCAAGTCCCCCAAACCCAAGTCGTCCTCCACCAGCCCGAAGCCGCAGGAGCCGTCCGACGAGGCGTTGGCGGTGCTCGTCGTCGGCGCCGCGGCGAAACTGCACTGCGAGCCGGAGTTGCCGGCGACCGCCGAGTTGACGATGGACACATCCACCGGCCCGTTGGCCTGCACCCCGCCGGTCTGCGCCCCGTTGTTGAGAGGGCTGGTGTTGCCGGCGATAGTGCTGTTCAGGATCGACAACGACGGCGCGAACGGCGACGGCGCCGACGGCGACGACCGAGAGATGAGCACCCCACCCCCGCTGGTCGTGGCGGAGTTGCCGGCGATAGTCGAGTTGACGATCACGGTCTCAGTAGACGCAGTCGACCCGGACCGGCCGACGCGGTCCCGCCACTTGCCCGCATGGGCGTGGACCCCGCCCCCGAGAGCGGCGGTGTTGCCGGTGACCGTGCTGCCCTCGACCTTGAGCCGGCCGCAGGCGTTGACCACCCCGCCGGAGCCGTTGCCGCGGATGACCGAGCCCTTCACCGTGAGACCCAGGCCCTCGTCGTCGGCCGCGTCGCAGGCGTCCACATACACCCCCGCCCCCGGGTTGCGCTCAACCACCGAATCCTCAACATCGACCGTGCCGACCCGAGCAGAGTCGAACGCCTTGACGAACGACACGCCCCGGCCCTCAGCCCCGCGGACACGGGCCACGCGATGAACCCGAAGGCCCGTCAACCTCACCTCATAACCCTCGGTCAACGCGGCGCCCGCATGATCCACGATCGCCACACCCGACCCCCTAGCCCCCGTCACCGTCAAATCAGCCAACGTCACCGCCGTCGCCGCCGCCGTGTCGGGCGACGCCTCCTCGGTCAACACCACCCTGAAACCGCCGCCCCCGCTGACAGTCGTCCCGCCCGCATGCCCCTGCACCGTCACGTTCGACGTGATCTTGAAGCCGGCGGCAGGCGCTCTGATCACACCAGGGGCCCTGACCCTGACCTCGTCGTCTCCCGAGCCCGCCAGGCACCCGTCGACCACAGTGTCGGTCTCAGAAGCCTTCAGGGCCTCCCCCAACGAGCATCTCCCATCCCTCCCACCTGCCAACCTGTTGACGTTGACCACACGGTCCCCCGCATCAGCCGTGTAGCCGAAGTCGAAGTTGGAGGCCGCAGCCCCCTCCACCGTCACCTCTAGCGTCAACGAAGACGGCGTCGTCGCCCGACGACCCGCCAAGACGCCCCCAGTGTCGGTCACCCGGACCGTCCACTCCTCAGGAAGCACCTCAAACCGGTATCCGCCCTTGTCGTCGGTCGTCGCCGTCAACGGGTCACCGGCGGCGGCGGTCAGCTCCACGGTGACGCCCTCGACCCCGGTCTCGCCCGCATCCTTCATGCCGTCGCCGTTGGTGTCGTCCCAGACGAGGTCCCCGATCACGGCTAGCTGCTGATACCCGAAGTCGAAGCCCGACAGGTCGGCCCCGCCGACCGTCACGTCCAACTCGACCGACGTCGAGGTGGAAGCCCGATACCCGTCCAACACGCCGGCGGTGTCGGTCACAGCGACCGTCCAACGGCCCGGCGTCACCCTGATGGAGTAGCCGCCGTGCTCATCCGTCGTCGTCGTGCGCACATCACCGTCCCCGTCGTCCGCCTCCACAACGACACCCTCGATCCCGGCTTCGCCCGCATCCTGTGTCTGGTCGCCGTCGGCGTCGACCCAGACAAGGTCGCCGACCGCGACTAGGGGCGCATACCCGAAGTCGAAATCCGACAAGCCGGCCCCGCTCACAGCCGCCCTCCCGGCGACCGACTCCCCCGCCACGGCCTCATGACCTGTCAACACATCGCCGGTGTCGGTCACTACGACCGTCCAACGGCCCGGCGTCACGTCAAAGGAGTAGGTGCCGTGCTCATCCGTCGTCGTCGAGTCGATCACCTCATCGTCGGGATCGACCAGATCCAAGGTGACGCCGCCGACGCCGGGCTCGCCGGGATCCTGCTCACCGTCGTTGTTGACATCCTCCCAAACCCGGTCGCCGATCTTCACAGCCGTCGCCTCATAAGCGCCGACATCACATGTCGAGGCCTGCGGCCGGGTCACGCCCCGAGCGTCCTTCTCCGGGCATGCCGTGTTGTCGCCAGCCCCGAACAGAGGGCTCGACGCGTCGATCGCCATCGTCAACACGTTCTGCGAGCCGCCTTCCGGCCCGACAACCGCAGCCCCGCCGTTGTCCTCCAGGTCCCCCAAGCCGAAGTCGTCCTCCACCAACCCAGAGCCGCACGAGTCGTCCGACGAGGCGTTGGCCGTGTTCTCCGTCGGCGCTGAGCCGAAACTGCACTCCGCGCCGGAGTTGCCGGCGACCACCGAGTTGACGATAGACGTCCCCACCGAGCCCGTCGTGTGCAACCCGCCGCCGAGCGCGCTCGTGTTGTCGGTGATGGTGCTGTTCACGATCGACAGCCTCGGCCTGACCGCACCGGATTTGGAGACGATCACTCCGCCGCCGAGCAGCACCGCCTCGTTGCCCGTGATAGTGGTGTTGACGATCTCCACGTCCGCGGTGGTCGTGTCGCCGGCGCGAGCCTGCCGATCGGAGTAGTGGGCGTGCACCCCGGCGGCGGAAAGCCCCTCGTTCGCCGAGATGGCGCTGTCCACGACCTTGAGACGGCCACAAGAAGAGTAGACGCCGTTAGAGCGGTTGCCTCGGATGACGCTGTTCGTCACCGTCAAAGAGACGTCGCCCGGAGACGGGTCGCACGCGACCACGCGGACACCGGCCGCGTTGCCGTCAACGATCGAATCCTTCACATGAACACTCCCGGGGCGAGCCGACCCCGACGGCCTCGTGACAGACACCCCACGGCCGGTCGAGTTGCGGATGTCGAGGTTCTCCAGAGTGACGGAATACGCAGTCGTCAGCGCCGTGCCCGCATGGTCGACGACATCCACCCCCGGGCCGGACGCGCCCGTGACCGTCAAGTCGGCCAACGTCACCGTCGTCGCCGCCGCGGTCGCGGGCGAAGCTCTCTCGGTCACGACCACATCGAAACCGCCGCCGCCGCTCACCGTCGTGCCGCCCCCGTTGCCCTGGACGGTCACGTTCGACGCCACCTGGAAGCCGCCGTCAGGCGCGTTGATCACACCAGGGACGGAGATGTTGACCGTGTCATCGCCCGACATCGCCAGGCACCCGTCAACCGTGCTGTCCGTCTCAGCAGCCTCCAAGGCCTCCACCAACGAACACCTCCCATCCCGCGCCGCGCCGTCCCGGGTGTTCACATTGACCACAGGGTCCCCAGCGCCCGCCGACGACTCATAGCCGAAGTCGAAGTTGGAGGCCAGCGCCCCGCTCACCGGCAACGTCAACGACCTCGGCGTAGTCGCCCGACGACCCGCCAAGACCCCCCCGGTCTGAGTTACTCTCACCGTCCAAGCGCCCGGCGGCACATAGAAGCGGTATGCGCCGTTCTCGTTGGTCGTGTCGGTCCGCACGACGTCGTCGTCGCCGTCGACCAGCTCAACGACAACCCCCGCGATCGGATCCTC
>Ga0209457_1000134_pt1 | contig 25089 bp, 33 predicted proteins | sample WorMetHEROISLAND_5_FD_187410 | JGI IMG/M metagenome (GOLD analysis project Ga0209457, IMG submission 187410) | Marine gutless worms symbiont microbial communities from Max Planck institute for Marine Microbiology, Germany - Olavius sp. 5 HERON... ... | reverse complement strand
CTCTTCAAATCTCATCTTCCGAATCTCCTGCAGCAAGTTCGTTCGGCTCATTGGACATCTCCTCGACGTCCAATGAAACCGGACATATCACGGGCTACAAGTCCGGACAGTTTATTTGCTCCCTACACCCTGCGGGGAGACCTTGAAAAAAGAGTACCGACTGGCCTAAAATTCCACTACCGTGGTCGATCCGGGAGTACCTTGTAAAAATCATGGCCGAGCACTTCGCGGAGACCGGTTTCGTTACACTCCGGATTGCGGTCCTGACTATATCCGACAGCCGCCGCGGCGCTGACGATAAGTCCGGTGCTTGGCTCCGGGACGCGGCCGAGCACGCGGGTCATCGGGTGGTCGCCAAGGAAATCGTCCCGGATGATGTGTACCGAATGCGGGTCTTCTTCTCGCGCTGGATCGCCGACCCGCAGGTGCAAGTGGTGTTGACGACCGGCGGTACTGGCATCACCGGGCGGGACAGCACCCCGGAGGCCGTCACACCCCTACTTGACAAGCGCCTCGACGGCTTCGGCGAGCTGTTCCGCGTCCTCTCCTACGAGGAGATCGGTCCTGCCACCTTGCAGTCCCGGGCCGTGGCGGGTGTGGCCAACGGTACCCTCATCTTCTGCCTGCCCGGCTCCGGTGGTGCCTGTCGAACCGCTTGGGACAAGATCCTGCGACTTCAGCTTGACCACCGCACGCGACCTTGCAACTTCGCTCAGCTCCTACCCCGTCTGCTCGAGTCGAAGACCGGACATGTCGGTTCGAAGGACGACGCCCCTATGGGGCTCCAATTCGGCTCTTGAGGACCTGAGCCCGAATGACCCTGCGCAACGACTGCTTCGAGACGCCGCGGGCGCAGCCTCCCCTCTCCGTGGAGGAGGCCCTCGAACGACTGCTGGTCCGATCCCAGCCCATCGCCGGCTGCGAGTCGGTCCCGATCCGATCCGGGCTGGGGCGGGTGTTGGCCGCGCCTGTGGTCAGCACCATTGATGTCCCCAGCTGGGATAATAGCGCGATGGATGGCTACGCCGTGCGCAGCGCCGACTTGGCAGCGGGTGGCGGTCGGCTGCCCGTCTCCCAGCGCGTTCCCGCCGGGGTTGCTGGACTACCGCTGGCCCCTGGCACGGCGGCACGCATCTTCACCGGTGCCCCGATACCCGCCGGTGCCGATACGGTGGTCATCCAAGAATCCTGCACTCTCGACGGCGACCGGGTGCAGTTCCCTCCGGGCATCAAGGCTGGTGCCAACATCCGTCGCACCGGTGAGGATATAGCCGCCGGCTCCCAGGTCATCCGCGCCGGTATCCGGCTGCGGGCCCAGCATCTGGGGCTTGCCGCCTCGGTGGGTCGGACCGAGCTGAGTGTCCACCGCCGCCTGTGGGTCGCTGTCTTCTCCAGCGGTGACGAGTTGGTAACGCCCGGCTCCCCCTTGGGACCTGGGCAGATCTACGACTCCAACCGCTTCATGCTGGAGGGTCTGCTACAAGAGCTGGGCTGTGAGGTCCTGAATTTGGGCTGCATCCGGGATACCCTGGAAGCCACTATGACGGCCCTGGCCGATGCGGCCGAACGTTCGGACCTGATTCTGGTCAGCGGCGGTGTCTCCGTGGGCGAGGAGGACCACGTCAAGCCAGCGGTGGAGCGCCTAGGCAGCCTGGACCTGTGGCAGGTCGCCATCCGCCCCGGTAAGCCCGTGGCCTTCGGTCATATCGGTGCGACACGGACCCCGTTCATCGGCAATCCCGGTAACCCCGTCTCCCTGTTTGTTACCTTCTGCCTCTTCGCGCGCCCCTTCATCCTGCGTAGGCAGGGCATCACGGGGTCCGTTGAGCCCGCTGTGGTAACCGCCGAGGCTGGCTTTACTTGGCTACGTCCGGGCAAGCGCCGCGAATTTCAGCGCGCGCGCCTGGAGCCGAGTCCGGAAGGTCGGCCCCGGGTCGAGGTCTACCCCAGTCGCTCCTCCGCCGTGCTCTCCTCCGTGGCCTGGGCCAATGGCTTGGTCGTGATCCCCGAGGGCCGGGTCGTGCAGGAAGGCGACCCTGTTGCATTCATTTCCTTCAGCGAGCTCACCGGATGATCGAGATCCGCTATTTCGCCCGCCTGCGGGAGCAGTTGGGCCGCGCCAGCGAGGAGATACCACCTGCGACCAAGCTGGCGACGGTCGGCGACATCCTGGACTTGCTGCGCCAGCGCGGAGGCATCTGGTCCGAGCTGTTCGCGGCGGGTGAGCCTGTCTTGGCGGCGATCAATCAGGATATGGCCTGTCCCGAGACCCCGGTCGAAGATGGTGACGAGATCGCCTTCTTCCCGCCGGTTACGGGCGGCTAATCCACCCTTTCCATCGGTTTGTGATCGGTCTGTGCTCGATTCGTACCCTGATCTTTACTCACACTTGACCCCGTCGGACGATCACGGACCATGGGGTGTCAGCGGATAGCCGTTGGGATGAGACTCTCCCAACAGTTCGGTGCTGGTAACCGGTTGGGCAAGATGTACATTTAGATCGCCATGCCGAGCCGCTCTAAACCACGCCAAAGTGCCGGGGCTCCGCCGTTGCTCCCCCTCTCCCCACAACCCCTCTCCCGCAGGGTAAAGGGGCTTATAGCCGCTAGCGGATCGGTTGGAGGAGTCGAGTATGCACCAAGACCGGATTCGTACCGGAGAGAAGGACTTTTTGGCCGCCGGAATTGTAAGGTGTCCGTGCGGTGCAAGGACGCACCGCCATTTTCAATCGGGTCACCGATAGAAGCCAACTCGAAATCACATTTCGACTTGGCGTAAGGGAAAATTCCAAAGATGGAACTTTTCCGCTCCAAACGAAGACTTTGACTTTTTCGAGCTGCCCGATCCTCGGTATAGGCTTGTCACCGCTTCAAGTGCTTGAAGATCGCCTTGGGAATCTTCCTGACCACCAGCATTCCGAGTGCCCAGATGGCTCTCACATAGATGACCTTCCGCCGCTTGCGTACTGCTCGCTCCACGGCTGTGGTGACTACTGCGGGCTGTACCGTCAATAGTGCCGCTGGGTCCATACCCTCCTAATCGTGCGGGTAGCCACGAATCCCGGTGGGACGGTGATGACATGGACGCCCTGCGAAACGGTGGGCGATGGCCTGCCCGATGTCCGAGCGCCCACCCAGTATGAGAACGATTCCTTTTTTCATAGCTCCAGCCTTCGGGATTGCGCAGAGGCAAGACAGTCATAGAAGCCGATATCAGACCCACGGTGAAGGATGTGCACCGGTCGTCGGTCCGGAAGGACCGGTGCCATTTTTCGGAGAGAGGTGATTAATAGCGTCCTTGCTGATGGTGGATATAGTTGCTCATTTCCACGAACTGCATATTCATGCGCTGGGTGATTTGATGCACCTCGCGGGCAATGGCGCGCATCAGCTTATAGACCGTATGCGGGTGTTCCTCCAACAGGCCTTCGAGGTCGTTGCGATTGATTTGGAGAATCTCGGAGGTGTCGTCGGCTTGCAGTGTCGCACTGTGTTCCGAATCGTCGAGAAATCCCATCTCACCGGCCATTTCGCCCTCCCGGATACAGGCCAGGGTTACTTGGTTGCCGCCACCCGTATCCCGGTTCACCCGTAGGCGTCCCTCGATGAGCACATAGAGAGAGCTGTCCTTTTTTCCTTGCTCGATCAGGATGTCCCCCTTTCGCAGCCGGATTACGGTGATGATTCCCGCCAGCCGACCGCACTCCACATTCGAAAGCCCGTCGAGGAAGGGGAGCTTGCAAAAACCCTCCATGTGTTTTTTTTCCTGCGGAATCTTCTCCCGACCCATGGTATCTCGGGTCTCGGTCTCTCCGGCCGACGAATCCGGCCGCGCCTCATCGGCAAGTTCCTGCTCCAAATCCGCCATGGCGTTGGCCTTGATTGCTTCGAGATTGCTGCTCATTAAGATTGCTCCGCATGATCGACATACATAGTTTCTTTTCCGGTATGGTACCGATAGGCATAGGCTCCTCTTTCCCCAAGGGAGGTGGGCTTTCGACCGCTGGAATTCCGACGGGGCGATCGCAGGATCGCTACGAATCGAGCACCACCGAAAAAGCCAAGGTGCCCGTGCGCAGAGCCCAGGATGTCCCAAGGCAACCGAATGATAAATAGATACAAGGCAAAGAGTTGCCTATACGGCTTCAGTCATCCAAGCCGGAGTATGAGGTATATGTACGGATTCGCTTTCGCATTTTTCGGATGTCAAGGCTTGTTCCTCATCCCAACCTATGGCTCGAAGAATATGTCGACGAGCGTATTCGTTAGAATCTTCTCCGGTACCTTTGAGCAGCGAAATCTTGCGGCTTCTTCGTTGATCAGAACCATTTCCAGCGCAACGGATTCGATAGATTTGTCTGCGTTTACAAACGTTTCATGCGCCGATGGAATGAGCTTCGCCTGCGATAGCATTCTTTCCAGTATGATTACACCCTCCAGGCTGTCGATATCAACCATCCATCGACTATCGTCGCTCAGCTGTTCCAAAACGCCGCAGAACAGAAAGGGGCCCTCGGCAAAATGCGCGTTCCCGACGTAACTATTCAGGACCTCTTGCCAAGCGGCAGGCTACACACGTAACCTAGGCCCATGCTGGAATAACCTACCTTAAACCCAATTCTCCGAAAAACCCTGACGACGAGCTTAAGCGGTTGCGTGAACGGGTGGCGGAGCAGACGGCGCTCATTGAGCATCTGCGCGAGCGCCCCCGGGAGTTGGAAGCGCGCCTAGCCACCTAGCCAAGGATAGCCACAACTCCAGCCGGCCGCCATCTTCGGACTCACCGTTCAAGAAGCCGCCACCACGCTCGCAACGCCAGCCAAGCGGGCGCAAGCTAAATGGACAACCGGGCCGACGCGGTGTCACTCTCCCTGGTCGATCACCCCGACCAGTGCGTGATCATCCCGTTGACGGGGATCTGCGCCTGCGGACGTTGCGGCACCGGGATCGCGGCTACAGTGCTCGCGGAGCGACACCAAGTGGTCGAGGTGGAGATCCAGCGTAAGGTACATCGAGTACCGCATTGTCGGCGGAACCTGTGCCGGTGGGCGCGCGCAACGCAGCACGTTTCCTGCAGGGATTGAGGCCCCGGTGTAATACGGCATGATCACTGGTCAGCCTGCCAGCGCTACTCATGTTGGCATGCCTTCTGTAATGCCCATCATCTACGTGAGCTAACCGCTATCGCTGAGAGGTCCCCAAGCCTGCCGTGGGCAACCGATATGATCGCGCTGTTGTGCCAAGCCAACGCCTTGGTCGGCGAGGCCTAGGCCCAGAACCTTGAGACGCTGTCCGCCAGCAACGTCGAGCACTTGCGGACCTGCTACGACGACACCATCCTCACCGAAGCCGAAGCCGAAGCCGAAGCCGAAGCCGAAGCCGAAGCCGAAGCCGAAGCCGAAGCCGAAGCCGAAGCCGAAGCCGGCAAGCCTTCCCGCCCCCACCGTCCTGGCACCCGCGGGCGGATCAAACAGTCCCTGGCCTACAACCTCATTCGGCGACTGCGCGAGCACCGCAACGAAATCCTGCGCTTCCTCACCGACCTGCGCGTTCCCTTCGACAACAACCAGGCCGAACGCGACCTGCGAATGCCCAAGCTCAAGCAGAAAGTCTCCGGTTGTTTCCGCTCCGAAACCGGCGGAGATGCCTTATCATCACTGCACGTATTCTTCCAGTATAGCCTTGTTCCATCTTCGGCTCGCAGAAGAGAAGTGTAGAAATCGAATTACTTCACCACGATACCCTCATTGCCCTCGATCAGGGTTATCTCCTTCGACCATAGCACATAAGCAAACGCCGAAATGACGAGAACGCTAAGAAATAAAAAGACACCCGCAACCACCTGACTGACGCGCATCAGGGGAGCTCCCAAAACCAAATTTCGCCGGTGCCCCAATGGCAAGAGGCCTAACACACGTTTGGCAGGTCAACCCTTCGTTTCCAAAAATACAGAAAAGTTAGGTGTAGCGAAATCTTTGTCATCTACTAAACCAATACGTCCGCCGAGCCTTCCACCGAGTACATATGTCGGTATCCGGAAGAATGAGATTACTCCGTCCTTGTCGCCTATGGCGTTCTCCGCCTTCGTCTTTGGAAGTCGCTTCGGTGGACCCCATAATCCTCGGAGCTGATAAGAAAGATTCTCTTGTCTTATTCCAATAGGTTTATCCTTCATTACACCGTTGAATCCGGTCATACCGGCGCTTGATGAAACCGGCACTCCGGATTTCTGCAAGGCCACGCTTACGACGTATCGCACGCGTATTCTGACATCCGGGCTCATTGATCAGGCCGTCTCAGCCAATTGCCCGGAGCAATTTTTCGTGCGGCCACGCATCGCAACCAGGATAGTTTCCCACAGTGTTTTGGAGGCTGGCTTCATAGCAATCACTCGACTCATCCAGCAGGCTGGGGTAACGAAGGAGCCCGGACATCTGTCCTTGGGGTTCGTTCCTCATCTCAACCTACCTGACTCATCCACAGGTTCCCCGCATCATTAGGGCAACCGAATAATGACTGGATTGCAAGCAACAGCTTAGTGATTCTTAACTATACAGACGTTTAAACACATAGAGGGAATGAAATAGCCGCTATCAATTACCGGTCGCTAGTAACGCAGACTCTTGGGGTCCGAATCAGGCCAAGGCGCTTGATCCGGCGCACTCCAAAGAGCCGGGGAGATGATCCGACCTTTCCGACTTGTTTGCTGTCTATAAAGTAACATATTTAGTTTTAAAGAAAAATATGCACATTTTGTGGTTTTATGCGATGTAATCCCGGAGTTTTCCAGGACTGAAAAAACGATTCAATCGGCTGTCAGGTACCCGAGTGACCTCACCGACGAAGAATAGGAAACCCTTGAGCCTATCATCAACGAATTGGAATCCTATATCATCGGACGCCCACGAAAAAGTGATCTTCGCGAACTCCTAAATGCCATTTTTTATTGAATAAAACAGGTTGTCCCTGGCGGTATCTGCCAAAAGACTTCCCTCCCTACAAGCTCGTTAATTACTACTGTAATACGTAGACAAATAATCGTTTGCCAGAGAAAGTCAATACGGTACTTCGTCAGCGGTTACGCCAAAAAAAAGACCGAAAGCCAGATCCAACGGGAGCAATTATTGATCGTCTTAAAGTGTCAAGGGAACCCCCGAATTCTATGTAGAATCGGGATTTGACGGGGGCAAACTTGTTAAGGGCAGAAAACGTCCTATCGTTGTCGATACAATCGGTTGTGCGCTCGTCGTCCGGGTACACGCCGCCAATGTGTTTGACGGTAAAATCGCTTGTCAAGTCATTCCGAACTTGTTCATACCGTCAAAAAAATCTGGGGCGATCGTGCCGATTCCGGTGCGGACCTGTCTAACTGGGTCTTGACCCAATTCGAGTGCCCGCTCGAAGTTGTTAGAAAGAAAAAAGGACAGCGAGGTTTCCACACTTTACTCGCCGCTGGGTGGTCGAGAGAACATTCGCCTGGCTGAGTCGATGGCGTCGATTGAGTAAAGATTATGAATGGAAACCAACTTCGAGCGAAACACAGGTTTATTTCGCATCCAGTTGTTTGCTTCTCCGGCAAATCTGTAATCATCAGACACCCTATAAAATAGCTGTTAGTTGAGTTTTCATTATTAACAAATTTTTAAGCAGTCTCTTAGGCGATTTTTGCCCAATGAAATACCGTCTTGCTGGTTTTTTCGTCCGTCCTCCGTGTTGCGTCAACCGTTACATAGTCCACTAGGCACCGGTTGCTGCGCCTTGAATACGAACGAAAATCCGGCCCACTCCGGTACATCATTTTCCGGCAATCGCCTTACCTGCCAAGAGCTTGTTTCAGTAATGATGATCATTCGTAGCCTACCGGATGCCCCACTGGCTCTTAAGCACCTATGCGCCTGAAAGCTCAAGGAGTGAATTGCATTCTGGCATCAAGATCCGCATAAGAACCGATCGATACCGATGGCGGCCTGATGTCCGTCCGCGATGGCGCTGATGGCGTCCGCTGTGTTGTTGGCAATATCACCGCCGACGAAGAGCTTGGAAATACCTGTGCGCCGGTGTTGATCACATACGACCTTACCCCGTTTCATCTCGACCCGGTCGGCATATTCCTCGGTCAGGAAGGCATAGACCCCACCCTGACCGATGGCCGAGATGATGGCATCGTAGGTCTCGGTGTGCATACGATCTTCCATCAATACGGGTCTGGGGCGACCGCCCTTCTCGTCAGCTACCATCCCGGCTTCGCCCCATTGGATGGTGACCTGATCCGGGGTCGATGCCTCTTGGATCCGTACCGGGATGGCCTGGGTCACGAAGCGTACTTGCTCCGCCTGGGCCTCGTGGATCTCCTCGTGGTCGGCGGGCATGTCCTCGATCCGGCGGCGGTAGAGCAAGGTGACTTCCGCCCCGAGCCGACGCGAGACCCGCGCCGCATCCATGGCCACGTTGCCACCGCCGATCACGGCGACCCGCTTGCCCACGCCGGGGTCCCGATCGTGGGTCACCTCTTCCAGCACATGCAGACCGGAGAGCACCCGCGGGTGCTGCTCGCCTTCCACACCCAAGGCAGAGGGCTCGGTCAGACCCGTGGAGAAGAACAGGGCGTCGAATTTTGCCATGAGGTCGGAGAAGGCGATGTCCCGTCCGACGCGGGTATTGTAATGAATTGTCGCTCCCAGAGAGAGGATGTAATCGACGTCCCGATCGAGCTGATCGTAGGGCAGGCGATAGCTGGGCACCCCATAGCGCAACATGCCGCCGGCCTGGGTCTGGGCCTCGTACAGGGTAACCCCGTAACCGAGCTTGAGGAGGTAATAGGCGGCACTCAAGCCACCGGGACCGGCACCGATGATGACGACCTGACGACCGTTTGATGGGATCTCGTCCCGGAGGATACCGGCATAGTCTGATTCGGGGATCTGGTCGCAGATGTATCGCTTGAGCCAGCGGATCGCCACCGGATCGCCCATATGCCCGATCGAGCATACATCTTCGCAGCGATGGGTGCAGATCCGCCCGCAGGTCGCGGGCATCGGGTTGGTGCGGTAGAGCAATTCGAGACCGGTCTCGAAATCACCGTCACGCACCGCCTCGATGTATTTGGGAATGTCCATGTGCGCGGGACAGGTGGCGATGCAGATGCCGCAATCCACGCAACGGTCCGCCTCTTTCTTGGCCTGCTCCGCGGAATAGCCCTTCACCACCTCCAGGAAGGATTGCACGCTCTGCTCCGGGGTGAGCATCGCCATCTCCGGGCGTTCGGGATCCAACAGCCGGTACCCCGGGTCCCGGCGATAACCGAACTCGTTCTTGTCCCAGGGCTGCTTGCCGGTGCCGGGTATGAAGCGGAAGCTATCGGGGTCGGTACTGGCCCAGATATATTCGTTGCTCATGCGCAGGGAGCCAGTGGTGCAGATATCGACGCACAGGGCGCACCAGCAGCAGCGGCCATTGTCGATCATGGGGCGCAGGCCGCTATCTCCTGGCTTGGCCTCGATCCCCGGTACCGGGACCATGTCGATGGCCTCGTTCTGGCAGATGGTCTGGCAGGTGGCACAACCGACGCACAGATCCAAATTGTTGGTGTGGAAGCCGCGGTAGTTGGCCGAGCCAGGGCGTTCCTCGATCGGTTTAGCGGTCGTGTAGGGCTTTTCGAAGGCCCGCTTCCAGATATAGAAAGGGGCGATGAGGTCTTTGAGTGGCATAAGGATTGATCTCTCGTATTCGGTCGGTACCCGAGAAACCGCGGTCTTCCGGTACCGCCCTCAACGACCGATAACGTTTGCGCTAACCGGCTGCCGAAAGGGCACCAGTGGCTGAGACAGTCCGAGTTAACGAGTTAAGCGCCTTGTTCGGCTAATTTTGTACTTGCTGTTGACAAATGACGTCCGGACGTCCAGTCATACATCCATGGAACAACAATCTACAAGAAATTCCCCCGGGCATGTTCGAGATGCCGTTGTTTCGGTCTTACTCCATCTTCCTCTATCCGATCCTACTTGAGGCTTAACACGCCTGAGGTCTTTGTTCGGGAGGAGCGGGGTGTTTATCGTCTCCGAACCCACTACACGGAAATCGCACAAGGAACCCAACGCGGTATCACCTTTGTTCAGCAATGGCAAAAGCCATTTTTTCCGGGAAATTCACTCTTGTACACGCTGACTGTTTCGACTGGCTGGAGCAGCAGGAACAATACAGCATTCATGCCGTGGTAACGGACCCTCCGTATGGTCTTCACGAATACACCCCTGAACAACAAAGTAAGTTGCGCGCTGGAAGAGGTGGTGTTTGGCGAATTCCGCCGTCTTTCGATGGCAACACACGTTCCCCTCTACCTCGATTCACCACCTTGACGCAAGGACAACTCGAGCAGCTTGGATCATTCTTCTTTGTATGGGCCAAATTGTTGCTCCCTAAATTAGCTCCCGGCGCTCATGTCATAGTAGCCTCCAACCCGCTGGTATCTTATATCGTATCATCGGTATTAGCCGATGCCGGTTTGGAACGACGGGGAGAAATAGCTCGCCTCACTATGACGATGCGGGGAGGTAATCGTCCAAAAGCTGTGCATGAAGAATTTAGTGAAATAAGTGTCATGCCTCGTGCTATGTGGGAGCCGTGGATCGTATGTAGGAAACCACTCGATGGTCGAGTTCAGGATAATCTCAGGAAATGGAAAACAGGCGGATTTCGCCGCCCCATGAAAGATAAGCCATTCGGAGATGTGATTGCTTCTGCACCAACCAGAAAGAGCGAGAAGTCTCTTGCGCCTCATCCAAGTTTGAAACCTCAGGCATTTATGCGACAAATCGTTCATGCATCTTTGCCCCTTGGCGAAGGCGTCGTTCTCGACCCATTTGCTGGCGCTGGCTCGACTCTAGCGGCCGCCGAGGCGGTTGGCTATAGAAGCATCGGGATAGAAAAAGACATTGATTTCTTCAAGCTGGCTTGCACATCCATTCCGAAACTTACCGCGTTCAAGACTAACAGTAATCCTAAAACCTGTATATCCAGCTATCCCGAAGTTTCTTGATACCGTTCTTGTGCAAGGTGGCTGTCCTCGTTCCGAGCTCGCCTCTTGGGTTTTTCCGGAAATCATCGATCGTAACTTTTCCGAAATAAACCTCGGTGAATGTCATTGGCGATCTATTGATAGCGGGCTCCGAGTCCGTATCGACGTTATAAACGAAAACACACATCCATTGCTCCCGTACCCCATGCGTATCGATGGCACCCCCCTGCCGTTCTCGTCGCCTTTATTTCAACGCCTTCTTCTCCGGCCTTGATGGGATTGTCGGCATAAACGCCTTGCACGATTAGATCGGGATACCCATTGAAATAACCGTTTTCCGTCAATACACGGGAATGCTTGGCAAGACTTGCCGTCAGTATATCGGAAAGCAATCCGGACATGATTGCAGGACGAAGCATATCATCCAAGCGCTGCAATCCTTTCGCAGTGAGATGAGAGTTCACGTTATGGAAGGAATCATATAAATCCTGCATCGCTATCTGAAAATTTTGCATGCGCAGCTCATAGGGTGGCTTTGCATTTTTATTGACTTTCGATGTTTCTACCGTATTTCGAGTAATCGCCATATTCGGTTCTTACCGTTAGTCCGAGTTTAGAACTCCTCGACAGCCGCTTTTTTGCCGAACATCGAGCTCGCGGAACTCTCAGGGGCGGTTTATCCGCAAATGAACGCAATGGATACAAATAGATCAAAAACTACCGAAAATGGCGAGCCGATTTTAACCAGTTGCGTTCATTCGCGGCGAAAAATAATTCCCATGTGCTCGGTACGAACTCTTACCTCTCGATCTCGGGTGGATAGGTATGCAGAGAAACCATCAGTCCCGCGATGTCGGCAATATCGGTGCCGATCGCCAGCTTTTCCATCACCGGGAAGGCGTGGGTGTAGCTAGGACCACGGATACAGAGCCGGCGCGGATACTGGGAGCCGTCGGAGACGATATAGTAGCCCTTCTCGCCGCGGGTGCACTCGGCCTTGACATAGGTCTCGCCGGGCGGGATGCGCCAATGCAAAACATTCGGCAATGGCTGGTGGAAGGGCCCCCGCCTGGGCATGCGGGCCAGGACCTGGCGGATCAGGTCGATGGACTGATGCATCTCCCGATACCGCACCAGGGTCCGCTCGTAGGCATCCGAGGCGGTGCCCGTGACGATCTCGAAGTCCAGTCGATCGTAAACTCCGTAGGGATGGTCCTTGCGCAGGTCCCGCGCGATTCCACAGGCCCGCTGATTGGGGCCGGTGATGCCGTAGCGGTCGATCATCCCCCGATCGATGACACCTAGGCCCACGGTCCTGGCCTTGAATACGCTGTTATTCAGCAGCACCAGCTCGATCTCGACCAGGAGCTTCTCGGTCCGCTGCAGAACGGCCTCGAGCCGCGCTTCGAAGCCATCGGGTATTCCGGACCGCGTCCCCCCGGGGAGCATGTACATGTGATAAATGCGTCCCCCGGTCATCTCCTCGAACAGGTCCAGCAGATAGTCCCGATGGGTCACTGTCCATTGACCAATGGTGCCGTTACCAAACGCCCCCGCCTGTCCCCCCAGCCAAGCGAGAAAGCTGGCCAAGCGCATCATCTCCAGGTTCAGGGTGCGGATCCACTGCGCCCGTTCCGGCGGCTCGATCCCTGCCAACTCCTCCAGCCCCACGGCATATAGATACTCGTTGAATGCCGGCTCGGGCACCGCGATCCGGCATACCACCGGGAAGTTCTGGATCCAGGTGCGGCGCTCCATCAGCTTTTCAAAGCCCCGGTGTAGATAGCCCACATGGGTCTTGCATTCCACCACCTCGTCACCGCACAGGGTGAGCTCCAGGGACATATTGCCGGTAATGCCGGGGTGCTGGGGGCCATGCCAGAGCTTGACGTATTTTTCAGAATCCGGATCGACGACAGGCTTGCCATCCACCAGCTCCGGGTACTTGGAGCGATCGGACACGTACATTATTTCTCCCCCTCGTGCGGGTAGAGCTGTTCTTGCATATGGGTACGCGGGTCTTTGGATTGCCGCCCCGGGCGCGGAAAAAAGGTTTTCTCCGCATAGGCTCGGGTATCGAACTCCCTGCGCATGGGTGGTATCTCATCCCAACCCTCCAACAAAAAGTCCTCGTCGATCCCCGGACTGCCGGGAAAATCGATCCCGAACATCTCCTTGAGCTCCCGTTGGTAGAGTCCGGCCTGCTCCCACAGCTCATGGATCGAAGTCATCACCGGTTGCTCTCGGGGCAGGTCCACCCGTACTCCCAGGGTATTCTTGGTCTCATAGTCGTGCAGCATATAGATCAGCCGGAAGAGCCCATCTTCGATGTGGTCCACCGCGGTGAAAAACACCAGATGGGTGAAACCTTCATGATCCCGCAGATGGCGGATCAGTAGCTCCGCATGCTCCTTGGGGATATGCACAAAAGCGAGATCAGTCCGCTGTTGCTTGAAATCGGTCACGGCGAACAGGGCTTGTAGGCGTTCGAAAAGCGACTTCATTACATTGGTCACCAGTTGTAGTCCGGCATATTCCAATCTTTGATGATCTTCTTCTGGTTCGCCTTGTACCAGTCCAGGTTCTCCGCGTATTTGTTGGCGCCCTCGCACTTACCGGCCTTGATCAGCTCCTTGAGCTTGATGAAGCCGGCCAGCAACGCCTCGGGCCGCGGCATACAGCCGGAGATATAGAGATCCACCGGAATATAGTGATCGATACGGTTGATGGTGTTATAGCTATCCCAATACATACCCCCGTTCACGGTACAGCTGCCTAGGGCCACTACGAACTTCGGGTTCTGCATCTGCTCGTAGCTGACGATGATGCGCTTGAGAGTCTTCACCGAGGCATAGCCACCGATGATGAACACACAGGACTGGCGCGGGGTGGCGGAGGTCATGACACCGAAGCGATAGGCATCGTAACGGGCCGTCATCAGGGGCCGCAGCTCCACGGCCCCGCAGCCGGTGCCGAAGGCTTGCACCGATAGGGAATTGGCGCGCGCCCAATTGCGGACCTTCTCCATGGCCTCGAACTGGGGCGCCACCGGAACCGGTCGAGTCTTGCAGTAATACTCGGTATCCGGATAGCTCAAGCCGTCGTTGGGTAATTCCTGATCGTTCATGGGATCGCGGGCTTTCATATTGGTCGACCGTTTGCATGGATAGATCGCTTGTTTCGAGAAGGCGGATGATGAACCTCGACATCGATGCAGCTACCGTCGGCAATGAGGTGATGCCTGACTTGTTTCAAAGCTTCACTCAGTAGGATAATTTGCTCAAGGACTCTAAAAAGTTTTTATCGGACTCCAAATTAAAGCATTTCAGCAGGTCGATATCGATATCATTTTTCGTGACTAAACGGGGCTTATATCCTTCTCACCAAAAAAGCCACTTCCCGGTATTTTTCCGGTGAGTACGACCCGAACTCCACGATTCCCCCCATTATAGCTCCAATGTCCTCGATCTCATAGTTCATCTTTTTAAAATACCAGAAAAAATAATTCGCTTTTGCGAAATTCAGTAACGCATCCGATTTCAAAGTAGCGTTTTCAGTCGAATGAGGGGCCACTTGTGTACAGGACGCAGCCAGCAAATTCGCTATAACCAATGTAAGGCAGAACAATTTCACCGGGGTGCTTCCCAAAATAATACTTTATTTGCCATACTTCCATATCCTTTCCATAAGCACTTATTTCCATCTCAGAGGTCGGCATGGCCAGTAGCATCCGACCATCCGGATACTTCGAATACGATGATTCCTCTCCTATCTTTCAGTTTCCCCCTGTATTCGGATGAGCTGAAGGTCTCTGGTTTCCCGTATTTCGATGTCAGGTATTTCACCAGTATTTTCACTCGAAAAATATACCAGTTTCCACTAGTGTCCCAACGTTATGACCGACAATTCAGGATAACCCATTCATTAAAAAAGAAACATGGCTCTCTTGCGTTTGGCGTGGGTAGCGCCATTTTTCCCATCGCGTAGGGTAGCCCGCTCCAGGCCTACTCTGTGCCCTTCTTTTCGCCTGTAGGCTCGGACCCGTCGCCAAGCCAAACGACGGAGGATTTCATCATGGACCCGTTGTCGTTGTTTACCGTTGCGCTCGGCCTTCCGGCTCCTTGGGAGGTCGTTGACGTGGCCTGCGATCCCAAATCGGGCTGGATCGATTTCCACCGCGCCTTCGCCCCGGGGACACGATTCTCTTGTCCGCATTGTGGGGCGGAACACCAGCCGGTCCACGACACGCTTGAGCGCGACTGGCATCACCTGAACTTCTTTCCATTCCAAGCCTACATCCACGCCAAGGTGCCCCGTGTGCGCTGCGGGACCTGCGCCAAGACTACCGCCAGGTCGTGGCGCCCTGGGCGCGCCCCAACAGCGGCTTCAGCCTACGGATGGAGGCCTTACTGGTCACCCTCTGTCAGGCGATGGCGGTCTCTCCAAGTCGCTCAATTGCCTGGCGTCAGCGATGGGCGCGTCTAGCGCACCCTCGATCATATACGTCGATCAGGCGCACGCTCAAGAGGACATCTCGACCGTCACCTCGGTGGGTTTCGACGAGACCGCCTCGCGGCGTGGACACAATTACATGAGCTTGTTTCATGATCTCGATGCCCCGCGTGGGCTCTATGCCTGCGAAGGGCGAAAAGCCCAGGTCGTGGCCCAATTTGCCGAGGCGCTCGAGGCTCATGGCGCCTGTGCCGAGAACATCGGCGTGGTCTGTATGGATATGTCGGCAAGCTACCAGGCTGGCGTATGTGAGCATCGGCCCTGGGCGGCGATCACCTTCGATGAGTTTCATGCCATTCAGCTCGTCAACAAGGCGGTTGACGAAGTGCGCCGCCAAGAAGTCAAAAGGGTTCCGGAGCTGCCCGGAGCGTCACCATTTTTTGCGAAACCCGAAATGGGGTCCGTCCGATTTCGGGTGCAAAAAATCAGGCGACGGCCATGGCCTTCGGCGGCCTACATTCCTCCTGCGTCCGTCCCGGCGCGCACTCCGCGCGACGCCAGGACTCCCGCAATGACTTGACGCCGTATCGCATAGCCTTGTATTTCGTCTCCGCCGGCGCTCGCGCGCCGCACTCCGACGAAACGCCCGGCCCTACGGCTACGCGGGGGTCGTCGCACTCCGCTCGTCGCTTACGCTCCCTTGCTTTCCTGTGCTCCTCCGGCGTACACGCTACATCCGGCTCAAGGACAAGCACGCTTGGAGTAACCGCCAGAAAGCCCCGTTTGCGGAACTCAAGCGCCGAAACCTCAAGACACACCGTGGCTTCCGGATCCAGGAGACGTTACGCGAGATCTTCCACAGCGCTCAGAGCGTGGCGCAAGCCGGGCCGCTCCTCGACAGATGGTACAATTAGGCGCGCCGTTGCCGCCGGGAGCCGATCAAAGCGGTGGCCAAGACACGTAAGAAGCACTGGCCAGGCCTCCTCAATGCGTTCGATTCCAGGCTCACCAACGGCCGTGTCGAGGCGGTCAATTCGCTCATCCAGGCGGCCAAAGCCAGGGCCCGCGGCTACGGGACCACCAGGCACCTGATTCCCATCCTCTACCTTATGGCGGGTAAGTTGACCCAGCTGCCGACTTCTCCGTTCGTCGTCCAGTAGGGGTTTCCCATCACGACTTGAGTCTGGTCGCTATGACCTGCTACCCATACCAAACGCAAGAGAGCGCTCTTACAATGCCGCGTGGCGTCTGAAACACAAGCGGATGCAGGCGATGAAAGAGCGCGATAATAGCCAGCCGCTGTCCGGCAACGTCCAGATGGACGATGTCTGCTTGGGTGGCGAACGTCCAGGGGGAAAGCGTGGGCGCGGTGCCGCCGGCAAGACCCCCTTTGTCGCGGCCTTTCAGACCAACGGCGACGGCCACTCCATCGCCATGCGCCTGAGTAAGCTCCAGGGCTTTCGCAAGACTGAGCTCGCCGCCTGGGCGCAGAAGCCATCTGCGGGCCGCTACCCACATCGTCTCCGATGGTCTGAATTGCTTCACCGGCATTACGACGGCCGGGTGTACACACGAGGCCATCGTCACCGGCGGCGGTCCAGCCAGCGTCAACCACGAAGTCTTTACCTGGGTCAACACCATGCTCGGTAACGTCAAGAACGCGATTCAGGGGACATACCATGACATCAGTGACCAGCACGCGCCGCGCTATCTCGCCGAGTTCAGCTCTCGATTCAGCCGTCCAATTGGGGCATTGGGGGATGGCCCTGGAAGGTCAGGATGAGCGAGTTGAAAAGATCGTCGGATTGTTTGCGGAGAGTTGAGAGGCAGCAGCGGATGACGGCAAAGTCCCCGGCGCCGGTATCGGAGCGGAAGCAGCCAGAGGCTTTCTGCTTGAGCTTGGGCATGCGCAGGTCGTGTTCGGCTCGGTTGTTATCGAAGGGAACGCGCAGATCGGTGAGGAAACGCAGGACCTTGTTGCGGCGCTCGCGGAGCCGCCGAATGAGGTTGTAGGTCGGGGATTGTTTGACCCGCCCGCGGGTGCCGGGACGGCGGGGACGGGGAGGATTGCCGGCTTCGGCTTTGCTGATGGATGGTGTCGTAGCGGGTCCGCAACTGCTCGCTGTTGCTGGCGGACAGCGCCTCAAGGTCCTGGTCCTCGCCGACCACGGCATTGGTTTGGCATAACAGCGTGACCATATCGGTTGCCCACGGTTGGCTCGGGGACCTCTCAGCGATGGCGATCAGCTTACGCCGATGATGGGCATTGCAGAAGGCATGCAGACATTGGTAGCGCTGGCAGGCTGACCCGTGGTCATGCACCAGTACGCCCACGAATTGGGACAACAGGCCGAATGCATCCAGGGCCTCGGCCCCGTGTTTGGGATGAGGGAAGTAGGCCGTAAGCCGGTTGGTGCTGAGCACAGGCAGCCCGTGCAGAGTGCCGTTCATGCGCCGGCTGGTTTCATCGGCATGGGCCACTGGCGCGGCGACGAGTGCGTCGCGAATCGCGGTGAGGGGCCTCCAGGCGGGCGGCGGCCACCCGTACGGCGCGCTGGAGGGTAACTCTAGATCGCCAGGCCGGCCAGCTCTTGAGCACCCCGGCGGTGCGTTGGTAGGGCAGCAGCTGATATTGAGTCATAGTACACTGCGGAGGCCAACACGCTCGGTCCGTATTGCACCGGGGCCTCGATCCCCGCGGGCAACGTGCTACATTGCGTGCGCCCGCAGGCACAAGTCCCGCTGACAATGCGATACTCCATGACCTCATGTTGGACACCACCTCGACCACCTGACGTCGCTCTGCGAGCACCGTAATAGCGATCTCGGTGCCGCGCCGCCGCGCACGCACAGGTCCCCGGCAGCGGGATGATCACGCACTGATCGGGGTCATCGACCAGGGAGCGGGTGACGCCGCGCCGCCCCGGTTGTCCACCGGGCTTGCGCCCGCTGGGTTGGCGCCGCGAACGTGGTGGTGGCTTCTTGAACGGAGAGTCTGAGGATGGTGGCCGGCTGGAGTTGTGGCTACCCTTAGCCAGACGTGCTTCGAGTGCCTGAATGCGCTCATGCATCTGCTCAATAGTCGCCGTTTGCCCCTCAATGATCGCAGCCTGCTCCACAACCCGTTCACGCAGCCGCTTAAGTTCGTCGTCAAGGCCTTCTGGAGAATGGGTTAGGGCGTGCTGTTCAGGCATGTTTCCAGGGTGCGCGCGTAGCCTGCTGTTTGGAAAGAGGTCCTGAATAGTTACGATTTGCCGGCGATGATTCCGCGCCTCGGATACATCGCAGCTCATACCCCTCCGATGCCCGAGCGGCTCCTTTAAAGATTGGCTGAACCTTCGGGGTAATCAGGAAACCAAATAACGCTACCGCGACAGGCCCGAAACCAATGATGACTGGCCAGGATAGAAGTGACGGATTAACCGCCCCTGCGATTAAGGTTGGGATAGTGATAATCCCATACAACTACAGAATCGGATTAAGAGCACTTTTAACCGTGAATCGCCCTCCTGCTTCAATCGCTTTACTGAACACTTGCTCCTTCATTTCCCTTCATCCAAAGGGAATGATTCATAAACATAACAGGCAGTAGACGGCAAGTCGCCGTGTCAAATACATCGAAACGCCTTATATACCACAGCTATTGCTGCTTTCTTAAATTCATGAATAGAACTTGTTCCAAGTGTAAATCCCTTAAAAACCAATCAATTATTTTTAATAGAGAGACGACACGATAGTGATTAACCGAGAAGCAACGGATTAGACGACAAGCTTATCCTATAACATTCTGATATTAAATAATATTACAAGTGGAACAAGTCTAATATCTCCATCTATGCATTCAGGAACAATGAGCTAAAGTCTGCGACGATTTGTTGCGTCGGTCTCTCCCAGCGAACAACTACAGAGAACCACCATCTCATTTTTGATCTCCATGGCTACGGTGGTGTTATTGCTTTGTTGGTATTAGGATTTGATGTCAGAGCTGTCTTTAGATTATGGATACCTGGAAGCAACCAAATTGTAACACCACTAATTCCTCAAGGTGCGTTATATCGACACCCATCGAATAGAGCCGGTGCCCAGGCCACCTGTTTACTCCCCCTCTCCCCAAACCCCTCTCCCGCCAGCGGAGAGGGGCTTTCGGTCACGGCATTCCGAGGCCGCCATCACACAATCACGGGGAACCTCGAATTTCTCGTCGAGTTACAACTCTTGTCCTTAGCCAAGGAAACCTTAGAAAGTGGGATTGTTCACGGTACCGGCTACACTGAACACAACAAAATTAAAAAGCCACCCAAGGAAGAGCTATCCTCCATTGCAGGCCAGAGGGCCTTACGTCTGTTCACCGAGGAGGGAATCGAGGGGAGCCTGCGACCCAGCAAGAGTATCTTCAACAGACGGAGATGTGCAACTCACCGTGTATTTGGTCGTTTCGGGCTGAAAGAGGAAAACCAAAGCCGACTACAAGTCGGTTGGAGCAAGACGCCCTGCTCGATGAGCGGCTGCGGGGCTGCATGGACCCGAGAGACATCATGGGCGAGTACGGTCTGCTCGATTCGTCACAGACACGCTTGGTGGGATATGCGTTGGAGGTGGGGCTGAACCCCAGCGCCTGGGAGACGGGCTCAACGGTCGGGACGGTAGCGGCGTGAACAGCCGCAACGGCAAGACATCGTCAGTGGTGTAAGATTAGGGTCTACCCATATGATGATTCATCCAACCTTAGATGAGGCCAGGGAATAGCCCGCCAAGTCGGGAGCAGCCGCAGAGTCCGCTGTGCGGGCCTTTTGGATTCAACGCAATGATGCAGAAGTACAGGATCCTCGATATATGCAAACCAAAATCATTCCGGAGTTTTTACGGACGCCAGAGGGCCAAGAGGCCGACGCTATCCTGCGCGCCTGTGTTCACTGTGGCTTCTGCACCGCCACTTGTCCCACCTATCAGCTCTTGGGGGATGAGCTGGACGGGCCGCGGGGGCGTATCTATCAGATCAAATGGGTCCTGGAGGGCCAGACCCCGACCCGAACCACCCAGATCCATCTGGATCGCTGCCTTACCTGCCGTTCCTGCGAGACTACTTGCCCTTCCGGTGTGCGCTATGCTCGGTTGGCGGACATTGGTCGCGGCCTAGTCGAGGACCGGGTGGACCGGCCGCTGGGCGAGCGGCTACTGCGCCGGGCCTTGGTCGCTCTGGTGCCTTACCCCAGCCGCTTCGGTGTCCTGATGAAGTTGGGTAGGTTCGCCAAACCCCTGCTGCCGGCGGTGCTTAAGGTGAAGGTGCCCAAGCCCCGCCCGGCCGGGGCTTGGCCTACCCCGGCCGGCAAACGTCGGATACTCGCCCTCGCGGGTTGCGTCCAGGCGGCAGCCACCCCCGCCACCAATGCCGCCGCGGCCCGGATTCTGGGACGGCTCGGGATCGATCTGGTGGAAGTGCCCGAGGCGGGCTGTTGCGGGGCTGCTGCCTATCATCTGAATGCCCAAACGCAGGGGCTCGACGCCATGCGCCGCAATATCGATGCTTGGTGGCCCCAAATCCAGGCCGGCGCCGAGGCGATCCTGGTCAATGCCAGCGGTTGCGGGGCCATGGTCAAGGAGTACGGCGAGCTGCTGCACCGGGACCCGAATTATGCGGATAAGGCGGAACGGGTCTCGGCGCTGGCGCGGGACCCGGTCGAGCTACTGGCCGAGATAGACCTCACACCCCTGGGGACGCCGGGCCATGGCCGCAAGGTCGCCTTCCAAACACCTTGTACCCTGCAACACGGGCAGCAGCTGAACGATCGGGTGGAGCCCATCCTCACCCAGCTCGGTTTCGTGCCCACACCCGTGCCCGAGGCCCATCTGTGCTGCGGATCGGCCGGGACCTATTCTTTGACCCAACCGGTGCTTTCACAACAGCTACGGGATCGCAAGATCACGGCCTTGACGTCGGGGATGCCCGAAATCATCGCCACGGCGAATATCGGCTGTCAGCTCCATCTGGAGGCTGCGACCCGGACGCCGGTGGTGCATTGGTTGGAGCTTTTAGATGCGGGTTGAAGGCCGGGCATTCCTCCAGGATCAAGAATAGGCTCCCAAAATGGGTGGGGTCTTCGTAGGTATGGAACCACTGCTGCGCGATGCTGGATGGAGCGCGGGCAAGCCTGTGGCTACCGCTCAATCCTCTTCCTGCGAGCAAAAAGGGGTTTTTGGCTGCCGGAGTTCTGATAGGGGCCTTGGAAAATTTCGAGGGATTTTTCAAGGTCTCCTCAATCGACGCCGACTTGTGGTTGGTCGATCTTGGTATTGTCCGCCGTGGCCCGGTAGTAGCTGACTGGGCCTTTGTTGGTCGCATGTCCGGTGTAGCGTCGGGCTTGCACCAGGATCGGCTCCGGCAGCCGGTCTGCCGCCGTGACTCGGACCTGTAGCTGGACGGGGGGTTCCGCCGCGGTTACTGCCCCCAGGATGCCCTCGATAACGCCGGCCAAGTGGTTCTTGAAGAACCCGCGCAGGTCTTTGGAGGAGCACAGGAAAGCGAGGGAGCGTAAGCGACGAGCGGAGTGCGACGACCCCCGCGTAGCTGTAGGGCCGGGCGTTTCGTCGGAGTGCGGCGCGTGAGCGCCAACGGAGACGAAAGGCAAGGCCATGCGACACGGCGTTAAGTCCTTGCGGGAGTCCTGGCGCCGCGCGGAGTGCGCGCCGGGACGGACGCAGGACGAACGTGGGCCGCCGAAGGCCATGGCCGTCGCCTGATTTTTTGCGAAACCCGAAATCGGACGGACCCCATTTCGGGTTTCGCAAAAAATGGCGACGCTCCGGGCCGTGGTCGCCGGGAAACAAGTTCGGGTGTAGGCTGAAGACATCGCCGACCACCAGCAACCAGACCTCCAGGGGGGCTCTTGGATCTCCACAGGGTGGACGGCACCCAGGCCGACACCCGAGTCGAATTCCGCCCAAAACCCGATGCGCTTCGAGAGTGACGGCTCGATCCCGTCCTGTCCGAAGATGTCATTGAGCTCCGCGGCGAAATCTCGTCCGCAGTGCCGACCGGCCGGGGCCAAGGCGGTTCGCTGGGCCTCCGGTCCGGCAGACCGACAGGCGTTCAGCAGCTCTTCGATCAGCAGATGAAAGGTCTTGACCCACATGGCGATGTGGGGCTGCTCGTCTACGTTGAGCAGAGTCCCCAGGTGGAGGTAGCGGTCGAATTGTTTGGCTAGGATGTGGGCATCCGGGTCCATGTCCAACTGCTCATACCACCAACCTTTGGCGGCGACCGGATCATCTTGGCACTTTATGGGCGGTGCCAAGCGGGCGCACAGGCCCAAGTAGTCGTGGCTCAGCTGCCAGAGGGTGTCTTTCTTGCGCTGCGCCTCGAACAGGATGTGTTCTTGGCCCTCGATACCCCGAGTCTCGGAGAGGATTACGAAGTTCTGATCCCGAAATAGCCCCGCGGCATACTCCGACTCTTTAGTCACCGGACCAATGCTTGCGGTGCCAGACCTCCCGTACGGCCCGGATGCGTTCTGCGTCCGCGGGCTCGTCGCGTTGATCCGGCACCCGGGCGATGATGGGTATGAAGCCGATCGGGCGCTCTTGCCGCGCCATCTGTCGCACCACGGCTTGTGTGGTACCGTAGGCGTATCGGATACCTTTTCGGGGTTGGCGGGTAGGAAATGGGCGATGGTGTCCGCCCAGTAGCAGTATGAACGCGCTCGGCTCGGTGCTGGTCCGACAATCCACGAGCAGATAGTCCGGTGCGCAGCGTTCCTCGATGAGCAGCTTGTCCGCGTCGAAGACCAGCCGGTTGCGATCGGGCCACTCCAGGGGAAAGACCTGAGTATTGAGGCCATTGATTTCCTTGTGGGCGAAGTAGAATAGGCGATGGAAGCGGTAAGAGGCGATCAGGCGCCAATAGTTGGGGTCGGTCTCGTCTCCTGCCTGCAGCAGGTACAGATGCTCGTCGATCTGCTCGATGCTGTCACGGAGCCGGTCCCAGCGTTTGGACTCCGAGACGCCGCCGGTGCGGGCCTCCACATCGAAGGCTGCTAGGTATTCCAGGTAGCCGGGTCCGGGCGGCCGGGGCCACTTGTGGTGTAGTCCGGGTGCGGAGTAGTCGAAATCCAGCATCAGGACCCGCCGGCCGGTCATGGCCAGGGCCCGGGCCAGATTGCGCAAGGCTAGGGTGCGGACGCCGCCGCCCTTGACCGAGTGGAAGACCAGGGTTCGCATCAGATGCGATCGGCCGGGATGATCCAGGTATCTTTCCGATCCGCTAGGTTTCCGTTGTCCGGCCTTGCCGGCTTGCCCCGATAAGGTGGTAACTATTCAGCTACTCCAATTGGGGCGTTGGGGGTTGCCCTTGGAACGTCAGGACGAGCGAGTTGAAAATCCGGAGCGTCACCATTTTTCGCGAAACCCGAAATGGGGTCCGTCCGATTTCGGGTGCAAAAAATCAGGCGACGGCCATGGCCTTCGGCAGCCCACGTTCGTCCTGCGTCCGTCCCGGCGCGCACTCCGCGCAGCGCCAGGATTCCCGCAAGGACTTGATGCCGTATCGCATGGCCGGGTATTTCGTCTCCGCCGGCGCTCGCGCGCCGCACTCCGACGAAACGCCCGGCCCTACGGCTACACAGGGGTCGTCGCACTCCGCTCGTCGCTTACGCGCCCTCGCTTTCCTGTGCTCCTCCGAAGAAGAAGGGCTTGGCCTTGTGGCTCGGGTCTTCAACGATCTTCCCGACATCCGCGATAAGGCGTAGAGCAGAGCGGCGGTCAGGTCGACAATCAGGCAGACGGCACTGGCGGCGTGCCAACGATTCGACTCTCGGTCGCCTTTTCGAAGCTTCTTCATCCACTCCTCGACCTCGGTTTGTAGGTTGAAGAAGATGGTGCTCACGACCAACTAGCAGGCTGTAGTAGGTGGGGAAGAAGATATGGAAGATGACAGCGGAATCGTACTCGCCGGCCCGCGATCCAGGCTCTCCGGTGTTGCCCACCGGGTCCGCATCGAGCGCTCTTGTCTCTGCCGTAGGGGCTTGGAAGAGGGGCGCGGAAGAGATATCGAGCATCAATACCCCGCGATGGGTGGCAGCAACGCGAAAATCAACGGTAGTTGATAGTTGAGCAGGGTCCAATGGATGCTGGCGTACCGACATCTGGGCCAGAGCAGCTATAGGCCGATCACCAGAAACAACAACGAGAATCCAACGATGCCGAAAGTGACGGCTTCATCCACTAGTATCCCAACGTTATGACCGGAAATTCAGGATAACTCATTCATTAGAAAAGAAATATTTGGAATTATGTGTTGGAAACAAATAGAACTGTCCGGTTTAGTAGCACATCAACTGTCCGCTTTGGATACGGCAGCGGACCTGCGTGACTCCCTGTAGCTGGAGCGGAATCGACTGACCTTGGGCATCATATCGAGCCAAGCAACGCGGTCCGTGGAACACGGCAAGGTTGCCATCGGGATAGCAATGCACCCCACACCTTGACCTTCATGTAATGCATCCGGTGGCGGTCCTTGGGGATCTGCAAGGCCATCCCCCCGAAGGCCACGCAGTTGTCTTTGCCAACGACACGTTCGAAGGTCTCACATAGGAAGTCATCCAGCTTGCCGCCGATCCAGGGCACGAAGGC
>Ga0209457_1000133_pt1 | contig 25352 bp, 21 predicted proteins | sample WorMetHEROISLAND_5_FD_187410 | JGI IMG/M metagenome (GOLD analysis project Ga0209457, IMG submission 187410) | Marine gutless worms symbiont microbial communities from Max Planck institute for Marine Microbiology, Germany - Olavius sp. 5 HERON... ... | reverse complement strand
CGATCCCTCTGGCCGAGCGCAAGGCGGCTTGAAATGGACGGTGTGCCAGCTCCACAACGGGACCGAAAAACCGAGTTGAACTCTCGGATCGTTGGACGCCCGGCGTCGTTTCAAAAGAGCTGCACCCGTCCCCGATCGATGCATCGGGTCCGAGCTCGACCACTTCCGGGAGAAGCCGGGCACGGGCCGTTCTCGCGCTACCGACCGAACCTTCCGGTTGGCATCTCGATCCTCGGAGTGCGATCTTCCGGACTCTCAGGCACGATAGACACCCCTCGTTTTCCGCAAAACCCATGTGCGACGGGTATGGAAATGGCCGCTTGAAAAAATCCATACCGGTATCCGAGGCAATCAACCGATGACCCAGCAACCCACCCTGAAGTTTCAGAAAGATGCCGACTTGGTGATTCTGACTTTCAACCGGCCGGAAGCTCACAACGCGGTCGATACCAAGACCGCAACGGCCGCCTTGGCCACGGTGCGGGAGCTGAAAAACGATGCCGAAGCCCGGGTTGTCATCATCACCGGCGCCGGAAAAACCTTCATCTCAGGTGCCGACATCGCCGAAATGCGCACCAAAACGCCGACCCAAGCCAGGGTCTATTCGGAGCTCGGCCATACCCTGGTGCGTGCCATCGGACAGTTGGACAGACCGGTTATCGCGGCTATAAACGGCTTCTGTTCCGGCGGTGGGATGGAAATAGCGCTCGCTGCGGATATCCGCAGCGCCTCGGAACGGGCGCGCTTCGCGCCTACCCAAAACGATTCTCGGCGTCACTCCAGGTTGGGGAGCACTGCCTCGAGTCACGCACTTGTCGGGTATGTCGGTTACCAAAGAGCTCGTCTTTACCGGTGATAAGATCAATGCCCGGAGGGCATTGGAGCTCGGGCTGATCAATCGGGTAACCAGCCCCGACGAGCTGATGCCGCTCACGCTGGTCATGGCGGACAAGATCCGACGGCGGAGCCGATTCGCGATGGCGCGAGCCAAAGAGGTCATCGACGCAAGCATCGATCGGGCACTGCCGGATGCCTATGCTATGGAAACGGAAGCCTTCGTTGCCTGCTTCGAGACCGGAGACCAGCGAGAAGGCATGCAGGCATTTTTAGAGAAGAGGGAAGCCGCAGTTCAGGACACATTGAAAGATTCGATGTACCCTCAAGGGTCCTCCGATTGCGGCCTGAATCACCGCCGCCGCTTAGGCAGATAGCGTCGCACCGCCCGATTATGCTCGGCCAAAGTAGCGGAAAAGTAGTGACCGCCATCCCCCTTGGCAACGAAAAAGAGAGCGTTCCCCTCCTGGGGATGCAGGACTCCGCGGATGGTATCGCGGCCCGGCAAGGCGATCGGCGTAGGTGGTAGGCCCTTGTGGACATAGGTGTTATAAGCCGTGTCTTCGCGTAGATGAGCACGGGTAATATTACCTTTGAAGCGCTCACCCAACCCGTAGATCACGGTAGGGTCCGCCTGCAACTTCATCCCGAGATGCAAACGGCGGATGAAGACTCCGCCGATGATCGGGCGTTCCGCGGCAAGGCCCGCTTCCTTCTCCACGATCGAGGCCAAAATCAAGGCCTCATAAGGATCCTTCAGGGGCAACCCGGCATCGCGCCGCTCCCACTCCTCCTGCAACGCCTGCTCCATCGCCCCATAGGCCCAACGCAGGATGTCCAAATTGCCGGCACCCTTCGTAAAGTAGTAGGTCTCCGGTAAAAAACGCCCTTCCGGATGCTGTTCGGGATGGCCGAGACGGGTCATGATTGCCTCGGCGGACGGCTCCTTGCCGAATCGATTCCCGATACGTCCATCCCTGGCCATCGCTGCCAGGAGTTGGCGGTAGGTCCAGCCTTCCACCACGGTGAAGGCGTGTTGCACGATCTTGCCGGAGGTCACTAGGTCGAGTAGCTCCGGCGGCGTTGCGCCCGGGGAAAGCGCATACTCACCGGCCTTGAGACTGGCGGCCTTCCCATCGAGATAAGCGACGGCCAGGAACAGATAGGGATGGGCAACCAAGCCAAGCTCAGTAAGCTCTTCGCTCAGATCGAGCAGAGAAGTTCCCGGTGCCATGTCCAATAACATCTGGGGCCCCTGCTCCGGCACCATAGGTCGGGCCAGAAAAGCCCGGTACTCCAACCAGCCACCGCCGGCAACCAAGCCAACCGCCAGCACGGTTACCAACAACAACCCCCGCATCACGCGCGCTCCTTCCGGTTCGAAACTCGGGCCGCTCGCCGTACCGCCGCCAACAGCTCCGAAGGTAGGCCCTCACGGCCCATTTCCCGTGATCCCAGACACCGCACCGGCCACACACCGATCACGGCATTGGTGAGGAAGACCCCATCGGCGGTATTCAGATCGGCGCGCATGATATCTTGCTCTAAGACTTCGATGCCCAAAGTGCCGGCGATGTGTAACACCAAGCCCCGCACCGTACCGGCAACACCGCAGGTATCCAAGCGCGGCGTGAGGAGACGCCCGGCACGGACCAGAAACAGGTTGGACATGGTGCCACCGATAACCCGGCCCCGGCCATTCTGCATCAACCCCTCGGCAACCCCCCGATCCTGCCATTCAGAACGCGCCAGAACCTGCTCCAGTCGGTTCAAGTGCTTGATTCCCGCAAGCTTGGGATTCTCACCGAGCGGGGTGCGACAGAAGATCACACGGACACCCTGCTCCTCCCAGGCCGGCGGATAATCCGGCCAGGAATAAAGCATGAGAATACGGGTCGGCTGTGGGCGGGTAGGCGGACCATAGCCGCGCCCCCCGCGACCGCGAGTGAGGATGATCTTCAGCACCCCGACTGCGGTGCCGGCGACGAACCGCCGACATTCGCACAGCAGTCGCTCCGGCTGCGGGCAAGGGATTCCGAGACGCTCGGCCCCATGCGCGAGACGATCGTAATGTTCAGGCCACAGACAGGGCGCACCACCCTGCACGGCCAAGGTCTCGAACAGACCATCCCCATATTGCAAACCGCGGTCGACGACGGCCAAGCTATCTGCCGCCGCCCCATCGATCAATATCCGAGGACCTTCGTATCTATTGGGCGGCAACATCACAGAAGGTTGGATTCCGGATGAGGAACCTTGAAAAATTCGAGTACTCGTATGGGATTAGGGGTATCCTACCATTCTCGATCAGGCCATGGATTCGACGATTGGAACGCGATCTTCTCCGCCAAGAGCGCCTCGAGCTCGGTTGGTCCGAGGGCGATACCCAACAGGCACTATTGGCTCTCTTGCGTTTGGTGTGAGTAGCGGGTCATAGCGACCTAGCTCAAGTCGTGAGGGGAAGCCCCGACTTGACAACGAACGGAGAAGTTGGCAGAGGGGTCAGCTTGTCCGCTACGAGATAAGCGATGTTGATTAGGTGTTTGGCTGTCCCGTAGCCGCGGGCCCTGGCCTTGGCGGTCTGGATGAGTGAATTGACCCCCTCGACATGGCCGTTGGTGAGCCTGGAATCGAACGCATTGAGGACGCTTGGCCAGTAATCCTTGAGTATCTTGGCCACCGCCTTGATCGGCTCCAGGCGGCAACGGCGCGCCCAGCTGTACCACTTGTCGACGAGGAGCGGCTCGGCCGGCACCGCGCTCTGAGCGCTGTGGAAGATCTCGTGTAACGTCCCCTGGATCCGGAAGGCGCGATGTGTCTTGAGGTTTCGGCTCTTGAGATCCGCGAATTGGGCTGTTTGCCGGTTACTCCATGCCGACTTGTCCTTGAGCCAGATATAACGGGTGCACCGTAGCTCCGGGGCCCTTTTGACTTCTTGGCGACGCACTTCGTCAACTGCCTTGTTGACGAGCTGAATGATGTGAAACTCATCGAAGGTGATTGTGGCCCAGGGCCGATGCTCACATACGCCAGCTTGGTAGCTCGTCGACATATCCTTACAGACCGCACGGATGTTCTCGGCACAGGCGCCATGAGCCTCGAATGCACCGGCAAACTGGGCTACGACCTGGGCTTTTCGCCCTTCGCAGGCATAGAGCCCACGCGGGGCATCGAGATCGTGAAACAAGCTCATGTAATTGTATCCACGCCGCGAGGCGGTCTCGTCAAGACCAACCGAGGTGACGGTCGAGAAGTCCTCCTGAGCGTGCGCCTGATCCACGTAATGATCGAGGGTGCGCCAGACGCGCCCGTCGCTGACGCTAGGCAATTGAGCAACCTGAGAGACCGTCATCGCCTTGCATAGGGTGACCAACAAGGCCTCCATCCGTCGGGTAAAACCGCTGTTGGGGCGCGCCCAGGGCACCCCGACCTGGGGGTAGTCTTGGCGCAGGTATGGCATCGGGCATCGCACACGCGGCACCCTGGCGTGGATGTAGGCTTGGAGCTGGAAGAAGTGCAGGTGACGCCAGTCGCGCTCGAGCGTGTCGTGGACCGGCTGATGTTCCGCCCCACAATGCGGACAGGCAAATCGTGTTCCTGAGGCGAAGGTGAGGTGGAAATCGATCCGGCCCGGTTCGGGATCGAAGGCCATGTCAACGACCTCCCAAGGAGCCGGAAGGCCGAGCGCAACGGTAAACAACGACAATGGGGCCATGATGAAAACCTCCGACGCTTGGTCTGGCGACTGACCAGCCAGTTCCACCGACTGGTCCGAGCCTCCAGGCGAAAAAGAGGGCACAGAATGTGCTTGGAAAGGGCTATCCTACGCAACAAGAAAAACGCGCTACCCACACCAAACGCAAGAGAGCCGCACTTTTTCCCATCAGTTACGTGCTCGAAGGCTGGCGGAGCGTCCCCACCCCACCGTTGTCACTTGCCGCCAGAATTTGCTCCACTTCTTCCGGCGAAAGATCCAACAGCTCCCTGCCTTCGCTACGTCGAGCCGGTGCAGCAGACGACGTACGATCCGTGCCTCACCTTACTTCCCGGCCTCCTACCCAGCCTGTCACTCGGCCCTCTTCCCTACCCGGCCTCCCGACCTTGTCTCTTGGCCACGTTCGTAGCCGATGGCAAAAGACGGCAGACGTTCGATGGAGGAGCACAGGAAAGCGAGGAAGCGTAAGCGACGAGCGGAGTGCGACGACCCCCGCATAGTCGTAAGGCCGAGCGTTTCGTCGGAGTGCGGCGCGTGAGCGCCGGCGGAGACAAAATGCAAGGCCATGCGACGGAGTGCGCGCCGGGACGGACACAGGACGAACGTGGGCCGCCGAAGGCCATGGCCGTCGTCTGATTTTTCGCGAAACCCGAAATCGGACGGACCCCATTTCGGGTTTCGCGAAAAATGGCGACGCTCCGAATCGATTTCGGTCAACATGTGTTCGGCCTCCTCGACCTGTGTCCTCAGATCCCGGTTCTCCAAGAGGAGCTCCAACATCATCATGTACTCGCGGAACCCACGCTCATTCGCACCCAACAGCTCCCGTAAACGACGCACGATGTGAATAACCACCGCCCCCGGGTCTCGGTCACCGAAGTCGCGTAACACGGCCAGCACCAGGGCATTAGGGTTGTCCCGTGCCAACAGGCCGGTGCAATCGACCCAGTATGCCTATCCACCAAGCCATAATGATAGTCCAGCAGCCCCGGCTCATCCAGGCCCGCCGGCATGGTCAGACGCTCGGACCCGATGTAGATGATGAGGAACTGTCGGATCGGCCCACGCCGGCCAGAGAAGCAGATATCCGTATAGTAGCGCAACATCCGCAGCGGCATGTCGGTGGAGTTGTTATTGGCGATCTCGGCGTGGAGCAGAAATTCCTCGCCGTCACGACTCCGCATGCGGTCGACCAGATCCACCCGGTGGTCCTCGATCCGCTGATTCTTATGTTCCCAACAGCTCGATGGTCTCGGCATGGATCCGAAGGATGCGGTACGCCAAATCGTTGGTGAGCGGCTTGAGGGTATCGTGGCTGATGATGTCTTTTGCGGTCATGGGTTTCGAAGCCGTTCGGAAATCGAAGCATTGAAAAAGGGGCGTGTTTCAACAAAACCCCAGGGAGACCGTCTTTCGAGGTTCCCCTTTATTCGGCAACGACAAGATGAGGGGATTATTAGTTCCTCAATGTGTCCTCAGGTGAACAAGGTCAACACACCCGTATAGCCATAGAGTCGGTCCTGAGAGATCTCGCCGTTGGCATAGAAGCCAATCAGGGGAAACTCCCCCAGCTCCGAGGCAATGAGCCCGAGCTCTTCGGAATTCTTACCGAACAGGTTACGACCGCGGCCCAGGCAAGAGACATAAAGCCCCCCTCGGGGCGGCCCATCGAGCATCTTGCGGATCGCCGCAAGCATGCGTATGAGATCGGCCCGTGCGGTATCGAGATCGCGGCGACAGAACATCATACGCTCGCCCTGCTCGACCACATCGCCGACGGCGACCAGACCACTTTGCGGATCAATGCCGACCAAGTTACGCACCAGATAGTCGCCGGTATCCGAACCGACGATGGGCAGACCCACGAAGATCGAGCCGCCGATCCGGGTCAGGTCACGGGCCAGCTCCTCCCCGATATCCTCCTTCAGCACATCCAGAGCCGACCGCCCGTCGAGTCGAATCATGATATTACGCTGGGTCTCGGTAACGACCCGGTAAGGACCGATCGGAGCACAACCCTGACTCAGGCGGGTAACCACCCCCACCTCTTCGGAAAACAGAACCCCCGCGAGCCCACCCTGGGTAACCTCATCCGCGTAGAGATGGATCCCGTTCCGGGAGCTAGCCAAACCCCCGATGAGGAAGCCGGAGGTGGTACGTGCGGCAAGCTGCTCGACCAGGGTCTCGATATGGGAATTGGAGGGATCGGCGTGGACCAGCCCGAGGAAGGCTCGGCGGTTCTTCACCCACTCACCATGGTGTGCCGTGAATTCATTCAGGTCTTCGAGTATAGGGGGAAAAACCCGGAAGGAATCGTCCGGAAACGTCCCCACCATGGCAGCCACCGCGGGCTGATCGTAGTACTCGATTCCGGTGGCACAGATCCCTATGCCGACGGCGCCCACCCAATGGGTGACTCCGGTCGCCGCGCGCAGCCGATCGAGCACCTGTCCCATATTTCCCGCAAGCATATCCGTGACATAGAGTAGACCCAGATTGCCCCTCTCGGGGACCGGTTCGAGCCCGGCCAGACAACGATCCACCGCCGTGCGCCAATCGCCACCGGCGGCATGTCCGAATGAGAAACCCGTCATCTCTGCGTTCTCTGGTGGTTCGATAGGACAGCGCTCTCCGCAGAGCCCATTCCATTGCCGAGGGAGAGCCGAAAAAAGGCCTTGACTCGAGAGTACCCTGAAAAATTCCAAGGACGGAACCCCTCAAGGCCCCTAATGGGGAGCAACCGAGAGCCCGCGCCGACCGGAGCGTCGCCATTTTTTGCGAAACCCGAAATGGGGTTCGTCCGATTTCGGGTGCAAAAAATCAGGCGACGGCCATGGCCTTCGGCGGCCCACGTTCGCCTTGCGTCCGTCCCGGCGCGCACTCCGCGCAGCGCCAGGACTCCCGCAAGGACTTGACGCCGTGTCGCATGGCCTTGCATTTCGTCTCCGCCGGCGCTCACGCGCCGCACTCCGACGAAACGCCCGGCCCTACGGCTACGCGGGGGTCGTCGCACTCCGCTCGTCGCTTACGCTCCCTCGCTTTCCTGTGCTCCTCCCATGAGGCCGGACGACGCGGGGTCCTGAGCGGGAAATCGAAATCCTACTGGTTTTCATTTCGAAGGACAAACCGATTCGAGGCGGCTTGAAAAGTCCAAGGCACCTATGCGGGGCAGAAATGCTCCCGCCCCGCGACTTGAAAAATCCCAGGGCGGTGCTCGCGGTTAGCTCCTTCCCATCTCGGGGAGCCCGCGCCTCCCGCTTGGTCGCTCAATATCCTGTGTGATCATGAGACTACCCCTTCGAAGAATATAAGCTTAGGAAGAAAACCTAGAGACTGCCTTTTTAGCAGTCTCTTACCACTACGAATCGACCACCACCAATTCCAAGGTCCCCTTTATCCCCATGGGCACCGTTGCCCGCGATCGGCCTCCCCTACCCCATCCGGGCTCGGGAGACAATATCCGACCTTTCCTCCATAGCCACGCCTACAGACTATACTATCAGAGAATTCGTCTCCTTCAGGGCAGGGCACGGTAGGGAACCCCTTCCCTAGAATCGGGGGTCTCGGGAAAATCGCGTCCCTGCAATCTTTCGAGCCGCAAAGCGAAAAACACGAAAACAGCTCGCTTTGCTCCCATTTATCGAGGCATCCTCGGCTCATGGAGTCCGGGACAACAATAGTCTTTTCAGAGTACCCGACAGCATTGAAATCTGCTTTTATTGTTCGGAAGGCGGCACCGTATCCAATAATATCGTGATTCCTCTGTGCCGATATCTGACCCGGGTACAGGGAAATCACGATTTCCGTAGCTGCGCCGGGTATAGGCAACTCGATCACTTAACAAAGCGTCCTTTCCGAGGACCAATACACCCCCGATTACTACTCGATCGGCGCAACCGGGACTGACCCCGTATTCAGGGGATTTCGGACAGGTCTTTACAGAGTGGGTGGCACCGACCTGACAAAGTTCCTAAAACCGCATTTTCAATGAAGATTGTGTCGGACTATGGACATCGTTCAGAGTCAACTCAACCCTCTCCATGTCATCCATTGGTTCTATTGTCGGGAGGAAATAAGACCGACCACGGAGAAGCAAAGGACAAGTAAGAACCGGCAAAACCGTTTCAGACGTTTCAGACCCTACTGATTGGAAACGAATTTGCACATCAAGCAGTCTCCTACACAAGCCGAGCCGGCGGCTACTATGAGCCCCTCTCCCCTGGCGAGAGAGGTTGAAGAGAGGGGGAGGTCGCCCCTACGCGCTCCCTACCTACGGGGACTCCACCTCAGCACCGGCAAGCCGGCGCCTACATCCGTTACCATGCGGTAGGCGCGGGCTTACCCGAGCTCCATTCTTCAAGCACGCAAGTGATTGAAGAAACAAAGAAAAGATAAAATTACACTTTTGTATTGAGACTCGAAAATCGCCGGGGCTAATTATTTCCGGAGCGTCGCCTGATTTTTTGCGAAACCCGAAATGGGGTCCGTCCGATTTCGGGTTTCGCAAAAAATCAGGCGACGGCCATGGCCTTCGGCGGCCCACGTTCGTCCTGCGTCCGTCCCGGCGCGCACTCCGCGCGGCGCCAGGACTCCCGTAAGGACTTGACGCCGTGTCGCATGGCCTTGCCTTTCGTCTCCGCCGGCGCTCACGCGCCGCACTCCGACGAAACGCCCGGCCCTACGGCTACGCGGGGGCCGTCGCACTCCGCTCGTCGTTTACGCTCCCTTGCTTTCCTGTGCTCCTCCGAGGTCTCCTCGAGGCCACCTCAGACCTCGGCCAAATCCCCCTTCTTCTGCAGCCAGCCACGCCGGTCCGCGGCCCGCTTTTTGGCCAACAGCATATCCATCAGTCGACAACTCTCCTCCCGCTCCTCCACCGTGAGCCGGACCAGACGTCGGGTATCCGGATGGATAGTGGTCTCCCGCAGTTGCAAGGGATTCATCTCACCGAGACCCTTAAAGCGTTGCACGCTGACCTTGCCCTTGAGCCGCTCCGCGGCGATGCGATCCAGCACCCCCTGGCGTTCACTGTCGTCCAAGGTATAGAAGACCCGTTTACCCACATCGATCCGGTACAGAGGCGGCATCGCCACATAGACGTGGCCCTGCTCCACTAAGCTCGGAAAATGCTTGAGAAACAAGGCACACAACAGGGTCGCGATATGGGCGCCGTCCGAATCCGCATCGGCCAGGACACAGATCTTGCCGAACCGCAAACGCGAGAGATCATGGCTACCCGGATCCACGCCGATCGCCACCGCAATGTCGTGCACCTCCTGAGAGCCCAGCACCTCGGCGGGGTCCACCTCCCAGGTATTCAGAATCTTGCCACGCAGGGGCATGATGGCCTGAAACTCTCGGTCCCGGGCCTGCTTGGCCGAGCCTCCGGCGGAATCGCCCTCCACCAGAAACAACTCGCTGCGCTCCGGATTGGTGGAGGTGCAATCCGCCAGCTTGCCGGGCAGGGCCGGACCTTGGGAGACCCGCTTGCGCAGCACCTTGCGCCCTGCCCTCAGCCTAGCCTGCGCGGCGTCGATCGCCAGCTCGGCAATGCGCTCCGCCTCCGCCACATGCTGGTTGAGCCATAGGCTGAAAGCATCCTTCACGACGCCGGAAACGAACGCGGCACACTCCCGAGACGAGAGCCGCTCCTTGGTTTGGCCGGAAAACTGGGGGGCCGACAGCCTCACCGACAGGATATAGGCACAGCGCGCCCAGACATCCTCCGGCGTCAGCTTGATCCCCCGCGGCAGCAGGGCGCGAAACTCGCAAAACTCCCGTATCGCCTCCGTAAGCCCGGCCCGCAGACCATTAACATGGGTGCCACCCTGGACCGTGGGGATCAGATTCACATAGCTCTCGGTAACCGGATTGCCGTCCTCGGGCAGCCAAGCCAAGGCCCAGCTCGCGGCCTCCTTGACACCCTCCAGGTCGCCGACAAAGGGCTCGGCGGGAATCGTGACCGGGCCGGCCAGGGATTGGACGAGATACCCCCCCAGCCCTTCCTCGTAGCACCAGGTCTGCTCCTCACCGTTCGTCTCATCCCGGAAAACGACTTTGAGTCCGGAGCAGAGTACGGCCTTGGCACGCAACAGATGCTTGAGCATGGGACGGGAGAATTCGGGGCTGTCGAAGTAGCGCTCGTCCGGCCAGAACCGCAGAATAGTGCCCGTCTCGGCGCGGCTGCAGCGGCCGACCACCGCAAGCTCCGAGACCTTATCGCCGTGGGCGAAGGTCATCTCATACACCTGACCATCACGCCGGATCCAGACCTCCAGATGCCTCGACAAGGCATTCACCACCGAGACGCCGACCCCGTGCAGACCACCGGAAAACCGGTAGCTGCTACCGGAAAATTTACCCCCAGCATGGAGCTTGGTGAGAATCACCTCGACCCCCGGCAGCCCCTGTTGGGGATGTCGATCCACCGGCATACCGCGACCATCGTCCCCGACCTGAAGAGAGCCGTCGCGGAAGAGCACCACCTCGAGCCTACGTGCAAAGCCAGCAATCGCCTCATCCACACTGTTATCGACCACCTCCTGGGCCAAATGATTGGGCCGAGTGGTATCAGTATACATGCCGGGGCGCCGGCGCACTGGGTCGAGCCCACTCAAGACCTCGATGGCCGAAGCATCGTAGCTGCCACTCATAGCTCGGAACCGGATCTCCTACGGCTGTCGCCACCGAACGCAGGGACAGCCGATAGGCTTCCCCGCACGAGTTGACCGCCAAAGTCGGTTAAGTTACCGTAGTCTACCATTCGGTATCAAACAGGCAGGCGCCGCGAAAAAATTCAAGGCACCCGTGCCGTGCCGACATGCCCGGCCGGCGTTCGAGGCCGCAGCATACCTCCAGGTCACACCCGGCAGCCTCCCGGCATCGCCCAGGGACAGAACATCCACCGACAACCGGCAGCGACGACCCGATGACCGACATGGCAGACACCTCACCCCGGAGCTTCGAAGACAGCCTCGAAGAGCTGGAATCCCTGGTTGATACCCTGGAACGGGGCGAAGCCACCCTGGAGCAATCGCTGGCCTACTTCGAACGCGGTATCGAGCTGACCCGAACCTGCCGCCAAGCCCTGGACACGGCCGAGCAAAAGGTCCGCATCCTCACCGGCCAGACCCCGGACGCACCCACGGAACCCTTCCCGAAACATGCCTGATCCGCGGCTACAAGACTTTCTGGCCAACTGCCGGAAACGGGTGGTCGCGACCCTCGAGGCCCAGCTTCCGGGACCGGAGATCCAACCCCAGGCGCTGCATCAGGCCATGCGCTACGCGGCCCTCGGGGCCGGCAAATACATCCGCCCGGCACTCACCTACGGCACCGGAATGACCATCGGATTGGCCCCGGAAAGCCTCGATGCCCCCGCCTGCGCCCTGGAGCTGATCCACGCCTACTCGCTCGTCCACGACGATCTACCGGCCATGGACAACGACGACATGCGCCGCGGCCGGCCCACCTGCCACAAGGTATTCGGCGAAGCCACGGCCATCCTGACAGGCGATGCACTTCAGACCCTGGCGTTTCAGATCCTGACCTCCGATGACACAGTCCCCGGTGGCCCCCGAGCCCGCGTTAGCATGCTGGACACCCTGGCGCGAGCTGTCGGCTCCCGTGGCATGGCCGGCGGGCAGGCCCTGGATATGGTCGCCACCGCATCCGGGCAAGCGCTCGACCTAGTCACACTGGAGAACATCCACATCCACAAGACCGGGGCACTCATTCGAGCCGGCGTCCGCATGGCCACCCTCGCCCACCCCGAGCTGGATCCGGAATTCGTGCGTAGCCTCGACCGCTACGCTAAATGCCTGGGCTTAGCCTTTCAAATCCAAGACGACATCCTGGACGAGGCCGGAGAAACGGCCGTAATCGGTAAGACTAAGGGCAAAGACCGAACCCAAGGCAAGACCACCTACCCGATGCTCCTGGGCTTGACCGAGGCCCGTGAGCAGGCCCGCCGGCTGATCACCGAGGCACTGACCAGCCTCCAAGGCTTCGGGACCCAAGCCGATCCCCTGCGCCAGCTCGCGCAATACATCATCGCTCGAGACCACTGAAGGCTTCCCTAAGCGACCTATGTCTTGGCACACACTCGACTCCGCCAAGCCGATCCCTCCGCTACGACTAAGAGGCTGTCTAAAAACTATCCTGTCAGACGGAGTATTTGGTGAGCATAGTCCACCCTACAGGTTAGTTAGTTAGAGGGAGAGTCGGGGTGACCGGCTCCACCTTAGCACGGGCAAGCCGGCGCCTACGTCCGCTACCATGCGGTAGGCGCGGGCTTGCCCGTGCTGAATCTGGCACCATGCGGTCACGGCTCCCTACCTACCTAAGTCTTGGCACACACTCGACTGGTGGAGAGGGACTGGGAGAGAGCGACCGGCCGGTCGTCTCTACATGCTCCCATAACTATTCAAGACCTCTTGCCAAGTAGCAGGCTACATACGTAATCTATTCCCATGCTGCAACAGCCCACCCTAACCCATTCTCTGGAAATCCCTGACGATAAGCCTAAGCGGTTGCGTGAACGGGTTGCGGAGCAGACGGTACTCATTGAGCATCTGCGGGAGCGCATCCGGGAGTTGGAAGCGCGCCGGGTCAAGGATAGCCACAACTCCAGCCGGCCGCCATCCTCGGACTCACCGTTCAAGAAGCCGCCACCACGCTCGCAACGCCAACCAAGCGGGCGCAAGCTCGGTGGACAACTTGGCCGCCGCGGTGTCACTCGCTCCCTGGTCGATCACTCGGACCAGCGCGTGATCATCCCGTTGACGGGGACCTGCGCCTGCGGACGTTGCGGCACCGAGATCGCGGCTACAGTGCTCGCGGAGCGACGCTAGGTGGTCGAGGTGGAAATCCAGCGTAAGGTACATCGAGTACCGCATTGTCGGCGGAACCCGTGCCTGTAGGCGCGCGCAACGCAGCACGTTTCCTGCAGGGATTGAGGCCCCGGTGCAATACGGACCGGGCGTATTGGCCTTTGCGGTCTACATGACCCAATACCAGTTGTTGCCCTACCAGCGCACCGCCGGGGTGCTCAATGAGCTGGCCGGCCTTGGGATTTTTTTCACCGGGCACCCTCCAGAGCGCCGTACGGGTGGTCGCCACCCGCCTGAAGGCGCCAGTCAACGCGATTCGCCGCGCACTCGTCGCCGCGCCAGTGGCCCATGCCGCCGAAACCGGCCGGCGCGTGAACGGCAACCTGTACCCGATAGCTGTGTTGCGACTTGTCGCAATCGGGCTGGCTATTCCTCCTCGTCGCGCCTTGCTCTCAGGCACGATTCGCTGACCAAGGTCTTTTTATAGTGCACTGTTGCCCACGTAGCACTGGTCTTCTTCCGACCATTCCACGATCTTTGCGTATCTATCACTGTCTTTCATTTCCGGATTCCGCGATTGCACGCTGAACAGCTTTTACAAGGTATTGCTTAGCATCATCTCCCGGTTTTCCTGGCACGGTGATTAGTTTTTGTACATTCGGATGAACGAAGTTTCGGTGGCTGCCCTTTCCGCTACGGTTCACGAATCCGGCTTTTTCCGGACTTGTAATCAGCTCACGAACTTTCGGTGGCATTGGGTCGCTTGCAGCCGAATGTTAGGCGATTTTTTTATCGAGCCTGAGAGGAAGTCTCTTACGGTAAGGATAGGGTAAAGTGCAAAACTAACTGTGCATTTGGTTATTGTAAACTGAAAGAGGAGAATCCAAGATGACCCTGAATCCGTGATCTGAATGACGCATTCATTCCATAACGGAAAGGTCGGAGTGAAGTATGAAATCTCGCTGCATACACTTGTTATGTGGCTAGCCTCCTTCATGGGAGGAGCATAGGAAAGCGAGGAAGCGTAAGCGACGAGCGAAGTACGACGACCCCCACGTAGCCGGGCCGAGCGTTTCGTCGGAGTGCGGCGCATGAGCGCCGGCGGAGACGAAATGCAAGGCCATGCGACACGGCGTTAAGTCCTTGCGGGAGTCCTGGCGCCGCGCGGAGTGCGCGCCGGGACGGACGCAGGACGAACGTGAGCCGCCGAAGGCCATGGCCGTCGCCTGATTTTTTGCACCCGAAATCGGGCGGACCCCATTTCGGGTTTCGCAAAAAATGGCGACGCTCCGGATTGTATTGTGATACAGATCCTCGATCGGGAAAATCATTGTGTAATCATCCCAATTCAAATTGCCATCGATAATCTTATAGCCCAAAAATCCGGCTTCGGATTTATATTTTTCTAGTCGGGATGACCGGCTGAAGAAATGAAGGGCATAAAATCCACGATTTCCTTGCACCCATCTGAGAACCCGATCTCCAGAATGTGGGATCCGATGTAAGTGGCCGATCTAATCGATAGCTCTGACATTTTTCATCGGCGAAGGCCAGCAGCAAATCCGGATGATGGCTGCGGGAAAAAAAGATCAGCGGAGAAGCATCGATGATTACCTTGTCAACCACGGGCAAGCTCATCATCCAGATCATCGAAACCCACCACGAACGAATCTTTTCCCATATGGGCCAGCGCTAACATAAAATCCGTCCGATCCATTCCCGCGATCCGAGCCGCCCACTTCTGAGAGATGCGCCCCTGCTGATACCAATGGGCGGCAGCGGCCAAACGCAGCTCCTCAGCCAATTCTCTGGGGCTGCAATGCAGCACGGAATACACTGTTTCCGGTAATTCTGCACCCACTCGGGTCATGATCTTTGCCTCTTTGGCTGCCCAGGTTGCCAACCAATGCCATCAAGCCAAGGTAAAACTACCAATTCGATAGGGATTGCCGGAATCAGAAAACCCTGAAAATCATGAGAATTTTTACATCCCTGTGACTGGATTCCGGCAGTCCCTGCCGGAATGACGGCTTAACTCAATGACATTGAGTTATACGAACCTATCGGAGCTCAAGAAACTTCCGTAAGGCATCATTGACAGCCTGAGCATTGGGAAATTCCCCGGCCAGATCGAGTTCTATTACTACCACATTGGATCCTTCGTGGTAACCTTTGTAGTACTTGCCCTAAACGCTCTCGCCTAGTGCATCGAGGTCGTATTCCGGTCTCATATCATCTGCGCCGATGTTGCTCATATTTACATATCTTGTTTCTTATCATGGATCACGCGGAGATTAACCTGATGTTATTGCCTCGATCGGTATGCGATACAATTAGACAATGGTTTCCGATAGATGTGCCGAATGTCAAATACCGTGGCTCATATTGCGAATGATATGGGTCACTGTTAGGTGATAGCAAAGGGATCTCCGAAAATCGTAGTAGCAAGTTTGCGAGCAAGCTCGCTCCTACGACTCCCCGTATATTTTCCATTGGGTGCGGTTCTCATCAGAAATCTCGTAAAATATTGTTTTACAATTGAATTTATTCGTACACGTCAAGCGGACTCACGGACTGTAAAGCCGAAATGCCTAGCCTTCATCCCAGTGTCTGAAGGGTCTCGGTATCCCCGCGCCCCCCCTACCTTGCCGCTTGCCACTTGTTTGCTGCGTGACAGCGCGCCACCTACCGGTGGGGTGGGTTCTCTTTTGAAACGACACCGGGCGTCGAAAACCCAAGTGTCGAGGCCGTTTTTTCGGACACCTTGTAGAGCTTGCGCACCGTCTATTCCATGCCACCTCGCTCTGAGACTTCGAAAAGCTCCGTGGCCATGTTTACCGCACCAGCGGGGATTCGCAGGGGGCAGGCTGCGCCCACCGGAAAATATCGAGTAAGGGCTGCGGGGAGAAAATTCAGCCGCAAATAAATGCCAACGAACGCAAATGTATTCAAGAAAAGTCAATGAGGATGCCCCACCTCTCGACGTGTTATCGGGTATGCATTCGAAGTCGGCAAAGTCTTGGGGCCTGGGTCTTTGGAGTCCATGTACGAGAACGCTTTGTGCGTCGAGTTGGCCGAACGCAGACCTCAGCTGAGTGTTTTTCGGTTCATCCGCATTCATTTGCGGCAAAAAAGAAAATTATCGAGTCGGTACTGCTGTACTAATACATGATTTCGATTGATATTGCTGGCTCCTGCCCAGGAGCATAAAGGTCAGCAGAGACTATGAATTTGCAATATCAGTCGGAACTGGGCACTAGGAAAAATCCATAATTCAACCTCGTTTCCGACCACGCATCGCACGTTTGGCCGTGCGGATGAGCTGTACGATGGGAATCCCCGAGGGACAAGCATAGGTGCAGGAGCCGCACTCGACACATTCCATGATCTGGATGTGTTTCATCTCTTCGTACATCCGGGATTTGGCCAGCCGGGCTAGGCGGGACGGGTTGAGGAAGTAGGGGCAGGCCTCCAGGCAGCGGCCGCAGCGGATGCAGGGGTATTCCTTGGGCCAAGCGGTTTCGGTGGTGGTGAAGGCGAGGATTCCGGAGCTGCTCTTGATGATGGGGGCGTCCAGGCTGGCGATGGGGGTACCCATCATGGGGCCGCCCATGAGGACTTCTCGGGTGTCGTCGCTGAGGCCCCCGCAGAAGCGCAGCACTTCCCGCACCGGTGTGCCCAAGGGGACTACCAAGTTGGCCGGTTGTGTGATGCCGGGTCCGGAGACTGTGACCATGCGGTCGATGTAGGGCATTCCGGTGTCGAGCCAATCCGCGATGGCGGCGGTGGTGCCGACGTTGTTCATGATGATGCCGAGGTCCGCTGCGTGCAGGCCCGCTGGAACCTCGATGCCGAGCAGGGATTTGATCATCATTTTGGAGTCGCCCTGGGGATATTTGACCCTTAGGGGGACTACGCGAATCGGCTGATCGGGCCTGAGACGCCGGTCGAGGGCCGCGATGGCGTCGGGCTTGTTGAGCTCGATGCCGATAATGGCCTCTGCGGCACCGAGCTTAGTTTGGAGTATCTCGACGCCCCGCAGGAGGCGGTCCGTGTGCTCGACCATGACCCGGTGGTCGTTGGTGAGGTAAGGCTCGCATTCGGCACCGTTGATGATCAGGTATCGGATGCGGACGCCTTCGCGTAGGGAGTATTTGACGTGAGCGGGTAGGGCGGCCCCGCCCAGCCCGACGATTCCCGAGTCTTGCAGTACGGATGCGAACTGGTCCAGGGGTAGGGTGCGCCAGTCGGGGGGGCGTTCCCCGGTCGGGCGTTGGGTGGCGTAGGGGTCGGCCTTGATCTCGATGGCCTTGCTGAACTGGCCGCCGGGATAGCGGTGTTGGCCGATGGTCCGTACCCAGCCGGTAACCGGGCTGTGCAGGCTGGTGGATAGGAAGGCGCCGGGCTCGGCAATGCGTTCGCCGCGTTGTACCCGCTGACCGGGGATGACCACGGGCTTGGCGGGGACCCCCAGGTGTTGGTTCAGGGGCAGCACATAGCGGCTGACGAAGGGCATGCGCTGGGTCGGCAGGTCCGCGGTCAGGGTCTTGTGGTCGTTGGGGTGGACCCCGTGGGCGAAGCCGCGGCGGAGGTGGGCTACCAGCCTGATCATCGTGGTCGCTCCGCGCCGGCTCGGTGACGGTAACCTGCCAGGGTCATCAGGCGCTCACGGACGTCACTCCGCAGCTCTTGTTGCAACGACTCGCGCAGGTCGGCGAGCTTTTGCTCATAGGCCGCGGCCTGGGCCGCGAGCTCGGCCCGTCGGTTGGCGGCCACTTGCTCTTCGGCCTCGCGCCGGACATGTTCGGTGAAGGGGGTGACCAAGCCCCCGAACTCTTGCAGCAGGCGCCAGACATCCCGGCGTTCCCGGCAGACCGCGACCAGTTTCGGGTCGACTCGGTAGCGGGTCGGGCTCCGGCGGGACTCCGTTCCCCTTTGCACGATATAGGGCGTCCATCCCCGCTGCTCTCTTGCAGTCAACTCCAGATAGGCGTCCAGGGATAGGGGGTCGGCAGCATCTTCCGCCAAGGGTTCGATCCAGTGACGGAATCGCGTCTCGCCGAGGGCCCAGTGGGCCGGCGTCACCGGGAGGCGGGGCGTCGGGTTCGCGGGTCGGGCGGGCGTCGGGTCGCAGGTCCAGAGGGCTAGCGGCTCCGGATTGTCTTCGAGCTCGAGGCGAGTCCCGAAGACCCCTTCGGTCCGGGGATCGTAGCGGTATAGGGGGAAGGTCCGGGTCGTTACGGCCAGACGTGCCTGCTCCAGGGTCCGATCGCTGGGGAAGCCGTGGCGTCCAGGGCTGGGGGCGTGGATGTGGAAGAGGGCGGCCCCCCCGAAATTGAGCCCAGCGGTCAGGCTCTCCAGGAGATGGGTCGGTGTGCCGAGGGAGGTCTGGGCGATGTAGGCGTGCCGCCGGGCCAAGGCCAGCAGGCCCAGGTCCGTGGTAGTGTCCGGGAGTGAGGCCGGGGCGGATTCCGGGACGGTATGACCGGAGAGGCCCAGGTCTAGGTCCGCCAGCACCAGGATTTTCAAGGGGAGGTCGCTACCCAACAGTGCAGTGAGCTGGGACAGGCCGGTGCTCGCCAGTGCCCGACTGCTGCCCACCAGGAGCAGACGGGGACAGTATTCCCATTCCTGCGGGGTCAGGTCGTGCCGGCTCAGGGCACCCAGGTCGGCCCAGAGCCTCGGGGCGTCTTGGGGCCGGTCGAGCTCGAGGCGCGCCCGACGCAACAGGATAAAGCCGTCGATGGCTTGCCGAAGCTGGCTCTCCAGGAGCCCGGCCGCCAGTCGGACACCGTCCCCGGTGGTGTCCAGGGTGACCGGGATCCGGAAGCTGTTGTGCGGAAAGGCCCCGGCCCAGCTCGCCACCTCGCCAGAGGCCAGTACGAGCCCCAGGCCGGCACGGCCGAAGCCTTGGCGGCCGGTCTCCAGGCGCCAAGCGAGCTCTCCCAAGCCCTGGGCCAGCTCTACGAGCCGTCGCAGACGGACGGCGTCTACCGCGCTTGTAATGGCGCCCTCGGCTTGGCCGAAAACAGCGCCAAGCTCCGCATGTCGGGTGCTGACGGTCTCCAGGCGGCGGGCTAGGGTATCCAGGTCATCTGCTGGTAGGGCGTCGGCCAGTAGGGCGCGGATCAGCGCGGTGATTTCCTTGTGGGTTTGTTCGACCTTGCGGGTGAATTCGGTGCGTCGGTGTTCTTGATGGGATACGGCCAAGCCCAGGGTCAGGCGCAGGGCGAGCCGTTCACCGGAGCCGGCCTCCGCCCCGTCGCCGCCAGCCAGGGCCAGGGTTGCTTGACGTGCGAGCAGGATCGCCGGCAGGGGGCCGATGCGTTCGTCGGCCGCGGCTCGATCGATGGTCGCCTGGGCGGTCTCGGGGAGCTTTTGCCAAGCCATGAAGACCCGGTTGGCCGCTTCCAACTCCTCGGTGGTTTGGGGGACGGTCCTTAGGGCGCCGGCATCGCAGGCCCGTACGCAGAGGCCGCAACCCTTGCAGTCGTTGGGATCGAGGACCAGGAACAGCAAGGCGCCGGAGGCGTCCGTGAAGGGGGCGGCGACTACCGGCAGGTGCCCAACGGCAGTGGTCAAGCGTTCGAGAGCGGTATCCATGCCGTGCTTGCGTTCTTTTGGTAAGGAAGTCCGGTCTTGGAGGGCGGCATAGGCCCCGTTCACCAGCCCCCCCAGGGTGGCAATTTCGGCCCCATCGGTGCGGCATACTTGGTCGATCCGTTCCGCCAGCTTGCCGGCCAGAGGACGTAGGGCGCCGGCCTCGGCCGCCGGAATGGTTGCATCCAGGGCTTGGCGTGGGGTGACGGCCGCTGCGTTCCAGGCACCCTCGGGGCAATGTGTCCAACAATGCCCGCAGCCGATACAGAGCTCGGGGTCCAGGCGGGGTAGGCTGGTGCGCAAGGGGCTCAGGTCACGGAACGCGGAGAGCAGCGGCGGTACGGCCCCGATGGCCATGTAGGGGTCCGGCGTGAGTTCCCTGGTCGCATCGTCCCGATACAGGACGCCCACTTGATCCCAGAAGCGGGGCAGGCTGTCGTAGGCATCGTCGATAGTGCCGAAGCGACGGACCGCGGCCGGGGCCTCCTGCTCCGACCCTGGAGTTGGCCGGGCGGCCGGTAGCTGCCGGTAGTCGATGCACCGGATGCCTTCCAGGCCGGCCCGGAACGCCTGCATGCTTACCTCGCAGCTCGGATGGTCCGCGTCGGCGAGCTGTTCTTCTCGAAGCGAGACCAAGCGCCGGGAGCCGAGCTCGATCCAGCCTTTGTCCAGCAGCAGACCACAGATGGTCCCCAACCACAGGTCCGTGGAGGGATCATCCGTCGGTGGGACAGCATAGAGCGCGATATCGATCGCCTGCAAGGCTTGCCGGAGGGTCGGGGGCAGGGCTTGCCAGAGGGCCGCGTCCGGCTCCGGTCCCGTCAGTAACAGGGCACCACCGGGTTGTAGGTCCGCCAAAGGGTCGCTACGGATGCTTTCCGGGTCTACCGTGAGCAGGGTCAGGTCCACGGGCATGACGGCTCCGGGGTCGCGGAGTACCTGCTGGCTGAGGGTAAAACGGTCGCGGCAATAGGACCCCAGGGGTTGGGCGAACAGGGCCGGGTAGCTGCGCAGGTGAGGACCCAGGATCAGGCGCAGGAAGCCCGCCGCCTCGGTGGCGAGACCTTCTCCCGACTGGCCGGAACGGTGGTGGACGGCGAGGGTGAGGGCTCCGGCGGGGCGCAGGTTCGGGGTAGGCTCGTGGCTGCGCAGGCCCAGTCCCGCGACCTGTGGATAATCACGGCGCAGCTGGTCCAGCAGGATCTGGCGCTTGGGGTAGTTGCTGGTCCGGGGGGTGAATTCCATCCCGAGAAAGATCCGCGGCTCGCTTCGATCGTCTCGATCGTTCGTTTCCCGGCACAAGCGTATCAGGTCCGCCCCGCGCAGGGGCAAACCACCCAGGCCATAGATGACCGACCTTATCTGTGGCCGGTCTTGGGCACGTAGGGCCGGATGGTCCCTAGCCCCGAGGCCGGTGTCGTGGAGACCCCGGTCGAGGAGGGCGCGTAGCTCGCGCAGCAGGGGTGGATCGTCCGCTAGGGGTGCGCTCATCCGCTCCAGTACCAGCAAGTGCCGCGCGGTGCTCAGATGGGCCAGCAGGGCCGGGCCGGGGAACGGGCGCAGACAACGGATGCCCAGAACCCCCACCCGTAACCGCTCCGCCTTGCGCAGATGCTCGGCGACGGCCTGGGCGGTCTCTACCGCGGCTCCTTGGGCCAGGAGGAGGATCCGGGCGTCCTCGGGACGAAAGGCCCAGACAGGCTCGTACGGCCGGCCCGTCTCGCGACGAAAATCGGAGACCACCTGCTCCAGGCTGGTCCGCACTTGGCTGTCCAAATAGATGTCGGCCGCCGCAGTGCCCTGACCCCAGACCTCCGGGGATTGCCGGGCCCCTAGGAGCACCGGGCGGTCCGGGTCGTACCAGCGCGGAATCCGCCGCCGCCGGTCGCCGAACAGGAGCCGTTGGGTGAGGGAGGGTACCGGAATCGAGTCATCCGGTGCGCCGAGGAAGCGGCCGATCAGCTCAGCGGGGAGGAGCCGTACCTCCTGCATAGCTAGGGCGGTATGATCCCCGTCCATGACCACCAGCCCCGGAGTCAGGGTCTCTTCGGCGACCCGACGGGCGATCAGGGTCAGGTCCACCGCCTCCTGCACATTGGCCGCGAACAGCAAAAAGGTGCCGGAATCCGCCGCCAACTGGCCAACCTCATGACCGCTGCCGGTGGCGACGGCATGACCGGGCAATGCCCGGTCGGCGATGTGGAGCACCAGGGGTAGGCGCCGCCCGGCCGCGAGCCGCAGCAGGTCCAAGCCTGTCGCCAGATCGGGGGTGGACAGAAAGGCCGTGGCGCGGATCCCACCCATGGCTAGGCCCAAGGCGGTGGCCAAGGTCCCCCTGGGGCTTTCCGCATGCTGGTTGCCAAGGGCGGTCCCGAACCGGTTGCGACCGTGACGTAGCTGCTCGGTGCGCCAAGCCAAATCGGCCATATCCGCCGGAAAGGTGCCTCCGAGCACCGCCAGCTCAGCAATAGCCGCTTCGGTGACGGCGACGGCCGTGTTGCCGTCGAGGGCAGTCGGCTCGCCGGCATAGGGGCCGGCCAGATGGTCGGGGGCGCCGAGGAGACGGCGCAGGAGGCGCAAGGTGCTATTGGCGAAGCTGGGCATGAGGGAGACTCTCACTCTCGTACACCGAATACACTAAAGGAACCTTGGTAGCGGGCACCGTGAAAAATTCCATGGGAGGTAGTTTTTTAGGGTTCCCTTTGTTCGGCAACACAACGACAAGATTGGAACACTCCCGATCTTTTCCCGGCGTACCTCGCGTGTTCTCTTCTCTTTAGGACGTGGAAGCGCGCATAAACCTCGATGCCCTTGCACAGGGCGCCGACCAGCCAATCGATTAGGGCTTTCTCGATATTTTCTTTTCTACCGCAAATGAACGCGAATGATGTGAGGGAATCTCTCTATCGAATCCCGGAAATAACAAAGCCGGGAGAAGCTATGGTTTTCCTATCTCACGCGACGACGCAACGGGTTATCTAAGGTACAGTCGTAACTATTCAGGACCTCTTGCCAAGTGGCAGGCTACACACATAACCTAGGCGCATGCTGGAATAACCCACCCTAACCCATTCTCCAGAAAACCCTGAGGGCGAGCTTAAGCGGTTGCGTGAACGGGTTGCGGAGCAGACGGCGCTCATTGAGCATCTGCGCGAGCGCATCCGGGAGTTGGAAGCGCGCCTAGCCAAGGATAGCCACAACTCCAGCCGGCCGCCATCCTCGGACTCACCGTTCAAAAAGCCGCCACCATGCTCGCAACGCCAGCCAAGCGGGCGCAAGCCCGGTGGACAACCGGGCTGACGCGGTGTCACTCGCTCCCTGGTCGATCACCCCGACCAGTGCGTGATCATCCCGTTGACGGGGACCTGCGCCTGCGGACGTTGCGGCACCGGGATCGCGGTACAGTGCTCGCGGAGCGACGCCAAGTGGTCGAGGTGGAGATCCAGCGTAAGGTACATCGAGTACCGCATTGTCGGCGGAACCTGTGCCTGTGGGCGCGCGCAACGCAGCACGTTTCCTGCAGGGATTGAGGCCTCGGTGCAATACGGACCGGGCGTATCAGCCTTTGCGGTCTACATGACCCAATATCAGTTGTTACCCTACCAGCGCACCGCCGGGGTGCTCAATGAGCTGGCCGGCCTTGGGATCTCACCGGGCACCCTCCAGCGCGCCGTACGGGTGGCGGCTACCTGCCTGGAGGCGCCAGTCAACGCGATTCGCCGCGCACTCATCACCGCGCCAGTGGTCCATGCCGACGAAGCCGGCCGGCGCGTGAACGGCAACCTGTACTGGCTACACGTACTCAGCACCGATCGGCTTACGGCCTACTTCCCTCATCCCAAACGTGGTGCCGAGGCCCTGGATGCGTTCGGTTTGTTGGCGCCGTTCGCTGGCGTACTCGTGCATGACCACGGGTCAGCCTGCCAGCGCTACTCATGTTGGCATGCCTTCTGCAATGCCCATCATCTACGTGAGTTAACCGCTATCGCTGAGAGGTCCCCGAGCCAGCCGTGGGCAACCGATATGATCGCGCTGTTGTGCTAAGCCAATGCCCTGGTCGGCGAGGCCCAGGACCTCAAGGCATTGCCCACCGGCGACGTCGAGCGCTTGCAGACCCGCTACGACACCATCTTCACTGAAGCCAAAGCTGGCAATCCTCCCCGTCCCCGCCGTCCTGGCATCCGCGGGCGCGTCAAACAATCCCCGGCCTGCAACCTCATTCGGCAACTGCGCGAGCACCGCAACGAGGTCCTGCGCTTCCTCACCGACCGGCGCGTTCCCTTCGACAACAACCAGGCCGAACGCGACCTGCGAATGCCCAAACTCAAGCAGAAAGTCTCTGATTGTTTCCGCTCCGAAGCCGGCGGAGATGCCTTTGCCATCATCCGCTCCTGCCTTTCGACCCGCCGCAAACAGTCCGACGATCTTTTCAACTCTCTCGTCCTGACGCTCCAAGGGCAACCCCCAATGTCCCAATTGGAGTAGCTGAATAGTTACGTACAGTCTTTACATGGCGCCGTTCGCCGTGGCGTAAGTTACTCTTCTCAGCTAATCGGTCAATCCATTTACGACACGCTTAATTTTCTTTATAACACGCCGAGAGGTGGGTTCATCCTCGTCGACTTTTCTTGAATACATTGGCGTTTATTTGCGGATGAATTTTCTCCCCGCAGCACTTACTCGATATTTTGGGGTTGATTCTATCCGCGCTCCCTGCGTATTTTCCCTAGCCTAACCGTATTACTCGCACCGGAATAAAATCAGAGTGTTAGCACATGAAGCTTTCGCCGATACCTGGAGTGACATCCGGAGCTTCGATCTCGAGGCCAAATTATAACCCCATCGTTCCGGAAGTCAGAGACGACTTCTCGGTCAAGGACTAACTATCTGAAATTCAAATCGTTAAACGAATCGAAATCCACAAGCAACAAGATCAAAACGACCCATTCTCGATGTGTCGTGATGAATTTTCTACCAAATTTCTCTCTTCGGATAACAAAGACTACTTGATTACCCTCAAGGTTCAGCTATTCAGCCTGAGAGGGGCGTATACTGAACCTGAGCCCAAAGAGGAGAATCCCCATGGCTAAGAATCCGATTCAGTTTCAGAAGGGTTTGAGTTTGCCGGATTTTCTGAAGCCGTAGGGCACGAAGAGCAGTGCCGTTGCGCCGTGTACGGCTGGCGCTGGCCGAAGGGCTTATGGTGTCCGGAATGCGGGCACGCGGGTCACTGCGAGCTGGCGGGACGCGGGTTATACCCATGTCATCGCTGTCACCATCAAACCTCCCTCATCGGCGGAACGCTGTTCGAGTACACGAAGCTACCACTGACAACCTGGTTCCTGGGGATATATATCCTAACGCAGCTGAAG
>Ga0209457_1000132_pt1 | contig 25558 bp, 24 predicted proteins | sample WorMetHEROISLAND_5_FD_187410 | JGI IMG/M metagenome (GOLD analysis project Ga0209457, IMG submission 187410) | Marine gutless worms symbiont microbial communities from Max Planck institute for Marine Microbiology, Germany - Olavius sp. 5 HERON... ... | reverse complement strand
AAGCACGCTTGGAGTAACCGGCAAATAGCCCAATTCGCGGACCTCAAGCGCCGAAACCTCAAGACACACCGTGGCTTCCGGATCCAGGAGACGTTACGCGAGATCTTCCACAGCGCTCAGAGCGCGGCGCAAGCCGAGCCGTTCCTCGACAGATGGTACAACTGGGCGCGCCGTTGCCGCCTGGAGCCGATCAAAGCGGCGGCCAAGACGCTTAGAGACTGCTTTTTTAGACAGTCTCTCGGTGTTCCTCAGGACGTAGCACCAAGATACCTTGAAAAATTCCATCTTCGAAATTCTTCAAGCCGCAAAGTAAAATTATGGTTTTCGCTTTGCTCTCGAGCTTTCGAGCACATACGTGCTTGAAAGCTAGCGGGGCTTTCCTGCCCCGCACGGACACCTTGAATTTTTCAAGGTGTCCTCAAGCCGCAAGCAGAAATTCCAGCAGGGCCTTTTGGGTGTGGAGCCGATTTTCCGCCTCGTCCCACACCACCGAACGGGGACCATCGATGATTGCCGCTGTGACCTCTTCACCCCGGTGGGCCGGCAGGCAATGCATGAACAAGGCATCCCGGGCGGCATGCGCCATCAGGGCCTCGTCGACCTGGAACGGGGCAAAGGCCCGGGCACGTCGTTGCTGTTCCTGCTCCTGCCCCATGCTGGCCCATACATCGGTGACCACAAGATCCGCGCCCTCCGCCGCCTGGGCGGCATTCCATAGCAGAACGCAGCGATCCGCGGCCGCCGCCAGGATATCGGGGTCTGGCTGGAACGCTTCCGGACAGGCGATGCGCAGCTTGAAGTCGAACAGCCGGGCGGCATTCACATAGGAACGGCACACGTTATTGCTGTCGCCGATCCAGGCTACCGTCCGCCCGCGAATACTCCCCCGATGCTCCTGGTAGGTTAACATATCGGCCAGTAGCTGGCAGGGGTGGCAACGGTCGGTAAGACCGTTGATGACAGGTACTCGGGAGCAACTAGCAAAGCGTTCCAACTTCCGCTGCTCGAAGGTACGAATCATCACCGCATCAACCATGCGGGATAATACGCGAGCGCTGTCTTCCACCGACTCGCCACGGCCGAGCTGGGTATCCTGGGGCGATAGAAACAGGGCATGACCACCGAGCTGGGCCATGCCGACCTCGAAGGAGACCCGCGTCCTGGTCGAGGCTTTCTCGAAAATCATCCCCAAGGTGCGGCTCTTCAGGGGCGCGAAGCATTCGCCGTTGCGGACTATTCGTTTGAGCTCGGTAGCCCGTCGCAGCAGGTCATGCGCCTCCGCCGGAGAGAGGTCCGACAAGGTGAGAAAGTGGCGTAACGGCTTGCCGCGAGCACCCATGGGTATCAGCTCTCCGAAGTGGCCTCGATCTTAAGAGGTCGTCCAGAAATTAAACATTGATTTTAAACCATAAAATATGCACATCTTGCAGTTTTATGCGATGTAACCTCGGAGGTTTCTTATGACTGAAGGAACGATTCAATCGGCTATCAGGTACCCGAGCGACCTCACCGACGAAGGTCGGTTGAGTAACGATTATGAACGGAAACCAACTTCGAGCGAAACACAGGTTTATTTTGCATCCAGTCGTTTACTTCTCCAGCAAATCTATAATCATCAGACACCCTATAAAATGGCCGTTCGTTGAGTTTTCATTATTAATAAATTCTTAGACAGACTCTTAGGCGATTTCTGTCAAATGAAATACCATCTTGGTTGTCTTTTCGTCCGTCTTCTGTGTTGCGTCAACCGTTACATAGTCCACCTAGGTGCCGGTTGCCGCGCCTTGAATACGGACGAAAATCCGGCCCAATCCGGTACATCATTTTCTGTCAATCGCCTTAGGCGACTGTAAAAAGCGCCGGATCAGCAAAGAGAGCTCCCGCAGCAACAAGTCCGCCGCCTGCGCATCGAGAATCAGCGGCGGCAACAGGCGCACGACCTGCCCAGCGGTCACATTGATGAGCAATCCCGCCACCAGGGCTTGGCGGACCAGATCGCCACAGGGCCGATCGAGCTCGATACCCATCATGAGTCCGCGGCCGCGAATCTCGAGTACACCGGCGAGGTCGGCCAGTCGCTGCTCGAAGCCGGTGCGCAAATAGTTACCCATGCGCACGGCCTGCTCAATCAATCGTTCCTGCCCCAAAGTATCGAGCACGGTCCGGGCGACCCGACAGGCCAGCGGGTTACCGCCGAAAGTGGAGCCATGGGTGCCAGGACCCAGAACCTGGGCCGCTTTGCCCCGGGCCAAGCAGGCACCGATCGGGAAGCCGTTACCAAGCCCCTTGGCCAAGGTGACCACATCGGGTCGGACGTCCTGGGACTGGAAGGCGCAGAAGTGTCCGGTGCGGCCCATGCCGGTCTGGATCTCATCCAGCATGAGTAGCCAGCCGTGACGGTCGCACAGAGTGCTCAGCCGGTGAAGATAGTCCGCAGAGGGAATATTGATGCCTCCCTCGCCCTGGATCGGTTCGACCAGGACAGCGGCAATATCGGGACGATTAGCGGCGGCGGTCGCCACCGCTGCCGGATCGTCGTAGGGGACCCGGACGAACCCCTGCACCAGGGGCTCGAAACCGGCCTGCACCTTACGGTTTCCGGTAGCACTCAGGGTGGCCAGGGTGCGGCCGTGGAAGCTGGCTTCCATCACCAGGATGGCCGGCCGCTCGATGCCGCGGTCGTGGGCCGAGAGGCGGGCGATCTTGATGGCGGCCTCGTTGGCTTCCGCCCCGGAGTTACAGAAAAATACCCGCTCCATGCCCGTGAGTTCGGTCAGGGCTTCCCCGAGGGCCTCCTGCCCGGCGATGCGGTACAGATTCGAAGTATGAATCAAGCTCCCGGCTTGCTCGCACAGGGTCTGTCGTACCGCGGGGTGGGCATGGCCCAGACCACACACAGCGATGCCCGACAGGGCATCGAGATAGCGCTTACCGGAATCATCCCACAGCCACACTCCCGCGCCGTGGGTGAAGGTGACTGGCAGCCGACCATAGGTGGTCATCAAGGGCCCGCTCATACGCGAACACCTCTGTTCCGAAAAATAAAAGAGGCGGCTCCACTTTGGACGGGGAACCGCCTCCACTACCTCGACGGGTTACCGAGAGTATACCCCGAGTTCCGGAATTCATCCAAGGCCCTTGATTCAAGATATATTGGGGTATCCTTGTAACAGGGCGGTCGAGCATTGAGCAGGTCAGGAGTATCGGCAACAGAATGCTGGCCTGTCATCGCGTCGACACACTGGGCTACGATCGAGGTCCCCTGAAGGAGATCTCGTAGAGATTCCATCCCTAGGAAATCTTCGAGTCGCGAGCGAAAAAACCATTAGTGTCCCAACGTTATGACCGGAAATTCAGGATAACCCATTTATTAAAAAAGAAATATTTGGAATTATGCCGGTTACCGGCTTGGGCTGTAGTACGCTAAGATGACAGCCTTTCCCGCGAAATTGCAGGCTGAAAACAACGACGCATGTCCTCAAGTAATAGTTCGTCTTCTCGGGATCGCCATTTCCGTCTATCCATAGGGCTCTGTGGCCATTATCAAGAAGCGGCTGAAAATCGATGTTAGTTTCTACACAATTCGTAACTATTCAGGACATCTTGCCAAGCAGAAGGCTACGCGCGTACCCATGGAACCATGCCTGAGCAGAACACCCTAATCCATTCTCCAGAAAGCCCTGACGACGAGCTGGAGCGGCTGCGTGAGCGGGCTGCGATCATTGAGGGGCAAACGGCGACCACTGAGCAGATGCATGAGCGCATCCAGGAACTCGAAGCACGTCTGGCTAAGGATAGCCATAACTCCAGCCGGTTACCATCCTCAGACTCTCCGTTCAAGAAGCCACCACCACATGCGCGGCGCCAACCCAGCGGGCGCAAGCCCGGTGGACAACCGGGGCGGCGCGGCGTCACCCGCTCCCTGGTCGATGCCCCCGATCAGTGCGTGATCATCCCGCTGCCGGGGACCTGGGCGGACGCGGGTGGCACCGAGATCGCCACTACGGGGCTCGCAGAGCGACGCCCAGTGGTCGAGGTGGTGATCCAACGTGAGGTCGTTGAGTACCGCATTGTCAGCAGGACTTGTGCCTGCGGGCGCGCGCAACGCCGCACGTTTCCCGCGGGGATCGAGGCCCCGGTGCAATACGGACCGAGCGGGTCGGCCTTTGCGGTGTACATGACTCAATATCAGCTGCTGCCCTACCAGCGTACCGCCGGGGTGCTCCATGAGCTGGCCGGTCTGGCGATCTCACCGGGTACCCTCCAGCGCCGCCGTACGGGTGGCCGCCGCCCCCCTGGAGGCGCCAGTCACCGCGATTCGCGACGCACTCGTCGCGGCGCCAGTGGCCCATGCCGATGAAACCAGCCGGCGCGTGAACGGCACTCTGCACTGGCTGCCTGTGCTCAGCATCAACCGGCTTATCCCTCGTCCCAAACGCGGGGCCAAGGCCCTGGATGCGTTCGGCCTGTTGTCCCAATTCTTGGGCGTACTGGTGCATGACCATTGGTCAGCCTACGAGCGCTACCAATGTCTGCATGCCTTCTGCAATACCCATCATCGGCGCGAGCTGATCGCCATCGCTGAGAGGTCCCCGAGCCAGCCGTGGGCAACCGATATGATCACGCTGTTATGCCAAGCCAATGCCGTGGTTGGCGAGGCCCAGGCCCAGGACCTTGAGACGCTGCCCGCCAGCAACGTCAACGGCGAGCACTTGCGGACCCGCTACGACACCATCCTTAGCAAAGCCGAAGCCGGCAATCCTCCCCGTCCCCGCCGTCCCGGCACCCGCGGGTGGGTCAAACAATCCCCGGCCTACAACCTCATTCGGCGGCGACGCGAACGCCGCAACGAGGTCCTGCGCTTCCTCACGACCTGCGCATTCCCTTCGACAACAACTAGGCCGAACACGACCTGCGCAGGCCCACGCTCAAGCAGAACGCCTCTGGCTGCTTCCGCTCCGATACTGGCGCCGAGAGGACTTTGCCATCATTCGCTCTTACCTCTCAACTCTCCGCAAACAATCCGACGATCTTTTTAACCCGCTCGTCCTGACCTTCCAGGCCCCCCCCAATGCCCCAATTGAAATAGCTGAATAGTTACCACTTCGAATAAACCCAACGAAATTAACCGATTACTGACTAAGCATACAATCCCTACGAGCGCGACCACGAGAACCAACTGAATTTATTCAACTAAACATTGGGGCACTAGTGGAAAAATACGGTTTTTGCTTCGCCCCCTTGTCTTCGAGCGCCGGCGTGCTTGGAAAAAGCAGTGTATCCTTGCCCATACGGGCACCTTGAATTTTTCAAGTACCCTTCAATCAACCACAAATACCCTTAACAATCAACCAGAGGAATGGTTCCCTATGACACCCGAGAATCGCACCGCCTATTGGTCGGCGAATCTGCGTTTGCTGATCCTACTGCTCACACTCTGGTTCGTGGTCTCCTACGGCTTCGGAATCATCTTGGTCGATATACTCAACGCCACCCCGCTCGGTGGCTATAAGCTGGGTTTCTGGTTCGCCCAGCAGGGATCCCTGTATGCCTTTCTGGTTTTGATCTTCATCTATGCCGCACGCATGGGTCGGCTGGATAAGAAGTTCGGCGTCCACGAAGACTAAAGGCCAGAGAGGAGCGAATCATGGACCTTAAAATTCTCACCTACCTCGTGGTCGGCGCGACCTTCGCCCTCTACATCGGCATCGCACTCCGGACCCGTGCCACCTCCACCGTCGATTTCTACGTCGCCAACAAGGGCATCAACCCGCTCGCCAATGGCATGGCTACCGCCGCGGACTGGATGTCCGCCGCCTCCTTCATCTCCATGGCGGGCCTGATCGCCTTCAATGGATATGGCAGTTCCGTGTTCCTGATGGGCTGGACCGGCGGCTATGTGCTGCTGGCCATGCTGCTGGCACCCTACCTGCGCAAGTTCGGCAAGTTCACGGTCCCGGAGTTCATCGGCGAGCGTTACTACTCCAAGACCGTCCGTATCGTAGCCGTGCTATGTCTGATCATCGTCTCCGTCACCTATGTCATCGGTCAGATGAAGGGCATCGGCGTGGCCTTCTCCCGCTTCCTGGAGACCAGCTACGACACGGGCCTGTACGTCGGCATGGGTATCGTCTTCATCTATGCTGTGCTCGGCGGCATGAAGGGCATCACCTATACCCAGATCGCCCAATACTGCGTGTTGATCTTCGCTTACACCATCCCGGCGATCTTTATCTCCCTCAACCTGACGGGCATGCCGATCCCCCAAATCGGCCTCGGTAGCCGCATGGCCGATGGCTCCGGGATGTACCTGCTGGACAAGCTAGATCTGGTGGTGACCGACCTCGGCTTCCGGGAATACTCGACCCAGATCATGGGCAGCAAGCTCAATATGTTCATCTACACCCTGTCGCTGATGATCGGCACCGCAGGTCTACCCCATGTCATCATCCGCTTCTTCACCGTGCCCAAGGTCGCCGATGCCCGCAGCTCGGCCGGTTGGGCCTTGGTATTCATCACCATCCTCTACACCACGGCCCCCGCCATCGGCGCCATGGCCCGCCTGAACCTGATGGAGACCATCCAGAGCGGTCCCGTGGGTACGAAGACCGGTAATTTAGTGTACGACGAGCGTCCGCAGTGGTTCAAGAACTGGGAGAAGACAGGTCTGTTACATTTCGAGGATAAGAACGGCGACGGCCGCATCCAGTACTACAACGACAAGGATGAAGCCTTTGCGGCCAAGGCCGAGGCCTACGGCTGGCGGGGTAACGAGATGGTCAAGGTCGACCGCGACATCATGGTCCTGGCCAATCCGGAGATCGCCGGGCTGCCGAATTGGGTCATCGCCTTGGTGGTGGCCGGCGGCTTGGCAGCGGCCCTCTCGACGGCGGCCGGCCTCCTGCTCGCCATCTCCTCGGCCGTCTCCCACGATCTGCTCAAGGGGGTATTCTGGACCCGGATCTCGGAGCCGGGAGAGCTGTTGGCGGGGCGTATCTCCATGGCCGGTGCCATCGCCTTGGCCGGCTACTTCGGCCTGCACCCGCCAGACTTCGCGGCCGGCACCGTGGCCATTGCCTTCGGGCTGGCGGCCAGCTCCATCTTCCCGGTGCTGATGATGGGTATCTTCAACAAGAAGATCAACAAAGCCGGTGCTGTGTGGGGCATGATCGCGGGTATCGGCGTGACCATGGCCTATGTGTTCCAGCACAAGGGGATCTTCTTCATCCCCGGCACCGCGTTCCTGGGTGATCTGGAGCCCCATTGGTTCCTGGGCATCTCACCGAATGCCTTCGGTGCCGTCGGGGCCCTGGTCAACTTTACCGTGGCGATCCTGGTCTCGAAATTGACCGCGGAGCCGCCGGAGTACATCCAACACCTAGTCGAAGACATCCGTGTCCCCAAGGGTAGCGGAGCGACCGTCAGCCATCGATCAGTATAGATCGGACGGCCTAGCCCAGCCCCGTTGCGGCGGGGCTTTTTTTCGGGGTGCCTCTCCGTGGGAAACGGCCCAACACATCGACGATAGGCCCGCTTGCGGACACCGGGGGAGAAATCCATCGGGTGCGACCCTTCTTGAAACGACACTGGGCGTCCAAAATCCGAGAACCGAGGCCAGTTTATCGGACACCTTGTGGAGCTTGCGCACTGTTCCTAATCACGCTCACGCCGCCTCGCCCTGAGACGCAGGATCCACGCCGCCCCGTGGAATCGAAAAGTTCCCGCGGCCAAGTCTACCGTGCCTGCGAAGATTGGTTAGGATGGGCTGCGCCCACCGAAAAAAATCGAGCAGGGGCTGCGGGGAGAAGATTCGGCCGCCAATGAACGCCAATGAACGCAAATCTATTCAAGAAAAGTCGACGAGGATGAACCGACCTTTCCAGCTCATTGGCATCCATTCGCATTCATTGACGACAAAAAAGAAAGGCTCTCTTGCGTTTGGTGTGGGTAGCGGGTCATAGCAACTTGGCTCAAGTCGTGAGGGGAAGCCCCGACTTGACGACGAACGGAAGAAGTTAGCAGAAGGGTCAGCTTGCCCGCTACGAGGTAAACGATGGTGATCAGGTGCCTGGTGGTCCTGTAGCCACGGGCCTTGGATTTGGCAGTCTGGATGAGTGAATTGACCGCCTCGACATGACCGTTGGTGAGCCTGGAATCGATCGTATTGAGAAGATCTGGCCAGTGATCCTTGAGTGTCTTGGCCACCGCCTTGATCGGCTCCAGGCGGCAACGTCGCGCCCAGCTGTACCACTTGTCGAGGAGCGGCTCGGCCTGCACCGCGCTCTGAGCGCTGTGGAAGATCTCGCGTAACGTCTCCTGGATCCGGAAGGTGCGGTGTGTCCGGTATGTCTTGAGGTTTCGGCTCTTGAGATCCGCGAATTGGGCTATTTGCCAGTTACTCCATGCCGGCTTGTCCTTGAGACAGATATAACGGGTGCCCCGCCGCTCCGGGGCCCTCTTGACTTCTTGGCGACGGACCTCGTCAACCGCCTTGTTGACGAGTTGAATGATGTGAAACTCATCGAAGGTGATTGCGGCCCAGGCCAGATGCTCACGTACGCCAGCCTGGTAGCTCGTCGACATATCCATACAGACCGCACGGATGTTCTCAGCACAGGCGCCATGAGCCTCGAGTGCATCGGCAAACTGGGCTACAACCTGGGCTTTTCGCCCTTCGCAGGCATAGAGCCCACGCTGGGCGTCGAGGTCGTGAAATAGGCTGATGTAGTTGTGTCCGTGCCGTGAGGCGGCCTCGTCGAGACCGACCGAGGTGACGGTCGAGAAGCCCTCCTGAGCGTGTGCCTGATCAACGTAATGGTCGAGGATACGCCAGACGCGCCCGTCGCTGACGCTAGGGAATTGAGTGACGTGAGAGACCGTCATCGCCTTGCATAGGGTAACCAATAAGGCCTCCATCCGTCGGGTAAAGCCGCTGTTGGGGCGCGCCCAGGGCACCACGACCTGGGTAGTCTTAGCACAAGTATGGCAACGCACACGCGGTACCTTGGCGTAGATGTAGGCTTGGAACTGGAAGAAGTTCAGGTGACGCCAGTCGCGCTCGAGCGTATCGTGGACCGGCTAATGTTCCGCCCCACAATGTGGACAGGCAAATCGTATTCCTGAGGCGAAGGCGAGGTGGAAATCGATCCGGCTCGGTTCGGGATCGAAGGCCACGGCAACGACCTCCCAAGGAGCCGGAAGGCCGAACGCAAAGGTAAACAACGACAATGGGGCCATGATGAAAACCTCCGACGCTTGGTCTGGCGGCTGGCCAGCTAGTTCCACCGACTGGTCCGAGCCTACAGGCGAAAAAGGGGGCACAGAGTGTGCCTGGAAAGGGTTATCACCCTACGCGACAAGAAAAACGGCGCTACCCACACTAAACGCAAGAGAGCCTACCCTTCCCACGCAAAATCAAATTGGTCCACAGAATGCTGCCTGATTTGCAAATCCGCGTCCAATCGATAGATGCCGATACACATTATGAAAATACTGATTTTGTCCACCACCTTCTCTAGTATGGTGCAACTTGTCTTAATGGAGTTGAAGGCCCTGGGCCATACCCTGTAGGAACACTATGATTTGGATAAAAATCATCTTATCGATCAGGTCGATCGTTTTCAACCCGATGTCATCGGGTGCCCGTTCTTGACCCAACGCATTCCATCCGAGGTTTGGGAAAAGTATATCTGTCTGATCGTGCACCCTGGTATCGAAGGAGACTGCGGGCCATCTTCACTCGACTGGGCCATCCGCGAAGACAGGCAAAGCTGGAGGGTAACGCTGTTTCAGGCCAACGGAGAATTCGATGCGGGTGATGTCTGGGGGACCCGATATTTTCATCTGCGTGAAGTATCGAAAACCAGTATTTATAAGCGTGAAGTGACAGAGACGGCCGTAGGCCTGATCAAACAGGCGTTACGGGATATCGAGTCTGGATGCTCTACCTCTCATCCCCTCGACTATGATCTTCCCATTGTCAAAGGTCGTGAACGGCCGTTTATGAGGCAAAGTGACCGCATGATCGAATGGCACGATACGACAACGGAGCTTGTGGTACGAAAATTGAATGCCGCGGATTCCCGCCCTGGTATACGCGATCGGATCAATGGTACTGATGTCAATCTATTCGGTGCTGTGCCGGAACCGGATTTGAAGGGTAATCTGGGGGAGATTCTGGCGATATATCAGGGGGCTTGCTGTCGTGCTACCCGGGACGGTGCAGTTTGGATCAAGCAACTCAGATGCAATACCCCGGAAATCCTGGCCCCGATAAAGCTTCCCGCAAGCTGGGTGCTGGAGAAAATATACGGACCTGAACAGTTACAAACTATGCAATCCAAGCCGGATAAGTCCGCAATCAAAGAAATACGCACGGATCGAGTCGAGGACAGCACCTACATCTATTTCAACTTCTACAATGGTGCAATGAACACGAACCAGTGCATCGAGTTGAGGAATACGATCGCCAGCGTAAAACAGTCCGATACGAAAATGATTGTACTGATGGGGGGAGAAGATTTTTTCAGCAACGGCATCCATCTCAATTGGATCGAAGCCAGCGATGACCCGAAGCTCGAATCCTGGAGCAACATTAATGCGATTGACGATCTCGTATTGGAGATTATCGACACACCCGAGCAAATTACAATTGCCGCGTTGCGCAACAACGCAGGCGCGGGAGGCGCCATTCTGGCGCTGGCTTGTGATGAAGTCATCGTGCGCCAAGGGGTGGTACTGAATCCCCACTATAAAACAATGGGCCTGTTCGGTTCCGAATACTGGACCTATCTGCTCCCAAAACGGGTGGGGCAGGAAAAGGCGCACGAAATCACCGAAAACTGTATGCCCATGTTGGCTGAAGAGGCCGCTCAATTAGGTCTGGCGAACCGACTATTCGAGAAAGATTGGCACGGCTACTATGGTCGGCTCAGCGAATATTGCCAGCAATCGATGCAGGACGTGAATATCGATGAATATCTATCCATGAAGATGCGTAGCCTCGAAAGAGACAGCGCCGAGAAACCCCTGTCGAAGTACCGCGACGAAGAGCTTGCGATCATGAAAAAAATCTTTTTCGATTCGATGAGTAGCTACCATGCAAGGAGACGTGCATTCGTCTATAAGCAAGCTACCGGTCGCCTGTCACCGATAGCTGATAACTGGTAATCGGCCATGAGGGTAGTAGTGAAGTTTGGAACGGGTTCGGCTCTCATTAAATATCTCGTAACATACTGTGTTGCAAATTGAATTTATTCGTGCACGTCAAGCAATCTTACGGACTGTAAAGCCGAGATGCCTAGCCTTCACACCAGCGTCTGAACGGTCTCGATCCCCCGCGCCCCCCTATCTTGCCACTTGTTTGCTGCGCGACAGAGTGCCACCTACCGGGGGGGAGGGTTCTCTTTTGAAACGACACCCGGTGTCGAAAACCCGAAAGCTCCGTGGCCCTGTTGACCGCACCGACGAGGATTTGCCTAGGCGGCTGGCTGTACCCACCGGAAAATATCGAGCAAGGGCTGCGGGGAGAAGATTCAGCCGCAAATAAACGCCAATGAATGCAAATCTATTCAAGAACCGTCGACGAGAACGAGCCCACCTCTCGGCGTGTTATCAGATGTGCATTTAAATCAGCAAAGTCTTGGGTCCTGGATCTTTGGAGTCCGTGTACAAGAAGGCTTTGTATGCCAAATTGGCTGAGTACGGACTTTAGGTGAGTATTTTTCGGTTTATTGGCGGCAAAAAAAGAAAATATCGAGTAAGCGTAAGGATGGCACAGCCCACCCACCTTCTGGTCGGATGAGCCTTTAGTTTTCAGGTTTCTCCTTACGAATTCATAACACTTGCCGACCCACATGTTTCATGTATGAGAGTCGGCAGCATCGATCGCAACAGGGTGCGGACCCGCAACGGACGGAGATTTCCCGGTCCTCTAATCCCGGCAGAAACGCTGGATCATCTTTCGCAGCAGCTCCCGGGTCGGCGGAATGCGAGCGATCTCCAAATACTCGTCCGGCTGATGGGCCTGGGCTAGGTTACCCGGCCCCAGGATCACCGTCTCCATCCCCAATTGGTCGAGGAAGGGGGCCTCGGTGCCGAAATTCGCCGCCTCGGCGGTATGGCCCGTGAGGGCCTCCGCCGCCACGACGATGGCCGAGTCCGGCGCCGTTTCGACCGGCGGGATAGGGGCGAATAAGGACTCCAGGGTCCACTCGAGTCCGCAGCGGGCGGCGACGGTCGCGACCCGGTCCGCCAGCTCGGAACATAGGTCTTCGGGGTCCATGCCCGGCAATACGCGCAGGTCCAGGTGCAGCTCGCAGTCGCCGCAGATGCGGTTGAAGTTGTCGCCACCGTGGATACGGCCTAGATTGAGGGTGGGAGCCGGTATCGCGAATGCGGGATGATGATAGCGACGCGCCAGCTCTTCACGCCAGACCATGAGATCGCCCATAACCTCCTGCATGCCGTCGAGGGCATTGCGGCCCAGACCCGGATCGCTCGCATGACCGGAACGGCCTATGAGGCATACCTTCTCCCCCATCACCCCCTTGTGCAGACGCACCGGTATGAGCCCGGTGGGTTCTCCGATCAGGGCATAACGACCCATGGTTCGCCGTGCCCGGACCAGGGCACGGCCCCCCCGCATGGAGGACTCTTCGTCCGCGGTGGCCAGGATCACCAGGGACCGCTGTAGGTCCTTCGCCGTCAGTCCCCGTAACGCATCGAGGACAATCCCGAAGAAGGATTTCATGTCACTGGTACCCAGCCCGTAGAGCCGGCCGTTGTCTTCCGTGAGCCGGAAGGGGTCGTGGCTCCAGCGCTCCGCATCATAGGGAACCGTATCCGTGTGTCCGGCCAGCACCAGTCCTCCGGGCCCTGCTCCCAAGGTCGCGATCAGATTGGCCTTGTCCGGGCAGTCCGGCACGGCGACTCGTTCGATGCGGAATCCCACCATCCGTAGCCACTCGGCCAGCAGATCGATAACCGCCAGGTTGCTCTGATCCAGCCGGGGATCGACGCTGCTGACGGATGGCGTGGCGATCAGGGCTTCCAGCATGGCGATCAGGGACGGTAGTTCGGGGGACATGTGTCGCTCCTGTGAACCGGATCGGAAAGGACCCGAGTACACTATGTTGCCGCACGGGAACCTCGAGATTCTCGATGTGCCCTCGTCGGGATTCGCGTTTACTCCGAGTCTAGCTTCGTGGCCCTTCTTCTTCATCCCCTTCGGTCAGCAAAGGACGGATCGCGTGCTTTATATTCGCGAACAGGTGGGGACAATCCGCCTCCTCCCGCGCCAGCAGCGCCTTCATATGCTCGCGTCGCGTCGGGGCGGAGAAGCACGCGGGGCAGCTATCGGGCACGATCGGTAGACCTGCCGTGCGCGCGAAGTCGGCAGTCTGGCGCTCCCGACAACAGACCAAGGGGCGGATTACACGGATGTCCCCCCGGTCGTTCAGATACCGCGCCTTCATGGTCCGTAGCTGGCCGCCGTGGAACAGGGACATCAGCAGACTCTCGGCCAGATCGTCCAAATGCTGTGCCAGGGCCAGCACCCCGTAGCCTTCGCGGCGACAGGTGCTATAGAGGATACCCCGCTTCATACGGGCACAATAGGCACAGAAGGAGCCCCCATCCATCCGCTCCTTGGCCTGCTCCAGGATGGGCTGTTGCTCGTAGAACCAAGTTAGGCCGAGGCGATCGTAGTAGTCCCGGAGCGGTCCGGGCTCGAATCCGGGTATCTGCGGGTCGACGGTGACGACCCCAAGCTCGAAGCGCACCGGAGCATAGGAGTGCAGGTGGCACAGGATGGCGAGCAGCGACAGCGAGTCCTTACCGCCGGAGACACCGAGCAGGATACGGTCGCCGTCGCGGATCATGTCGTATTCAGCAATCGCCCGACCGACCGGACGCAGGAGGGATCTGGGTGGTACGATAGCGGGTCGGTTCATGGCCGACGAAGCTCGCTCTGATGGATACCTTGGAAAACTCCGATGGGTAGTATGGAAAATTTCAGGGGTGGAAGTCATCAAAGTGCCCTAATATTCAGCACCGGTTGCGGCCGGATGGCTGGAGGGCGCCTTGGAAAACTCGAGGTGCCGGTGCGGGGCCGGGATGTCCCGCCGGTTTTCAGGCACCTATGTGTCCGAGAGCTACGTTCTCGCTTTGCAGCTCGAAGTATTCCAAGGATGGGTTTTTTCAAGGTCCCCCATCCCGGGGTCCGCATCGACTCGGGTTACCCTCATTCGGAGTATTCATTATGCTGGAAGTCGTCGTTGTCGGCATTGTCGTTCTCGCGATTGTCATTATCCTGCTAGGCGTCAAGCAGGTTCCCCAAGGCTCCGAATACACGGTGGAGAGGCTCGGGCGCTATACTCGTACCCTGCCCCCCGGACTCCATGCCATCGTACCCTTCATCGACCGGGTCGGCTCCCGGCTCAACATGATGGAGCAGGTGTTCGACGTGCCGTCCCAGGAGGTCATCACCAAGGATAACGCCATGGTCACGGTAGATGGGGTGGTCTTCTTCCAGATCCTGGACGCGCCCAAGGCGGCTTATGAAATCACCGGCCTCAATCCGGCCATTCTCAATCTAGTCGTGACTAATATCCGTACCGTCATGGGCTCCATGGACCTGGACGAGCTCTTGTCCCAGCGCGACAAGATCAACACCCAGCTATTGACGGTGGTGGATGAGGCCACCACGCCCTGGGGCGTGAAGGTAACTCGCATCGAGATCAAAGATATCTCCCCGCCCCGAGACCTAGTCGACGCCATGGCGCGCCAGATGAAGGCCGAGCGGGACAAGCGGGCCTCCATCCTGGAGGCCGAGGGTCTGCGCCAAGCAGCCATTCTCAAGGCCGAGGGCGAGAAGCAGGCGGCTATCCTCGAAGCCGAAGGCGAGCGGGAAGCCGCCTTCCGCGAGGCGGAGGCCCGTGAGCGCCTAGCCGAGGCGGAGGCCAAGGCGACTCTGGATGTCTCCTCGGCCATCGCCAAGGGGGACATCCATGCCATCAACTATTTCGTCGCCCAGAAATACACCGAGGCCCTGCAGCAAATCGGCAGCGCCGAGAATCAGAAGGTCGTTCTATTGCCGCTGGAGGCCTCCAGCCTGATCGGCTCTCTGGCCGGTATCGGGGAAATCGCCCGCGAGACCTTCCGGCGCGCGAGTGAAAAGACCTCAGCATCGGACAAGCCGGCATGAATGCAAGCTGGATCGCCGCGGTCGGACCCTGGCACTGGATCCTGCTCGCCATCGCGCTGATTATCCTGGAGGCGCTTACCCCCACTACCTTCTTCCTGTGGTTGGCGGTAGCAGCCGGAATAGTCGGGCTGCTGTTGCTGGCCCTTCCGGACCTGGGTTGGCAGCCCCAGCTGGTGCTGTTCGGCGTCCTCAGCGTGCTGAGCCTAGTCCTCGGCCGAGGCTACCTCAGGCGTCATCCCATCGCTACCGATACGCCCACCCTCAACCGACGTGGATACCAATACATCGGGCGGATCTTCACCCTGGAGCAGCCGATCGTGAACGGTACTGGAAAGCTGCGAGTGGACGATACGACCTGGAAGATCGGAGGATCGGACTGTGTCGAGGGAGCCAAAGTCCGGGTGACAGGCGTCGACGGCGTGGTGTTGCTCGTAACCCCGGTGGACAGTAGGGCAATTTCTGTCCAATGAAATACCATCTTGCTGGTCCTTTGGTCCGTCTTCCGTGTTGCGGCAACCGTTACAGAGTCTACTAGACGCCGGTTGCCGCGCCTTGAATACGAACGGAAATCCAGCCTAATCCGGCACATCGTTTTCCGGCAATCGCCTAGACCAGCTCCAGGAAAGAGGGGCTTTCGGTTGCAGGTACGGAGCCATGACCAAGTGAATGCCGGATGCAGCGCGGGCAAGCCCGCGCCTACCACACGGTGCCGGCGCTCAGGTGGGATCCCCGCCGGAGCGTCGCTATTTTTTGCGAAACCCGAAATGGGGTCCGTCCGGTTTCGGGTGCAAAAAATCAGGCGACGGCCATGGCCTTCGGCGGCCCTCGTTCGTCCTGCGTCTGCCCGGCGCGCACTCTGCTCGTCGCTTCGCTCCCTCGCTTTCCTATGCTCCTCCTGGAGCATGGAGCAAGTAGAGGTGACCAGCTTGCGTCGCCCCTACGTCCCCTCTCCCACCAGCAGCCAATGGATCAGCTTGGCGGAACCATGTGTGTTCTGAGATCAGCGTATGGGGCCAGAATACTCCGCTGGTTTTCAAGCAGGTCTGTGCTCGAAGATCGAGCGCCAAGTGAAATGTTTCCGCTTTGCGGCTTGGAAAATTCCAGGGATGGGATTTTCCAAGATCTTTCGGTGGTACCCCAATGGCCGATCAACTAAGTGCGGTTCCGGTGATTAAGATACTCACCCTCATCAAAACCAATTGGATTGCTTTCACACTATTCAGCTTTACGGTGATTACCGTGTTAGCTCTGTGGCCATTGGATCACTTACCCTCGGTGCCCGGCAGCGATAAGACTCATCATGTGATTGCCTACGCGGCTCTGATGTTTCCCACGGCATTACGTAGGCCGAATAATTGGCAACTGATCGGTTTGTTTTTCGTAGCCTACCGTGGTGCGATCGAGCTTTTGCAACCCTATAACCGTTACGAGGAGTGGCCGGATATGGCTGCGAATACGGCAGGACTCGTTTGCGGCCTGCTTCTCGCAGAGCTGGTCATTCGTCTTCTTCCCAGTCATTTCAGGGAGTCTTGAAGCATTGCATCCCTGCAATTTTCGAGCTGGCTCCTATTGTTCCGGACCCGAGATCGGGGACAATCTGAGTCTGAGAGGCTGCCTTTTTAGACAGTCTCTCAGTCTTCATACTCGACCGCGCGTCGGGCTTTTCCATAGACCTTATGTACCGGATAGCGTTGCTCGTTCTCGGCGATCTTGGCGGTGGTGGTGGCGATCAGGTCCAGGTCCAAACGCTCGGCGAGGCGAATCAGATAGATCAGGATGTCGGCCATCTCGAAGGCCACTTCCTGCTTCTTTTCGGGGGCCAGGGTCCGGCTCTGCTCTTCGGTCAACCACTGAAAGTACTCGATCAGCTCCCCGCACTCCCCGGCTAAGGCCATCGCTAGGTTCTTCGGCGAGTGGAACCGCTCCCAATCGCGTTCCCGCGCAAAGCTTAGAAGGCGCCGGTTCAATTGCTCCAAGCTATCTTCGGGCATGGTCTCTATTCCTCATCGACCGGTCGGGTTGTGTAATCGATGTGCCTGTATGCGAGCCATGCAAGGTGCTTCGAATGGGTACCCGGATCTTTAGGTGGTGCGTGCTTAGGCGACTGCCGGAAAATGACGTACCGGATTGGGCCGGATTTTGGTTCGTATTCAAGGCGCGGCAACCGGCGCCTAGTGGACTCTGTAACGGTTGCCGCAACACAGAAGACGGACGAAAAGACCAGCAAGACGGTACTTCATTTGACAGAAATCGCCTTCAGACACCATGAGTAAATTCAAAATGCTCGTGCGGGGCGGCGGCCGATGAGCGGCCGCCGAAGCCGGTCCCGTGGTGTTATTGTTTTGTTGTTATCAGGGCTCGATATGTAAGCACCCTCACATTACGTACACCCGGAAACAACAAGGCTACAACACTAAACCACACCGTGTATCGACTGCACACCTGCGCTGTCTGGCTGGTACAAGCGAGGGTGCCGCTCACGGAGATGCGCGAGCACGATCGAGATAACGGCAAGGTACGGTCATTTGGCGCCGGAGGCTACCTGCACCGCTGGAGGGCATCGAGTCACATTGGAGCCACGCGAGACGGCAGAGCGCGCGGCGGGGTGCCGCTATGTGCCTGAAAAATGGCGCGCCCGGAGAGATTCGAACTCCCGACCACCTGGTTCGTAGCCAGGTACTCTATCCGACTGAGCTACGGGCGCTTGGAGGGATAAAAAGTATGCGGCGACCGCCGATCCGAGTCAAGCGCGAGGGTACCATTGTATTGGCCCCAAGCGGTAATGTCTCCTTTGTCAAAATCTTAAGAGACTGTCTAAAAAGGCAGTCTCTAAGTTTCGGCCAACTCCCGGTTACCGATCGACTAAGGCTGGGCCTGTCATTTCGGACGGACGGCCAGTGTGGTGCGGGCGTTCGGGTGCAATCGGATGTTCATGATGCGTGATACCTCTACTCAGAATTCGGGGAGGGCTGCGGGCTTGATCGAACACGGCCGACCGGCCGCTCGGGCTCCTTTCGACTCCCTCTTCGGCGGGCAGGCGTAAGACATCTCCGACCTGCAATAGAGGATAGCTCCTCCTTGGTATATAATCACGCGGGATCTGAAAAGCCGCCTGATTTGTAAATTCGTATCCGATCAATCGGCGTGCCGGTACAGCTGTCGAGCACCACCGAAGAAATCGAGGGATAGAATTTTCCTAAATCCCTTTACCTCTAAAACGTCCATACTTGTAACCACCCTGGCCCAGCCGGATACTATGGCCCATGTCTTTTACCACATCCCTGACCAATCACTTTCTGATCGCGATGCCGGGTCTACGAGATCCGGATTTTTCGCGTACGGTCACCTATATCTGCGAGCACACGGAACGAGGGGCCGTAGGCCTAGTGATCAACCGCCCCATGGATATTCGCCTGGGCGAGCTGCTCGATCAGCTCGATATCGTAAGCAACGATCGTCAGATCCTCGATACGGCGGTCTATATTGGAGGCCCCATGCAACCGGAACGCGGATTCGTGCTCCACTCCGCCACCACAGGATTCGACTCGACCCTCGGCATCACCCCGAAAATCGACATCACTACCTCCCGTGATGTCCTCGAGGCCATCGCTGCCGGCAAGGGCCCGGCTCACCGGTTGATCGCCCTAGGCTATGCCGGTTGGGGTAAGGGACAGTTGGAGGAAGAGATCAGCGCCAATGCTTGGCTCAGCGGTCCCGCAAACGAGGAGATCCTCTTCCATCTACCGGCCGAGGCCCGCTGGCAGGCTGCTGCCCATCTGCTGGGAGTCGATATGAATCTGATGAGCGGTGAGGTCGGGCACGCCTGAATGGGCACCTTGCTCGGCTTCGATTTCGGCCCACGCAAAATCGGGGTCGCCGTCGGTCAGACAATCACCGGCTCGGCCTCAGCCCTCACCACGCTCCACAGCCGCCGGAATCGGCCGGATTGGGCCGGGATCGGGCAGCTGGTGTGCGTCTGGCAGCCGCAAGGTGCCGTGGTCGGCCTACCCTTCAATATGGACGACACGGAGGGGATGATCGCCCCGGAGGCCCGACGCTTCGCACGTCAGCTCGCGGGCCGCTTCGACCTCCCCGTGCACCTAGTGGATGAGCGTCTCACCTCGCTGGAGGCGCGCCGGCAGCTCGGTCGGGATGCAACTTCCCGGATGGCGATCGACGCCATGGCGGCCAAGCTGATCCTGGAGACCTGGCTGACGGACCGGGTATTCCGGTTTCGTGTGGAATGGCACTGACTCAAGGCAATTGCTGCCGAATGAAATACCATCTTGGTGCACTAGTGTCCCAACGTTTAGTTAATTAAATTCAGTTGGTTATCGTGTCCACACTCATCGGGAGTATATGCCCAGTCGATAATCGTCTGATCTCATTGAATTTGTTTGAAGATGATGAGGCTCAGAATCTGTAGAATTGTGTAGAAACTGACATCAATTTTCAGCCGCTTGGACAAGTTGCTCTTGGAGAAAATGCCGATCGCCGGAATTTCAAGAGTCACTGGGATTTCAAAGCCCTGGCGGCAACAATATATCAATCGAAAATATAAGAAGAACTCTCGGAAAACCGATATACCCGAATAAAATAGTAACCGTTCAAACTTCCCCTCTAAATTCTGACCTAGAAAGCCCAAAATCAAAGGGTTGCCTCTGAATCGAGTCGAAATCAAGAGGGGGATCCGAACAATTACATAAAACAAGCGTTCGACAAAAGGGCACCGTGGGACAAGGTACCCTTTATTAATCATTGACCATACGGTAATATCGGAACCTCTCTCAGACTGGCGAATTACACATGTCAAGCACCATCGGATTTTCCAAGCGCCCTCTACCGGGCGGAATACTCCGAAGCTCCGAAACCACGGACCAGGGTTACCACGCAGACCGAAAGACGCCAGTTGTCGGGTCCGTTACCCCGGTACAACATGCCCTGTGAGCAGCGGATCATTTCAGCCAGTGAACAACCCCAACCTTTGGAACCCCCCCTCCGAAGTAGAAACCTGTATCCACGACATGGGGCGTGACCTAGCGGCTTTGCTGAAGGCAAGAAGCAAAGAGGCCCCCTTGATGGTCGGCATCCATACCGGCGGGGTCTGGTTGGCACAACGCTTACACCGACAGCTCGCCCTCGCCGAGCCCCTGGGCCGACTCGACATCTCCTTCTACCGCGACGACTTCACCCGCATCGGAATCCATCCGCAGGTACGCCCGTCGCAGCTCCCGGTGCCGGTGGATGACCGACATATTATCCTGGTGGATGATGTGTTGCAGACTGGGCGAACCATTCGCGCCGCGTTGAATGTCCTGTTCGACTATGGTCGACCGGCCTCGGTCCTATTGGCTATTTTGGTCGAGCGCGATGGTCGGGAGCTACCGATCGAGCCTGACTTAGTGGGACTCCGGGCCTACCTCAGGTCTGGGGAGCAGCTCAAGCTCAGCGGCCCGGACCCACTCCGGCTCGTGCTCGGTCGGATACCGCCGGAGCACTGGGAGGCGCAGGGGTCACCCCCGCCATGAGCCGGTCCAATATCCAGATCGATGCCCAGGGAAATCTCAAGCACTTCCTCACCATCGAGGGCCTGAGCCGAGAGCTGCTGACCGAGATCCTAGACCAAAGCGAAGGTTTTCTCGGGGTCGCCGAGCAAGCGGTCAAGAAGGTCCCGTTGTGCCGGGGTAAGATCGTCGCCAACCTCTTCTTCGAGACTAGCACGCGCACCCGCACCACCTTCGAGCTGGCCGCCAAGCGGCTCTCCGCGGACGTGCTCAATCTCAATATCGGTACCTCGGCTACCGCCAAGGGGGAAACCCTGCTCGACACCTTGCGGAACCTGGAGGCCATGCATATAGATATGTTCGTAGTGCGCCACGGCGAGAGTGGCGCGGCCCACTTCATCGCCGAGCATGTGACCCCCCATGTCAGCATTATCAATGCCGGCGATGGCCGCCACTCTCATCCTACCCAGGGTATGTTGGACATGTTCACCATCCGTCGCCACAAGGGGGCTTTTGGTGCCCTGTGCGTGGCCGTGGTCGGAGATATCCTACACTCGCGGGTAGCGCGGTCCCAGCTCCTGGCGTTGCGTACCCTCGGGGCCGGCGAGGTCCGTATCATCGCTCCCCGGACCCTGGTACCCGCTCAGGCAGAGGTCTTGGGGACACGAGTCTTCCACGATCTGCGCGCCGGGGTACGGGATGCCGATGTCATCATCATGCTGCGCTTGCAGCGCGAACGAATGCAGGGGGCCATGCTCCCCAGCGAGCACGAATACTTCCGGCTCTTCGGCCTGACCGAGGAGCGGATTGAGACCGCCAAGCCGGACGCCATCATCATGCATCCCGGCCCCATCAACCGGGGGGTGGAGATGGACTCCCAGGTAGCCGACAGTCGACGCTCGGTGATCTTGGAGCAGGTCAGCAACGGCATCGCGGTGCGCATGGCGATCATGTCCCTATGCATCGGGACCCAGCAGAATCTGCGTGCCCGGGAAGAGACCCGTGGGTGACGGAACCGGAGACCGTCGACAGTGCTCCGAACCAGGACGATTATGAGCCATAACCTAATCGTACATGGGTTTTACAGAAAGCGAGGGGCAGTTATCATGCCCGAGAGCCAAGCGCAACAAGGAGGAATAGCCAGCCCCCATGCCCTATGGCGACGAGTCACAACGCCGCTATCGGGTGCAAGAGACGGGCACATCGCGGCAGAAAATCCATGTTAATGGGAATCACTAGTGCCCCAACGTTTAGTTGAATAAATTTTAGTTGGTTATCGTGGTTGCGCTCGTCGGGGTTGTATGCCACTTCGTTAATCAGTTGGTTTCATTGAATTTGTTCGAAGATGATGAGGCTCAGAATCTGTAGAATTGTGTAGAAACTGACATCAATTTTCAGCCGCTTCTTGATAATGGCCACGAGCCCATAGACGAAAATGGCGATCTCGAGAAGACGAATAGTCCTGTGGACATGCGTCGTTGTTCTCAGCCCGCAATTTCGCGGGAGAGGCTGTCACCTTAGCGTACCGCAGCTCAAGTCGAAAACCAGTATAGTTCCAAATATTTCTCCATTCAATAAATGGGTTATCCTAAATTACCGATCATAACGTTGGGACACTAATGGATGGGTATTATATTTTGTCGTGCCGACAAAGTACGGAGAGGAGGAATAACCACGAGACGCCGCTATCGGGTGCGAGAGATGGGCATGTCGCAGCGGAAAATCCATGAGTGACGGGTATAAAATCAGCATCCGCAATGGTCGCCTAGTAGATCCGGCGAACGGGATCGACGCGGAGCACGACCTGCATATCGCCGCCGGGCACATCGTCGCCGTCGGCCCGGCTCCTGCGGGATTCTGCGCCGACCGCACCCTGGACGCGCGCGGTCTGGTCGTCTGTCCCGGCTTGGTGGACCTGTGCGCCCGGCTACGCGAGCCGGGGCTCGAGCACAAGGCCACCATCGCCAGCGAGACCACCGCGGCCGCCGCCGCCGGCATTACCACTCTCTGTTGTCCGCCGGATACCCAACCGGTCATAGATACTCCCGCAGTAGCCCAACTTGTGGTCCAGACTGCCGAACGGCACGGCAAGGTCCGGGCCTTACCCGCGGGCGCCCTCACCCAGGGTCTGTGCGGCGAGCAGATCAGTGAAATGGCGGCGCTCAAGCAGGCTGGCTGTCCCGTCATGAGTCACGCCGATCGGCCGCTCAAGAACACACAGGTCCAACGCCGGGCGATGGAGTATGCAACCACCTACGGTCTGACCGTGTTCCTACGTCCGGAGGACCAATACCTCCGGAACCAGGGCTGCGTCCATGAGGGCCGGGTCGCTACTCGCCTCGGATTACCGGGTATCCCCGAAGCGGCGGAAACCGTCGCATTGGCGCGGGACCTAGCTCTGGCGGAACAGACGGGGGCCGCGATCCACTTCCGCGGTCTATCCACCGGTCGCGCCACGCACATGCTCGCCGAGGCGGTCCAACGCGGCGTTCAGGCCAGTGCCGATGTGAGTGCCCATCAGCTGTGTTTGACAGAAGCGGATATCGGCGAGTTCGACAGCAACTGCCATGTCATCCCTCCGCTGCGCACCAGCGTGGATCGCACGGCCCTACGCACCGCCTTGGCCCATGGTGACCTAGCCGCCGTCTGCTCGGATCACCAACCCCATGAGGCCGATGCCAAACTCGCCCCCTTTCCCGCCACCGCGCCAGGTATCTCGGCCCTCGAAACCCTGCTGCCTCTCATGCTACGCTTAGAGGCCGAACAGGCGCTGGACTTGGCGACTGCCATTGCCCGCATCACCTTCGGACCGGCGCAGATCCTACAGTTGCCTTCGGGTCGGCTCGATCCGGGACGGATCGCCGATGTCTGCATCTTCGATCCCGAGGCGCGTTGGGTACCCTCGGCGACAACCCTGGTCAGTGCCGGCCACAACACCCCTTTTATAGGCCGTGAGCTCCGGGGCAGAGTTTCCTGGACCCTGCTGGCCGGCGACATCGTGTTCGAACGCGAGGGGACATGAGCCCAGGTAGGAAATGTGGCAGCATCTTTCCGGAGGATGCCGAGATCCTTGAGCACCAGGCCCATGCGGCTAATCAGCTCGTGCTGCGCCTACGGGCCCCGGAGTGCGCGCACCACGCCCGGCCCGGCTGCTTCGTTCATCTGCGGTGCGACCCACGATTGCCACTACGACGGCCATTCTCGATCATGCGTACCAGCCCACGGGACGGGTGGATCGAGCTCTTCTACAAGGTCGTCGGGACCGGTACCCGACTCCTGGCGACGCAGCAACCGGGGATCCGTCTCGGTATGCTCGGGCCTATCGGCCGCCCATTCCAGCTACACCCCGAGCACCCCAGACCTTTGCTCATCGGCGGTGGCGTGGGTCTGCCTCCTATAATTTTCCTGGCCGATGTTCTCCACTCGGACCGACAGCTCCGACCCTTTGTCATCCTCGGCTCCGAGGCACCCTTTCCCTTCCGGCCGAGGCCATCTCGGCACCTGATGCCGAGCTTGCCACCGTCGGTGATCGCTGCGATGCCATTGCTCGACGACTGGGATATACCCAGCCGACTCACCAGCCAGCGGGACATGCCGGGCTGCTTCCGGGGCTATGTCACGGATTTGGCTCGGCACTGGCTGCAAGGACTGGATACGACGGCCCGCGCGGCGGTAGAGATCTTTGCCTGCGGTCCCCACGCCATGCTCGCGGCGGTCGCCGCCTTGGCGCGGGAGTTTGGGCGGCCTTGTCAGGTCTCCCTGGAAGAATTCATGGCCTGCGCCGTGGGCGGCTGCGCCGGCTGCGTAGTCCAGGTCCGGAGCGAGGGGGGGCCGGCCATGCAGCGCGTGTGCGTGGATGGGCCCGTTTTCGATGCCTATGCCGTGTTCGGAGCCTAGGAAAGAAGGCGAGCGCGTTGAAAAGATCGTCGGACTGTTTGCGGCGGGTCGAAAGGCAGGAGCGGATGATAGCAAAGGCGCCTCCGCCAGTTTCGGAGCGGAAACAACCGGAGACTTTCTGCTTGAATTTGGGCATTCGCAGGTCGCGTTCGGCCGGGTTGTTGTCGAAGGGAACGCGCCGGTCGGTGAGGAAGCGCAGGACCTCGTTGCGATGCTCGCGCCGCCGCCGAATGCGGTTGCAGGCCAGGGATTGTTTGATCTGCCCGCGGGTGCCAGGACGGCGGGGACGGGGGGGATTGCCGGCTTCGGCTTCGGCTTCGGCTTCGGCTTCGGCTTCGGCTTCGGCTTCGGTGAGGATGGTGTCGTAGCGGGTCCGCAAGCGCTCGACGTTGTCGGTAAGCAACGCCTTGAGGTCCTGTGCCTGGGCCTCGCTGACCAGGGCATTGGCTTGGTACCGCACGCAACTTTTTCGGCTCTCTTTCGGATTGTGTGGATAGGATGGAAAAGAAAACCATCCTTGACAGGCTGAATAGGCGCAGAAGAGGGGTCTGCAAGAGGGGATCGGGGCATTTTGGCCGCGAGGCCACGCATCACAGTGAACTTAGCAACAGCAGGAATTAGGCTTGATCCGCCGGATGCCCCGATCCCCTCTTACCCACATTGTGTTGCACCCATCCAGCCTGTCAAGGACACAGCCGCTACAAGGTAGTTTCCTTTTCCTCCCACACCAAAAGCAAGAGAGCCACTTTTTCTGTAACCGTTTAGCCCCCCTCCGCGTTTGATGCCAAAATGGATAATCATGAAATTATTAAAATATATATCATCTGATATGGAAAAATTAAATGTCAACCGGGTCGAGCGGCGGCGAAGCGCCACAAAACGGACGGCATGCACCTCAGCGATCACGATCTCAGACAGCTAGCCTACGTGGGAACGCTCTCACAGGAGCAGG
>Ga0209457_1000131_pt1 | contig 25891 bp, 43 predicted proteins | sample WorMetHEROISLAND_5_FD_187410 | JGI IMG/M metagenome (GOLD analysis project Ga0209457, IMG submission 187410) | Marine gutless worms symbiont microbial communities from Max Planck institute for Marine Microbiology, Germany - Olavius sp. 5 HERON... ... | reverse complement strand
CTTCGGCAAACTCAAAGAGTTCAAGCGTATCGCCATGCGCAGCGACAAAACCGATGAAAGCTTCGAGGCTATGATCTATGCCTGCGCCGCAGTCATCAACTCACGATGAATCTCAACAGACCCTAGATTCTTTTGACGGTATGGAGGATCGAAAACAAGTTTGTAATGACTTGACGAGCAGCTTTACCATCAAACACATTGGCGGCGTGTACCCGGACGACGAGCACGCAACCGATTGTATCGACAACGATAGAACGTTTTCTTCCCTTAACAGGTTTGCCCCCACCAAATCCCGATTCTACATAGAATTCCGGGGTTCCCTTGACGCTTTGACTATCAATAATTGCTCCCGTTGGATCTGGCTTTCGGTCTTTTTTTTGGCGTAACCGCTGACGAAGCACCGTATTGACTTTCTCTGGCAAACGATTATCTGTCCACGTATTATAGTAGTAATTAACGAGCTTGTAGGGAAGGAAGTCTTTTGGCAGATACCGCTAGGGACAACCTGTTTTATTCAAATAAAAAATGGCATTTAGGAGTTCGCGAAGATCACTTTTTCGTGGACGTCCGCTGGTATAGAATTCCAATTCGTTGATGATGGGCTCAAGGATTTCCCCTTCTTCGTCGGTGAGGTCACTCGGGTACCTGACAGCCGATTGAATCGTTTCTTCAGTCCTGGAAAACTCCTGGATTACATCGCATAAAACCACAAAATGTATATATTTTATGATTTAATATCAATATGTTACTTTCTGGACGGCATCTAAGCATCTTAAATACGGTGCTTTGCGGGGCGGGTTCCCAGTCTTTCGGAACTAGAGGCCGGCAGTACGAGCCATTTTTGTAATACCTCTACCGGAGTAACGGCCTGTCGAATACCATTCGAACATCTGGCGAATACCCGAGGCTAATTCCGGGTCCGGCTTGATGATCTTTTTGCCATTCTCGCCTACTACATTGCGGTAACCGAACGGCGCATATGACGACCAGATCCCCTGCTCGGCCTTCTCGGTCATTCCTTTGCGGGTCTCCTCCGAGAGATTGTCGATGTAGTTCTTCGCCATCAGCACCTTGATGCCGTGCATGAACTTCTCAGAGGAGCGGGAATCGGCGGAGAGGATGATGTTTTCTTTCACGAAATGGATCTCCAAGTCCAGTTCGTCGAGGGTTACCCAGTCCTTGATGCGGTACAGCCGGTCGGTCTTCTCGACCAGGCGGGCCTCCGGGTGCTTGTGCAGGTAATCCACTATCTCGCCGAAGCTGGAACGGCCGGCCTGCTTGGCCGTCTCCACGTCCACATGCTCCTCGACGACCCGGATGCCGTCACACAGTGCGTACTCTCGTAGCAGCTTGAGCTCTGGGCGAGTACCGAAAAGCCCTCCTTCTCCTGCTCTTTCGAGGAGGCGCGCGCATAGACCACACCCTGCCGCATCAGTATCGGATCAATCCTTTGGTGTTGCTTCGGTCCCGCCTCTTCAATCCTTTAGTATATACTGAACGATTAAGCGTTATAGGAGTCTCTTGCCACGTAATTCGCCAAACGTCGCACTACCGTCTCTTATGAAACGTTCGCAGGAATTGAGAACGTCCTCGGCGCGCTGACGTTCGGGGCCACGTAATGCACATTCCCACACCACGTAGACACGCCACCCAGCGGTCCGCAACAAGCTAATCGTTCGCGCGTCACGCTTTCGGTTGCTCTCGATCTTTGTTCGCCAGAATTCAGGACGTGTTGATGGCCATTTAAACAAAGAGCATTCGTGGCCATGCCAAAAACAACCGTGAACCAAGATCACGACCTTATGTCGAGGGAAGACCATGTCTGGTTTGCTGGGCATTCCTTTCGTGTGCAATCGATAACGCAGACCTCGGCTGTACAGCCCGCGACGCAACTGCATTTCCGGTTTCGTGTCCTTTCCCCGCACATGGCTCATATTCAGCCGGCGCTGCTCCCGGGTGAGTACGTCGGTCATGGTGTAGCGTCGTCGACGATTGCGCGGAGAGCGCTTTGAAGCGCAAGCCGGCGTCATACCAGGCCGGAGCGTAACAGCACCGAAGCGGAAGGTTCGGCGATATTCTGGATGAAATAGTCGGCCAGGCATCTCCGTCTCGCGGTATCCCGATTCGCTTTCCAACTCCGGAAGATGTGGTGCGAGAAGGTAAGCAGCTGTGACGATTCGATAACCTCAGTGGCAACTTCCCGAACTAAGGCATCGCGATACGTGTGAATCGAATTCAAAGCGTCGTTCAGCCCTTCTTCAATCTGGTACTTAGCGTCAAGCACAATCAGGTAGGAGTCCGCCCCACCTGTCCTCCGGCTCATCACCACATCAGGATTCATGGTGCGACTGAACGTGCCGCGCCGTCCCGGCTCCAACCAGAATTCCCTATACCGCTTCTGAAAGCATAGTTTCCACCCTCCCCCTACCGGAACCGCGACAGCTCTTGCGGCTACGGTAACGCCACCTGCTGCATCGCTGACAAAAAGATCACTCAAATCCAGTCCTTGCGGACCATATTCCGCTGCCGCCGCCCGGAGGACGAGGTGCAGAAAGCACCACAGCTCATACAACTCGAAGGTTCGCGCCAAAGGCATGCTGAGGAAATCGCTGAAAACGGCGGCGATACCGAGGTTCATGTCTCGCCAAAGGCGGAAAAATCGGCGGTAAGCCGGATCGTTGCGAAATACTGAGGACAACAGCAGGTGCGGTGCAGCCTCTCCGGCTTCGGCAAAGGGTGCCGAGTTCACCGAGCTGATCCAGCCGTCGTGCAAGTCGACAGCAGCGGGAAGACCATGCGCCAGCTTCACGTCTTGTCTCAGCATCCTCTGAAGCCGAGGCCTTACTGAGCAACTCCGACGAAGCCGACAGCCAAATGCTCCATGCACGGAGGTATGCGGCTATCTGGCGATGCTCTGGTAGATCAAGCGAACCCCGTCGTCGGCGCAGCCTGATCCGTTCCGGCAAAAAACCGTGGAGTGGTGCCGGCAACCGCGAGACCAGATTGCTTTCCGACAAAATCCGACCGGAACGGAAGGAACACAGGATTTCCGGTCCGGTTGCGCGAACAGCGCGGTGATATGGCACCACCACCTCGGCTACTAGCATTCGCCGTGGACTGCGCGCGATATCGTTGACGGCAGCTTCGAAGTCCTTGACTCGGGAACGCAGGAATTCGAGATGGGCTATGGGCGGCGGACGTCTGACGACTCCCCGCGCGACGCTCTTGCGAAATCCGCTCAAAGCAAACAGAGCAAGAGTGTCTTCGAGAATCTCTCGGACCATCTCATCGAAATCGCTACGAGTCAGTTTTCGAAGATCAGGATCAGTAATGACCTCAAAGCGTCTGGGACCACTGCCTGGAAGTCGTAGTACCGCTTCAACCGTACCAGCGTGAAACCCGGGCGACCATCGCCAGCGGCTGGTCGTAGAGTCTTTGACTCGCAAGACCTCAAGAGGCGCATCATCGATCAGGAGATCGGCTTCGGCAGCATTGTCCGTTTGCTGCAGTTCAAAAAGATAGCTCCCCGTTTCATGTACAGCTCCCGCAGGGATTGATTCGGGATCTGGCCAGACCCGCCAGCTCTGACCCGTCGCCAAGTTCCGTATCGACAGTAACGTCATGATGGCGTCACCGCCCTCCCTGGAACGAACCAAACTCGTCCAAATCTTCTACCAGCCGTTGGAGGAACACGGTCGAATACGGCATGCCTTTCAGCACTCGGAGCAGGTCTGTCAAGAGCGCTCGCTGTCTTTCCGCGCCACGCGACTTTACAAGAACCTTACAAGAATCTTCTGCACCATGAGATCATCCGTGGTCTCATCTGTTGACGCTGCCACCAGTCTGTTCTCGCATGCCACACGAGCGTCGGCAAGATTCGGCTCACGCGTGATTAGATTGTCCAAAAACTCTCGGAGTTGCACTGCCGACATATCGATGACAATAGCCCGATCGAGTACTTTGTCGCTGACGGGGTCCGTAGTTTCATCGACGTTGATTGTGGCGGTGATATGGAGATTCGACGGCAATGGAATCTCCGAGGGGATGCTTATTCCAATCGAACCTTCCAGAGGAACACCGTTTGAGTGTAGCTGCAGAGGCGCGCCAGTCTTGATACAGGACAGGACATCGGAGAAATAATACTCGACTCGTGCCAAGTTCATCTCGTCCAGAACGACGAACACTGGCGACTCCCGATACGCTGTCGCCAGCATCACTGCTTCGAGGAAAGGCGGCACGACGTAGCGATTCGAGAGCACATCAAAGTAGCCGGTCAACGCAGTCGAATCTATCCATTCCGGGCGCACAGGGCAGACCGTTAGGAATGGGTCCGGCATTAGCATGTCCGTTAGCCCGTGCACTGCACGCGCGTATTTAAGGGCTAGCTGCATCTTCCCAGTGCCGGAAAGACCGGAAAGGATCACAAAGTGCTTACGGTCGAGAAAATTTATCCCAGCATGAAACCGGCGCACTTCCCCACCCGGACAGAAGCCGCCCAGCGCGTTAATCGCGTTCTCGAGATCGACCGGGGGGATACTCGTTGGCATCCTGCACATATCCGGCACATATCCGGTCGACTGCTGAAGCATCCGGCCAGACATTTAACTCATGCACCTTCTCGCGGCCAATCAGATTTCCGAGATAACCAAGAAACTGGCGTGTAAGAAGACTGCGGCGAGCAGACGCTGCAAGGCGAGTATATGCCGAAAACCACCTTATCCAAAACCACCGGCTTGCTAATAGTGGCAAGGTTATCGGGCATGCTATCCCAATAGCTTTTGTTTCTTAGGTATAGACGGCCATCAAGTCCTATGTAGCTTTTAACGTTCTTGTTGTTGTTTGTGTAATCGAGGCTATCTGGTGAGGCTGTAGCCGGCGCGGAATATGACGGTTTCTGGGCCTCGCTGACTCCATCAGTTTCATTCTTTTCGTTGCTACCCATTGAGCACCGGCGAGGTTGAAAAGTACCTGCCGCCCGCATCTCTTCAAGCCGGTCGAGAAGAGCTTTCATTTCGCTTCTTACAAACAGGGAGAAATAGATCTCATCTTCTGGCGGAAAGCGCAGCAGGCAGTTGACAACCAACTGATCCACATCGTCCGATATCGTATTGAGGTTCGCATTGAAGGCGAACAGGCCTTTCTCGATTACTTTTGCGCTGTTCGAAACTTCGAAGGCGTCGGCGATTCGAGCGTACCTCGTAACATCCGAATCTCTTGTGACCTTATAGAGACGCTGCCGCTCGCGAGTGTCCATCGTCTACCCTTGTCACCGCTTTTTGGATAGTGCTCATCATCTTCATGGCGAGAGCTTTTGCCATGAAGGGAGGCACCGCATTGCCAATCTGACGAAAGGCCGGGTTCATCGTACCGGAAAAAACAAATCCATCTGGAAACGACTGAAGCCGCGCGGCTTTTCGTACCAAGATAGTCCGAGCTTGCTGACTATCGTAATGAATATGGCTGTAGCTATCCTTGCCCAGATGCACCATCAGTGTTCGTGCTGGCGCACGCCGGCCACATCTTACGCCACTTGTTCGGGAACTTGTTCACGTCATATGGCGGCATAAACTGGCGATAAAGACATTCGTATTCTTTAGAACCTGCACGAATAACGTGCCCCACTTTGCGCAGATCATTAAGCCGCTCCTGAAGCATGTCATGGGCGTGTTACCAAGCTTCAGGACATTGGTCACCAGCCTTCATGCGTGCAAACAGGTCGTAATCCCGCGGTAAGTACCGTATTACATGGTCTAGGAGTTCCTCTGGCGCTTCGAAGCCCAGCCACGTTCGCATTAATCGGGCATAAGCCGATACCTTCCACCGTCGGTCCCACGGTACCGGCTTGTCAAAGCGCCGTGCACCCCGCTTGAGTTCACCCGTTCGGAGCAGTACCCGTGCATTGATGGAAGGAAAGTCGCCGATTGCCTCTTGCGCCGTAATTGCGGCCGGCAGGTACCTTCCCGTTTCCGGCGGCTGAATATAGTCGTAGGCGTGCTCTAGTTCACCCGTGCCTCGCAGAAGCCTGAGAGCAGCGGCGCGAGAACCTTCATATCCCGGCGGGAGATCTACCCCGTGGGTAGGCTCTGGAAAGGACACGCACTCGTCAATCTCTCGCCGGTAGCCGATAAGGAACATACGTTCCCTCATTTAAGGGGCCCCGTAATATGCAGCATTCAGAATGCGTATAGCCGCAGACGTACCCTTTCTGCTCTAGAATTTCACTGGTCTCTTCCGCGATATTTTGCCCCCCATGATTGAGAATATCGGGAACGTTTTCCATAAGCACCGCGAGAGGCTTGCAAGCATCCACGTAATGCAACCATCGAGGTAGGGTCGTGCGCGTGGGTCATGGATAAATGCTGTTGGATGAGCATCGATCTCCCTAAGTTTCGGCCGGCCGACCCGCGCAAAAGCCTGGCAGGGCGGTCCGTCAACTATCACATCGAAGGCGTACGCAACGGACCCTAGGGCTAGGTCAGATGCTAAGTCTTTCGGTGGTGAGCAGATATCGCGAGCCCTCGAATACTTTTCAGCCCCTTCGTGAAAGTTAATCCCGTGCGAGCGCGTCGCATCTGGGTCGTGTTCGACCGACGCCACAATATTGAAGCCGGCCGCATTGAAACCGAGCGAAAACCCACCGCAGCCAGCGAAAAGGTCAAGTACCCGCGGGCGGCCGCTTTCCTTAAGCCGTTGAAGTTTCTGCTCGACAACGCTATCGCTCATCGCGCCCCCGCTCGGCATCACCGTTAAACAAATCGCGCTGAGTCCGGTAACTCTCGCGATTCAAATGATCTCGTACTAGCCGCACGATCAGCGGAGACTTTTTGAAGCCCTTCTCGCGGCAATACTCATCAAATCGCTCCGCTTCTTCTCGGGGCATCAGGACCTGAACGCGTACTTGGGCGCTCAATGTCATACCTCCAAGATTGCAATTTAACTGCGCTAATTAATTAAGTATAGTCCCTGAATGCGCAAATATCAGAAAATATATACATTTTTGCGCATATTGGGTAATTGAAGCCTTTCAACAAGTTAAGTTTTTCTACGCCGAGCTCGTTCATTACGTCAGCCGTAGTGATCACCGCAACATCGGCAAAACCTGTCGGTCGAGTTGTTCTCCCCTTCGTCGCAGTCATCCTGTGGAAGCGGCGATCCAGCTATGTCAAGTCTGCTTTTTTTGCTCCCGTAGCGCACGCAATAGCTCGCGCAATAGCCTCCAAGTGCCACCTTTGTAGGAGTTCTGAGACACCTTTGCCTTACCGGCCTCGGTCTTAGGCCCGGTCGACTCCTCCCACGGTCGCTATTTCCGGATCAGCTCGGCCTAGCGTGCCCACCGCTTCGGTGGTCTAGCCGTTCGCCATCTTTCTCCTCCAGTAGTTTGTTTTGCCGAGTTGGATTTTCTCCCGCGCGCGGGGCGCTATTGGGCATAGCCGATGCATTGTTCACCTGCTATGGGCCGTTGGCGATGTTGGCTTGGTGGACGTAGCCCATCACCGGCGGGTGCTGATAGTCGCCAGCGCCTCCCAGGTGGACCGGCACTGTGACTGCGTCCGCAGGACAAACTTGAGATAACGATCGAGGTGGTCCACGCGCTTGGCGTTGATGGCCCTCTGCGCGAGTTGGTTGAAGATTGCATCCTAGGGTGTGGGCCTGGGTCGTGAGCATGGTCTCGGCGCGTTGCCGATCGCCGTTGCTGCTCGCACGGGTTTGTTCCGACAGCGAATCGACTAGGCGCCCAAGTCGAGGTAGCCGTAGGACTTTCCGTATTCCTTGAGTGTGCCACGGGCCGCGGTATCGGGCACCCCTCAGCGCGTTTGGAGCACCAAGGGCAAACGAATACCCGCACCGGACTACCCGGCCAGAGAAAGACGGGACCACAGCCAGCGCACTCGCAATGCTTGGTCCAATCCGGCGGGCATTCGCCCTGTTCGCACCGGCGTCCGGTAACGACGGCGTGAGGCTTCGAGCATGGCCGGATCGTTGCGCACTTCCGACTAGTCATCGCCGGCTGCTCCCTCGAGTTCTGCGAGCATCAGGCCATGAAGATTCAGAGATTTGGTGGTCATGACCGATGATGGTGCTTGACCGATGTCGCCGGTTTGGAGCAGCGTCAGGATTTCCGGCTTGTCGCGCTGCAGCGCATCGAGCAGTTCCAGCAGCGGTGCACAATCGGCCTCGAGCAACAGGCTCGTCCCGTCGAGACTCACACACACCAGCGGCCTGTGCTGCTGGGAGTGTCTCGGCGGCGCTCACGATCGTGTGCTCCACCTAGCGGATTGGGTTTGTGAATTTGCGTCCGAACCGTCCGTAGAGTCCATCTGGTTGTTTTTCAGGTGGTTTTTGCAACGGTCTGAGGTGCAGCGCGATCGGCGTTTGCGTCCGCGGTCCGGCTGACCGTCCGCGGTTCGCCTTTATCGAAACCGTTGTTTCCTTGTAACTATTCAGCTACTCCAATTGGGGCATTGGGGGTTGCCCTCGGAACGTCAGGACGAGCGAGTTGAAAAGATCGTCGGACTGTTTGCGGCGGGTCGAAAGGCAGGAGCGGATGATGGCAAAGGCATCTCCGCCGGTTTCGGAGCGAAAACAACCGGAGATTTTCTGCTTGAGTTTGGGCATTCGCAGGTCGCGTTCGGCCTGGTTGTTGTCGAAGGGAACGCGCCGGTCGGTGAGGAAGCGCAGGACCTCGTTGCGATACTCGCGCAGCCGCCGAATGAGGTTGCAGGCTAGGGATTGTTTGACTCGCCTGCGGGTGCTAGGACGGCGGGGACGGGGAGGATTGCCAGCTTCGGCTTCGGTGAGGATGGTGTCGTAGCGGGTTCGCAAGCGCTCGACGTCGCCGGTGGGCAATGCCTTGAGGTCCTGTGCCTCGCTGACCAGGGCATTGGCTTGTCACAACAGCGCGATCATATCGGTTGCCCACGGCTGGCTTGGAGATCTCTCAGCGATATGCGCGGCGAATCGCGTTGTCTAGCGCCTCCAGGCAGGTAGCCGCTACCCGTACGGCGCGCTGGAGGGTACCCAGTGAGATCCCAAGGCCGGCCAGCTCATTGAGCGCCTCGGCGGTGCGCTGGTAGGGCAACAACTGGTATTGGATCATGTAGACCGCAAAGGCCAATACGCCCGGTCCGTATTGCACCGGGGCCTCAATCCCTGCAGGAAACGTGCTGCGTTGCGCACACCCACAGGCGCAGGTTCTGCCGACAATGCGGTATCAATGACCTTACGCTAGATCTCCACCTCGACCACCTGGCGCCGCTCCGCGAGCACTGTAACCGCGATCCCGGTGCCGCAACATCCGCAGGCGCAGGTCCCCGTTAACGGGATGATCACGCACTGGTCGGAGTGATCGACCAGGGAGCGAGTGATACCGCGTCGGCCCGGTTATCCACCTAGCTTGCGCCCGCTTGGTTCCGGAGCGTCGCCATTTTTTGCGAAACCCGAAATGGGGTCCGTCCGATTTCGGGTGCAAAAAATCAGGCGACGGCCATGGCCTTCGACGGCCCACGTTCGTCCTGCGTCCGTCCCGGCGCACACTCCGCTCGTCGCTTACGCTCCCTCGCTTTCCTGTGCTCCTCCGGCGTTGCGAGCGTGGTGGCGGCTTCTTGAACGGTGAGTCCGAGGATGGCGGCCGGCTGGAGTTATGGCTATCCTTGGCTAGGCGCGCTTCCAACTCCCGGATGCGCTCGCGCAGATCCTCCAATGAACGCCGTCTGCTCCGCAACCTGTTCACAGAATCGCTTAAGCTTGCCGTCAGGGTTTTCCAGAGAATGGGTTAGGGTAGTTTATTTTAGCATGGGCCTAGATTACGTGTGTAGCCTGCCACTTGGCAAGAGGTCCTGAATAGTTACGTTTCCTGTGGGTTCTGGCGACAACGCGGACGATACGGACGGTATGGACGATCTTGCCAGCGCACATCCCGGCTTGCGGGTAATCCGGATGATGCGGGTCCTGGCGCGGCCCTCACGCTCGAACGTGATTTCGATGCCGACTTTGCGCAGGAACGTCGCCGCCCGGCGGACGCGCCCCGACAAAGCCCGAGCCGACGCCGGCCAAGCCTTCGATTTGCGCACCTTCTCCCCGACCTCCTCGTCGAGGGCGCCCAGAAGATCCGAGGCGGTTCCCGTCCACTCCGTCCGCGCACCGATCAGCGAACCTGGGTCGGCCTCAAGGGCGGTGTCGACGGCCTCGTCGCGGTTGCCCGTATAGGCAGCGACGAAGGTACCGGCTGTCCATAGCGCGGTCTTGCAGGCCGTTGCCCAGAGTGCGAAGTCGGCCACGCGTGGCAGACTATCGAGCCGGGTATCCAGCAACTTGTTGAGGCCGCTTGAAACCGCATCGAGCAGCGTGCCAAGGAGCTGCGGCCGGGCAGCATTGAATTCTGCCTACAGCTCCTTTTCGGGCCGACGGCGTTCTTCGGGGATCGCTTCCAGTGTCAGGAAGATCGCCCGGTCGGCTAGGTCCGGCCGTGTAACGATGTCCTCGATGCCGTTCAGGATCACCGGGCGCGCGGCATCGAAAAGCACCTTGTCCTGGTCGGTATAGAGCTGCGCACCGCGAATCCGTCGCCGGTGGCGAGCCGACACAACATGTCGGAGCTCCACGCAGGCAGGCCCGAGACGTTGTCGAAGGCCAGGACATGGCCGTTATTCGCCGCGATGAACAGATCACGCTCCTCCCACGGCAGGGCGTACAGTAGCGCGGTATTTGGGTCGAGCAATGCGCGCAGGACAGCGGAAAAGGTGGACTTGGTCGAGCCCTGCTCGCCTGATAGCACCAACACCGGGTACGGTCCCCGATTGCGCAGCACGGCGAGTGCCCAGACCACGACTAGGATGAAGTTGTTGTCGCCCTGGATATTGAGAAAATGTCGCAGTGTCTCGATGGAACCACCCGGCCGGGGAGTTGATAGCGCCTGCATGCCAGCGGCGCGCCGGAACCGGACTGGAAGCTCGTCGACCACGCGCTAGCCGTCGCTGCCGATCTCCACGGCCCGCCAAGCCTCGTCGCCGAGATCGAGGTAGAGCTTGTCTCCCAAGCCGCCGATTCGGATGTGCACCTCCCGCTCGGGTCCGTCGCAGTGGGCCTTGGCCTCAATGACGTTGAATGCCGATTGCAGGCCCTCGGAGTTCGGCGCACCACTCGTCGCCTCGAAAAAGCGCCGGGCCAGCCAACGGCGGAAGCCTTTGGTTCGGACCGGCTAGGTTTCGCGGTAGCCGTTGACCACAAGGTCGGTAAAGGTGGTTCCGTCGGGGCTGTGGAACAGCTCAGCCTCCCGAACCAGTTCGACCAGCAGGTCCACCTGCTTCGGGCCGCGACTGCTGTTGTCCCCAGCCTCATCGGCCAAGGACTCGTCCAGCGCGGTGACTCGGCACCCGGCGCGCTCGAGCTGGGTGCGCAGGTCTTCGAAAAGTGCGCGATCCTCCTGCCGCAGGGCGACGAGCGCTTCGAGCATCTCTGGTGCAAATGGTGCACCCGGATCAACCTCGATGCGTGCAGGCAGGTCGTCCAAAGGATCTTGGACTTCCTCCGCACTGTCGACGGCGGCGGAGATCTGATCTTCGGATGCGCTACTCATGCTCCACACTCCTGCGCACCAGCGCGATGACCGAGTAGGCCGGCGTTGAAGTCTATGCCTGGGGGTTGGGCGCGCAATGCGCGCCATTCGGCCTTCGCGCTTCCATCTTCTGGCCGCGTCGAGCGCTGCCGCCTCACCCGGTTCGTCACCGTCCGCCAGGACAACCACCTCTTCGATTTCGGCGGGTAGCTTCAGGGCGCGCAGTCCCGCAGCCGAAAGCGCAGCCTAGGCGGGCAAGCCCGTAGCCTGCATGACCGCGAGGCAGGTTTCGATGCCTTCGCCAACCCCATCAGCTTTCCGGTGGATGCGGTAAGGCGTACCACCCCGCCCGGCAGGGGCCGATCATCATCTTCCGCGGGGTGACCGGCGCCTTTCCACGGCCGTCACGCGCGAGAAAGGTGCGATGGACTGCCAGAGGCTCGCCATCAGTCCCGCGGGTAACGAGCGCAAGCATTCCGGGCTAAGTGCCGCTGCTCCGATGCTTTTGGTGGGGACCGAAACGGATCGAGTCCGGAACCGTGAGATTGATGCCGCGCGCTTGTAGATAGCTCGTAACGGGAGTGCCCATCGCTGGCGAAGCCGAACGCCACAGGTGCCTGGATGTTATTGGTGGTTGTTTTCTCGTGGGTCGCCGGTAGTGATCGCTGGCGTTATTCCACAGCCCTCGTGATCGTAGCTCGTCGATCACGACGGACTGATCGCACCCCGCATGGCAGTGGACCAGGACCTTACCGTAGTCGGCGTCCCTGATCGAAAGGCTTGGGTCTTTATCCTCATGGGTGAGACAAGGCGCCTTCCACCGGCTGCCGGCACGGCGTCCCCCAAGGGAGTGGGCAAGGGTCTCGGCGTTCACGCGTCGGTCCCTCTCTTGGCATTTTTATCGGAGCCGTGGTGCCCCTCCTGGCGGGACCACTCGTCGAGGATGGTGAAGAAGCCAGTGATGTTCTCGGCGATCTCGCGCGCGTCCTCGTTAGTAAGGTGGTGCCGGAGTCGTGGTTGCCAGACGGCGATGGTGTGTTCGGTCAGCTACTGTCTCGTCATTCGCATCGGTGGTTGCAGAGAGCTGCATCCTCACAGATGCCGCGACTCCTCCTGCCCTCCACCTCGGATTCACACCGATGGCGAGCGGCATAGCATTCAAAAGGAGGAGCACAGGAAAGCGAGGGAGCGTAAGCGACGAGCGGAGTGCGCGCCGGGACGGACGCAGGACGAACGTGGGCCGCCGAAAGCCATGGCCGTCGCCTGATTTTTTGCACCCGAAATCGGACGGACCCCATTTCGGGTTTCGCGAAAAATGGCGACGCTCCAGTCGTCGTGCCCCAGTCACAGAGGTTGCACCTGTCCCAGGTTTCGCTCACTCGATTTCTTCGTCGGGGATTGTGAAGCGGTGGTTCTTGCCGGCCTTGATGGTCAGCCCCCGCTTCCCGCCTTTCATGATTTCGCACGTGACGGCCAGTTCAAAGAAGCCGTGCCGTAGGCCGTCGCGTACTTCTCGGGACAGGAACTCCATGGCCTGCTCCAGAGCTGGTTTGTTGCTGTTCGTCGGTATCACGTCGTTTACTGCCTCGCGCTACAGGTTGTGGATCAATGCTTCGAGGTCCTTGATGGCCACCGAATACGCCAGGGGCAAACGCTTCCCTCGTTGTTGAAGAAGGCCAGCGTGACCACCTCGCGATCGGCGCGGTCCTCGAACCGAAACACCGATCGTATGCCGTCCCGCGAGCCGGAAGCCGTCGCAGCGGCAGGTAGCAGGCGAGGTAGAAATCCGTCGTCTCGAAGACGCCGGCCGCCTCGGACCCTGCTTCCTGTGACCCCACTTAATTTAATATAGCTTAAACAATAAACACTGTTCCTCAAGAAGAATCCGTCCGTCAGACCCCGCCGAACAGGCCCCGCTCTACCGGATGGTCGATCCGCAGCAAGCCCAGGTTCTTCAAGCGAATCCGCATGGCCTGCGTCGACACGCAAAACATTGGTTTAAATTCCTTGGAGATGGTCTCGAACGCGTATGCATGGAGCTCAATGGGACTGGGATCGCGGTATTTATTCCGGCGGGTCCAATCCCGGTCCACGACATCGGCGAAAACGAAGGGTTTCAAACTACTGAAACGGGCAGACCATGCGTCGAGCACGTGCTGCCGGGGCATGAGTAAGCAGGACGAGAAGTAGTCCGCCTGCCATTCGATCCGCTCCTTAGCTTGGCTTGAGGCGACAAAAACTGAGATCATCAAAACCCAGTGAGAATCCGAGATAAGTTTCAAGGATTTCGTCCGCGGGGATTGGAGTATGGATTGGTTGGCCCAGGCCATGGAAATAGGCTTCAAGAAAACCCAGCGCGTCGCGCTCGATCTGCCGGTTTGCCAAGTACTTAACGTTGATCGTCATTGTATCCGCATCCTAATCTATATCTGTAGCACGTACCGTCTAGTGGTCAGGTCCTTCCTCTTTCTTGAGCCGCCGCGCTTCCTCGGCCAAGCGCTGCATTTCCTGGGTGGACAAGCCGTTCGCCGCCCGAAGGAAGGTCGCCATCTCGCGAGGGTGGCGCTAGATGATGTCGGCCAAGTCCGACGACACGCGGCCGGCCAGCGCCAGTAACTCATCAGCGTCCTGGCCTAGAGCCTTGGCGATAGCTCTAATCTTCTCCTCGCTCGGCGGCTTGAACTCGTCACGCTCGACCTTCGACAGGTAGGTCGGACTCATGCCGACCCTCTGCGCAAATTTGCGCAGGCCAATTTTCCGGGCCTCCCGCAGCCGCCGCTGCCGTAACCCCGAAGCTGTCGTCTACGCTCATCCTCACCTCCTCGCGCTGCAGTATGAATACCAAACATTAAACATCTATCGCGCAACCCATTCCGCAACATTTTGTGTTTATCGCCATGCTAAACATCCTAGATGTTGATTCATGCAGAGAGGTCGAATGCGATCATTTGGGGCTGACGCAGGCCGCCTATTGCGATCCGGGGACACTGAAAGCCCGTGTCACTACCGAGCAGCGTGGGTAGTGATGCGGGCAGTCCGCCTAGCAATGACATGGGGGCTCCTGCCAAATTCGCATATGACGGACGAGTGACGGGTTCTGGTAAGGCCCGCGGAATGCAGGAAAAGGCACTGGTCGGTTGGCACCTAGCCACCCTGCGGTAACACCAAGGTCAGGCAGTGCTGCCAAGTTCGTGGATCGCCTCGAACACCGCCCGGACCTCTGGCATCGGTGCGATGCAGATGGTTCGATATGCGTCTACGATGGGGAGCCAAATAGCACCTGCCGATCGCAGTGGTTATCAGTCGTTGCAAAACCCCATGGGCCGAGATCCCCGCGGGGTTTCTTTTTTTCGGGTATCTTGAAAAATTTTAGGTGTGCGATTTTTCAAAGGTGCCATCAAGTAAAAAAAACCTTAATGAGCAGAGGCTTGTATTTATCATGGAAACCGCATTGAATTTCGATAAAGTCTGGCAGATATTCCAGGAGACAGGCCGTAGGTTCCAGGAAATGCCCCAGGAAATGGCCCGCTTATCCAAGGAGACGGACCGCCAATTCACAAGGAGACGGATCGTAAGTTCCAAAAGACGGACAAGAAGTTGAAAGATCTGCCGAATTTGTTCGAAGGCCAGTGGGGCAAGCTGATGGAGAGCTTGGTCGAAGGGGATCTGGTCCGCTTGTTGAGCGAACGGCAAGTCCGGATCCGGGATACCTCGACCCGGCGCAAAGGCCACCGGGATGGAGAGAGCTACGGGTTCGATATCATTGCGCACAATGGCCAGGAGATCGTCATCGTGGAGGTCAAGACGACCCTGCGGGTGGGACATGTCGAGACCTTTATCGAGCGCCTCAAGAAAGCCAAAGGTTATATGCCCGAATACGAGGCTCGTACGGTACTAGGCGCAATCGCCTACCTGCGCGCGGAAGAGGCCAGTGACTAACGTGCGAAAAACCGGGGATTATTCGTGATTCGAGCCGCCGGTAATAGTGCCTTCATCGTCAACCCCGAGGATTTCCAGCCCCGCAAGTTCGGATAGACAGACGAGATCTCCTGAATTCTCCGAGGTACCCTTATGGGGAGACTTGGAAAGATTCTGTCCTTGGAATTTTCAAGCTGCCATGTGAAAACCCGTTTTCGCCCTGCCCCAAGCTTTCGAGCATTCGCGCGCTTGAAAACCGGCGGGACATCCCTGCTCCGCACGGCCACCTTGATTTTTCCAAGGTACCTTTGATACACGCACACCCAACCCGAAACGAAGCACATTCCGGCGGCATATCCGTAAGCAAAGAGGTATATACTGCATCACTTTTTCTGCCACGAGCCTTTATCGTTTCGATGTATTACCCGACTGACGACCTACGCATTCGCGCTATCAAGCAGGTAGTCGCACCCAAGACCCTACAACAGGAGCTTCCCCTCAGCGAGAACGCAACCCGAACGATTTACTACGCGCGCCAGGAGATCCGAAATATCCTGCAGGATGAAGATGACCGGCTGTTGGTAGTGGTCGGGCCCTGCTCCGTCCACGACCCCCGGGCAGCTAGGGAGTATGCCGAGCGACTATGCCGGATACGTGATGAAGTCGAGCGGGACTTGATGATTTTGATGCGGGTCTATTTCGAGAAACCCCGCACCACGATAGGTTGGAAGGGTCTGATCAACGATCCGGACTTGGACGGTAGCTTCGAGATCAACAAGGGCCTCCGCCTAGCCCGCAAGCTGTTGCTGAACCTAGCGGAGATGGGCATGCCCACGGGTACTGAGTTCCTGGATCTCATCAGCCCCCAGTATGTCGCCGACCTGATCAGCTGGGGCTCTATCGGTGCCCGCACCACGGAAAGTCAGGGACACCGGGAGCTTGCCTCGGGCCTTTCCTGCCCCATCGGGTTCAAGAATGGTACCGCCGGCTCGGTGAAGATCGCCATCGATGCCGTACAGGCTGCGGTCCACCCCCATGTCTTCATGTCCCTGACCAAGGAAGGCAACTCGGCCATCTTTCGCACCACCGGCAACGAGGATACCCATATCATCCTGCGCGGTGGCCGCAGCCCGAACTATGATGCCGAGAGCGTGGACACTGTCGCGGAAGAGATCATCGCATCGGGCCTCACGCCCAAGATCATGATCGATTTCAGCCACGCCAATAGCCGTAAGACCCCTCCCAAACAGATCGAGATCGGCCAGGATGTCGCCGGTCGGATTGCGCGTGGCGATCGGCGCATCATCGGGGTCATGATCGAAAGCCACTTGGTCCCCGGCCATCAGGACCTAGTGCCATCTACCGAGCTGGTCTACGGACAGAGCATCACGGACGCCTGTATCGGCTGGGAAGATACGGTACCTATGCTGCATGAGCTGGCCGCGGCCACTGCAAGCCGACGCGAACATTGATCGGTCGGGACCTGGGATATCTATCGGGATAGCTGTTGCGTCGACCAATAGAGGCGACATCCATCCTGTAGAGATGACTTCATCCCCTGCCGAGCAGGATCCGCTGACTCGTCGGATCACCGGGTAATCATTGAGGGGACTCGAGCGCAGGCCTTACGCGGAGACGATACGCCGCGCCAGCAGGTGTGCAATCCGTCCGGCCAACTCCGTACCGACAGATTCGCTCGCGACCGGCCCACCCGAGCGAGCGATTGTCGTCACCGCCAGCCCCGGATAGCCGCAAGGATCGATGCGCGAGAAAGGCTCCAGGTCCATGTCAACGTTGAGGGCCAATCCGTGAAAGCTGCAACCGCGGCGTATCCGCAGTCCGATGGCTGCAATCTTAGCACCGTCCACGTAAACACCGGGGGCCTGCGGGTGGGCGGAGGAGACGATTCCATGGTCGGCCAGTAGCTCGACGACAGCCTGCTCTAAAAGCCGCACTAGGCATTTCACACCGATTCCGGCGCGGCGCAGGTCGAGCAATAGGTAGGCGACGAGCTGCCCCGGACCATGATAGGTGACTTGGCCGCCACGGTCGGTCGCGATGACCGGGATCGCACCCGGAGCAATGAGATGCTCGGGGCGACCGGCCTGACCCAGAGTATAGACAGGCGGGTGCTCCAGCAGCCAGAACTCATCGGCGGTGCCCGAGTGGCGGTGGTCGGTGAAGGCCTGCATGGCCCGCCAGCCGGAGGTGTATTCGCACCGGCCCAGTCGGCGCACGATCAGGGGTTCACGGATGGCGATAACGCCTCCGATCAGTAGGATACCTCGAAGGATAAGGAAACGGTGATGCTGTAATTTTGTTGTTTTTGGAGTAGGGGCGGTTCATGAATCGCCTCTACCGCACCCTTCCGCGACCACATTACCGGTAAAACTGAACGAGCGGGATCTTCACGGAAATTTCAGCCGCAAATGGCCACAATAAAGGCTAATGGCCCAGGAAGCGTCGCTGATGGCAGGCCAATCTCAACTGATTTGCGTCGATTTGCGTTCATTGGCGGCAAAAAAGAATCTCCGATGGAAGAACCGAACCGATGTTATCAGTATTTCGGTACGGCTGTACTCGGGACAACCCTTACAGTTATCCATTCTCGGTAACAACAAGATCAAAACACTACCGAATTCTTCAAGGTACCCTTGAATGCTTCAAGACGTCCGTCAATCCATGGTCAGCACCAATTTGCCTTGGGTATGGCCTTGCTCGATACGGTGATGGGCTGCGGCGGCTTGCGCCAGCGGGAAGGTTTCGGAGACCCGGATGCGGAGCTTACCGGCATCGATCCACCGGGCACAGTGACGCAGGATTTCCCCCTGGTGCGCACGCGCCTCGGGCAGGTCCTGTAACAGGGGCGTCAACATCAGCTCGCAGCCGATACGCAGATTACGATTGCGCACTTCCTTCCAGTCCTGATCCGGTCCTGGTTGCAGGATGGTGACCAAGTCACCATAGTGGGCCATGGCTGGTACGGTCCGGGCCAGGACCTCCGGGCCGACGGTATCGAGCGCCACCTCCACGCCCTTACCCAGGGTCCAATCCATGACCGCGTCCACTAGGTCCTCCTTTCGATAATCGATCGTGTATTCGGCACCCAGCGCACAGGCCAGCTCCGCCTTCTCAGGACTGCTGACCGTGGTACAGACCCGGGCCCCAGCCAGCCGCGCCAACTGGATCGCCACATGCCCGATCCCTCCGGCACCGGCATGCACCAGCACTGTCTTGCCCTCGGTCAGACCGGCCCGGTCGTAGAGGGCCTCCCAAGCCGTAATCAAGACCAGGGGAGCCGCGGCGGCGTGGACGAAGTCGAGGGTCTGCGGCTTGGGCTGGGCGATAGCCTCGTCCACCACAACATACTCCGCATAATTGCCCCGGGATCCACCGAGCCCGCCATGACAAAACCAGACCGGGTCACCGGGCTTGAAGCGCGATACCTGCTCACCGACGGCCTCCACCACACCGGCACCATCGCAGCCGAGTACTGCCGGCAGGCCATCCGGTATCAACACCCCGCGTGTACGGAGCTTGGCATCGATGGGATTGACCCCCGCCGCCTGTAAACGCACCACAAGGTCCGTGGATGTGGTCGGCTCCGGCAGATCCCATTCGCTCAGGGTCAGGACCGAGGGTCCACCGGTCTCGCATATTTCGATGACTCTCATTTCACCGCCTCATACTCGGTTTCGATCGATCTTCAACGACATACCCTTTAGAAAAATACTAAGCTCCTGGAAAATTTAAGGTATCCGTGCAGTGCAAGGACGCACCGCCATGTTCAATCGGGTCACCGATTGAAACGGAGAAACCTGGAGACAAAGGCTCAGCCGACCATAGGATGAGTTGTGCCCATCATTGGGCTTTGCCGCAAATGAACGCGAATGAGCTAAATAATACTCAGCTGAGGTCAGCGCTCGGCCAGCTCGACACACAAAGCCTTCTCGTACACGGACTCCAAAGACCCAAGACCTAAGATATTGCTGACGCCAAACACACACCCGATAGCACGCCGAGAGGTGGGGCCACTCTTGCCGACTTTTCTTGAATGCATTTGCGTTCATTGGCGTTTGTTTACGGCTGAATTTTCTCCCCGCAGCGCTTACTCGATATTTTTCGGTGGGCGCAGCCTGCCCCCTGTGAATCCCCGCCGGTGCGATCAACCTAGCCACGGAGCTTTTCGATTCCACGGGGCGGCGTGATATGGACGGCGCGCAAGCTCCACAAGGTGTCCGATAAACTGGCCTCGACTCTCGGATTTTCGACGCCCGATATCGTTTCAAAAAAGCCGCACCCATCACATCTCGACTTGGCGTAAGGAAAAATTCCTGGGATGGAATTTTTCCTTTCCAAATGGCGTGGACCGACATCAGTCAAAGCGTACTCGAACCCACCCTCGACAGCGCTGATGCCGACCCGCCTCAACTCGGCCCCTTCCAAGGTACGGCCGAGGATCTCTCGGCTGATTGCGGACAGGACGGTATTGGTGAGAATCGCACTGAGCACCCGGGCACCGCTCTCCACCTCGCGGCAACGTTCGGCGATGAGTGCGACCACCGCATCGTCGTAGGTGAGGGGAATTCAATGGTTCTCTTCGATGCGCTTGGCGAGGCATCCGAGCCGCAAGTGGATGATGGCGACGAGCAGCTTGTCGTCCAGCGGGTAATAAGGGAATGGCGACTAGGCGCCCCAGCAAGACCGCAGGAAAGGTCTTGAGCAAGGGCTGGCGCAGGGCGTTGGCGATACCTTCCGGCTCGGGCATGAGCTCCGGGTCCTTGCACATACTCATAATAAGCTCAGTACCGACATTGGTGGTCAGCAGGATCAAGGTATTGCGGAAGTCGATATAGCGCCCCTCGGCGTCTTCCATCCGGCTCTTGTCGAAGACCTAAGAAGAAGATCTCGTGGGCATCCAGGTGGGCCTTTTCGACCTCGTCGAGCAACACGACACTGTAGGGCTTGCGTCGCACCGCCTCGGTGAGGATCCCCCCTCACCGTACCCAACGTAGCCCGGCGGTGCCCCCTTGAGGGTGGAAACCGTATGGACCTCTTGGAACCCGCTCATGTTGATGGTGATGATATTCTGCTCGCCACGTAACTATTCAGGACATCTTGCCACACAGTAGGCTACGCGCGCACCCTGGAATCATGCCTGAACCGCACGCCTTCCCCCATTCTCCAGAAAGCCCTGGCGACGAGCTGAAGCAGCTGCGTGAACAGGTTGCGGAGTAGGCTGCAATCATTGAGGGGCAAACGGCGACCATTAAGCAGATGCATGAGCGCATTCAGGAACTTGAAGCACGTCTGGCTAAGAATAGCCACAACTCCAGCCGGCCACCACCCTCAGACTCTCCTACGTTCGCGGCGCCAACCCAGCAGGCGCAAGCCCGGTGGACAACCGGGGCGGCGCGGCGTCACCCACTCCCTGGTCGATGATCCCGATCAGTGCGTGATCATCCCGCTGACGGGGACCTGTGGGGCGGGCGCGGCCGGCACCGAGATCGCCACTACGGTGCTCGCAGAGCGACGCCAAGTGGTCGAGGCGGTGATCCAACGTGAGATCATTGAGTACCGCATTGTCAGCGGGACTTGTGCCTGCGGGCGCACGCAACGCAGCACGTTTCCCGCGGGGATCGAGGCCCCGGTGCAATAGGACAGCGGGTCGGCCGGTGCGGTGTACATGACTCAATATCAGCTGCTGCCCTACCAGCGCACCGCCGGGGTGCTCAATGAGCTGGCCGGCCTGGCGATCTGGTACCCTCCAGCGCGCCGTACGGGTGGCCGCCACCCGCCTGGAGGCGCCAGTCACCGCGATTTGCGATGCACTCGTCGCGGCGGCCCATGCTGATGAAACCAGCCGGCGCGTGAACGGCACTCTGCACTGCCTGCCTGTGCTCAGCACCAACCGGCTTACGGCCTATTTCCCCCATCCCAAACGCGGGGCCAAGGCCTTGGATGCGTTCGGCCTGTTGTCCTAATTCGTGGGCGTACTGATGCATGACCACGGGTCAGCCTACGAGCGCTACCAATGTCTGCATGCCTTCTGCAATACCCATCATCGGCGCGAGCTGCCCGCCATCGCCGAGAGGTCCCCGAGCCAGCCGTGGGCAACCGATATGATCACGCTGTTATGCCAAGCCAATGCCGTGGTCGGCGGGGCCCAGGCCCAGGACCTTGAGACGTTGCCCGCCAGCAACGGCGAGCACTCGCGGACCCGCTACGACACCATCCACAGTAAAGCCGAAGTCGGCAATCCTCCCCGTCCCGGTACCCGCGGGCGGGTTAAACAATCCCCGGCCTGTAACCTCGTTCGGCAGCTACGCAAGCGCCGCAACGAGGTCCTGCGCTTCCTCACCGACCGGCGCGTTCCCTTCGACAACAACCAGGCCGAACGCGACCTGCGCATGCCCAAGCTCAAGCAGAAAGCCTCTGGCTGCTTCCGCTCCGATACCGGCGCCGGAGACTTTGCCATCATCCGCTCCTAACCTCTCAATTCTCCGCAAACAATCCGACGATCTTTTCAACTCGCTCGCCCTGACCTTCCAGGGCCGCCTCCCAGTGCCCCAATTGGAGTAGCTGAATAGTTACCTCGCCACCGTAGAGGGCCTCCGGTCCAAGGCGAGGCCGGTCTCCGTCTTACCGACACCCGAAGGCCCGCAGAGCATGAAGATGCCGATGGGCTGGTCCGGATTGTCCAACCGGACACGGGAGGTATGGATGCGACGGGCGATCATATCCAGGGCATGACGTTGGCCGATGACGCGCCGGTTCAGGATCTCGGCGAGATCGAGCACGGCCGCGATCTCGTTCTTGGCCATGTGGTCCACCGGAATACCGGTCCAGTCGGCAACGACAGTAGCCACTGCCTAGCCGTCCACGCTGGGGAGGATAAGCAGGACTCACCCTGGAGCCTTTGCAGCTCGATCTGTAAGGTCCTGAGCTCTTCGAGACATGCACTGCGTTGCTCCTCGCTGAGTATCCGGGCATCCTCCATGTGCTCCTTGCGTAGTCCCGGTGGGGGACGACCAGCTATCCACCGGGCGGTCTCGGCGACCATACCTTCCGGCGTTCCTTTGTCCCGGCAATCCCGGCGGCCTCGCTCTCCAGATCGGTTCCCGTGTCTTCCACCGTACCCCTGTGTCCCCGCAACCGGGCGCGTAGGTCCAGGATACGGTCCACCAGACCCTGCTCCTGCTCCCAGCACCCATCCAATTCCGCGCGGCGTTCCTACTCCGCTTGCAGTCGGTCCTGTGCGGTTTGCCGGCGTTCTTCGGTATCCAAGCCGACGGCGGTCTCACGCTCGATAATGGCTAGTTCGACCTCCAGGGTTTCGATGCGCCGCCGGCAATCCTCCAGCGGAGCCGGGAACGCACTCTGGCTGATGGCAACCCGGGCACAGGTAGTATCGAACAGACTTACCGCCTTGTTCGGCAGCTACCGGGCCAGGATATAGCGGTGGGAGAGCCGCACGGCCGCCTCCAGAGCCTCGTCGAGCACCTGCACACGGTGGGTGACCCTCCCGGATCGAGGCGATGCTGCGCACCATGAGGATGGCATTCCCCTCGTCCGGCTCGTCGACCTGGATGACCTGGAAACGACGGGTGAGGGCTGGGTCCTTTCTCGATGTATTTTTTGTATCCCCTACTAGCTTCCTAACTTTTATCTGAATAAATCCAGTTGGTTATCGTGGTCTTTCTCGTCGGAATTGCATATCTCTCCGTTAATCAGTTAATTTCATTGGATTCATTTGAAGACGACGAGGCTCAGAATCTGTAGAATTGTGTAGAAACTGATATCGATTTTCAGCCGCTTCTTGATAATGGCCACGAGCCCATAGACGGAAATGGCGAGCTCGAGAAGACGAATAGACCTGTGGGCAGGTGTCGTTATTCTCAAGCCCTCAATTCCGTATGAGAGACTATCACCTTAGCGTACCGCAGCTCAAGTCGGTAACCGGCATAATTCCAAATATTTCTTTTTCAATGTATGGGTTATCCTGAATTGTCGGTCATCACATTGGGAATACTAGTGGTATTCCCCCCAAGTGATGGCGGCAATGGTGCGCAAGGTGCCCCGGGCCAGCGCCGGCTTGAGCAGATTGGCCGCGTCGCCGGTACCGGAAGCACCGCCCGCACCGATCAGGGTATGGGCCTCCTCGACGAATAGGATGATCGGAGTCGGTGAAGACTGGACCTCTTCGATCACCTGACGCAGCCGATTCTCGAATTCGCCTTTCATGCTGGCACCGGCCTGCAACAGGCCGATATCCAAGGTACGCAGGGTGATATCTTGCAGCGGAGGTGGCACGTCGCCGGCGGCGATGCGCAGTGCGAAACCCTCGATGACAGCCGTCTTACCGACCCCCGCCTCGCCGGTGATGATGGAGTTGTTCTGCCGCCGCCGCATGAGGATATCAACGATCTGCCGAATCTCCTCGTCACGCCCGACGAGGGGATCGATCTCGCCCTTGTGGGCCTGCTCCGTGAGATCGCGGGAGAACTGTTTCAGGGCCTCTTGTTTGCCCATCTGGGCCGGAGCCATGGCGCCGCTGGCCTCCCCCGGAGCCGCACCGCCACCGACTGGGAAGCCGTCGGTCGCGCCGAGCTGCTCTTCCGGAGAACCGCTGAGGATCTCATCGAAGCGCTCGGTCAAGGAGTCCACATTGATCTTGTCGAATTCCTTGGAGATACCGAGCGGTCCGGTGCGCAGGCCACGTGTCTTGAGCATACCGATCAAGAGATGCAGGTACGCACCTAGAACTCGCCGAACAACAAGGTGCCGTAGACCCAGCCGCGCTCGATGGCCTCCTCCACATCGGCTGAGAGATCGGAGATAGAACGCGAGCCCCGTGGCAGACTGTCGAGAGCGGTCGTGAAATCCTGCGCCAGTCGGGACGGATTCAGGTCGAAACCACGTGTAATACGGTGCAGATCCGAGTCCTGGTTCTGCAAGATCTGATTGAGCCAATGAACCGGCTCGACATAGGGATTGCCCCGCATCTTGCGAAAAACAGTGGCATTCTCGATGGCCTGTAACCCAAGCTGTTGAGCTTTCCGAACAGCGCCGTGCGGCTAATTTCTGTCATAACCATGCACCCCTTGCGTTGTTGCCTCATGGGCACCTCGGAAAATTGCAAGATGCCCGTTCTTCCACCTTCCAGATCCTGCTCGGTCTCGATACCGAGGACTTCTCCGGGAAATTTCGAAAAATCCCATGCTTGGAACCTTTCAAGTCGCGGAGCCAAGACGTGAGTCTCGCTCTGCTCCTCGCACCAGCCGATAGTTTAGGGGATCTTGAAAAATTCCGTCTCTGAGATTTTTCAAATCTCGATACGAAAATATTTGGGTGCGGCTCCTTTGGAACGACACCGGACGTCCAAAATCCGAGCGTCGAGGCCGGTTTTTCGGACACCTTGTAGAGCTTGCGCACCATCTCCTTATCACGCCGTCTTGCCCTGAGACCTAGCGATCCACGCCGCCCCGTGGACTCGAAAAGCTCCGTGGCCAGATTGATCGCACCGGCGGGGATTCACAGGGAGCAGGCTGTGCCTATCGGAAAATATCGAGCAAGGGCTGCGGGGAGAAAATTCAGCCGCAAATAAACGCTGTAACTATTCAGGACCTCTTGCCAAGCGGCAGGCTACACACGCAACCTAGGCTTATTCTGGAATAACCTACCCTAACCCATTATCCGGAAAACCCTGACGACGAGCTTAAGCGGTTGCGTGAACGGGTAGCGGAGCAGACGGCGCTCATTGAGCATCTGCGCGAGCGCATCCGGGAATTGGAAGCGCACCTAGCCAAGGATAGCCACAACTCCAGCCGGCCGCCATCCTCGGACTCACCGTTCAAGAAGCCGCCACCACGCTCGCAACGCCAACCAAGCGGGCGCAAGCCCAGTGGACAACCGGGCCGACGCGGTGTCACTCGCTCCCTGGTCGATCACCCCGACCAGTGCGTGATCATCCCGTTGACGGGGACCTGCGCCTGCGGACGTTGCGGCACCGGGATCGCGGCTACAGTGCTCGCGGAGCGACGCCAAGTGGTCGAGGTGGAGATCCAGCGTAAGGTACATCGAGTACCGCATTGTCGGCGGAACCTGTGCCTGTGGGCGCGCGCAACGCAGTACGTTTCCTGCAGGGATTGAGGCCTCGGTGCAATACGGACCGGGCGTATCAGCCTTTGCGGTCTACATGACCCAATATCAGTTGTTACCCTACCAGCGCACCGCCGGGGTGCTCAATGAGCTGGCCGGCCTTGGGATCTCACCGGGCACCCTCCAGCGCGCCGTACGGGTGGCCGCCACCCGCCTGGAGGCGCCAGTCAACGCGATTCGCCGCGCACTCGTCGCCGCGCCAGTGGCCCATGCCGACGAAACCGGCCGGCGCGTGAACGGCAACCTGTACTGGCTACA
>Ga0209457_1000130_pt1 | contig 26217 bp, 24 predicted proteins | sample WorMetHEROISLAND_5_FD_187410 | JGI IMG/M metagenome (GOLD analysis project Ga0209457, IMG submission 187410) | Marine gutless worms symbiont microbial communities from Max Planck institute for Marine Microbiology, Germany - Olavius sp. 5 HERON... ... | reverse complement strand
CCGGGGTTATCGAAGGCGCCTGCCGTTACCTGGTCAAGGATCGGATGGATATTACCGGTGGTGTTAGGGTCTGGAGCGGGCTGAGGCCATCCTCAAACTACGTTCGCTGAAGGTCAGTGGCGACCTAGCCGCCTACCTGGCGTTTCATTTCGAACAGAAGCATAAACACCATTACCCCGGACCGCCGATCCCTCTGGCCGAGCGCGAGGCGGCTTGAAATGGACGGTATGCCAGCTCCACAATGGGACCGAAAAACCGATCTGAACTCTCGGATTGTTGGACACCCGGCGTCGTTTCAAAAGAGCCGCACCCATTGGCGTTACAGTTAAGGAAGCTGCGCTTAACGTACGGGGCCCGATTGCCTTGCAGGGCATTGGCTCGTGCATTCTACGTTAGGCATCGCGCCGGAGGATCGCATTCTGATGCTGACTAAATGGTGGTTGCTGAGCAAAAGATGAAAAATCTTGTACGCTGGCACTAGTTCCCCAACGTTTAATTGAATAAATTCAGATAGTTATCTTGGACACGCTCGTCTGGATTGTATTCCTTATCGTTAATAAATTGATTTTATTAAATTTGTTTGAAGATGATGAGGCTCAGAATCTGCAGAATTGTGTAGAAACTGACGTCGATTTTCAGCTGCTTCTTGATAATGGCCACGAGCACATAGACGGAAACGGCGATTTCGAGAAGACGAATATACCTGTGTACATGCGTCGTTTGTACATGCGTCATTTTTCTTAGCCCGCAATTTCTCGGGAGAAGTTGTCATCTTAGATGCTATCATAAGAATTAACCTATTGATTCTCATAGAACCGTGTCCATAGGGTGGGCTGTGCCCACCGGTCAGGCGTGATATTTGGTGGGCACAGCCCACCCTACAGGTTAGTTAGTTTTTAGATAGCTTCTTTAGTGTACCGCAACTCAGGTCGATAACCGGCATAATTCCAAATATTTCTTTTCTAATAAATGGGTTATCCTGAATTATCGGTCGTAATGTTGGGACACTAGTGGTACGCTGGCTCGATTTGAAACTTTATCCATCTGTCGATGAACCTGGGACGATCAACTGTTTCGACACAGAATCTTAGACCATCTTAGCCAGAGGTCAATGGAGGTACTGGATCTCGGCGCCGGTGCCGGTATTGTTCCACAGATGAATTTTCATGGGTTGGCTGTGCACGTTTGCGGAGTAGACCCGGATCCACGAGTCGTGAGCAATCCTTATCTTGACGAAGGTAAAATGGGGTTCGGCGAGTCCCTGCCCTATCCGGATAACCGCTTCGATATGGTGTTTTCGGACAATGTTCTAGAACACTTGGCGGAACCGGAAAAAGTTTTTGCGGAAGTTGCGAGGATACTACGCCCGGGTGGAGTATTTTGCGCGAAGGTAACGAATCGGAACCATTACATGCTCCTTATTGCCCCCCTCACGTCCCGCCGGTTTCATCGGTGGATCAACCGCAAACGCGGACGAGCGGAAGATGACACCTTTCCGACTCGCTATCGAGCCAACACCGGTCGGGATATCCATCGTATTGCGAATTCCGCGGGACTTACGGTTACCAATATGGAGTTTATTGAAAGTCGTCCGGGATACCTGCGGATCACAGCCTTTACGTATTTTTTCGGATGACTTTATGAACGGGTTGTCAATAGCCGGCCTTGGTTAAAGAGCTTGCGTATATTGATTATTGCCGAGAAGCGAAATACCGGTTGATGTTTTGCAATTCACGCGGCTGATTCCAACTATTTTGTCCCGTGTCTGGCGCCTAGTGCACGGAGTGCATTGAACACAAGAAAAGGCTGTACGCAATTGAAGCAAATTCTTCAATCTCTAAAGATCGGTGTTACCGAAGTTGCCGAAGTGCCATGCCCGACGGTGAAACGTGGGCATCTCTTGATCCGCACCCAGCGGACTCTGGTCTCCGCGGGAACTGAACGCATGCTGATCGAGTTCGGCAAGGTCGGGTGGATCGAGAAGGCCCGCCAGCAGCCGGACAAGGTCCGGACGGTGCTGGATAAGCTCAAGATCGATGGTTTGGTACCGACGCTGGAGGCGGTACTCAACAAGCTGGACCAACCGCTGCCACTCGGTTACTGCAACCTAGGCAGGGTGCTGGAGGTGGGGGCCGGGGTTTCGGAGTTCGCGGTGGGCGATCGGGTGGTGTCCAACGGCAAGCATGCCGAAGTGGTGAGCGTGCCGGTGAATCTGTGCGCCAAGGTGCCGGACGAGGTCCCCGACGAGGCAGCGGCCTTTACTGTACTCGGTGCTATTGCATTGCAGGGTATCCGACTGGTGGTACCGACCCTGGGCGAGGCGGTGGTGGTGACCGGCCTAGGACTGATCGGACTGATGACGGTCCAGTTACTGCGGGCTCAGGGCTGTCGAGTGCTGGGCATCGACCTGGATGCTGGAAAGTTGGCACTGGCGCAGCGTTTTGGGGCTGAGGTGGTCAATCCGGCGGCCAGTAAGGACCCGCTGGCAGTCGCCGAGACATTTTCACGCGGACGCGGGGTGGATGCGGTGATCATCACTGCCTCCACCCGCAGCAGCGAGCCGGTACACCAAGCGGCGCTGATGTGCCGCAAACGTGGGCGCATCGTGTTGATAGGGGTGACAGGGCTGGAGCTGTCGCGGGCGGATTTCTACGAGAAAGAGCTGACCTTTCAGGTGTCCTGCTCCTACGGACCGGGCCGCTACGATCCGAATTACGAGGAGAAGGGGCAGGATTATCCCCTGGCCTTCGTGCGCTGGACCGAACAGCGTAACCTCGAGGCGGTGCTGGATATGATAGCCTGTGGCGCCCTGGATGTGGAGCCCTTGATTTCACACCGCTTTGCCTTGGAGCAGGTGGAGCAGGCCTATGCCGTGGTGGCAGGGAGTGAACCCTCGCTCGGCATCCTGCTGGAGTACCCCGGCCCCGAGGTACAGTCGAATCAGGCGTTGCGGGCGGCTACTGTGCGGCTGAATCCAGCACCGGTTGCAACGGGCACGGATCAAGGGCCATCGGTAGGCTTTGTGGGCTCCGGCAGCTATGCGACGGCGGTCCTGATCCCGGCCTTCAAGGCCGCGGGGGCACAGCTGGTCTCGATCGCCTCTGGCGGGGGGGTGAGCGGTGTGCATGCGGGCCGCAAGTTCGGCTTTGCGGAGACCACCACCGATACCGATCGCCTCTTTACGGATGAGGATCTTGACGCGGTGGTCATCAGCACCCGCCACGACAGCCATGCCCGTTTCGTGCTCCGGGCGCTTGATGCCGGTAAGCATGTGTTCGTGGAAAAGCCGCTGTGTCTTACGCTGGAGGAGCTGGCGCGAATCGTACAGGCACTTGAAGCTTCAGCGGACCGCAAACAGGCGCTGCACCTCATGGTCGGCTTTAACCGGCGCTTCTCGCCGCTAGTCCGGACCATGAAACAACTGCTTGCGGGAGCGGCCGAACCTAAGGCCCTGGTGATGACGGTGAATGCCGGGGCAATTCCTTCGGATCATTGGACCCAGGACCCGGACGTTGGTGGCGGGCGCATCCTGGGCGAGGCCTGTCACTTTATCGATCTACTGCGCTACTTGGCCGTGGTGCCCATCCGCGAGTACTCCCGGTCGGTGATGTCCGGCCCGACCAGGGATACCGTGACCCTGCAGCTCGGCTTCGACGACGGATCCATCGGAAACATCCACTATTTCGCTAACGGCTCCAAGGCCTTTCCCAAGGAGCGGCTGGAGGTCTTCGCCACCGGTCGGGTGCTGCAGCTGGACAACTTTCGAACCCTTACCGGCTTCGGCTGGCCGTCCTTTCAGCGGCAGCGCCTGTGGCGACAGGACAAGGGTCAGAAGGCCTGCGCCGCGGCCTTCGTGGCCGCCCTGCGGGATGGTGGTCCCACACCGATTCCTGTCACGGAGCTACTGGAGGTAAGCCGGGTAAGTATCGAGTTGGCCGGACCTTAGCCTTGGGCGGCCTAGCGCGTGGGTTGCGTTGGCTCCATACAGTGCGGCATCTGCGGCCTGTCCAGGTTGTTGGCCGTCTTTGGTTCCATGCTCACCAACCAACACCCGACTTGTCACCGGCTCCGGAGATCCGGGTTGCTGGGGGACCTTGGCAACCTCCAGCTCGGCGTCTTCCTTCCCTACTGAGCCAGAATTCTTTCTGTTTTCTGAATCAAGGGCACGCCATTGAGACCCCTTCCGGCTGGAATCATCCCGACTGGGATAAGCTCTGGCTTTACAATCTCCACTACTTCGACGACTTGAACGCCGAGAGTACAGAGGACCGAATGAGTCGGCACCGTGCACTGATCGGGCGCTGGCTGATGGAAAATCCACCGGCGGTGGGGGTTGGCTGGGAGCCCTACCCCATTTCCATGCGCTTGGTAAACTGGATCAAGTGGGTGCTGGCAGGCAATGCTCTCGATCCGGCCTGGGCGCGAAGCCTCGCGGTCCAGGCACGCTATCTGCGCCGGCGCCTGGAGTATCATCTCCTAGGCAATCATATCTTTACCAATGCAAAGGCATTAGTGTTCGTCGGGCTGTTTTTCCAGGGGGACGAGGCGCAGCACTGGTTAAAAAAGGGCCTAGCCCTGTTGAACCGAGAGCTGAACGAGCAGATTCTACCAGACGGGGGGCATTTCGAGCTCAGCCCCATGTACCACAGTGTGATCCTGGAGGACCTGCTTGATCTACTCAATCTGCTGCGAGCCTACCCGGACGCCGGAGTAGACTCCGCCTGGGAGGCTCGCTTGTGCGGGCTGATCGCGGCGATGCGCCAGTGGCTTGCCGTGATGTGTCATCCCGATGGTGAGATCGCCTTGTTCAACGACGCGGCTTTCGACATTGCCTGCCCACCCGCGGAACTGGAGACCTATGCCACGCGCCTGGATCTGCCGGCCTGTGCCCCAGCGTCCCACCCTATCCACCACCTAGCCGAGACCGGCTATATCCGCTTGAATCATGGAGCCACATGCGTTTTGCTGGATGTAGCAAGGATCGGGCCCGATTACATCCCTGGACATGCCCATGCGGATACCTTGTCGTTCGAGCTTTCCTTGTTCGGCCGGCGAGTGCTTGTGAGTTCGGGGACATCTCGCTATGGGACCAGCCCGGAGCGTGAACGGCAGCGTGGGACCGCTGCTCATAATACGGTGGTCGTTGACCGGCAGGATTCCAGTGAGGTGTGGTCCGGTTTCAGGGTTGCGCGCCGGGCACGGCCCGAAGGCCTGGGGGTCGAGCAAACGCAGGATGCTATTCAAGTGCGCTGTGCCCATGATGGCTATCGGCGTTTACCGGGAAGGCCGCGACATAAACGTCGTTGGAAGCTCGGTCAAGGATACCTCTCGGTACGGGACGAAATCGAGGGGTCCTTTGCCCAGGCACAGGCCCGCTTCCACTTCCACCCCGATCTATCCGTCGAGATTCATGATGGTTGCTCACGGGGCCGATTACGTATGCCCGGCGGTCAGGCCGTTCGTGTGGAAATCAGGTCAGGGAGGGGAGTACTCGAGAAAACGACCTATCATCCGCGTTTCGGCGTCAGCGAGCCGAATAGCTGCCTCCGCGTCAACCTTGTGGGGCGGGTGAGTGAGATCGAGCTTCATTGGGACTGATATGCACATTCTGTTCGTGACGGACAACTTTCCGCCGGAGACCAACGCCCCGGCCTCCAGGACCTATGAGCACGCCAGGGAATGGGTACGGGCGGGGGAGCAGGTAACGGTGCTCACCTGTGCGCCGAATTTTCCCTTCGGCAAGGTCTATGCGGGTTATCGCAATGCTTTGCTTCAGACCGAGATCATGGACGGTATCGAGGTTTACCGCGTATGGACCTATATGACCGCTAACCAGGGCTTTTTTCGGCGGACCATGGATTTCGCGAGCTTCATGGTCTCGGCTGTTCTCGGATCATTCCGGATCGAATCACCGGATGTTGTGGTAGCCACCTCGCCCCAGTTCTTCGCAGGTTTAGGCGGTTACATCATTGCCAAGCTCAAGCGACGTCCTTTCGTCTTCGAGGTCCGTGACCTTTGGCCGGAGCAGATTGAAGTCGTCGGTTTGATGCGGAAGGGTCCCCTCATGCGTCTGCTGAGCGGCATGGCCCGATACCTTTACCATCATTGCGATCGACTGGTAGCCGTCGGCGAAGGCTACAAGGCGCAGATTCAAGACAAGTATGATGTACCGGAGAGCAAGATCGCCCTGGTGCCCAACGGGGTGTTGTTCGAGATCTTTTCGAGGCAGGGTCATCGGGATCAGTACCGTGAAGAGTTTGGTTGGGGTGATAAATTTGTTGTAGTCTATGTAGGAGCTCACGGAATGAGTCAGAAGTTAGAGACGCTGCTTGAGGCCGCGCAGCGTATTGCCGATCAGAGCATCCTCTTTACCTTCATCGGTGACGGGGCGGAAAAGGAAAAGCTGGTAAGACTGAAGAATCGGATGGACCTCCGGAATTGCATTTTCTACCCGGTTCAACCCAAGGAACGGGTACCGAGCTTCTACGAGGCGGCGGATGCATGCATAGTGGTGTTGCGAAAGAGTGAACTCTTCAAGGGTAATTATCCGTCGAAGATGTTCGAAGCACTGAGCATGGCCTGTCCCATGATCCTCTCCGGTGAGGGACGGAGCGCGGAGATTCTGATGGCCTCCGGGGGAGGAATTGTCGTGCCGCCCGAGACGCCGGATACCTTGGCCAAACAGGTGTTGCATCTACGTAAGCATCCTGCCGAGGCCACTGCGATGGGTGAGCGTGGGCGTCGTTATGTGCGGAGCCACTACTCCCGGCGCGTGTGGACACAGCGATATTTGGAGCTGCTGAGACGGGTAACCGAGGGTGAATCCTGTCACCGGCTTTAGGCTGGTTTTCCCCCGGAATTCGGCTTATTTTTGGCCGCGAGCCCGTGTGGTTACTGATTTTCTAGCCTTTTTTCCATAATGTAGCCGTAACTATTTAGGGCCTCTTGCCAAGCAGTAGGCTACGCGCGTACTCATGGAACCATGCCTGAACAGAACGCCCTAACCCATTCTTCAGAAAGCCCTGACGACGAGCTTAAGCGACTGCGTGAACGAGTTGCGGAGCAGGCTGCAATCATTGAGGGGCAAATGGCGACCATTGAGCAGATGCATGAGCGCATTCAGGAACTCGAAGCACGTCTGGCTAAGGATAGCCGCAACTCCAGCCGGCCACCATCCTCAGACTCACCGTTCAGGAAGCCACCACCACGCTCGCGGCGCCAACCCAGAGGACGCAAGCCCGGGGGACAACCGGGTCGGCGCGGCGTCACCCGCTCCCTGGTCGATGACCCCGGTCAGTGCGTGATCATCCCGCTGCCGGGGACCTGTGCGGGCGCGGCGGCACCGAGATCGCCACTACGGTGCTCGCAGAGCGACGCCAGGTGGTCGAGGTGGTGATCCAACGTGAGGTCATTGAGTACCGCATTGTCAGCGGGACTTGTGCCTGCGGGCGCGCGCAACGCAGCACGTTTCCTGCGGGGATCGAGGCCCCGGTGCAATACGGACCGAGCGGGTCGGCCTTTGCGGTGTACATGACTCAATATCAGCTGCTGCCCTACCAGCGCACCGCCGGGGTGCTCAATGAGCTAGCCGGTCTGGCGATCTCACCGGGTCCCCTCCAGCGTGCCGTACGGGTGGCCGCCACCCGCCTGGAGGCGCCATCACCGCGATTCGCGATGCACTCGTCGCGGCGCCAGTGGCCCATGCTGATGAAACCAGCTGGCGCGTGAACGGCACTCTGCACTGGCTGCCTGTGCTCAGCACCAACCAGCTTACGGCCTACTTCCCTCATCCCAAACGCGGGGCCGAGGCCCTGGATGCGTTCGGCCTGTTGTCCCAATTCGTAGGCGCACTGGTGCATGACCACGGGTCAGCCTACGAGCGCTGCCAATGTCTGCATGCCTTCTGCAATGCCCATCATCGGCGCGAGCTGATCGCTATCGCTGAGAGGTCCCCGAGCCAGCCGTGGACAACCGATATGATCACGCTGTTATGCCAAGCCAATGCCGTGGTCGGCGAGACCCAGGCCCAGGACCTTGAGACGCTGTCCACCAGCAACGTCAACGGCGAGCACTTGCGGACCCGCTACGACACCATCCTCAGCAAAGCCGAAGCCGGCAACCCTCCCCGTCCCCGCCGTCCCGGCACCCGCAGGCGGATCAAACAATCCCTGGCCTACAACCTCATTCAGCGGCTACGCGAGCGCCGCAATGAGGTCCTGCGCTTCCTCACCGACCTGCGTGTTCCCTTCGACAACAACCAGGCCAAACGTGACCTGCGCATGCCCAAGCTCAAGCAGAAAGCCTCTGGCTGCTTCCGCTCCGGTACCGGCGCCAGGGACTTTACCATCATCCGCTCCTACCTCTTCAACTCTCCGCAAACAATCCGACGACCTTTTCAACTCGCTCATTCTGACCTTCCAGGACCGTCCCCCAATACCCCAATTGGAGTAGCTGAATAGTTACTGAAAAATGGGATTTCCTGGCAGTAACTGAAATAATAACATCGGGAGATTCGGTCTTGGATTTGGACATCGGATCAATTGCCTGTGGTGAGGGTAGCTTTCTGCAATTGGCACAAGCGAAGGGTGCAACTATCTGTGGAATCGATACCAACCCTACGGCGATCGAGAACGCGAAACGTAAAGGCCTGTCCGCCCATTGTGTACTGTTAAATGACTTTGCTAGCGAGAATCGCGGGCGTTTCGATGTCGTGACTGCCTTCCAGGTAATCGAGCACCTCTCGGAAGTACAGCCCTTTGTTCGGGCAGCACGTGACTGTCTCAAGCCCGGCGGGAAATTGCTTATAACCGCGCCCAACCGATTACGTAGATTTCGTGACCCCTTCGAGCCGCTGGATCACCCACCACATCACTTATCCCGTTGGACATCGGATTAATTGCAGGTGCTTGCCCGCCTAACCGACTGCAATTTTGGTGCTATCCGATACGAACCTGCGGGAATTCATGATTGTCGTGCACTGCTTAGGTAGTGGATCGGGAGAGCACGATCTGAATCTTTGTGGGTGCGCGTTATCGCCAGAATGGTATTCGCACCATCTCTGTACCGAAATTATGCTGCGATGGGATTGTTGGATCGTTGGCATCTATGGCGTATGAGTGTCATGAGCGTTCTCGAAAGGCCGCGTTGAGAGTAATTTTTCGGCCCCCCCACTTGATTTTGGCTCGATTCGGATGCCACCCTTTGATTTCTGGTTTTCGGGATTGGAAGTTGGAGGGAGGTTTGAACGGTTACCGTTGAGACCGTAATCATTATCATGACATTGGCGAAACAGGTCATTGGCGGGATAAGCGTCATTACTCTGGCGGGCGCAGGAGCCCGAGTATTATCCTTTATTACCATCCCCATTTTGACCCCCTTGTTAGGCCCTGAGCCTTATGGCGTGGCGGCATTGGCTGGTACCTTGGTTTCTCTGGGTTCCATCTTGGCGCTGCTCGGCATCGATATGGCCTATGCCCGTTTTTTTCTGCAAGAGGACATGACCTCCCGGCTCTCCGTGGAACGATTTTGCTGGCGTTTTTCCGTAGTCGGCTCCATTGGTTACGCCGTGCTGATAGGGGGGGGGTGGTATTGGTTCGGCCACCGCTGGTTGCCGTCCGACCACCAAACAATTGCAGGTTATTCATTAGCTGCCGTCATCCTGTCCGTAGCAGTGGCCATGGCGACCACGCGTATCCGCCTAGCCGGGAATTATGGCAAGCTGGCTTTGGCACTAGCCATCTCGGCATTCGTCTCCGTACTGATTAGTATAGGTACGGCAATCTACTGGCGACCGGATATCCGGGCGCTTCTTTTAGGCGTCCTGGGGGCATCGTTCACCACGCTTGTGTTGCTGGGTATCCCGGATAGATCGGTATTTCTGAAACGATCCGGTCTTCCTTTCGGGATGAAGCGAGCCGTTATTTCACTGGGGTTGGCAAGCAGTATCACAGCCCCCATGCATTGGCTCATATCATCCACTGACCGTTGGTTTCTAGCCGAATACAGCAATACAACTATGATCGGTATCTATTCGATGGCATCCAACGTGGCCTTGTTGGGCCTGTTGTTGAACAGCAGTCTTACATTGACTTGGTTTCCTGAAGCTAGTCGGCTATACGGCAGGCATACGTCATCTGCCCTAGGGCCCCTGGGCAGACTTTGGGAACGGCTGGTGATTGGCTTGGCGGTCGTCTGGGTAGCCATATCTGCCGCCGGTGGAGATGTTCTGCGTCTATTGGCCGCGCCCGAGTTCCACCAGGGGGCGAAATACATACCCTGGTTGGCAGGTGGGGTATTTTTTTATGGCCTTGCCGGGTTGGCCAATACCACTTTCTTTCTGAAAGGCAAGATGCGCTATGTCGCTTATTACTGGCTGGTTGGTGGTGCATTGAGTTTATGCATTAATCTATTGTTGGTGCCGCGTCTCGGCGCCTATGGCGCAGCGATTGCCCAATGTGTAAGTTATGGGTTTATTGCTATGGGCATTCTCTTGGCATCGAGAAAGATCCTGCTCCTGCCTATTGATTGGCTTCGTGTAGCCGTCGGTCTTTTGTCGGCTTTGAGTGCGGGATTGGTCATGAGCTTCGGTTGGTTAGAGAATCCCTTGCTCAGCCTGCTTGGCAAGCTCCCCGTTGGGGTATTTATTTCAACGCTTCTCTTGTTTATCATTGCTCCCGATTGGTTCAAGTACGCTTTCCATAAGGTACGTCAAGTTACCATCCCGAGAAAAACTTGATGCGAATTCTGTCCATACTTCCCTTCAGTCCACCATCGCCGAAGTTTGGCGGCGCGGAGCGGCAGATGCATTCCCTGCATAAAGGGCTGCTTGCACGCGGGGTTGAAGTCCATGTGTTGGCAGATATTCGGCAGGTTATCCATGGGTATCAGAAGTTCGAAGGGATCCCGATTTGGGGTGTGCCATTTCCGGTGCTCACTTCCTATCCGTTAAGTCCGGGAAATATTGAGTTCTGGTTGGTCTGGCGAACCATTCGCCGCGTGGTTCTTGAACGGATACCCCGACCGGACCTGATTCAGGTGACCACTTTCCGACAGCCCGCAATGGTCGGGTATTGGCTCGCCAAGGTGCTGGATGTGCCTTGGCTTGTGCGTTTGACTAGCAGTGGTAGTTACAGCGATTTGACCTTTTCCCTTGGCAACTGGTTGAGCCGTTGGCAACTTCCTCGAATGGTAAGGGACGTATCCTGCATCGTTGCGCTGGACAAGAACACCCGCGATCAAGCAATCGCTCACGGGGCGGTGCCGGACAAAGTGAAAATCATTCAGAGTGGATTGGTGTTTCGGCGCTTTCCCTCCGGCGATGGAAGGCACTTTGGAAAACATCCTTTGCCGATCCTCTTCTTGGGTCGATTGTCGAAAGAAAAGTATGTAAATAATTTGTTGGAAGCCTTTCAACGAGGTTGTGATCTCTATAACCGAAAATGGATGCTTATGATTGCCGGTAACGGTGAGCTTAAAAATGCGCTGGAAGACTACGCAAGTCAATTAGATATTTCAGATCGCTGCGAGTTTCTCGGGGCCGTGACGAGTCCCGAAGATGTGCTGGAGAAAGCCGGCTGCTTCGTCAATCCCTCCGAAGGTGAAGGTCTGCCGAATGCGGTCCTTGAGGCCGCAGCCTATGGCTTGCCGCTGATTCTGTCGGATATCCCGATTCATCGCGAGATCGCGGGGGCCGTGGGTATGAGTGACTATCTCTTTCCTGTAGGCGATTCGACAATTCTGGCCGAGCGGTTGAATCGGTTCATGAATCTGAATGGTTCGGAAAAAGAACTATTGAGCCGACACTGCGCATCGTTTGGTCGAGGGTTCACGCCGGAAATCCGAGACCAAGCGTATTATGAGTTGTATTGCCAGCTATTGAAAGGAATTCGATGGATGTGATGAAAATGATTCAGAAATGATTACCTTACGGGCAAGCCAGAAAGAATGATTGGTTTTTCCGGAGGAGGTGGTTTTCTCATTAGAGGTGTCGTGACCAAGGCGACGTGTAATCTCGCGGTAAGGAAATAGTACTTTCATGTGCGGAATAGCCGGTCAAGTCAGTTTCAGAGTTCCACCTGCCAGCGGGCATATCGCTGATCTGGTGCGAAGAATCCGCCACCGCGGACCCGATGATTCAGGCGTCTGGACCTCGCCCGATAAAGCCTGTGTTCTTGGCCACGCCCGGCTGAGCATCATCGACCTGAGTCCGCTCGGCCATCAGCCGATGCCGGATCCCGAGACCGGCAATTGCATTGTATTCAACGGGGAGATCTACAACTTTCAAGACCTGCGCAGGGAGTGCGAAGCGCGCGGCGATGTCTTTCGCTCCCACTCCGATACGGAAGTGATCCTGGTCCTGTACCGACGGTATGGTGTCGAGTGCCTGACAAAGCTACGCGGTATATTCGCCTTTACCATCTGGGACGAACGAAACCAGCGCTTGTTCTTTGCGCGAGACAGGGTAGGAAAAAAGCCATTTAATTACTCCTTTACCAGCAAGCGCTTTGTTTTCTGTTCGGAAATCGAACCACTTTCCCGCCATCCGGACGTTTCGCGCGAGATGGACATGGGGGCACTGGAACTGTATCTGCAACTCCAATACATTCCTGCGCCTTGGACCATTTATGAGGACATCCGGAAATTGCCGCCGGCCCACTTCGGGGTGCTGGACCGCAATGGACTTCGGCTGGAAAAGTACTGGGACGTCGATTACACAAAGAAGATTCGAATATCCGAATCGGATGCCCTGGATGGACTGGAAGAAAAGCTCACCGAAGCGGTGCGGCTGCGCATGATTTCCGATGTTCCACTAGGCGTGCTGCTGAGCGGCGGGGTCGACAGCAGTGTGGTGGTCGCGCTGATGGCCAAGCTGAGTGGTGAGCCCGTCCGTACCTACAGTATCGGCTTTCGCGAAGAGTCCTACAATGAGCTGCCCTTCGCCCAACAGGCGGCGAATATCTGTGGCACCGCTCATCACCCGGAAGTCGTCGCGGGCGATGTAGCGCATCTCTTACCCGTGCTGGTGAGGCATTATGGCGAGCCTTACGCCGATTCCTCGGCGGTGCCGTCCTTTTTCGTGTCCCAGGCCGCGCGTCGTCATGTCACCGTCGCTATGAATGGAGATGGCGGTGATGAGCTGTTGGGGGGCTATCCCCGGTACTGGCTTGGACCGTGGCAGATTCGCATTGCCTCGATGGTGCCCGATTTTCTCTCCCCGAGGAACTTGACGATCTTAGCGGCCAGACTGGCCACGGTCACCGGCCTGCCGTTACGGGCCGTTCGCAAGCTGGTGACCGAATATGGTTGGCCGGAGCTCCGTTCGGTCAGGATGTACAATAGCTTCTGGAACGATGGATTGCGCGCCGACTTGCTGAGAGGACACGGCAAGGCGAGGTGCCTGCCGGAATGGCATGCCCAGTGGTTCACCGGTGCCTGCGTGGCTGCGGCTAACCCGGTGGAACGGATGCTCTGGTACGATAACCGCACCTATTTGCCCGGGGATTTGCTGGTCAAGATGGATATTGCCTCCATGCATTGTGGCCTGGAGACGCGCTCTCCGCTGCTCGACCATGATGTCATTGAGTACTGCTCCGCACTGCCGGTGGAATACAAGGTCAAGGATCGGGTGGGTAAATATCTTCTCAAGCAACTCGCGGAGCGGTATTTCCCCCGCGACTTTGTACATCGGCGTAAAATGGGGTTCGGCATTCCACTGGCGGCATGGTTGCATGGTCCGTTGCGTTCGAATCTTGAGGAAACCTTGCGTGACCGGGAGGCGATAGCACCGCTGAATCTTGGCCTAGTGAGCAGGACGCTGGATGAATTCCTCCACCATGGGATGGATCACGGCCCTCGTCTATGGGTGTTGTTGATGTATGGTAGCTGGCGCAAACATGCGGTTTCGGAGGCGTGACCGGGATGCGTTCAGTGTTGATGTTTTGCCCCCAATTTCGCCCCCTTGCAGGTGGAGCGGAAAGGCAGGCGGAAAAGCTCTCCAAGGCCCTGGTTAAACGCGCAGTGCAAGTGATGGTGCTCACGCCGAGATTGGTGAGGGATACGCCGGAGTCTGAGGAAGACGGCGGGATGGTGATCCGGCGGTTCCCCCTGTTCGATCTATGCCGGTACCTACCCTGGATACGTGGACTCGGACCGTTGAATCTGCTGTCCATACGTGCCCAGACGATGCGGGCAGTATCACGGCATATGAATGGCATAGATATCGTCCATATGCACATTGCCTCGCCGCTGACAGCGTTCGCTTTGCAGGCGGCGAAGCAAACAGCCGTGCCGGCGTTGTGCAAGGTGGCTACGGCGGGGCAGAAAACCGACCTTGGCGAGCTTTGTGGGATCGGGGTGGGTGGTGCACAACTCGCTCGAGCAATGATCCGGCAACTGGATTGCTGGGTTGCCACCACCCAGGCGGTTCGGGAATCGCTGCAGGACTGGGGCGTTGCGCCTGACAGGATGGCCATGATCCCGAACGGGGTAGAATTGGATGGCAATGCCGGGGCAACCGCGAAGAGTGTTGTAGCTCGGCGTTTTCTCTATTTGGGGCGCCTGTCTGCGCATAGCCAGCGAGACATTCCCACGCTCATTCGTGCTTTCGACCGGGTGGCGGATCGGATACCTGACGCCGAGCTGGCCCTGGTGGGAGCTGGTGATCTCTTTCAAGAGACAGCAAATCTGGTCGCACAGTCCCGCAATCGGCAGCGCATTCAGGTGCCGGGGCTGCAAGAGCCGGAGGCCTGGTTGAAGTGGGCGGATTGCTTCGTTTTGCCATCACGACGTGAAGGTCTATCCAACGCGTTACTGGAGGCAATGGCCCACGGCCTGCCATGCATCGCCAACGATATTCCGCCGAATCGGGAGGTCCTGGATGATGGAAAGGCAGGCGTTTTGGTGCCGGTAGGTGACGAAGACCACTTACACGATGAGATTTTGCGTATGGCGATGGAAGTAGGGTTTTCCGACGGTCTTGGTGAAAAGGCATTGCGGCGCGTGCGGGAGCGCTATTCCATTGATGCGGTCGCGGAGCAGTACATCTTGCTTTACCAACGACTGACGAATGGATCTTTTGGAGAAACACCATGAACTTAGCGAAAGAATTCGCCGCCGGTAAACGCTTTACTTGTGGCCGGAATTGGACCAACTTCCTGCGTTTCCTCAACGAGGAACGTATCCGGGAGGCAGAGAAGTACCTCAAGGAAATGCTTGAAGTGACGTAACTATTCAGCTACTCCAATTGGGGCATTGGGGGTTGCCCTTGGAACGTCAGGACGAGCGAGTTGAAAAGATCGTCGGACTGTTTGCGGCGGGTCGCAAGGCAGGAGCGGATGATGGCAAAGTCATCTCCGCCGGTTTCGGGGCGGAAACAACCGGAGACTTTCTGCTTGAGTTTGGGCCTTCGCAGGTCGCGTTCGGCTTAGTTGTTGTCGAGTCGAAGGGAACGCGCCGGTCGGTGAGGAAGCGCAGGACCTCGTTGCGGTGCTCGCGCAGTCGCCGAATGAGGTTGCAGGCGGGGGATTGTTTGACTCGCCCACGGGTGCCAGAACGGCGGGGACGGGGAGGATTGCCGACTTCGGCTTCGGTGAGGATGGTGACGTAGCGGGTCCGCAAGCGTTCGACGTCGCTGGTGAGCAATACCTTGAGGTCCTGGTCCTGGTCCTGGTCCTCGCCGACCAGGGCATTGGCTTGGCACAACAGCGCGATCATATCGGTTGCCCACGGCTGGCTTGGGGACCTCTCAGCGATCGCGGTTGGCTCACGTAGATGATGGGTATTGCAGAAGGCATGCCAACATGGGTAGCGCTGGCAGGCTGACCAGTGATCATGCACGAGTACGCCAGCGAACGGTGCCAACAAGCCGAACGCATCCAGGGCCTCGGCACCACGTTTGGGATGAGGGAAGCAGGCCGTAAGCCGGTCGGTGCTGATCACGCGCCGGCCGGTTTCGTCGGCATGGGCCACTGGCGCGCGGCGACGAGTGCGCGGCGAATCGCGTTGGCTGGTGCCCTCCAGGGCGGGTGGCGGTCACCTGTACGGCGCGTTGGAGGGTGCCCGGTGAGATCCCAAGGCCGGCCAGCTCATTGGGCACCCCGGCGGTGCGCTGGTAGGGCAACAACTGGTATTGGGTCATGTAGACCGCAAAGGTCGATACGCCCGGTCCGTATTGCATCGGGGCCTCAATCCCCACGGGGAGCGTGCTGCATTGCGCGCGCCCACAGGCACAGGTTCTGCCGACAATGCGGTACTCGATGTACCTTACGCTGGATCTCCACCTCGACCACTTGGCGTCGCTCCGCGAGCACTGTAGCCCGCGATCCCGGTTCCGCAACGTCCGCAGGCGCAGGCCCCCGTCAACGGGATGATCATGCACTGGTCGGGGTGATCGATCAGGGAGCGAGTGACACCGCGTCGGCCCGGTTGTCCGCCGGGCTTGCGCCCGCTTGGCTGGCGTTGCGAGCGTGGTGGCGGCTTCTTGAACGGTGAGTCCAAGGATGGCGGCCGGCTGGAGTTGTGGCTATCCTTGGCCCGGCGCGCTTCCAACTCCCGGATGCGTTTGCGCAGATGCTTAATGAGCGCCGTCTGTTCCGCCACCCGTTCACGCAACCGCTTAAGCTCGTCGTCAGGGTTTTCCGGAGAATGGGTTAGGGTAGGTTTTTCCAGCATGATAATAGATTACGTGTGTAGCCTGCCACTTGGCAAGAAGTCCTGAATAGTTACGCTATGGCTTGACTGGGGGAGCCCCTGGCGAATCAGCTGGGAGCTACTTCCTTCAGTCCGCGCTGTACCAAGGACCGGATCGAGGAAACCTTGTTCGGTTCGCGCGACGCCGGGACCTGTCCAGTGAGCTGGAGCTGGTATTCTTCGATACCACCTCGATCTACTTCGAGGGCGCAGGCGGCGAGCGCTTGGGCCAGCGCGGTTACAGCCAGGATCACCGCCTGGATCTTAATCAGCTCATTGTCGGTGCGGTGCTTGATGGCCACGGTCGGCCGATCGCCTGTGAACTGTGGCCGGGCAATACCGCGGATGTGAAAGCGTTGGTCCCGGTGGCCGAGCGGTTGCGTCGGCGTTTCGGTATCCAGCGGGTCTGTCTGATGGCCGACCGCGGTATGATCAGCGCCGGGACGATCGCGGAGTTCGAACGGCATGACTGGCCGTACATTCTCGGGGCACGCATGCGCCGCCAGAAGGAGGTCTCCACGGAGGTGCTTGCCCGGGCTGGTCGCTATCGGGTGGTACACCCGCTGAGACAAAGCAAGAAGACCCCGCCGGCTCCGCTCAAGGTCACGCCGGTGACGGTCGAGGGTCGCCCGCTACATCATCTGCCTCAACGAGCACCAAGTGAGGAAGGATGCCACCGATCGCGAGGCGATCGTTGCGATCTTACACGAGCAACTCAAACCGGGGGATAAGGCGCTGGTCGGCAACCGCGGTTACCGCAAGTATCTTAAGGGCCAAGGGGAGCACTTCGCGAGCGACGAGGCCAAACTCAAGGCCGAGGTACGCTACGATGGCAAGTGGGTATTGCGCACCAACACCGCCTTAACCGCCGAGGAGGTAGCGTTGCGATACCAGCAGCTCTGGCAGAGCGAGGCGCTCTTTCGAACTACCAAGTCCCTGTTCGAGACACGCCCCACTTTCCACCAACGCGACGCGGCCATCCGTGGTCACGTCTTTTGCTCGTTTCTCGCGCTCGTCCTGCGCAAGGTGCTGCTCGACCGCCTTGAGGCGGCGGGAAAATCATTCGAGTGGGCCGATATGCTCAGAGACCTAGAAGCGCTCCAGGAAGTTGGGGTGGAACACCAGGGTAAACGCTTTCGTTTGCGCACCGAGGCCAGGGGGACTTGTAGTTCAGTGTTCCGTGCCATGGGTTTCGCCCTTCCGCCGACCGTCCAGCTGATCCAGGAGGTTGACCACCAACCCTGACACCCGCATCCTGCCAAAAGATGTGAGCGTAGTGCCGCGCTTGGTTGGCCTGCTTGTAACTACTTGAATCAACCGCTATGGACTGAAAGTCCATAGTCTGGAGTGTGACTAAAAGTCGCTGTTCTGGCTAAAGCCGACTGAAAGCTTCAGACTGAAGTCAGCTCGAAATGACTGAAAATCAGGCGCACTCGATTGGAAAATCATCATTATTATAACCCGGGTGTTCTCGATGCCTCTTTATATACTCTCTAATCATATCGTCTGTAATCTATCCTGAGCTGAAAGCACCCTATCCAATAGTCCAGGAATGACGGTCTCAATACCGTTCCCTCAAATACGGGAATGCTTGTTGGAGTGTACGAGACGTCCTCCCTTTTCAGTCACTTCATGCGTTCACTCACCGACAACCGGGGCGGATAAGAGATAGAGAGATGCACAGGGTCCTTGCTTACTACTCCCTGGATGATTTCTATATCGTTAGCCGCACAGGCCTGTCGAACCAATGTCCGCAATCTTTTCCCTACATCCTTAGGTGAGTACCTTATCGCGATACTTCGTGATCCATACCAGATGAACCTTCAGATCGTAAACGGCATGGGGTGCAGGCTTCTTTAGGTCCCATAACCAAAATACTAAAGCCCTTGGCCTAAAAAAGTCCATAGTTTTTACTAGCGACCAACAATAAACAGAATATTCAAAAATCGACTGTCAAACTTGAGTTCAAGTAGAAAAAAATCAAAGCCACTTGGGACGATGATTTTCGGGCTAATCTTTTGTTTCAGAAGTAATTATCATCCGGTAGCCCTATGTGCTAAAGTGCATCATAGTTGAAACTATGGACTTTCAGTCCATAATGATTGACTTGACAGAAATCACCTTAGTGCCCTCAAATAAGGTGCCGGCGATCAAGGAAGTCTGGTGACGGCAAGCATTACGTTGGAAGGTCTTGCGCGCCTTGCTTCGCAGCACGTAGTGGGCGCCACCGCAGCGTGGGCAGAGAAAGCACGATGGCTAGCGGGCCTGCTCCAACGCCGCTTCGCATGCCGCCGCAGTTCTGAACTGCCGGAAAAACTCATACAGCGGCATTTCCAGCTGGAATTGGATACGATTTATGCTCATGCCCCCTCATCAGAGGAGCACAGGAAAGCGAGGGAGCGTAAGCGACGAGCAGAGTGCGACGACCCCCGCGTAGCCGTAGGGCCGAGCGTTTCGTTGGAGTGCGGCGCGCGAGCGCCGGCGGAGACGAAAGGCAAGGCCATGCGACACGGCGTCAAGTCATTGCGGGAGTCCTGGCGCCGCGCGGGGTGTGCGCCGGGACGGACGCAGGATGAACGTGGGCCGCCGAAGGCCATGGCTGTCGCCTAATTTTTTGCGAAACCCGAAATCGGATGGACCCTATTTCGGGTTTCGCAAAAAATGGCGACGCTCCGGAAGGGCGGAAACGTCCTATCATTGTCGATACAATCGGTTGTGTGCTCGTCGTCCGGGTACACGCCGCCAATGTGTTTGACGGTAAAGCCGCTCGTTAAGTCATTACGAACTTGTTTTCAATCCTCCATACCGTCAAAAAAATCTGGTGGGTCTTGACCCAATTCAAGTGCCCGCTCGAAGTTGTTAGAAGGAAAAAAGGACAGCGAGGTTCCCACATGTTACCTCGCCGCTAGGTGGTCGAGAGAACATTCGCTTGGCTGAGTCGATGGCGTCGATTGAGTAAAGATTATGAACGGAAACCAACTTCAAGCGAAACACAGGTTTATTTCACATCCAGTCGTTTGCTTCTCCGGTAAATTTGTGATCATCAGGCACCCTATAAAATGGCTGTTCGTTGAGTTTTCATTATTAATGAATTTTTAAATGGCCTCTCAGCTTATAACCCTGGCGGATTGTCATGCCTATGGTACTACTCTGTTGCGATTATTTTTTGCCTGGTTTCAAGGCGGGAGGGCCCATTCACTCTATCTCAGGCATTGTAGAATGCTTGGGCGATGATCTCTCATTTCGAATCATCACTAGAGACCGGGATCTCGGCGATCAGGAACCATACTCGAATATATTACAGGGTGAATGGAATCCTGTAGGTAAAGCTTGGGTCAGGTATCTTAGTAAAGCAAATCGATTCAAGGAATGCATTCATCTGCTCAATACCACGAACTATGATATCCTATATTTGAATAGCTTCTTCTCTCCACAATTTTCGATTCTACCCTTACTGCTTATGCGCATAGGATTAGTTGAGTCAGTGCCGATCATCATCGCACCCAGAGGGGAATTTTCCCCGGGTCACCTTAGTTTAAAACCAGTAAAATACTTTATTTACATTGGTGCTGCAAAAATCCTGAAATTATATAGGAATGTCATTTGGCATGCATCGACTGAGTACGAACGAGCAGATATCGTGCGGATCTTTGGTCAAAGTGCTCGGGTTTGGGTTGCGTCGGATATTGCTTCATATCCTGCTGGTGAGAGTAATGATACTGCTTCTTGCGTAAAGCGCCCCGGTGAATTGAAGGCCATCTTCCTTGGAAGGATTGCCCCCCAAAAAAACCTTAGGTTTGCCCTTGAGCTACTAAGCGGATTGAATGGCAATATTATGTTGGATATCTATGGGCTTGTTGATAATTCTAAATATTGGAATGTGTGCCGGAACGTCATTCGAGAGATTCCAACCAATATAAAAGTGCACTATTGGGGCGAAATTCCTCACTCTGACGTGTATGGTTGCTTTTCAGAACATCATGTTTTTTTATTCCCGACGCTCGGTGAAAATTTCGGCCATGTAATTATTGAATCATTGTCTGCGGGATGTCCGGTTCTCATCAGTGATCAAACGCCATGGTGTAATCTGGAAGCAGAGGGTGTAGGTTGGGATATTTCCCTTGGGAAAAAAGAGTTGTTTCGTTTAAAGATAGTGGAATTACTGGACATGAATCAGGAGAAGTTTAATGAATTATCGAGTAATGCACGCAGGTTTGCGCGACGAAAGTTATCTGATCCTGATATCATTAAGGTGAATAAAGCATTGTTCGCTATCGATTAGAGATTAAACCTTTGGTATATTCCCTGTCGAAGAATAAAAATAACCTTGATTTTGTACTTTCAGTATGATTGACCATGAGAGATATTGTTAGAATGAGCATGGATTATACACAAGCAGGACTTTGGTTCAAGATTAAAAAGACCGTTCGCTATGTGCGTCTGTATGGATTCCAAAGAACCCTGACAAAAATCAGGGGGCAATACCATATGAAAACAACCGTGGACTTTGATGGACCACAGTGGTCGAATGCCAAGTGTCACAATCCGGATAATACTTTTCGCCAAGTTGGGTTGATTGGTTGTGGGAACTATGCCTTTTCTACTATAGGCTACTATTTAAAGAAACATAACGCGGCATTTTTGCGGGGTACATATGATATCCATAAGGGGCGTGCGATGTCGTTGTGCGGAAATTTCAGTGGCTTGTACGCTACTGCGGATTGGTGGGACATCGTTTTAGACCCAAAGATCAAGACCGTTTTTGTAGCATCGAATCATGCAAGTCATGCAGAATATGCTATCGCATGTATAGAGGCTGGGAAACATGTGCATATCGAAAAGCCACATGTCGTGTCGGAAGAGCAATTGATTCGGCTTGTTCGGGCCATGCAGGCTAACCCGGGATCGAAAGTTTTCCTGGGTTTTAACCGTCCTAAGAGCCCTTTATTTAAAAAGTTGATGAGAGTCCTCAGACGAGAGACGGGACCACTGATGATCAATTGGTTTATTGCGGGACACGAGATACCGGATGGGCACTGGTATTTCGATCTAGAAGAGGGTGGGAGGGTGCTTGGTAATCTCTGTCATTGGACGGATCTGACCCTTCATTTGATTACGATAGAAAAGGCATTTCCTTGCACTATTGTTCCGGCTACTCCCGCTGGAGCAAAATCGGATTTTGTAGTTTCCGTGATCTTTGCCGATCAGTCGTGCATGGCCATCACATTCTCGGCAAAGGGTCATACTTTTGAGGGTGTCCGAGAGGTTCTTAATGTACATAGAGAAAACGTTTTGGCAACGCTTTCAGATTTCCAAAAGCTAACTATAGAAGTAATGGATAAAAAATCGAAGCATTGGCGAGTGTATAGAAGTCATGGCCATGAAGAAAATATTCTAAATACTATTATCAAATCCGAGTCGGATGATGAATCGGGTGAGGATATATCTTGTGTTTATGAAACAGCGAGGTTTTTCTTAGCGATAAAGCAAGCTATTGATAGTGGAAATAATGTGCAGTTACTCAGGGAAGATATCTCTATAGATTCAAACTGAAGAAGAAAAGGATCGGTGCGAAATATTTATTGAAAATAATAGCCACGTTGAAATCCTTTTTTGGCTCCCTTGCGTTTGGTATGGGTAGTGGGTCATAGTGACCTGACTCAAGTCGTGATGGGAAGCCCCGACTGGACGACGAACGGAGAAGTCGGCAGCTGGGTCAACTTACCCGCCACAAGGTAGAGGATGGGAATTAGGTGCCTGGTGGTCCCGTAGCCGCAGGCCCTGGCTTTGACGGCCTGGATGAGTGAACTGACCGCCTCGACACGGCCGTTGGTGAGGCTGGGAATCGAACGCATTGAGGAGGCTCTGGCCACCGCTTTAGGATCCAGGCGACGGCAACAGAGCGCGGCACAAGCCGAACCGCTCCTTGGCGCGCCCAGCTTGTACTGTCTGTCAAGGAGCGGTTCGGCTTGTGCCGCGCTCTGAGTGCTGTGGAAGCTCTCGCGTAACATCTCCTAGATCCGGAAGCTGCGGTGTGCCTTGAGGTTTCGGCGCTTGAGTTCCGCAAACGGGGCTTTCTGGCGGTTACTCCAAGCGTGCTTGTCCTTGAGCCAAATGTAGCGTGTACGCCGCAGCTCCGGGGCCCTTTTGACTTCTTAGCGATGCACTTCGTCAACCGCCTTGTTCCGGAGCGTCGCCATTTTTTGCGAAACCCGAAATGGGGTCCGTCCGATTTCGGGTGCAAAAAATTAGGCGACGGTCATGGCCTTCGGCGGTCCACGTTCGTCCCGACGCGCACTCCGCTCGTCGCTACGCTCCCTCGCTTTCCTGTGCTCCTCCGACGAGCTGAATGACGTGAAACTCATCGAAGGTGGTCGCCGCCCAGGGCCGATGCTCACGCATGCCAGCCTGGTAGCTTGCTGACATATCCATACCGACCGCGCCGATGCTCTCGGCACAGGCGCCATGAGCCTCGAGCGCATCGGCAAACTGGGCCACGACCTGGGCTTTTCGCCCTTTGCAGGCATAGAGCCCACGCGGGGCATCGAGATCATGAAACGAGCTCATGTAATTGTGTCCACGCCGCGAGGTGGTCTCGTCGAGACCAACCGAGGTGATGGTCGAGGAGTCCTCTTGAGCGTGCGCCTGATCGACGTAATGATCGAGGGTGCGCCAGACGCGCCCGTCGCTGACGCTAGGTAACTCATTCTCCAGAAAGCCCTGACGACGAGCTTAAGCGGCTGTGTGAACGGGTTGCGGAGCAGGCTACGATCATTGAGGGGCAAGCTGCGACCATTGAGCAGATGCATGAGCGCATTCAGGAGCTCGAAACACGTCTGGCTAAGAGGCTGTCTAGAAACTAACAAATTAATTTTAAATTATAAAATATATACGTTTTGTGGTTTTATGCGATGTAATCCCGGAGTTTTCCAGGACTAAAGAAACGATTCAATCGGCTGTCAGGTACCTGAGTGACCTTACCGACGAAGAAGGGGAAATCCTTGAGCCCATCATCAACGAATTGGAATCCTATACCATCGGACGCCCACAAAAAATTGATCTTCGCGAATTCCTAAATGCCATTTTTTATTTGAATCAAACAGGTTGTCCCTGGCGGTATCTACCAAAAGACTTCCCTCCTTACAAGCTCGTTAATTACTACTATTAATAAGTGGACAGATAATCGTTTGCTAGAGAAAATCAATACGGTGCTTCATTAGCGGTTACGCCAAAAAAAGACCGAAAGCCAGATTCAACGGGAGCAATTATTGATAGTCTAAAGTATCAAGGGAACCCCGGAATCCTATGTAGAATCGGGATTTGACGGGGCAAACTCGTTAAGGGCAGAAAACGTCCTATCATTGTCGATACAATCGGTTGCGTGCTCGTCGCCCGGGTACACGCCGCAATGTGTTTGGCGGTAAAGCCGCTCGTCAAGTCATTACGAACTTGTTTTCGATCCTCCATACCGTCAAAAAAATCTGGGGCGATCGTGCTGATTCCGGTGCGGATCTATCTAACTGGGTCTTGACCCAATTCGAGTGCCCGCTCGAAGTTGTTAGAAAGAAAAAAGGATAGCGAGGTTTTCACATTTTACCTCGCCGCTGGGTGGTCGAGAGAGCATTCGCCTGGCTGAGTCGATGGCGTCGCTTGAGTAAAGATTATGAACGGAAACCAACTTCGAGCAAAACACAGGTTTATTTCGCATCCAGTCGTTTTCTTCTCCGGAAAATTTGTAATCATCAGACACCCTATAAAATGGCTGTTCATTGAGTTTTCATTATTAATAAATGTTTAGATAGCCTCTAAGGATAGCCACAACTCCAGCCGGCCACCATCCTCAGACTCACCGTTCAAGAAGCCGCCACCACGCTCGCAACGCCAGCCAAGCGGGCGCAAGCCCAGTGGACAACCGGGCCGACGCAGTGTCACCCGCTCCCTGGTCGATCACCCCGACCAGTGCGTGATCATCCCGTTGACGGGGACCTGCGCCTGCGGACGTTGCGGCACCGGGATCGCGGCTACAGTGCTCGCGGAGCGACGCCAGGTGGTCGAGGTGGAGATCCAGCGTAAGGTACATCGAGTACCGCATTGTCGGCGGAACCTGTGCCTGTGGGCGTGCGCAACGCAGCACGTTTCCTGCAGGGATTGAGGCCCCGGTGCAATACGGACCGAGCGTATCGGCCTTTGCGGTCTACATGACCCAATACCAGTTGTTGCCCTACCAGCGCACCGCCGAGGTGCTCAATGAGCTGGCCGGCCTTGGGATCTCACCGGGCACCCTCCAACGCGCCGTACGGGTGGCGGCCTGGAGGTGCCAGTCAACGCGATTCGCCGCGCACTCGCCGCCGCGCCAGTGACCCATGTCGACGAAACCGGCCGGCGCGTGAACGGCAACCTGTACTGGTTACACGTACTCAGCACCGACCGGCTTACGGCCTACTTCCCTCATCCCAAACGTGGTGCCGAGGCCCTGGATGCGTTCGGCTTGTTGGCGCCGTTCGCTGGCGTACTCGTGCATGATCACTGGTCAGCCTGCCAGCACTACTCATGTTGGCTGCCTTCTGCAATGCCCATCATCTACGTGAGCTAACCACTATTGCTGAGAGGTCCCCAAGCCGGCCATGGGCAACCGATATATATGATCGCGCTGTTGTGCCAAGCCAATGCCCTGGTCGGTGAGGCCCAGGTTCTCAAGGCATTGCCCACCGGCGACGTCAAACGCTTGCGGACCCGCTACGACACCATCCTTACCGAAGCCGAAGCTGGCAATCCTCCCCGTTCCTGCCGTCCTGCCGTCCTGGCACCCGCGGGCGCATCAAACAATCCCCGGCCTGCAACCTCATTCGGCGACTGCGTGAGCACCGCAACGAGGTCCTGCGCTTCCTCACCGACCTGCGCGTTCCCTTCGACAACAACCAGGCCGAACGCGACCTGCGAATGCCCAAACTCAAGCAGAAAGTCTCCGGTTGTTTCCGCTCCAAAACCGGCGGAGATCCTTTGCCATCATCCGCTCCTACCTTTCGACCCGCCGCAAACAGTCCGACGATCTTTTCAACTCGCTCGTCCTGACGTTCCAAGGGCAACCCCCAATGCCCCAATTGGAGTAGCTGAATAGTTACGGCGTTTATTTGCGGCTGAATTTTCTCCCCGCAGCCCTTACTCGATATTTTCCGGTGGGCGCAGCCCAGCCTATGAATCCACGGGGCGGCGTGGACCGCTAAGCTTCAGAGCGAGACGGCATGATAGGGACGGTGCGCAAGCTCCACAAGGTGTCCGAAAAACCGACCTCGACTCTCGGATTTTCGACGCCCGGTGTCATTTTGAAAGGGAACCCACCCCCCTCGGTAGGTAGCGCGCTGCCGCGCAGTAAACACGTGGCAAGTCATAGAGGGGCCACGGGAAACCGAGGCCGTTCAGGCACTGGTGTGTTTGTACCCGCTAAAAGAGAGTGGCCCGCACGGTATCGGCGTGGTGTCGTTGACGGCTTGGCGTAAGCCAGGACCTCGTAGGAGAGATTGAATCCTTCGC
>Ga0209457_1000129_pt1 | contig 26512 bp, 28 predicted proteins | sample WorMetHEROISLAND_5_FD_187410 | JGI IMG/M metagenome (GOLD analysis project Ga0209457, IMG submission 187410) | Marine gutless worms symbiont microbial communities from Max Planck institute for Marine Microbiology, Germany - Olavius sp. 5 HERON... ... | reverse complement strand
GGAGCCCTCCGAAAAAAGTTATCTATTTATTAAAGCGTTATGCCAAAATCCGGCAAGGGTAGCTTAAGCGTCCGGCTCAACTGTAAAAAAATACTCATTTTAAATCAATATGTTGAGGTTTCTTGTCCTGTACTATGGCGACTGTCTTATCGGTATTCCGGCGATTGAAAAATTCCTTCTCTCTCCGCTGGGTCTTTACCTGCACTCGAGTCCGCCGATAATCACGGGCTATGGGGTAGCGGCTGATAGCCGTTGGGTGCGGCTCTCATCAAACATCTCGTAAAATACCGTTTTACAATTGAATTTATCTGCGCACATCAAGCGGCCTCACGGACTGTAAAACCGAGATGCTTGGCCTTCACACCAGTGTCTGAACGGTCTCGGTTCCCCGTGGCCCCCTATCTTGCCACTTGCCATTTGTTTGCTGCGCAACAGCGTGCCACCTAACGGTGGGGTGGGTTCTCTTTGTGAAACGACACCGGGTGTCCAAAATCCGAGAGTCGAGGCCGGTTTTTCGGACACCTTGGTGGAGCTTGCGCACCATCCCTATCAGGCCGCTTCGCCCCGAGCTAGCAATCCACGCCGCCCCGTGGATTCGAAAAACTCCGTGGCCATATTAACCGCACCGGCGGGGATTCATCGGGGGCAGGCTGCGCCCACCGGAAACTATTGAGTAAGCGCTGTGGGGAGAAAATTCAGCCGCAAATGAACACAAATGAACGCAAATGTATTAAGGAAAGTCGACGAGGATGACCCCACCTCTCGGCGTGCTATCGGGTGTGCATTTGATGTCGGCAATGTCTTAAGATCCGGCCTTAAATTTAGGCAGACTCTGTCCAGATAAAATCTTTGCAAACAAAACGTTAATTTTCGTGAAGCCGCCTGCCTTAGGGGAGTTTCCAGATAGTCTCTATAGGTCCTGGGCCTTTGGAGTCCGTGTACGAGAACGCTTTGCGCCTCGAGCTGGCCGAGCAACAAATTCCTTTCGAGCGGCAAAGGGAGTGGATGGTCCGCCGCCGAATATTTTTCGGCTCATTTGCGCTCATTTGCGGCAAAAAAGAAAATATCGAGTAAGCCCAATGGTAGGCACAGCTCACCCTATGGTCGGCTGAGTCTTTAGGTTTCTAGGGAGGAGCACAGGAAAGCGAGGGAGCGTAAGCGACGAGCGGAGTGCGCGCCGGGACGGACGCAGGACGAACGTGGGTCGCCGAAGGCCATGGCCGTCGCCTGATTTTTTGCACCCGAAATCGGACGGACCCCATTTCGGGTTTAGCGAAAAATGGCGACACCCCGGGTTTCTCCGCGTCGTTTCAACAGAGCCGCACCCATAGCCGTTGGGATGAGACCCCCAACAGTCCGGTGCTGGCAACTGGTTGAACAGGATATCCATATGGACCACCGAGTCGAGCTGCTGTAGGCCACGCCAAAGCGCCGGGCTCCGCTTTTGCTCCCCCTCTCCCCAACCTCTCTCCCCAACCCCTCTCCCGCCAGGGGGAGAGGGGCTTATAGCCGCCGACGGATCGGTTGGTGGAGTCGAGTGTGTACTAAGACCAGCCATGGAGGGGGTTGGTGGCCTTAAAATAGCCTTGAGGTACCTTCCTGAAATGAGACCGAACAAGCAATGGTGGCAGCGGGCTTCCGGAGACCCGGAGGCGAGAGCGGGTTGGCCCGTCCGGGCACTGGCCTTTGTGACCCGCTTATCCGTATGTATTCTGAGAAAGCTCCAGGACGAGAAGCTGCACCTGCAATTGACCGGTCTCGCTTATATGACCCTGCTGTCTCTCGTCCCCTTCCTGGCCGTAACCTTTTCCGCACTCAAAGGCTTCGGGGTTCAGAACCAGCTCGAGCCGATACTCATGCGATTGCTGGTGCCGCTGGGCGAGGGTGGCACCGAGGTTGGCCAACACCTCTTGACCTATGTGGGCAACCGCAACTTTGCCGTCCTCGGCTTCTTCGGTATCGCCCTCTTGTTCTGGACCGTTGTCTCGTTGCTCAGCCGGGTGGAAAAGGCCTTTAACAGCATTTGGCATGTACCCGGCGTGCGCAGTTGGTCCCGTCGTTTCAGCGACTATCTGAGCGTGGTCCTGGTGGGCCCCGTGTTTCTCTTCGCCGTACTCGGTGTCACCGCCATCGCATTCTGCGGCGACAACCTCTACGGGCTCCCGGATAATGAGCTTCTCAACCAGCTGGTCATCGGGCTGGGTCGATTGGTCCCCTACCTCCTGATCTGTGCGGCATTCACCTTCCTGTACTCGTTTCTGACCAAATTATCGGGTGTGCCTGGTACCTGCCCTGGTCGGCGGTACCTTCGCCGGTGTGACTTGGTATGGTATCGCCTTCCTGTTCCCCCGATTGGTGGCCGGCTCATCGACGTACTCGGCAATCTACTTCGGCATGGCCGCGGCCGTGCTGTTCGTGATCTGGATCCAAATTGGTTGGCTGATTATCCTGGTCGGTGCCCACATCGCCCGCTACACACAGTATCCCCTTTTCCTGCGGCCCACCCGAACGGACCGCAGGTAACAGGGGGCCAGAATACGGTACCCGCCTTGGATATCATGACCGCGATCGGCCGGGCCCACTACTTCGATGAGCCGAAATGGATGCTCGAGTCCCTGACCGCACGTGACAACTAGGAGGCCTCACATCGGCTCGAGCCGATCCTCCAATCTTTGCGGGAGAAAAGGTCTCATTGCGGCAACCAATGACGACCCCGAGGCTTATCTCCCGGCCCGTTCGATCGAGACCATAAGCCTGCGAGAGATCCTGGCCGCGGCGCATAGGCAGGATGACAGGCCCATACCACACGGGGCCATAAGGGAAATCAGCGCCGACATCGAGCAGGCCATCATCAAAGGAAAGATCCTGAAAGACCTAGCGTTGGTGGATGAGCCGTATTCCGGACCCGATATCCCCTCGTTCGCGGAGACCCGAGCCACGGATCGGGCGAGAGATGAACGAGCAGCAAGTCAGGGGCATGAGCATGCATTATCTGAGTACTCGCGGTGGGGTTGCGCCCGTCGGCTTCTCCGCAGCCGTGATGATGGGCCTGGGCACCGACGGTGGGCTACTGCTGCCCGCAAAGGTACCGCAGGTCGGTCCCGACACACTGCGCGACTGGTCCCGCTTGAGCTTCCAGGATCTAGCCGTGGAGCTCATGAGCCCTTTCGTGGCCGACGTCATCCCACGAGCCGACCTGCTCGATCTGATCCGCCGTTCCTATGAGACCTTTTCCCACCAGGAGGTAATACCCCTGGTACGGATCGGTAATCATTGGGTCCTGGAGCTTTTCCACGGACCCACCGCCGCCTTCAAAGACGTAGCCCTACAATTTCTCGGCAATGTCTTCGAATACCTGCTCGCCCGCGATGGCGGTCAACTGAACATCCTAGGGGCAACCTCGGGGGATACGGGCTCGGCCGCCATCGCCGGTGTACGTGGTAAGGAGCGCATCCGGATCTTCATCCTCCATCCTGCGGGTCGGGTCTCGCCGATCCAAGAACGGCAGATGACCACGGTAACGGATGGGAACGTCCACAACATCGCCATCCGCGGCACCTTCGACGACGGCCAACGTATCGTCAAAAGTCTCTTCAACGACCTGAACTTCAAGCAAAGATACAACCTGGGGGCGGTCAACTCCATCAACTGGGCCCGCATCCTGGCCCAGATCGTCTACTACTTCTACGCCTGGGGCCGGATAAGCCGGGGCGATCCCGCCGTGCGGATCAGCTTCTCAGTCCCCACCGGAAACTTCGGCGACATCTTCGCCGGCTACATGGCCAAGCGCATGGGGCTGCCGATCGACCGGCTTCTGATTGCCACCAACCGCAACGATATCCTGCCCCGCTTCGTAACCGACGGCCACTACGCGGCCGGTGAGGTCCATCCGACCCTGAGCCCGGCCATGGACGTACAGATCGCCTCCAATTTCGAGCGCTACCTGTATTTTCTCGTAGGCGAGGACCCGGCAGCGGTGCGTGCCCTGCTGGCCGAGATGGGCCGTACCGGAAGTCTACGAGTAACGGCGGAGCAGCAGGCGGCCCTGGCCGATGATTTCGACGCGACCGCCGTCAGCGACGAACGGATCCTGAGCCGAATCCGGGAGACCTACGAGTACCACGGCTACATCCTGGATCCCCATACGGCCGTCGGCGTACAGGCCGCCCACAAGCGTATCGGCATGGTTTGCTTGGCCACGGCGCATCCGGCCAAGTTCAACGATGCGGTGCGCCAAGCCATCGGCACCCCGGCCCCCCCGCCACCCTGTCTGCACGGACTACTCGAGAGAGAGACCCGCTGTGTCCGGCTGGAGCCCACGGAGGAAGCCGTGCGGGAATACATCCGCAGCACCCTGGCAACGACCGGCGACCCATCATGACTAGGCCCACACCCGACATCCGAATCCTCGACACCACCCTGCGGGACGGCGAGCAGACCCATGGCGTGTCCTTCTCCCCGGAGGAAAAGACTAACATCGGTAAGGTGCTGTTGGAGCAGGTGCGGGTGGACCGTATCGAGGTGGCCTCCGCCCGGGTGTCCAACGGCGAGCTCGAGGCCGTATCCAACCTGATCGACTGGGCTCAGGGAGCCGGGATGGCCGATCGGATCGAGGTACTCGGATTCATCGACCATGGAAAAAGCCCGGACTGGATCGCCGCCGCCGGCGGGCATGTAATCAACCTATTGGCCAAGGGTAGTGAAAAACACTGCCGGCATCAGCTCGGCAAGACATTAGACGAGCACCTGCTCGATCTGCGCAAAAACATCGAGATGGCCCATGACCGGGACCTGCGGGTCAATCTCTACCTGGAGGATTGGTCCAACGGCTACCAAGACAACCGGGACTTCGTCTACCGGCTGGTAGACCACTTGGTGGACGTCGGCGTCAACCACTTCATGCTACCGGATACCTTAGGCGTGATGACCCCGGAACGGGTCTTTGCCGCCATGAAAGACATGATCGGACGCTTTCCCGATCTGAAGTTCGACTTTCACCCCCACAATGACTACGGATTGGCTACGGCCAACGTAGTCGCCGCCACCCAAGCAGGAGCGGCAACGGTTCATTGCACGGTCAACTGCATGGGAGAACGGGCTGGGAATGCCTCCCTGGCGGAAGTGGTGGTCAATCTGCGCGACCAACTCGGGCTGAACCTGAGGATCGACGAGACCCACCTAGTCCGGATCAGCGAGTTGGTCGCGCATTTCTCAGGCAAACACATCGCCGACAATGCTCCGATCGTGGGCGAAGACGTCTTTACCCAGACCGCGGGTATCCATGCCGACGGCGACAACAAAGCCAGCCTCTACCATACCCGGCTGAGTCCGGAGCGTTTCGCACGCAGCCGGAGATATGCCCTGGGCAAGCTCGCCGGCAAGGCCTCGCTGCTCAAAAACCTGGAGCACCTCGATATCAGCCTCTCGGAGGAGAACCAGCGCAAGGTGCTCCAGCGAATCGTAACACTCGGGGATTCCAAGAAGATCATCACCAGCGACGACCTGCCTTTCATCATCGCCGAGGTCCTCGAGAGCAAGGACTATACCCACATGGAGCTGCTCTCATGCACCGTCAACAGCAGTCTGGACCTGCCCTCCACCGCCAGTGTGCGCGTGCGACTGCGAGGCGAGACCTTGGTTGCTGCCGCCGAAGGTAACGGCGGCTTCGACGCCTTCACTGGAGCGATCTCAAACATCTTGAAGAAACAGGGGCTCGCCCTGCCCGAGCTATTGGACTTCGAAGTCCGGATTCCCAGAGGCGGACGCTCCGACGCCCTGACCGAATGTATCATCACCTGGGCCGGCGAGACCGGTGAGGTCCGCACCCGCGGCGTGCACTACAACCAAGTATTTGCCGCTATCCATGCCACTCTGCGAGTAATCAACCTGCAGATACAACACTCCTTGCAGAAGTTGCAGTCCACCATAGAATGAGAGGAGGAACCCTTGTGAAACTGAAAGTGGTCATACATGATGCGGAAGAAGGGGGATTATTGGGCCGAAGTACCATCCATACCTAGATGCGTAACTCAAGGTGACTCCTTTGATGAGCTGTTGATTAACATCTATGATACCGTTGAAGGGTGTCTGTCGGCAGATCTTCAGATATCAGTTTATCGGAGAAGGATACCCTAATGGAGATAGCCGTTTGAAAGCTGTTAGTGGAAGGGAATTTTTCCGGCTTCTCGAAAAGAATAACTGGGAGCTAAAACGAGTAACTGGAAGTCATCACATTTTTGCCAAACCAAGTAATAAGGTTCGCATTTCTGTTCCAGTTCATGGTAATAAGCCGATGAAAATCGGATGACAGCGATTATCCTCGTTGCGCCGAAATGTTCATGTATGGCACTAGGTGAGGGTCTCAATCAACAACCGGGTTGGGCTTGATCGTATGTTTTTCTAGGCAATATTAAGTTGCTCACTTCATCCATCGGATGCGACGAGCAAGCTTGATTGTCATTAAAATCATAGTGTTATCTCTAATTGAAAAGGTTCCCTAGTGTTGTAGCTTGCGATAGAGATCATGCCCACCGACATCGACGAACTTCCAAATCCGGTTTTCCCCCGGAATTCGGTTCATTTTCGGCCGCGGGCCCGCGTGGTTACTGACTTTCTAGCCTTTTTCTTTTTTATAATGCAGCCATGCATATGAACTATTATCCTTTATCCATGTGATCAGGTATGCGCCTATAATTAGCCATGCAGACCTTGCGCAAAAGCCCGGCGGGTATCTTGGAACCTCATTTCGCGAGAACGGCCAGATGAAACACACCCAGCACGGACGCATCACCGGCGGCTCGTTGGAACAGATCTTCAGCTGGCTTTCCAGGAACGCGTCGTTCCGGCTGATGATCCGCTCGCGTTCAAGATCCTGGGCCTACGGTGCCAGCTCCGTGATCTTGGCAATCGCTCGGCAGCTGGGCTTGCGCCAAGCGCTTTACTCGCATCCGATACTGGGCTTATTGCCGGTTACGATGTAGCCACCCCCGTGAAATCCGAAATCGCTGTCTAGCCCAGTGCTGGCAAGGGGTTTCGCAGATTTCGGAGGGGGAAAATCGGCCAAATATCCTCTTCCACTCTGAATAGAATGAAACACTTAGCCCGTGAGGCTCGGAGTGACCAGTCGTCGCCCTCCGAAAGGGCAAGCCTTTCCAACCTCGAGTTCGGGTGATGGGGGTTTTGCGAAAGGCGGTGCAGTGCTTCCGCCACGGTGTCCTGGCGCTTTCTGCCGAGCTTGTTCAGTCGTTTACGGAAGTGCCGAGAAGCGATCAGCTCGGTCACTTGACCAGTAGGGGGCGCAGTTGGGCAGGTGTTGTCGCGTGCTTGAGGGTGATGTGGATTTCCGGCCGTTTCTCGGCCGGCTCGTCGTAGTGGTGCTGGAGTGCGCGTAGGTGGTCGCCGATATCGGCAAATGCCTCGGTCCGGCGCATTGCCCGAGCCACAAGACGTTGCCAGAGCTCATGCATCCGCTCGACCTCGGAGCGGGAAACCATCTTGGCGTCCTTCTCGGCGCGTTTGAAATGGCGGTGTAGCCTTTCGGCAACCCGATCGTCTTCTTTCGACGGTAACTATTCAGCCACTCAAATTGGGGCATTGGGGATTGCTCTTGGAACGCTAGGACGAGCGAGTTGAAAATATCGTCGGACTGTTTGCGGCGGGTCGGTAAGGTAGGAGCGGATGATGGCAAAGGCATCTCCGCCGGTTTCGGAGCGGAAACAACCGAAGACTTTCTGCTTGAGTTTGGGCATTCGCAGGTCGCGTTCGGTTTAGTTGTTTTCGAAGGGAACGTGCAGGTCGATGAGGAAGCGCAGGACCTCGTTGCGGTGCTTACGCAGTCGCCGGATGAGGTTGCAGGCTGGGGATTGTTTGACTCGCCCGCGGGTGCCAGGACGGCGGGGACGGGGGGGATTGCCGGCTTCGGCTCCGGTGAGGATGGTGCCGTAGCGGGTCCGCAAGCGCTCGACGTCGCCGGTGGGCAACGCCTTGAGGTTCTGGGCCTGGGCCTTGCTGACCAGGGCATTGGCTTGGCACAACAGCGCGATCATATCGGTTGCCCACGGCTGGCTCGGGGACCTCTCAGCGATAGCGGTTAGCTCACGTAGATGATGGGCATTGCAGAAGGCATGTCAACATGGGTAGCGCTGGCAGGCTGACCCATGGTCATGCACGAGTACGCCAGCGAACGGCGCCAACAAGCCGGACGCATCCAGGGCCTCGGCACCACGTTTGGGATGAGGAAAGCAGGCCGTAAGCCGGTCGGTGCTGAGTATGTGTAGCCAGTACAGGTTGCTGTTCACGCGCCGGCCGGTTTCGTCGGCATGGGCCACTGGTGCGGCGACGAGTGCGTCGCGAATCGCGTTGACTGGCGCCTCCAGGCAGGTAGCGGTCACCTGTACGGCGCGCTGGAGGGTGCCTGGTGAGATCCCCAGGCCGGCCAGCTCATTGGGCACCCCGTCGGTGTCTGGTAGAGCAACAACTGGTAGTAGATCGCAAAGGCCGATACGCCCGGTCCGTATTGCACTGGGACCTCAATCCCTGCAGGAAACGTGCTGCGTTGCGCGTGCCCACAGGCACAGGTCCCGCCGACAATGCGGTACTCGATGTACCTTACGCTGGATCACCACCTCGACCACCTGGCGTCGCTCCGCGAGCACTGTAGCCGCGATCCCGGTGCCGCAATGTCTGCAGGCGCAGGTCCCCGTCAACGGGATGATCACGCACTGATCGGGGTGATCGACCAGGGAGCGAGTGACACCGCATCGGCCCGGTTGTCCACTTGGCTTGCACCCACTTGGCTGGCGTTGCGAACGTGGTAGCAGCTTCTTGAACGGTGAGTCCGAGGATGGCGGCCGGCTGGAGTTGTGGCTATCCTTGGCCCGGCGCGCTTCCAACTCCCGGATGCACTCGCGCAGATGCTCAATGAGCACCGTCTGCTCTGCCACCCGTTCACGCAACCGCTTAAGCTCGTCGTCAGGGTTTTCCGGAGCATGGGTTAGGGTGGGTTATTCCAGCATGGGAATAGATTACGTGTGTAGTCTGCCGCTTGGCAAGAGGTCCTGAATAGTTACCTTCGACGAATAGGTCGAACTCGCCGAGCTAGGTCGCGATAGCAGCCTTGCGGACCTTCGACGAATCTATCTTCGCCAATAGCTCCCGCATTTCGACCAGCACGTCATCCTTCCTGGTAAGCCAAATTAGTTGCTCGTTTTCGGCCTTATCGATCAGTGCCGCTAGGTCGGCAGCGTCGGGTGCGGAGGTTTCCTGTACCGACGCAAAGAGAGAAGCCGGATTGACACCGGCGTGCAACGCATCAATTGGCTTCAAGGATTCTGTTCTCATTGTCCTAGCCTACAGGTTGCGCCGAGGTGGATGGCGGCAAGAGTGTATGTGGGTACCTTGAGAAATTCCGTACTAGGCAAAGAGTACCCGACCGTTTTTCAAGCACGCAAGGGCTTGAAAAACGAGAACGAAGCGAAATACTCTCGCTTCACGACTTGGAAAGTCTCAGGGATAGAGCTTTTCCAAGGTTTACGGATTCAACCGGTGCGCGGTCCGAAGATGGCGGTTCCCACCCGTACCAGGGTTGCACCTTCGGCGATCGCCGCCTCCAGATCGGCGGACATACCCATCGACAGCACCGGAAGCGGCAGCTCGGGGGTCGCGGTGCGGTCTCGCAGCAGGCGTAGCGCCCGAAAAGGACGCCGCTTTGGGACCTCGTCTTCCGTCGGTGCCGGCAGGGCCATGAGCCCGACCAGCTTCAGTCGCGGGAGTTTTGCGCACGCCGCGACGAAATCCGCGACTTGGGCCGGGGCCAATCCGGCCTTGCCGGGTTCTCCGTCTGGATTGACCTGAACACAGACCGTCAGGGGGGGCAGCCCGGATGGGCGTTGCTCGTTCAAGCGACGGGCGTGCTTGAGATCGCACAGGCTATGCACCCAGTCGAAGTGCTCGGCGATGTGGCGTGTCTTGTTGCCTTGGATGCGACCGATGAAGTGCCATTGGAGCCCCGGTCCACCGAGTATGTCCATTTTCCCGGTGGCCTCTTGCACATAGCTCTCGCCGAAGGCCGCTTGGCCGGCAGCCAAGGCGGTACGGATCTTGTCCGGCGCCTGCCATTTGCTCACAGCGAGCAACTCCACGCTGCCCGGTGCGCGCCTATAGCTTGCTTCGGCGGTGCGGATGCGTGTCCGTACGGCCGCGAGGCGTGCCCTTATCTCCGAGGGCGCGATGGGTGCTCCGGTCAAGCCGGATCTCCCAGGTGACGTACCAGTGCCCGCAAGGCTTGGCCGCGGTGACTGAGCTGGTTCTTGGTCGCGGCCGGCAGCTCCGCCGCACTGCAATCCTCGCCCGGGACATGGAATACCGGGTCATAGCCGAAGCCGCTGGTGCCCCGGGGGGCGGTCAGGATGCGTCCTTCCCAGGTACCCTGGCAGATCAGAGGGGTGGGGTCTTCGCTATGACGCATGTAGACCATCAGGCATCGGAAGCGGGCGGTGCGCGCCTCCAGGGGGACATCCCTCAGCATGGAGAGGAGCTTTTCGAGGTTCTCGGTATCGGATGCGTCGTTGCCGGCGAAGCGGGCGGAACGGATACCCGGTGCCCCCTTCAGCGCGTCGACCTCGATCCCCGAGTCATCGCCAATCGCCGCTAAGCCGGTGTGGTGAGCCGCGCTGCGGGCCTTGAGTATCGCGTTCTCGACAAAGGTCGAGCCGATCTCTTCCACCTCCGGTACCCCTAAGGTGCCTTGGGGCACGACCCGAATTCGGGATGTCGCCAACAGTTCGCCAATTTCCCAGACCTTGCCGGCGCTGTTGGTGGCGAGGACGATAGTGGTATCCCGATAGGTTCCATTCATAACCTTAAGTTATCCGAATTCGGTGCCGGTCAGGATGCCGGTGTGGCCAGGGCTGCGCACTGTGCCGCCAGGATCGTACGGATGCCGGTCTCCGCACAGTCCAGCATCGCTTCCAGCTCGGCACGGGAGAAGGGCCGGCTTTCCGCCGTACCTTGGATCTCGACGTAGCGCCCCTGCTCGTCCATGACTAGGTTCATATCCGTCTCGGCGCTGCTGTCCTCCGTATAATCCAGGTCGAGCACCGGCTCTCCCTGATAAATGCCCACGGAGACGGCGGCGATTTGGGTCCACAGCGGATCAGTGTGCAGGATACCCGGCTCCAGCAGACCCCGTATCGCATCATGGAGGGCGATCCAAGCACCGCTGATGGCGGCCGTGCGGGTCCCACCATCGGCCTGTAGGACATCACAATCCAGGATAATGGTACGTTCCCCCAGAGCCCGGAGGTCCGCTGCGGCCCGCATGGAACGGCCGATCAGGCGTTGGATCTCCAGCGTCCGGCCGCTCTGCCTTCCACGAGCCGCCTCACGTGCCGTGCGCTCACCGGTAGCGCGTGGGAGCATGCCGTACTCGGCGGTGATCCAACCGTTGCCGCGACCCTTCAGAAAACCGGGTACCCGTTCTTCCACACTCGCTGTGCATAGGACTCGGGTGTCGCCGAATTCCGCCAGCACGGAGCTCTCGGCATGACGGGTGAAGCCACGGGTGAAGGAGACCGGGCGCAACTGGTCGGGACGGCGTCGGGATGGTCGCATCGAATACTCGCTATGATGAGTGAATCACGGTAGATATCTTCGGCGTCCCGGTGCGAGCCGTCAAATCCGGTATCGCGGTGGCCACGGTCAGGCACCCTGGATAGCCTCTGCCAAAGCCTGTCGGGTCGCTGGGATCTGCCGTCGATGCACGGCCCGGTTGTACCGCACCGGTCACTACGGGTATTTTTATGGGCGCCTTGAATTCTTCAAAGCGTAAGGAAAATTCCAGGATGGAATATTCCCGTTCTAATCGAGGAGACCTGGGTCCATCGGGGCTCCGAATCCTGACCGCTCCGGCGGCGGGTGCATATCGTCGCCACCCGCCGTGCCGGCTTCCGGAGATGCCCTATGACCAAAAGCATGACCGCCTTCGCCCGAGCCTCCTCGACCGGAGATGAGGGTGAGTTGACCTGGGAGCTGCGCTCCGTCAATCATCGCTACCTGGAATCCGGTATACGCCTCCCGGAGGAGCTGCGGATGCTGGAGCCCGCGGTGCGTGGGCGTCTCGCCGCACGTCTCGGGCGGGGGAAGCTGGATTGCACTTTGCGCTATGTGTCCGGTCCGGGTGTGGGCTGCAATCTGCGGGTCGACCGGCATTACTTAGCGCAGCTGTTGGCCGCCGGGGGCGAGGTGGCGAAGCTCGCCGGACAGCAGGCACAACCCGCTCCGTTCGAGCTCCTGCGTTGGCCCGGCATCTTGCAGGAGCAACGGACCGACCTGGGCCCAGTTATGGAGCGATCCCTGAGTCTGCTGGATACGGCCCTGACATCCCTGGTGGCGACCCGCGAGTGTGAAGGGGTGCGGCTTGCTGGCCTGATCCGCGAGCGCTGTGACAAGCTTGCCGTGTGCACGGACCAAGCCAGAGAGCGGATGCCCTCAGTCCTGGAGGAGATCCGTAAACGCATCCAGAACCGACTGCAAGAAGTCCGTGCCGAACTTGATCCGAACCGCTTGGAGCAGGAGCTTGCCCTGCTCGCCCAACGCCTGGACGTGGACGAGGAGATGGATCGCATAGAGGCCCATATCGACGCGGTCCGGTCGGCGTTGAACGGGAATGAGCCGGTCGGTCGCCGCTTGGATTTCTTGACACAAGAGCTCAACCGCGAGGCTAATACCCTGGCTTCGAAATTCTCCGATGTGGAGGTCACCCGTATAGCCGTGGAGATGAAGGTCCTGATCGAGCAGATACGGGAGCAGGTTCAGAATATCGAGTGAGGTTGGCTTCGCAGCCTGTCTATTCTCACCGCATGCTCCTTTCTATCTTCTCCTCTATCTTCTCCGGGTAGTCTGCCAGCGGTCTACTCGCCGGAATCACCGGTTAGCGTTGGGTGCGGCTCTCATCAATAATCTCGTAACAAACTGTTTTACAGTTGAATTTATTTTTGCACATCAAGCGGCCTCACGGACTGTAAAGCCGGGATGCCTAGCCTTCACACCAGTGTCTGAACGGTCTCAGTTCCCCGCGGCCCCTCTATTTTGCCACGTTTTTGCTGCGCGACAGCGCGCCACCTATCGGGGGGGTCTTTTGGGGAACGACACCGGGGGTCCAAAATCCGAGCATCTTTTGGAGCTTGCGCTCCATACCTATCACGCCGCTTCGCTCTGAGACATAGGATCCGCCGCCCCGTGGATTCGAAAAGCTCCGTGGCTAGGTTGACCGCACCGGCGGGGATTCCTAGGCGGCAGGCTGTGCCCATCGGAAAATATCGAGCAAACGCAAATGTATTTAAAAAAGCCGGTAAGGATAACCTGACCTCTCGGTGTGTTCTCGAGTGTGTGCCTTTGAAGTCGGCAAAGTCTTTAAGGTCCTGGGTCTTTGAAGTCCGTGTACGAGAACGCTTTGTGTATCGGACTAGCCGAGCACAGATCTCGGTCGAGTATTATTCGGCTCATTTGCGTCCATTCGAGTTCATTTGCGGCAAAAAGAAAATATCGAGTAAGCCCAATGGTGGGTACAGCCTGCCCTATTGGTCGGCTGAGCTTTTGTTTCCAGGTTTTTCCGCGTCGTTTCAAAAGAGCCGCACCCGTTGGCGTTTGACTGGCGATTACCGGCTCCCTAAAATGCTTCCTCTGCTATGGGCGCATAGCTCAGTGGGAGAGCACTGTCTTCACACGGCAGGGGTCGCTGGTTCGAACCCAGCTGCGCCCACCACATCCCACATCGGAATCATTCCGTTACGACTGAGAATCCGTCTAAAAACTAACTAACCTGTAGGGGGGGCTATGCCCACTAAATACTACACCTAGCTGGTGGGCACAGCCTACCTTACGGAAGCAGATCATTGAAAATCAGTAGGTTAGTTCTTGGATGGGCTCTGAGTTGCTGCCTGCCTCCCCGCCCATCTCGGGCAACGTGAAACCTGAACGAGAAGCTGTCCCCTTCCCGGAGTAATAGCGCCGATACCTCAGCGGCATCCACCGGTACAAGGTGAGCGCAAACGCTCGCCGTGATCCGAATGTCCGAGTGATGCATCAGCTCGGGTAGCCGTTGGATGTTCCCCTCGGACCGGACGAAGTGGTGTCGATGGAGGAGCACAGGAAAGCGAGGAGCGGAGTGCGCGCCGGGACGGACACAGGACGAACGTGGGCCGCCGAAGGCCATGGCCGTCGCCTAATTTTTTGCACCCGAAATCGGACGGACCCCATTTCGGGTTTCGAAAAAAATGGCGACGCTCCGGATACCCGTCGCACGTGAATATTTCGCCGCGATACACGTCGGGCAGTGTCATTACTTTGTTGCTATCGTAAACTACCCGGAATAAGTATCTGGTAACTATTCAGGACCTCTTGCCAAGTGGCAGGCTATACACGTAATCTATTCCCATTCTGGAATAACCCACCCTAACCCATTCTCCGGAAAACCCTGACGACGAGCTTAAGCGGTTGCGTGAACAGGTGGCGGAGCAGACGGCGCTCATTGAGCATCTGCGCGAACGCATCGGGGAGTTGGAAGCGCGCCTAGCCAAGGATAGCCACAACTCCAGCCGGTCACCATCCTTGGACTCACCGTTCAAGAAGCCACCACCACGCTCGCAACGCCAGCCAAGCGGGCGCAAGCCAAGTAGACAACCGGGCCGACGCGGCGTCACTCGCTCCCTGGTTGATGACCCCGATCGGTGCGTGATCATCCCGTTGACGGGGACCTGCACCTGCAGACACGACCGCACCGAGATTGCTACTACGGTGCTCGCGGAGCGACGCCAGGTGGTCGAGGTGGAGATCCAAGCGTAAGGTACATCAAGTACCGCATTGTCGGCAGAACCTGTGCCTGTGGACGCGCGCAATGCAGCACGTTTCCTGCAGGGATTGAGGTCCCGGTGCAATACGGACCGGGCGTATTGGCCTTTGCGGTCTACATGACCCAATATCAGTTGTTGCCCTACCAGCGCGCCGCCGGAGTGCTTAATGAGCTGGCCGGCCTTGGGATCTCACCGGGCACCCTCCAGCGCGCCGTACGGGTGGCCGCCACCCGTCGAGAGGCGGCAGTCAATGCGATTCGCCGCGCACTCATCGCCGCGCCAGTGGCCCATGCCGCCGAAACCGGCCGGCGCGTGAACGGCAACCTGTACTGGCTATACGGACTCAGCACCGACCGGCTTACGGCCTACTTCCCTCATCCCAAACGTGGTGCCGAGGCCCTGGATGCGTTCGGCTTGTTGGCGTTGTTCGCTGGCGTACTCGCGCATGGTCACTGTTCGTCCTGCCAATGCTACCCATGTTCGCATGCCATCTGCAATGCCCATCATCTACGTGAGCTAACCGCGATCGCTGAGAGGTCCCCAAACCAGCCGTGGGCAACCGATATGATCGCGCTGTTGTGCCAAGCCAATGCCCTGGTCGGCGAGGCCCAGGCCCAGGCCCTCAAGGCATTGCCCACCGGCGACATCGAGCGCTTGCGGATCCGCTACGACACTATCCTCACCGACCGGCGCGTTCCCTTCGACAACAACGTAGGCCGAACGCGACCTGCAAATGCCCAAACTCAAGCAGAAAGTCTCCGATTGTTTCCGCTCCGAAACCGGCGGAGATGCCTTTGCCATCATCCGCTCCTGCCTTTCGACCCGCCGCAAACAGTCCGACGATCTTTTCAACTCGCTCGTCCTGACGTTTCAAGGGCAACCCCCAATGCCCCAATTGGAGTAGCTGAATAGTTACAGTATCTGAAATTAAATCCGTTAAACGAATTGAAATCCGTGAGCAACAAAATTAGAATGATACTGGGAATTCATGCTCCCTCGGACCCAGCTTTTGTTCCTCGGCAAACGCGAGCTACCGGACCGCGTGCGTCGCTGTTGGCAACAGGGACCGTCCTAACCCTGGACAATGACTTTCACGTCTATCGAAAACTAAGGTCGACAGGTCGTCCTGACGATCATGCCAAACGTGACCCGACGCAGAACCTGATGGTAATAGGCAGCCAGTGCGAGCAGAACGAGCAGAATGGCGGCTCCGGGATACGATCCGCTCCAGGGTAACATATCGTCCCAGTATCAGGTCACACCCAATGGCATTCAACCGGCATAAACGAAGAGCTATGAGAGGCCCGATGGAAAACTAGCTCGCGGAAGAATGGCATGACAAGAAATAATCCTATGTTTCCAAGTGTATTATCAGGATAGAGGCCGTCTTTGAGGATACTTTGAAAAATTCCATCTTTGGAACTTTTTAAGTCGCGAAGCGAAAAAGCGGTTTTCGTTTTGTTCTCGGTATTTAAGCAGATGCGTGCTTGAATGCCGGCGGGGCATCTTGCCCACATGGCCACCTCGAATTCTTCAAGGTGGCCTTCAGTTGGAGATTTGAGCTATGTGAAATAAGCGAAGCCTTTTCCTCGCCGGTATGCTCCTGCTTCCGGTGGTATCATCAGTGCTTGCCGATGCCAAAATCCGGGCGCGGCTGGAGAAGCTGGTACCGGAATTCGAGATCGACAGCATCGCCGAAATGCCGGTCGGTGGCCTCTTCGAGGTCCTCATGGGCCCGGATATGGTCTATGTGAGTGGCAATGGCAAATATATGTGTTGGCAACAAATAGAACTGTCCGGTTCAGTAGCACATCAACTGTCCGCTTTGGGTACGGCAGCGGACCTACGCGACCGCTTGTAGCTGTAGCGGAATCGACTGACCTTGGGCATCATATTGAGCCAAGCAATGCGGTCCGTGGAACACGGCAAGGTTGCTATCGGGATAACGATGTACCCGCACCTTGGCCTTATATAGATCCATATATGTTACAGGGGTATCTGATCGATTTGGTCCGGCGTAAAGACCTGATCGAGCCATGCCGTGCTGAGGCCCGTAAGCAAGCCGTGGATCGGATCGGCGAGGACAAGATGGTGATCTTCGCTCCCGACAAGTACGAGCACACGACCACCGTCTTTACCGACATCGATTGCGGATACTGTCGCAAGCTGCACCGCGAGATCGTGGACTATGGTACCGCGGGCATCTGGGTCCGTTATGTCTTCTTCCCGCGCGCGGGTGTCGACAGTGAGTCCTATAAGGGTAAGGAATCGATTCGGTCTGGTGAGCGGGCGATCGCCAGCAGGCGGTGACCGGAGCCAAAGTGGGCAAGAGCGAGCTTGCCAGCTAAAAGCTGTAAGCATCCGGTCGAAGACCACATGCGTGCGGGTGCGTGGCTCGGGATCTCCGGGACGCCGACCATCCTGCTCGACAACGGTGATATGCTGGGAGAGTATGTCCCGGCCAAGCGTCTGGCAGATAAGCTGGATCCGAAGGGATCTAAGGCGATTTAAATACCATCTTGGTGCACTAGTGTCCCAACGTTATGACCGACAATGCAGGATAATACATTAAAAAAGAAATATTTGGAATTATGCCGGTTACCGACTTGAGCTGCGGTATGCAAAGGTGACAGCCTCTCCCGCGAAATTGCGGGCTGAGAACAACGATGCATGTCCACAGGCCTATTCGTCTTCTCGAGATCGCCATTTCCGTTTATGTGCTTGTGTCTATGTGCTCGTGGCCATTATCAAGAAGCGGCTGAAAACCGATGTCAGTTTCTACACAATTCTACAGATTCTGAGCTTCATCATCTTCGAGAAAATTCAATGTAATCAACATGTTCTCGAAGAGACATGCAACCCAGACGAGCGCCACTTCGATAACCAGCTGAATTTATTCAACTAAACGTTAGGACGCTAGTGATCTTTTCGTCTGTCTTCTGTGTTGTGTCAACCGTTACAGAGTCCACTATGCGCTGATTGCCGTGCCTTGAATACGAACGAAAATCCGGCCTAATCCGGCACACCATTTTCCGGCAATCGCCTTAGTCCTTGGCTTTCAGATCCCGCGTGATCATATACCGAGAAGTAAACTTAATCCTCTGTTGCAGGCCGGATGAGGTCTTACGCCTGCCCGCCGAGGAGGGGGTTGGAAGGAGCCCGGAGGGAGCCGAGCGCCCGGTCGGCCGTGTTCGACCAAGCCCGCAGCCTTCCCCGAATCCCAAGTAGAGGTATCACGCATCATGAGCATCCAATTGCACCCGAATGCCCGTACCACGCCGGCTATCCGTTTGGAGCTACAGGCCCAGCCCCAATCGATAAGTAACCGGGAGTTGGCCGAGACTTACAATCTGAGCCGCCATACCGTGGCCAAATGGCGCCGGCGCGAGGGCATGGCCGATGCCTCGCATCGCCCCCATCGACTCCATGCCACCCTCGGTGCGGCCCAGGAAGCGGTGGTGGTGGCCTTGCGTGAAACCTTCCTGCTACCCTTGGATGACTTGCTGGCCGTGACCCGCGAATTCATCCACCCTGAGGTCTCCCGATCCGGCCTGGACCGCTGTCTGCGCCGTCACGGGGTTTCCAACCTCAAGGCCCTGATGCCCCAGGAGGAAGACGTCAAGTCGCCGGTGAAGACCTGCAAGGGCTACGCACCCGGCTTTGTACGGATCGATGTGAAGTACTTACCTTGGATGCCGGACCAGGACCAACATAGCTACCTCTTCGCCGCCATCGATCGTGCTACTCGCTGGGTGTACGTCGAACGCCTCCCCGACAAGTCGGCAGCCTCCGCCAGCGGCTTCCTCGAACGTCTGATCGAGAAGGCGCCATTCATCATCGGTAAGGTCCTCACCGATAACGGCAAGGAGTTCACCGACCGCTTCTGCGCCACCGGCGAGCGCCAACCGACTGGTTCCCATGTCTTCGATCGGGTCTGTGCCGACAACCGCATCGAACATCGTTTGATCAAGCCGAGAGCCCCGCGAACCAACGGCATGATCGAACGCATCGATGGCCGCATCGCCGACGTTTTGGCCACCACTCTCTTCGACTCCTCCGAGCACTTGACCGATACCCTCGAAGGCTGCGCCCAGGTCTATAATCAGCACATCCCGCAGAAGGCATTGGGTCACATCCCACCCCTTCAGGCCATGAAGAACTGGTATCGGAAACAGCCGAGCCTGTTCAAAAAACGGGCCTATGGTCCGGCGGGACTCGATACTTAGGCGATTGCCGGAAAATGGTGTACGGATTGGGTCGGATTTTGGTTCGTATTTGAGGCGCGGCAACCGGCGCTTAGTGGACTCTGCAAGGGTTGCCGCAACACAGAAGACGGACGAAAAGACCAGCAAGATGGTATTTCATTGGACAGAAATTGCTTTAGCCCGCTTCGGCAAGGGGGTTCCTTGAGCTGCACAGGTAAAGGGCACAAGGGGGGTAACTATTCAGGACCTCTTGCCAAGCAGCAGGCTACGCGCGTACCCATGGAACCATGCCTGAACAGAACGCCCTAACCTATTCTCCAGAAAGCCCTGACGACGAGCTTAAGCGGCTGTGTGAGCAGGTTGCGGAGCAGACTGCGATCGTTGAGGGGCAAACGGCGACCATTGAGCCGGTGCATGAGCGCATTCAGGAACTTGAAGCACGTCTGGCTAAGGATGGCCACAACTCCAGCCGGCCACCATCCTCAGACTCTCCATTCAAGAAGCCACCACCACGTTCGTGGCGCCAACCCACCGGGCGCAAGCCCGGTGGACAACCGGGTCGGTGCGGCGTCACCCGCTCCCTGGTCGATGACCCCGATCAGTGCGTGATCATCCCACTGCTGGGGATCTGTGCGTGCGTGCGCGGTGGCACCGAGATCGCTACTACGGTGCTCGCAGAGAGACGCCGAGTGGTCGAGGTGGTGATCCAACGTGAGGTCATTGAGTATCGCATTGTCAGCGGGACTCGTACCTGCGCGCGCAGCGCAGCACGTTTCTCGCGGGGATCGAGGCCCCGGTGCAATACGGACTCGAGTGTGTCGGCCTTTGCGGTGTACATGACTCAATATCAGCAGCTGCCCTACCAGCGTACCGCCGGGATGCTCAATGAGCTGGCCGGTCTGGCGATCTCACCGGGTCCCCTCCAGCATGCCGTACGGGTGGCCGCCACCCGCCTGGAGGCGCCAGTCACCGCGATTCGCGATACACTCGTCGCGGCGCCAGTGGCCCATGCCGATGAAACCAGCCGGCGTGTGAACGGCACTCTGCACTGGCTGCCTGTGCTCAGCACCAACCCGGCTTATGGTCTACTTCCCTCATCCCAAACGCAGGGCCGAGGCCCTGGATGCGTTCGGCCTATTGTCCCAATTCGTGGGCGTACTGGTGCATGACCACGGGTCAGCCTGCCAGCGCTACCAATGTCTGCATGTCTTCTGCAATGCCCATCACCTGCGCGAGCTGATCGCCATCGCTGAGAGGTTCCCGAGCCAGCCGTGGGCAACCGATATGATCATGCTGTTATGCCAAGTCAATGCCGTGGTCGACGAGGCCCAGGCCCTTGAGACGCTGCCTGCCAGCAACGGCGAGCACTTGCGGACCCGCTACGACACCATCCTCAGCAAGGCCGAAGCCGGCAATCCTCCCCGTCCCCGCCGTCCCGGCACCCGCGGGCGGGTCAAACAATCCCCGGCCTGTAACCTCATTCGGCGGCTACGCGAGCGCCGCAACGAAGTCCTGCGCTTCCTCACCGACCGGCGCGTTCCCTTCGACAACAACCAGGTCGAACGCGACCGGCGCATGCCCAAGCTCAAGCAGAAAGCCTCTGGCTGCTTCCGCTCCGATACCGGCGCCGGGGACTTTGCCATCATCCGCTCCTGCCTCTCAACTCTCCGCAAACAATCCGACGATCTTTTCAACTCGCTCGTCCTGACCTTCCAGGGCAGATCCCCAATGTCCCAATTGGAGTGGCTGAATAGTTACCAAGGGGGTTCAATGGATCTTTCCGGAAACGACGGACAACCGATGGTGGGAGTCGAATCCTTGACTTTCTCGAACGCGACACCGAGCCAGCTGCGTATCCTTGCCGCCCTGCTAGCCATGCCGGAGGACGATGCCCTGGATGCGTTGCGGGACATGCAGACACTGGCCCCCTGGCTGGGGCCAGTTCTGCCGGAGCTGGAGCGGGTGTCCTTGGCGCATTGGCAGACCGAGCACACCCGACTCTTCATCAGTGCCTACCCCAAGACTCCCTGTCCACCTTACGAATCCGTTTATCGCCAGGGAGTCATGGGCGGTGTCCGCACACGCGAATTGGCGGACCTCTACCGACGTGCAGGCCTGCAAACCGTGGATATCTCGGCGGATTACCTCGGCACCATGCTCGAATGCGCCGCTTATCTTCGGGAACAGGGTAAGGATGACCTGCTGCGGGAGCTGGAGGAAGAACATCTCGGGCTATGGCTCCCCCGCTTCGCCCGGGCTCTCTCCGACCAGGCCGCGCTCGGCCTTTACCAAGTTCTGGGCCGGCAACTCGGGGCCTTGATCCCAGAGCGCGGACCATGAATGAAGATCTCTGGCAGCCTCTACCCGCCGAGCTGGCGGCGGACGACGATGCCCTGATACGGGCCGTGCTCAATGTCCACACCGATATCCTGCGGGAGCAGCTGGCCGGGGATCCCGGGCTACGGCTCGACTTGCCGGTGGAGATTCGGGCCTTGCGCCGGATCGATACTTGGCGCGTCCTGCTGTTGCTGACACCCTGGATGCTCGCCCGATTGCTGTTTCCGGATGCCTCACCGGGGTTGAGAACCCCACCCGGCTGGTCTGCCCGGGAACGGCGCGAGGCCCCTTACTTGGTCTTGGGTCCGTCTCTGAATTTCGACCTGCTGGCCCAACCGCAGCAGGCCCACCTCAACTACCAGCGCCGGCTCGGCCACTATCTGCTTCAACCCATCTGCCTGGATATGAGACCCTACAAAACCGCGGATGCGGTTTTCGATGCCTGGGGCCAAGTTATCCGCGTACGCGACGAGAACATGGAGCAGGCCGAGCGCGATTGTCCGTTGCAGAAGGAGATCTCCCGCCGGGAGCTGTTACGGCGGCTCAGGGCTCCCGGCACAGAGCGATAACACTACCCGGACACTGTGTCCCAGGCATCCGATCCCGATCCGATGGCACCGAACCTTACCGATCGCCGTCAGCAGGCCCTTTCCATGAAAATCGCCGACCGCTTGTATTTACCCGACACCACACAGGCCGTCCTGTGGGATATGGACGGTGTGTTGATCGATTCCTTGACCTTCGCATTGGAAACCGTCAACCGCTTGATCGAGCAAACATTCCGGTCCCCGAACCGGCTGGATGGTGACTTTCTAAGATCCGTGTTTCCCCTGGACCCTCCCGTTTTCTGGGAGAAGATCGTCGCCCATCTCCGTGACTCGGGGATCCCCTCGGCGGGTCGGGAGGAGGTCCATCGGCTCCGCAAGGAGTATGTCGATCTACGCCTCTCCACCCCCTGTCCCGTGCATCCGGGCATCCTCGAGATTCTCGATCACCTCGAGCACCTGGAAATCCCTTGTGCCTTGGTCTCCAATAATCCGGCGGAGGCGATTACAACCATCCTCGGTCATTGCGGGTTGGATGGCCGTTTCCAGGTTATCGTAGGCAACGATCAGGGCGACATTCGGAAGAAACCCGCACCAGACCCGTATCGACAAGCCGCGCGTCTGCTCGGTCTCGAATGCGACCGATGCACCGTGATCGAAGACTCGGGGGTCGGAGTCGTCGCGGGGCTATCCGCCGGATGCCATACCATCGGCGTCGCCACCGGTAGCTCGGATTATTCCACCCTGGAACAGGCCAGCGCGCATCGGGTATATACGAGCTTCTCACAACCCGTCGTCGCCCTATCCTTGGGCGATGTTACGCAGAAAAAAATCACGACCCCCAATGAGTTCGTCAGCCATATGGTCGAACACATCGCTTGGCGTCTCGGGTCCTCGATCGACTTCTCTTGGCCGAGTAACGACTACCAAGCGGCGGGATTCGAGCTCGGAGCCACCCTAAGAAGATACCCGGCCCGGCTCTCGATAGCGGCCTGTCTGGGCATGATCGACGACGGCAGCGCGGAGACTCTGATCGATCTGGCTCCCGAGCACATCGGCTTGTCCCTCGAAGCCGTCGGGGATGTTCCGCTGGACTGGTTTCTCTCCCTGCGCTGTGAACAGATCGAGAACGGCCAACCGCTAGAAGAGTTGCTGGCCGGTATCGCCGCCGGCCTGCGGGCACATATCCGGGTCAGAGTATGTAGTGTCGAGGACCCACACCACGCTTGGGAGGGCATCTTCCGGTCGGTCGGTATCGCCATGAGCCGAATATTCACTCCTATCGCAACTGTCTCCGACCCCGGTGATACGGACAAGACATCCCGCCGAGAAGGGGCGATCGCCATAACCCGGTTGGGCCTGAGTCGGTGCCAAGTCCACCGCACTACGGCGGAGAGTGATGTCATCGCCACCGTCGATTTCTCACGGACGAGCAATCACAGCATCCACTTCGAGATGGCACCGACCATCTCACTGGCCGGAGTCGATCGCCTCCTGATCACCTTAGCTGATCAGGCCGGATTCTCCTTGCAGTTAGCGTTCTCCGCCTCCTTCCTCTCATCTTCCCACGTGCTGTTCGAGGACACGGCCCTGGTGATCGGCCGGGCGCTGCTCGAGCTGATGACGGCACGCATGCACGCGCTCGGGGCCCAAGGCGCGGGAAGCAACCTGCGCACGGCGGAGGATTTCATGAATAACCCGATCGGCGTCGGTGTGAGCATCGAAGGGCGGAAGTTCTGGTCCTTCGTACCCTTCGAGCAATCCTATACCGAGCTGCGCCGGGACCTGCTGATCGGAAAGGATATCTACGGGACCGTGCGCTCGGAAGACCTGGACGATTTCATCGACGGGTTATCCGGAGGCCTCGGAGCCAGTATTATGATCCACATTCGCAGGAAGATCGCCGCCGAAACCGCTTGGCCCCTCATTTTCTCGGGATTGGGGAGCGCCATTGCCGAGGTCTTCTCGCCCAATCCGTACCGACGCGGCGTCCCCCCCGGCGTCAAGGCCACCCTATTCTGAGCCAACCCGAGCCCATAGCCCCGGATGGAAATCTCCGTTCTCCCCCGTATCCAGGCCGCCTCCGTATTTCCTCGTATGTGGCCTGGAAAGGACCGCGCGCATTACCTGAGACTCGACCTGAGCGAGGCCATCACCGCCCCCCCGGAGAGTGTACGATCCGCCCTCGAAACCCTCTTGGATTCGACCCGATTCTCGAGCTACCCGGACGAGACAGCGCTCTATCCCCGACTATCCGAGTATGTCGGCGTACCACCCGCCCAGCTACTCCTCACCAACGGGTCGGACCATGCGATACAGATCGTCCTGCGGGCGTTTCTCGACCGCGGCCAAAGGCTCCAGGTCATGGACCCGTCCTTTCCGATCTACGCCCATGTTGCGCGTACGCTCGGCGTGCCTGTCCGCAGGGTTCCGCTGGCCGACGATCTATCCTTCGACATGGCCGGCTACAAACGCGAGATCACCCCGGATACCCGGCTCCTGATACTGGTCAATCCGAACAATCCTACGGGAACGGCCGTTTCCGAAGAGGATATCGAGACCATCGTCTCCGAGTTTCCCCATATCCCGGTCATGGTCGATGAAGCCTACTTCGAGTACTCTGGGGTATCTGCGCTCGACCTGCTTTCCGAAGCACCGAATCTCATTATCCTCAGAAGCTTCTCCAAAGCCTTCGGCTTGGCAGGACTCAGGCTCGGGTACATGGTGGCGGCTCCGGGGGTGATCGAGCATCTCTCCAAGCTCAGACTCCCCTTTGACATCAATGCGTTTGCGATCGCTGCGGCCAAGGCCCATTTGTCGGACCTGTCTCACATGAGGGAATACATCCGGGAGATCCGGGAGGTATCGAAGCCGCTACTCGATGCCTTCCTGGCCAAGAGCAAAATCCATTATTACCCGAGCGCGGCCAATTTCCTCTTATTGAAGCTCAAAGATCGGGATGCGGTGGTCGATCATCTCTGCGCATCCGGAATCCTGGTCGCACCGCAGAGACATCCGGCGATTGCGGATACCCTACGGGTAGGGCTGGCACCCGAACCCGAGATGATGAGATTCATCCAGGCGATGACCGATCGGCCGGGAGCAAGGACATGAAGGTGGTGTTATGATTTCGTTGTTTCCGGTGTGTAGGGAACATGTAGGGGCGATTAATGAATCGCTCCTACATGATGGGCTATTCCACGGTCATTAAGGACAACCCTGGTGATTGCCCATTCTCGGCAACAACAAGATCAGAACACCACCGACATGAAAACGAAGGCATGCGATCGGGTGCGGTTCTTTCAAAACGACACCGGGCGTCCAAAATCCAAGCGTCGAGGCCGGTTTTCCGGATACCTTGAGGAGCTTGCGCACCGTCCATTTCGTGCCGCCTTGCTCTGAAATGCTGCCCCATGGAATCGAAAAGCTCCGTGGCCGTATTTATCGCACCGGCGGGGATTGCTTCGGGGGCAGGTTGCACCCACCGAAAAATATCGAGTAGGCGCTGCGGGGAGAAGATATAGCCGCGAACGAACGCAAATGTGTTTATAAGAAAAGCCGATGAGGATGAACTCACCTCTCGGTGTGTTATCGGGTATACCTTTGAAGTCAGCAATGTCTTAGGTCCTGGATTTTTGGAGTTCGTGTACGAGAATGCTTTGTGCGTCGAGCTGGCCGAACGCGGACCTTAGCCGAGTATTTTTCGGTATTGTTATCGATTTGTTGTTTTTGGGGTTCGATGTCAGAGATATCTTTGGATCATGGATACCTGGAAGCAACCGAGTTATCACACGACTAATTTTTCAAGGTGCCTCATATCGACACCTACCGAATGGAGCCGGTATCCAGGCCCCCTGTCTACCCCCCCGTCTCCCCAACCCCTCTCCCGCCAGAGATTGTGAAAGAAATCCCCCCTTGGATGTAGCGAACGAAAACTACCTGTCGGACCCGATTCAAGAGGCCGCCTTCATGGCGAGACATTACAAGCAAGACTTAGTCCACACCCGGGAAGCCCTTTTGCCTTTTGCCCCTACGGGTCGAAGATTACGTCAGCGAAACCAGTCCGGTACGGGTGATCGACGCCTACGTCGATACGCTTGACCTGGGCGCGTTGGGCTTTACCCATACCGAAGGCCCCAAACCGGCCGCGATCCGGGCTCCGGCCCGCCGGCGTTCGATCCGGCCATGCTGCTCAAGCTGTATCTTTAACGGTTCTCTCAACCGGGTACGGAACTCTCGATGTTTAGAGTGCGAGTGCCAGCGTAACTTGGAGGTAACTATTCAGGACCTCTTGCCAAGCAGTAGGCTACGCGCGTACCCATGGAACCATGCCTAAATAGCACGCCCTAACCCATTCTCCAGAAAGCCCTGACGACGAGCTGAAGCGGCGGCGTGAACGGGTTGCGGAGCAGACTGCAATCATTGAGGGGCAAACGGCGACCATTGAGCAGATGCATGAGCGCATTCAGGAACTCGAAGCACGTCTGGCTAAGGATAGCCACAACTCCAGCCGGCCACCATCCTCAGACTCTCCGTTCAAGAAGCCACCACCACGTTCGCGGCGCCAACCCAGCGG
>Ga0209457_1000128_pt1 | contig 26514 bp, 33 predicted proteins | sample WorMetHEROISLAND_5_FD_187410 | JGI IMG/M metagenome (GOLD analysis project Ga0209457, IMG submission 187410) | Marine gutless worms symbiont microbial communities from Max Planck institute for Marine Microbiology, Germany - Olavius sp. 5 HERON... ... | reverse complement strand
TTAGGTAAAACCTCAATTATCATCCACAGTATACTGATATCCCGGGAAATATTTACGAAAATATTTTTCGCACATGATCCTAACCCTTTGGTTTTATAATGTATTTATTTCCGGAGGGAATTGCTGCTGAAACAGCCAAAAAAAACGCCGCCTCCAAGCGGCGTTTTTTTTGGCCAGCTCCAAGCAGCTGGCTCGATCCCATAGACAAACACGCGAGGTAACGGGAAAACAGCCTTGATCTTTCTGGGGGTCGTCGGTTTATGGTATAAGGTTTTTTTATTTAGGTATCTTTCGGGGCTTGTCCCATGGCAGATCGGAGACTACAGGTTTTTCATACGGTCGCTCGCTTGCTGAGCTTTACCAAGGCTGCGGAGACGCTGCATATGACGCAGCCAGCGGTAACCTTTCAGGTCCGGCAGCTGGAAGAATATTTCAACACCCGGCTGTTCGACCGTACCCACAACCGCATCAGCCTGACCGACGCGGGCAAGAAGGTCTATGAATATGCGGATCGCATCTTCGTGTTCTACTCGGAGATGGAAAACGCGGTCCGTGAGATCACCGGGGATATCAACTGTGCGCTCACCATAGGGGCCAGTACCACGATCGCCGAGTACATGCTGCCGACCCTACTCGGGGACTTCAAGGAGCATTACCCGGAGGTCAGAATCCACTTGAAGGTCTCCAACAGCGACGGCGTCGTGTCCATGGTGGAGAACAACACCATCGATTTAGGTGTGGTGGAATCTTCCGTCACCAACAAGAGCCTAGTCGTGGAGCATTGTCGGCGCGATCAGCTGGTCGCAATCGTGCCGCCGGGCCACCCGATGGCAAAGCAGCCTGTCATCAGATTCTCCAAGCTGCTGGAATATCCGTTCATCTGCCGGGAAGGCGGCTCGGGAACACGGGAAGTCATCGACAACTACCTGCAGTCGCAAAATTGCAACACCCCCTTGAAGATCGCTATGGAGCTGGGTAGCCCGGAGGCCGTAAAGGGTGCCGTGGAGGCCGGTATGGGTGTCTCCGTGGTTTCCCGAGTCACCATCCGGAAGGAGCTGCGGCTGAAAACGCTGGTGGAGCTGGGGCTGGATCCACCCTTGCACAGACCTTTCTCTTTCGTTCACCAAAAACAGAAATTTCGCCTGCGTGCCATGGAAGCCTTGCTCGAGTTTGCGCGCAGCTACTGTGACACCCATAGCGATTCGGGCCGAAAGGAAAAATAGATGTATCGAATCCGGGGTGGTGGTCGTGACGGCGAACAGCGTTTGGTGGTGCTTTACCAAGCGCTGTCGCCGGCAGACCGGAGCACCCTGCTCGCCTTTGGCGAATTCTTGGCGGCGCGGGACGCCAAGCACACACCGAAAACGCCGGGTCTGCCGGAGCCGGTACCGATACCACGACCGCAGGAAGAAAGCTTGGTCGCGGCCATCAAACGGCTCTCACGCAGTTATTACATGCTCGATCCCGGCACCATGCTCAACGATACCTCTACGTTGATGGGGGCACATATCTTGCAAGGACGCCCGGCCGCCGAGGTCATCGACGAATTGGAAACCCTCTTCGCTCGCTGCTACACCAAGTATCGGGAGCAAAGGGCACCTTGAAAATTCCAGGAAAGGAATTCCTCAGGATCCCTTGAAAAAATACCCACAGCTATCCGCCCCGTCTGCCATGCAAGTCTTGACCAACTGGTTCCGCCGTTACTTTTCCGATCCTCAGATCGTCTTCCTGACCGTCTCTCTGCTGGTCGGGTTCGCCATCGTGCTCACCATGGGGGACATGTTGGGCCCGGTGTTGGCCAGCATCGTCATCGCCTACCTCCTCGAAGGCTTGGTCGCCTTTCTGCAACGGCATGGTTGGCGTCGTATCTCCAGCGTATCCGTCGTCTACAGCCTGTTCATCCTCTTCGTGGTTCTGATCCTATTTGGGATCATGCCGCTGGTCTCCCGCCAAGTAACGGACCTAGTACAGCAGCTGCCGCTCATGATCTCCGAGGGGCAGAAGGTGGTCATGGAGCTGCCGGAACGTTATCCGGACATCATCTCCACCGAACAGATCCAAAATGTGATCGGCACCATCCACGCCGAGATCGCCACCTTCGGTCAACAGGTCCTCTCCTGGTCGTTGGCTTCCGTGGTGGGCATCATTACCCTCTTCGTCTACATGATATTGGTGCCGCTCCTGGTGTTCTTCTTCCTCAAGGATCGGGACCTGATCCTCGGTTGGTGCAAGCGCTACCTGCCCAAGCATCGTCGGATCGCCGGCACCGTGTGGCGGGATGTGGACCGCTATATATCCAACTATGTGCGTGGGAAATTCTGGGAGATTCTGATTATCTGGGCCGTGAGCTACGTCACCTTCTATGCCTTCGGGCTCAACTACGCCATGCTGCTGGGCATGTTGGTGGGGCTCTCGGTCATAGTCCCCTACATCGGAGCCTCCATAGTGACACTCCCGGTGTTGTTGATTGCCTGGTTCCAGTGGGATTGGACACCCCAGCTTGCCTGGTTGGGCGGGACCTACCTTTTGATCCAGGCCCTGGACGGCAATATTCTGGTGCCCCTGCTGTTCTCGGAGGTAGTCGATCTGCACCCGGTGGCTATCATCGTGGCCATTCTGGTCTTCGGGGGACTCTGGGGTTTCTGGGGTGTCTTCTTCGCCATCCCACTGGCGACATTGGTACAGGCTATACTCAGTGCTTGGCCGCACCATGATCCGCCCTGTCCGGAATCGGAGGTGGTCTGAGCCGAGCCCAGGACACGAGCATGCTCATCGAGGGCACCCTGAAAAGTTCGGTGATGTTTGATTCATAGCGGTCTTGCGGTCGTCCCATCGGAATTCGGGGTGCCGGAAAGCCTCTTTTGGAGGGGGGTGGAGGAGGGGGAGCGAAGGGGAAACTTGGGTACTTGCAGGGACCTTGAAAAATTCCGTCCCTGGAATTTTCCCCTCGACGAAGCTGGTAATGCGATTTTGATGTGGCTCCGATCTTTCAAGTACCCACGTGCTTGTGAGGATGACGGGACATCCTGTCCCTGTGGATACCTTAGGAAGGTTCGAGGCCCCCTCAATTGAGGCCGCACATACCGGTGGGACAGCAGCTTCCGGTGCCACAGGCAGGGGCCGGATCCGTGCCGCTGCCCAAGTTCGTATTGGAGACCAAGTTACCACCCGTGGCCAGACGATGAACCGGGGCATCCTTCGGGGTATCGGCTGGCTCGATACCGGCGTGCTCACAGAGCTCGCCCCAGGTGGACAGGCTCTCACTCATGCGGTGGTTGACCTCTAAAGTCCGGCCGTTGGTGTCGCAACGATAGTCGTATGTAGGCATGGTGGCAGCTCTCCGGAAGATATCGATGGTCTATCAACAGGCGACATTATAGGCAGGGCGCGGTTCAAGGCAAGATCGAGGACGCCTCGAAAAATTGGCGGTGCTAAATATGTAGTGATCTTGGGTTGTTCTCTCGGAGTTCCGGCGGCCGAAGAGCCTTTGGGTGCGGCTCTCATCAAACATCCCATAACATACTGTTCTAAAATTGGGTTTATTCGTCATCATCAAGCAGCCCCACTGAGTGTAAGGTCGAGATGCTTGGCCTTCACACCAATACCTGATAGGCCTCGGTTCCCCGCGGCCCCTCTATCTTGCTACTTGCCACTTGTTTACTGCGCGACAGCGCGCCACCTACTGGACCTACTGGTGGGGTGGGTTCTCTTTTGAAACGACACCGGGGGGTTGAAATCCGAGAGTCGAGGCCGGTTTATCGGACACCTTATGGAGTTGCGCACCATCCATATCACACCGCCTCGCCTTGAGACCTAGCGATCCACTCCGCTCTGTGGATTCGAAAAGCTCCGTGGCCATGTTTAGTGCACCGGCGGGGATTCATAGGCTGGGCTGTGCCCACCGGAAAATATCGAGTGAGCACTGCGGGAAGAATATTCAGCCGCAAATAAACGCCAATGAATGCACATCTATTCAAGACAAAGTTGACGAAGATAAGCCCACCTCTCGGCGCGTTATCGGGTGTGCATTCAAAGTCAGCAAAGTCTTAGAGACTGTCTAAAAATTTGAGCACTAATAAAAATTCAAGTAACAGCCATTTTATAGGGTGTTTGATTATTACCGATTTAACGGAGAAGCAAACGACTGGATGCGAAATAAACCTGCGTTTCACTCGAAGTCAGTTTCCGTTCGGAATCTTTACTCAACCGACGCCATCGACTCAACCAACCAAAGGTTCTCTCGACCACCCAACGGCGGGGTAAAAAGTGGAAACCTCGCTGTCCTTTTTTCTTTCTAACAACTTCGAGCGGGCACTCGAATTGGGTCAAGACCCAGTTGGATCGTTCCGCACCGGAATAGGCACGATCGCCCCAGATTTTTTTGACGGTATGGAGGCTCGAAAACAAGTTCGTAATGACTTGACGAGCGGCTTTACCATCAAACACATTAGCGGCGTGTACCCGGAAGACAAGAACACAACCGATGGTATCGACAACGATAGGACGTTTTCTGCCCTTAACGAGTTTGCCCCCGTCACATCCCGATTCTATAGAAGATTCCGGTGTTCCCTTGACATTTTGGCTATCAATGATCGCTCCCGTCGGCTCTGGATTTCGGTCTTTTTTTTGGCGTAGCTTCTGACGAAGCACCGTATTGACTTTCTCCAGCAAATGATTATCTGTCCACTTGTTATAGTAATAATTAACGAACTTGTAGGAAGGGAGATCTTTTGGTAGATACCGCCAGGGACAACCTGTTTTATTCGAATAGAATAATAGCATTTAGGATTTCGCGAAGATCACTTCTTCGTGGGCATCCGGTGGTATAGGGTTCCAATTCGTTGATGGTGGGCTCAAGGGTTTCCCATTCTTCATCGGTAAGGTCGCTTGGGTACATGACAACAGACCGAATCTTTTCTTCAATCCTCATGGCACAGGATAAAAACCGTAATATATTGATTTAGAACAAGCATTTTTGTTACAGTTGAAGGACTCCAACGATGGATCAGAATGTCGCCGCTCTTGTGCCTCTTTTGCCTGGCTACTTCGGTTGGAACTTGACCAGAACCAAATGCCTAGCCAGTCTGATTATCGTTTTGATCAAGGTTAGAACCGCCAATTTCGCGCAATTAGCCACCGCTCTTCCCGGTGGTGCCTTGAAAGACTCGAAGTATAAACGGGCTCTCTTGCGTTTGGTGTGGGTAGCGCCATTTTTCCCATCGCGTAGGGTAGCCCGCTCCAGGCCTACTCTGTGCCCTTCTTTTCGCCTGTAGGCTCGGACCCATCGCCAGGCCAAACGTCGGAGGGTTTCATCATGGACCCGTTGTCGTTATTTACCCTTGCGCTCGGCCTTCCGGCTCCTTGGAGGTCGTTGACGTGGCCTGCGATCCCAAATCGGGCCGGATCGATTTCCACCGCGCCTTCGCCCCGGGGACACGATTCTCTTGTCCGCATTGTGGGGCGGAACACCAGCCGGTCCACGACATGCTTGAGCGCGACTGGCATCACCTGAACTTCTTTCCATTCCAAGCCTACATCCACGCCAAGGTGCTCCGTGTGCGCTGCGGGACCTGCGCCAAGACTACCCCCAGGTCGTGGCGCCTGGGCACGCCCCAACAGCGGCTTCAGCCTAAGGATGGAGGCCTTACTGGTCACCCTCTGTCAGGCGATGGCGGTCTTTCAGGTCGCTCAATTACCTGGCGTCAGCGACCGGGCGCGTCTGGCGCACCCTCGATCATTAGAGGAGCACAGGAAAGCGAGGGAGCGTAAGCGATGAGCGGAGTGCGACGACCCCCGCGTAGCCGTAGGGCCGAGCGTTTCGTCGGAGTGCAGCGCGTGAGCGCCGGCGGAGACGAAATGCAAGGCCATGCGACACGGCGTCAAGTCATTGCGGGAGTCCTGGCGCCGCACGGAGTGCGCGCCGGGGCGGACGCAGGACGAACGTAGGCCGCCGAAGGCCATGGCCGTCGCCTGATTTTTTGCACCCGAAATCGGACGGACCCCATTTCGGGTTTCGCGAAAAATGGCGGCGCTCCGGACGTCGATCAGGCGCACGCTCAAGAGGGCTTCTCGACCGTCACCTCGGTTGGTCTCGACGAGACCGCCTCGCGGCGTGGACACAATTACATAAGCTTGTTTCACGGTCTCGATGCCCCGCGTGAGCCCTATGCCTGCGAAGGGCGAAAAGCCCAGGTCGTGGCCCAGTTTGCCGATGCGCTCGAGGCTCATGACGCCTGTGCCGAGAACATCGGCGCGCGGTCTGTATGATATGTCGGCAAGCTACCAGGCTAGCGTGTGTGAGCATCGGCCCTGGGCGACGATCACCTTTTCGATGAATTTCACGTCATTCAGCTCGTCAACGAAGCGGTTGACGAAGTGCGTCGCCAAGAAGGAAAAGGGCCCTGGAGCTGCGGCGCACCCGTTATATCTGGCTCAAAGACAAGCACGCTTGGAGCAACCGCCAGAAAGCCCCGTTTGCGGAACTCAAGTGCCGAAACCTCAAGACACACCGTGGCTTCCGGATCCAGGAGACGTTACGCGAGAGCTTCCACAGCGCTCAGAGCGCGGCACAAGCCGAGCTGCTCCTCGACAGATGGTTACAGCTGGGCACGCCGTTGCCGCCTGGAGCCGATCAAAGCGGTGGCCAAGACGCTTAAGAAGCACTGGCCAGGCCTCCTCAATGCGTTCGATTCCAGGCTCACCAACGGCCGTGTCGAGGCGGTCAATTCGCTCATCCAGGCCGCCAAAGCCAGGACCCGCGGCTACGGGACCACCAGGTACCTGATTCCCATCCTCTACCTTGTGGCGGGTAAGTTAACCCAGCTGCCGATTTCTCCGTTCGTCGTCCAGTCGGGGCTTCCCATCACGACTTGAGTCAGGTCGCTATGACCCGCTACCCACACCAAACGCAAGAGAGCCTATAAACGTATTCAACGCCTGTTCAGAACCTTTCCTTTCGACTTCTCCACCGTGGCTCGGTTTATTGTCAGTCAGTTGCCCGACGGGCAATATCTACTGACCCTGGATCGGACCAATTGAAAATTCGGTCAAACCAATACTAATATTCTGTGCCTGACGATCGTCCCGCAAGGTGTGGTGATCCCCGTGTTATCGATCCTGTTAGATAAAAAAGGCAATTCCAATACGGACGAACGCATTCCACTCATCAACAGGTTTATTGAGCTATTCGGGGTGGAAAAAATTGATGGCTACTTCGCTGATAGAGAATTCATCGGTACGGAATTTGTTCGCTATCTCATTAAAAATGAAATAAAACTCAGGATTCGCATTAAGCACACACACGCGTCGCTCGGCGCCGGAATGGCACGGCACCGGATCGCAATTTCTTTCGTAACTTACCACGCGGCGAAGTCATCCAACTGAGGGGACAACGGGTTGTTTGTGGTCAGAAGCTCTCGGTCACGGGAACGCGCTTGATGAGTGGTGAATCCCTCATCATTCTCAGTCCGGATGCCTCTCGGGTCACCGCCATCCTGGGCGACGATAAACGGCGTTGGGAAATCGAAACCTTATTCAAAGCCTTGAAGAGCTAAGGATTCGATTTTGAAGCAACCCATCTGACCGAGCTGGATCGTATTGAGGCACTTCTGGCCTTGTTAGCGATCGCCCTCTGCTGGGCGCATCTCCTCGGGGAATAGTTACACGAGCAAAAATCGATCCCAATCAAGAGTCATCACCGTCCGGCCATCCGTATTTTCAGGTATGGTTTAGACTGGCTGAGAGAGATTTTATTCAATTATAACGGAAAAACGTAACTATTCAGGACCTCTTGCCAAGCGGTAGGCTACACACATAATCTATTACCATTCTGGAATAATCCACCCTAACCCACTCTCCGGAAAACCCTGACGACGAGTTTAAGCGGTTGCGTGAACAGGTGGCGGAGCAGATGACGCTCATTGAGCATCTGCGCGAGCGCATCCGGGAGTTGGCAGCGCGCCGGGCCAAGGGTAGCCACAACTCCAGCCGGCCGCCATCCTCGGGCTCACCGTTCAAGAAGCCGCCACCACGCTCGCAACGCCAGCCAAGCGGGTGCAAGCCAAGTGGACAACCGGGCCGACGCGGTGTCACGCACTCCCTGGCCGATCACCCCGACCAGTGCGTGATCATCCCGTTGACGGGGACCTGCGCCTGCGGACGTTGCGGCACCGGGATTGCGGCTACAGTGCTCGCGGAGCGACGCCAAGTGGTCGAGGTGGAGATCCAGCGTAAGGTCATCGAGTACCGCATTGTCGGCGAAACCTGTGCCTGTGGGCGCGCGCAACGCAGCACATTTCCTGCAGAGATTGAGGCCAGGTGCAATACGGACCGGGCGGATTGGCCTTTGCGGTCTACATGACCCAATACCAATTGTTGCCCTACCAGCGCACCGCCGAGGTGCTCAATGAGCTGGCCGGCCTTGGGATCTTACCGGGCATCCTCCAGCCGCGCCGTACGGGTGGCCGCCACCCGCCTGGAGGCGCCAGTCAACGCGGTTCGCCACGCACTCGTCGCCGCGGCCGCGCCAGTGGCCCATGCCGACGAAGCCGGCCGGCGCGTGAACGGCAACCTGTACTGGCTACACGTACTCAGCACCGACCGGCTTACGGCCTACTTCCCTCATCCCAAACGCGGAGCCGAGGCCCTGGATGCGTTCGGCCTGTTGTCCCAATTCGTGGGCGTACTGGTGATGACCACTGGTCAGCCTACGAGCGCTACCAATGTCTGCATGCCTTCTGCAATGCCCATCATCTACGTGAGCTAACCGCGATCGCTGAGAGGTCCCCAAGCCAGCCGTGGGCAACCGATATGAGATCGCGCTGTTGTGCTAAGCCAATGCCCTGGTCGGCGAGGCCCAGGGGCTCTCAAGGCATTGCTCAAGGCATTGTCCACCGGCGACGCCGAGCGCTTGCGGACCCGCTACGACACCATCCTCACCGAAGCCGAAGCTGGCAACCCTCCCCGTCCCCGCCATCCTGACACCCGCGGGTGGGTCAAACAATCACCAGCCTACAACCCATTTGGCGACTGCGCAAGCACCGCAACGAGGTCCTGCGCTTCCTCACCAACCGGCGCGTTCTCTTCGACAACAACCAAACCGAACGCGACCTCCGAATACCCAACCAAGCAGAAAGTCTCCGGTTGTTTTCGCTCTGAAACCGGCGTGGATGCCTTTGCCATCACCCGCTCTTGCCTTTCGACCCGCCGCAAACAGTCTGACGATCTTTTCAACTCGCTCGTCCTGACGTTCCAAGGGCAACCCCCAATGCCCCAATTGGAGTAGCTGAACAGTTACCATCTGCCGATGAATCTGGACCGCTGATTTCCCTTTCAGGTTCAGGCACCCCGACAACCATCGCAACACGGCCGTGGTCGGATCTCACGTGGCCTAAGCTCTGCCATTCTGTCCATGGTTACCTACTGAATGAGACCACGGGACTTTCTTCAGGAGGCCTTTACCGCAGGAACGGCAAAGCCTTTTCTAGTCGCACCGGCAAAGCCGGTGGCTTACTAAAATTCTAATCAGCGAGCCAACCCAAATGTGACAAAGTAGAAGTGGAATTAGAAGTAATAGTCGAAATCCCGCTCACTACGTTGGAAACGCCGCAGGCGAAAGACATGGGCCGGTGATGCGTGGGGCTCGAGCTGGATGAAGTTACGACTGCCGTTCCACAGGTAGCGCCTGTTGTCGAGCAGATCATGGACCTGGAAAGGCCGCCCTTGGGGCAGGTCGAATTCCTCGATCGGCAGCTCCAACCACCCCGATTGGGTCCAGTTCGGATCTAGGTTGACGGCAACGATGAGGACTTCCGAAAAGTCGTCGCTGTACTTGCCGTAGCAGATGATGTTTTCGTTATCGACGGGGTAGAACTTGAGGTTGCTGTTGGATTGCAGAACTAGGTTCTCTCGGCGGATCCTGTTGACCTGGGCGATGTAGTGCCTGAGATTGTGCGGGGCATCCAGATTCCAATGCCGGAGCTGGTATTTCTCCGAGTTCAGGTATTCTTCGCTGTCGATCTCGACGGACTCACCCTCACACAGCTCAAAGGCCGGTCCGTAGATGCCATAGCTACTCGACAGGGTGGCGGCCAGGACCAGTCGGGCCTTGAAGGCCGGTTGTCCGCCCACCTGCAGGTACTCGTTGAGGATGTCCGGTGTGTTGGGCCAGAAATTGGGCCGGAAGTATTCCTTGAGATCGGTCGTGGTCAGGGAGGTCAGATAGTCTTCCAGCTCCCATTTCGAGTTGCGCCAAGCGAAGTAGGTGTATGACTGGGTGAAGCCTAGCTTGGCGAGCTGGCTCATGAGCTTGGGACGGGTAAAGGCCTCCGCCAGGAAGATGACCTCCGGAGCTTCCTTCTTGACGCTCCCGATGAGCCATTCCCAAAAAGAGAAGTCTTTGGTGTGGGGGTTGTCGACGCGGAATATTTTCACGCCCTGGTCGATCCAGTACATGACGACATCCCGCAGTTCTTCCCACAACCTTTCCCAGTCCGGAGATTTGAACTCGATCGGGTAGATGTCCTGGTATTTTTTCGGCGGGTTCTCAGCATACTGGATGGTATTATCCGGCCGCATCCGAAACCATTCGGGATACTCTTGGACGTAGGGGTGATCTGGTGAACATTGAAAGGCAAGATCGAGGGCCACGGAGATGCCGAATACCTGCGCCTGGGCGACGAGCTTACGGAAGTCGGCCAGGGTCCCGAGCTGGGGGTGGATGGATTTGTGCCCGCCTTCCGCCGAACCGATCGCCCAAGGACTGCCAATATCGTCGGGCTCGCAGGTCGGGTTGTTATTCTTGCCCTTACGGTGGGTCTTGCCGATGGGATGAATGGGGGGCAGATAGAGGACATCGAAACCCATCTCCGCAATATAGGGCAGCCGGGCGATCAAGTCGTTGAAGCTTCCGTGCTTGTCGGGATCTGGGCTGCAGGAGCGGGGGAAGATCTCGTACCAGGAGCTGAACTGCGCCTGCTTGGGATCGACGACCACCTGGAGGCTACCCGGGTAGGTGTCGGCTTGTCGCCGATCCGGGTAGCGTCGCATTAGGTCCGCCAGCTCGTCGGATAGCGCAATCCGGATGGCCTCGGCGACGTTCTGTTTGTTGCTGATGGCCTCGCGACACAGGGAGAAGTGGTCTTTGTCTTCCTTGGTGGCGCGCTTGGCGGTCTGCTCGACCAGCTCCAACCCGATCATGAGGTCGACGGTAACGTCCTGGGCCGCGTTGACTCGTTTCTCCAGGTCGCGCTGCCAGGAAGCGAAATCGTCGATCCAGGCCTCGATCTTGTACTGCCAACGTCCGATCCGGCTGACTTTGAATTGGGCCTGCCAGCGGTCGTTGAGGCGATGTTCCATCGGCACCTCGAACCATTTGGATTGGGTTTCTTCCTTGTACAGCAGCATGGCGGCCAAGGCATTGTGGCCGTCCACCACGATATCGGCCGTGACTTCGATGATGTCATCGATAACCCGCTTGATCGGATAACGCCCGCCTTCGAGTTCGGGTCGCACCCGGCTGATCTGGACCCGGTTGCGGCGTTTAACCGGAAGCTCCGAAACAGGGCTAGCGGTTCTTGGTTTACGAGTCACGTCTTACTCCCCCTATATTCGAGCGTTTGCTGGTAGAAGCCGAGGGTTTTGACCGCAATGCTGGTCCAACTGAAATGTTCTTCGACCCGTCTCCGCGCCTGCTTGCCCATGTCGCGACTGGCTTGCGGATCCCGCAGTAACCGGTTGATCGCGGCGGCCAAGTCCTCCGAGAAGCGCTGCGGGTTCGCCGGCTCTACATCGGTCTCGCTGCGCGGCTCGATCGGGACCAGGGCCCCGGTTCGATTGGGAATCACGACTTCGGGAATACCGCCTACCTTCGAGGCCACTACCGGCGTCTCGCAGGCCATGGCTTCCAGATTGATGATACCGAACGGCTCGTAGACGGAGGGGCAGACGAAGACCGAGGCCTGCGAATAGAGCGGAACGATTAGGTCTTTCGGTAGCATTTCCGGCATCCAGATGACCGGATTGGTGGTGTGCTTCCTGGCTTCGTCCACCGCCTGCTCCATTTCCGTGCCGATCTCCCGGGTATCGGGCGCGCCGGCGCAAAGAACGATCTGCACCCCCTCATCGATAGAGCGGATGGCGTTGACCAAGTGGATGATGCCTTTCTGCCGGGTGATGCGCCCGACGAACAGGATATAGGGTTGCTCGCGCTCGATCCCGAAGCGGTCCAAGACTCGAGGGTCGGAGATGGGCCGATATTGATCGAGATCAATGCCGTTGTGGATGATCCCGATGCGTTCCAAGGGCACACCGTACAGCTTGTGGACATCCTCTTTCATAGCACGGGAGACGGCCACCACGCCGTCCGCATTTTGGTAGGCCGTGCACTCGATCCATGAGCTGGCTTGGTAGGCCGTGCCCAGCTGCTCGACCTTCCAGGGCCGATGCGGCTCCAGCGAGTGGGTTGTCAGGACCATGGGGACCTGTAACAGCTGCTTCACCAGCATCCCAGCCAAATGGCTATACCAAGTATGGCAATGCACGATATCGATGTCCGACATCTCGCCGGCCATCACCAGATCGTTGAGCAGAGTTTCGAGGAATTTCCGGTGGCGGGGGTCTATGGTGTGGAATTCCAACTTCGGATCGACCCCCAATACCGAGAGATTGTCGCGTCGCTTTCGCTGCTCGCCGAAACAGAGGACCTTTACCGAATGCCGCCCCTGATCGAGCTTGCACAGCTCATCGGTCAAGTACTCCACACTGACGCCCGCTCCGCCATAGACATGTGGCGGATATTCGTTCGTAAGAATGCCGACTTTCATGACTAGCCCTCGGACTGGTAGAAAATACGGGGCACCTTGGAAAATTCTGTGGTGCTCGATGGGCGGTGATCGTGCAATGATTCCATTGAGGGTGCTCGGCGGAAAGTAGTACACCACGACTCGTTAGGGTAGCTTGAAAAATTCAAGGTCCTCTTTGAACTCAAGAAGCCCGTGCCGGGCAAGAAGACCCGACCATTCTTCAAGCACCCAGGTGCTTGAAGAATGGGAGTGAAACGAGCTGTCTCCGCTTCGCATCCTGAAAACCCCAGCCTGTTAGGCCTTTTCGGTCGGGTCATCGTCGGTTCGATCCCTTTTCGCGACGAACGATCCCTCATCCGTGGCGTCCGTGTCACTCGTCGGCTCGTCCGGGGCTACAACGGCCGATTGGTCGAGCTTCAAGACGATTCCGGACAGCGGCGGCAGCGTGACAGTCAAGGAGTGCGGCCGCCCCATCCACTCGGATTCGTCGGTCCGTAGTATCCGGGCCCCGTTGCCAACACCGCCGCCGAAATAATCCACGGCGTCCGAATTCAGAATTTCCTTATAGATACCGGCCTCGGGGACCCCGATCCGATAGTCATCCCGAGGCACCGGGGTGAAATTGAGCGCCACCACCAGGAAATCATTCCGGACTCGGCGCAGATAGATCAGGACCGAGTTCTGGGCATCATGGCAATCGATCCATTCGAAGCCCTCCCAGTCGAAATCATGAGTATGCAAGACCGGGTAGTTCCGGTAGAGCCGGTTAAGATCACGCACCAGCTTCTGCACACCGCTGTGGCTCGGGTAATCGAGCAGATACCAGTCGAGGACATTGGCACTGTTCCACTCCTCACCCTGCCCGAATTCATTACCCATGAACAGCAACTTTTTCCCCGGATGGGTGAACAGGTAGACGTAGATCAGGCGCAGATTGGCAAAACGCTGCCATTCGTCTCCGGGCATCTTGTAGAGTAGGGAGCGTTTACCGTAGACCACCTCGTCGTGGGAGAAGGGCAGCAGAAAATTCTCGGTGAAGGCATAGAGCATACTGAAGGTCAGCATGTCCTGGTGGTACTGGCGATGGATGGGCTCGTGCTCGATATAGGATAGGGTGTCGTTCATCCAACCCATATTCCACTTCAGATCAAAGCCCAGTCCACCGAGGTAGGTGGGCTTGGTGACTTGGGGCCAGGATGTGGACTCCTCGGCCATCACCAATACCCCGGGGACCTGGGAGTGGGTGACCTCGTTGAGATCGCGCATGAAGTCGATGGCCTCCAGGTTTTCGCGACCACCGTATTTATTCGGGATCCACTGGCCCTCTTCGCGCGAGTAGTCCAGATAGAGCATCGAGGCTACGGCATCCACCCGGATGCCGTCGATATGAAACTCCTCAAGCCAGAACAGAGCGCTCGAGATCAGGAAGTTCTTCACCTCGTAGCGCCCGAAATTGTAGATTAGGGTCGACCAATCCAGGTGCTCGCCCAGCCGTGGGTCGTCATGCTCGTAAAGAGCCGTGCCATCGAAGTGGGCTAGGCCGTGGGCATCCTTCGGGAAATGGGCCGGCACCCAGTCGAGGATGACGCCGATATCGTTTTGGTGGCAGTGGTCCACGAACCAACGAAAATCATCCGGGGTACCGAAGCGACTGGTGGGGGCATAGTAGCCGGTGGTTTGATAGCCCCAGGAGGCATCGAACGGATGCTCGGTTACCGGCATCAGCTCGATATGGGTGAAGCCCAGATCTTTCACATAGGCGACCAAGCGCTCGCCCAGGACCCGGTAGTTGAGCAGCTCACCCTCCGGGCCGCGCTGCCACGAGCCCAGATGGACCTCGTAGATGGACAAGGGAGCATGTAGCCAGTCGTGCTCGGCGCGTCGATCGAGCCAGTCGGCGTCACTCCATTCGAATTGGCTCGGTACCTCGACGATGGAGGCGGTGCTGGGTCGCAGCTCGAAATAGCGACCGAAGGGATCGGATTTGAGAAAGATATCGCCGTTTTTGGCGCGTATCTCGTACTTGTAGACGATACCCGCCGGCAGGTCCGGTAAAAAGAACTCCCACACCCCGTTGCCGTGGACCCGCATCGGGTGGGCCCGACCATCCCACTGATTGAAGTCACCGACGACGCTGACGCGCTCGGCACTCGGTGCCCAGACGGAGAACAACACCCCGGCGACACCATCGACTTCGTGGACCCGCGCCCCGAGCAGGCGATGGGCGTGCCAGAGCTTGCCTTCCCCGAACAGATGCATATCGAAGTCCGGCAGCTGGGAGGGATAGCAGTAAGGATCGTGGATGATATGCTCACGGTGCTCGTCATCGCGCCAGATGATGCGGTAACGTTTCGGCACCTGCTTGGCGTCCCCTTCCCATTCGAACAGGTCCGTGCCCTCGATCCGTCGCAACCGGTGGTTGCCTTCGGCGATGCTCACTTCCTCCGCATGGGGCAGAAACACCCGCACTCGCACCCGCCCCTGCTCCTCGTGCCGGCCGAGCACTCCGAAGGGATCGTGGTAGCGAGCCTCGATCAGCTGCTGCAATGCGGGGGAAAGTTCTGGATTATTCATTAGGGTCATACCTCGTCCGAAACGGCGGCAACTTGTGGGAACCATGGGAAAATCCCTTCCGAGGGATTTTTTAAGCGGAACTTGAAAAATCTCATCTTTAGGCGATTGACGGAAAATGATGTACCGGATTGGGCCGGATTTTGGTTCGCATTCAAGGCACGGAAACCGGTACCTAGTGGACTATGCAAGGGTTTCCGCAACACGGAAGACGGACGAAAAGACCAGCAAGATGGTATTTCATGGACAAAAATCGCCTCAATACCCGTCACACATGGATTTTCCACCGCGATGTGCCCGTATCTCGCACCCGATAGCGGCATTGCGACTCATCGCAATAGGAGGCTAGCTATTCCTCCTCCTCGCGCCTAGCTCTCGGGCACGCTAAAGGCCCCTCGCTTTCCGCAAAACCCATGGGCGACGGGATAGCAATTGTTCAAGTCGTGAAGCGAGAAGATTCCGCTTCGTTCCTGGCTTTCAAGCACCTGCATGCTTGAAAGCCGGCGAGGTGCGTCGATCCGATAATAATCACATAATTCGCAGCGGAAATCTGCCCGTATTCTCGATTATGGGCACCTTGAAAAATTCCAGCACCGGAATTTCTCAAGAGAAACGCTGAACAATTCCGTCCCTGGCTTGTTCATCGCCGGATGGCGAAAAGCCGTGGTTTTCGCCATTTTCCATAGTACAGGGCAAAAAACTAACAACATATTGATTCAGAAAGTACTTTTGTTACAGTTGAGCTGGACGTTCAAGCCACCCTTGCCGGATTTTGGCATAACCCTTTAATAATAGATAATTTTTTTGGAGGGCTTCAACGATGGACCAGAATGTCGCCGCTCTTGTGCCTCTGTTGCCTGGCTATTTCGGTTGGAACCTAGCCAGAACCAAATGCCTGGCCGGTCTGATTATCGCTTTGATCTAAGGTCAGAACCGTCAATTTCGCGCAATTAGCCACCGCTCTTCCCGGTGGCACCTTGAAAGATCCGAAGTATAAACATATTCAACGCCTGTTCAGAACCTTTCCTCTCGACTTCTCCACCGTGGCTCGGTTTATTGTCCGTCAGTTGCCCAATGGTCAGTATCTACTGACCCTGGATCGGACCAACTGGAAATTCGGTCAAACCAATATCAATATTCTGTGCCTGGCGATCGTCCAGCAAGTTGTGGCGATCCCCGTGTTATCGATCCTGCGAGATAAAAAAGGCAATTCCAATACGGACGAACGCATTCCACTCATCCGCAGGTTTATCGAGCTATTCGGGGTGGAAAAAATTGATGGCTACCTCGCCGATAGAGAATTCATCGGTACGGAATTTGTTCTCTATCTCATTAAAAATGAAATAAAATTCAAGATTCGCATTAAGCACGACACACGCGTCGCTCGACGCCGGAATGATACGGCACCGGCCCGCAATTTCTTCCGTAACTTGCCACGCGGCGAAGTCATCCAACTGAGGGGACAACGGGTTGTTTGGGGTCAGAAGCTCTCGGTCACGGAAACGCGCTTGATGAGTGGTGAGTACCTCATCATTCTCAGTCCGGATGCCTCTCGGGTCACCGCCATCCCGGGCGACGATAAACGGCGTTGGGAAATCAAAATCTTATTCAAAGCCTTGAAGAGCCAAGGATTCGATTTTGAAGCAACCCATCTGACCGAGTTGGATCGTATTGAGACGCTTCTGGCCTTGTTAGCGATCGCCTTCTGCTGAGCGCATCTCCTCGGGGAATGGTTCACGTAACTATTCAGCTACTCCAATTGGGGCATTAGGAGTTGCCCTTGGAACGTCAGGACGAGCGAGTTGAAAAGATTGTCGGACTGTTTGCGGCGGGTCGAAAGGTAGGAGCGGATGATGGCAAAGGCATCTCCGCCAGTTTCGGAGCGAAAATAACTGAAGACTTTCTGCTTGAGCTTGGGCATTCGCAGGTCGCGTTCGGCCTGGTTGTTGTCAAAGGGAACGCGCCGGTCGGTGAGGAAGCGCAGGACCTCGTTACGGTGCTCGCGCAGTCGCCGAATGAGGTTGCAGGCCGGGGATTGTTTGATCCGCCCGCGGGTGCCAGGACGGCGGAAACGGGGAGGATTGTCAGCTTCGGCTTCGGTGAGGATGGTGTCGTAGCGGGTTCGCAAGCGCTCGACGTCGCCGGTGGGCAATGCCTTGAGGGCCTGGGCCTGGGCCTGGGCCACGCTGACCAGGGCATTGGCTTGGCACAACAGCGCGATCATATCGGTTGCCCACGGCTGGCTTGGGGACCTCTCAGCGATAACGGTTAGTTCACGTAGATGATGGGTATTGCAGAAGGCATGCCAACATGGGTAGCGCTGGCAGGCTGACCAATGATCATGCACGAGTACGCCAGCGAACGGTGCCAACAAGCCGAACGCATCCGGGGCCTCGGCACCACGTTTGGGATGAGGGAAGTAGGCCATAAGCCGGTCGGTGCTGAGTACGTGTAGCCAGTACAGGTTGCCGTTCACGCGCCGGCCGGTTTCGTCGGCATGGGCCACTGGCGCGGCGACGAGTGCGCGGTGAATCGCGTTGACTGGCGCCTCCAGGCGGGTAGCGGCCACCCGTACGGTGCGCTGGAGGGTGTCCGGTGAGATCCCAAGGCCGGCCAGCTCATCGAGCATCTCGGCGGTGCGCTGGTAGGGCAACAACTGGTATTGGATCATGTAGACCGCAAAGGCCAATACGCCCGGTCCGCATTGCACCAGGGCTTCAATCCCTGCAGAAAACGTGCTGCGTTGCGCGCGCCCACAGGCACAGGTTCCGCCGACAATGCGGTACTCGATGTACCTCACGCTGGATCTCCACCTCGCGACCACCTAGCGCTCGCTCCACGAGCACTGTAGCTGTGATCCCGGTGCCGCAACGTCTGCAGGCGCAGGTCCCCGTCAACGGGATGATCACGCACTGGTCGGGGTGATCGACCAGGGAGCGAGTGACACCGCGTCGGCCCGGTTGTCCACTGGGCTTACGCCCGCTTGGCTGGCGTTGCGAGCATGGTGGCGGCTTCCTGAACGGTGAGTCCGAGGATGGCGGCCGGCTGGAGTTGTGGCTATCCTTGGCTAGGCGCGCTTCCAACTCCCGGATACGCTCGCGCAGATGCTTAATGAGCGCCGTCTGCTCCGCCACCCGTTCACGCAACCGCTTAAGCCCGTCTCCAGGGTTTTCCGAAGAATGGGTTAGGATAATTTGTTTCATCATGAGAATAGATTACGTGTGTAGCCTGCTGCTTAGCAAGATTTCCTGAATAGTTACGTCTTGCGGAACGCTTTGTCCGCATCATCGACGTCCTTCTCCTGCCGTTCGATCCGGTCGGCTACATCTTGCAGGGCCCTGTTGCCTTCGAGGACATCGAGGATCCGGCGTTGCAACTCGTCGATAGCGACCAGCAGGGGGGGCGACGTCTACCTCTTACCACTGCAGGTTGACCAGGGTCTGGCAGTGGATCGCACGCTTGACCCGGGCGTTCTCTTTCTCGGATAGGGCCCGGATCCGTCCATCCAAATCGGAAATCTCGCCCGCGAGCTCCTGGGCCTGTTTTCGGTAGAGGGCGAGCTTTTCGCGGTTGTCGAACTCCAACACCCAGTGACGACGATCGCCGATGCTACGACGGTCATCCTTCTCGTGGCGGATTTTGCTGTGCTTGATCTGCCCTTCTTTGGTGAGCGCCCGGTCCGTACGCCGGAATGCTTGAACCGAATCGACACAGGCATAGTCGAATCGGCAACGCACTTCGGTGCTCAGCCACTCGGACTGATGGCACTTCTTGATATTGAGCTTGAGCACCAGCGAGTCGGTGCCGACCGGCTTGGCCGGCTGGTGCTCGACATGCCCGGTGCGGTAGTAGATCAGCCGCTGGCCGAGATGGTGGCTGTTGATGTGGTTGGAGAGGGTGGCGTAGTGACGCTCGTCGACCAACAGGGAAAGTGCGAATCCATGCAGCACCCGTTCGATGGACCCTTTTCGGGTACAAAAAATCAGGCGACGGCCATGGACTTTGGCGGCCCACGTTCGTCCTGCGTCCGTCCCGGCGCGTACTCCGCGCGGCGCTAGGACTCCCGCAATGGCTTGACGCCGTGTCGCATGGCCTTGCCTTTCGTCTCCGCTGGCGCTCACGCGCCACACTCCGACGAAACGCTCGGCCCTACGGCTACGCGGGGGTCGTCGCACTCCGCTCGTCGCTTACGCTCCCTCGCTTTTCTACGCTCCTCCTCGGATCTCGGTGCTGCCGGTCTGCCAGCGCCCGAGCTCCTGACGCGCCTCACCGACCAGCTCGGCGAATCGGTGGGGGAAGTCCGGAAAGACCCGGCCGAGCTGTTGGCAGGCACCTTCCGCCTGTGCCCGCTTGCGCAGCCGCTCCTCGCGCTACTGCTCGAGCGCGGATTGCTCCGCCCGCCAAGCTTCGACCTAGTCGCCACCAACCTCCCGGTGCCGCGCTCCAGCTCGCGCAGCGTGTCCCTGTGCCGATCGAGCGCGGCCTGTCCGCGGCTGATCTCGCCTTGCAGACCATCGTCGGCTTGGATGTTCAGGTGCTCGATCCGTTGCTCGAGCAGGTCGATACGGCGGCGTCCACCGTAACTGCCGATCCCGGCCAGGAGCTCGGCGAGGCCGCCGCGCTCATCCAGAAGAGATTGCCGGTGCCGATGCTTCTCTCTCGCCGGAGCCAGGGTCTCCACTTGCCGGCGCGCGGTGACGATCGCCTAGTGGGCAGCGTTGAGCTCGTCGAATTCGCTGACCAATCGATCGGCGACCTCGAAGGTCGCCGGCTTGTCCAGCATGAACTCCCACAAGAATGTGTTGAGATCGCCGAGATTCTTGGCCGATTGGGTCTTGTGCAGCAGCCGCAGCGCCATTTCGCTCTCGATACCGAGTAGGCGACAGAACCGCTCATAATAGGGCCGGAACTCGCGGCGGATAAAGACGTCCGGGAACACCTGTTTGAGCCTGCGCACATCCAGGTTGGACTGCCCGAACATCTCCAGCTCATCGAGATCGAACGGACACTCAAAGATCATGAAATGGCGATTGATGTCGCCCGGTCCGTTGGCATTCCCCCGTAGCCACAAGATCTGCACCAGCATGATGGTCTGGCCCATGGGGTTCCGGTAGCTCAGCGCCAAGGCCGACCAAGCGGTCCCGGGGCGTAGGTACCGGGCCGCGACTTCGCCCGAGGTATCGTCTTTCTGCTCCGCCCAGGCGCCGCGGATGTAGCTCACCAAGTTTCGATCCCGGCCGGTCCTTTCGGCCTCCCGGGCCGCCGCGTTGAAATCCACCCAGCGTGGCGGACCAGTAACGCGGAGAAGGCATCGAGCAGCATCGATTTCCCGCTGCCCGACCGGCCCACGAACAGGAAGCTCTGCTCGGAGATGGGAACCTCGTGGATATCGGAGAAGGTGCCCCAGTTGTAGATCTGGAACCGGGGCATACGGAACTGTTCCGGGGTGAAGAGGGATTTCATCCTCGGCCCGGCACTCATCCCCTTGCCTCCTCAGCCGACGGCATCTCTTGATCGACCGGCTTCTCGGTCACGTTCATGTCGTGGTAGGTCCGGGTCAACACCAAGATCTCCTCCGCCGAGAACAGGAACTTCAGCGTGGGGGAGATCTCGAACCGGTCATCGCTGGCTCGGATCTTACGTAAGATGCTGTGCTTTGGAGGAGCACAGGAAAGCGAGGGAGCGTAAGCGACGGGCGGAGTGCGACGACCCCCGCGTAGCCGTAGGGCCGGGCGTTTCGTCGGAGTGCGGCGCATGAGCGCCGGCGGAGACGAAAGGCAAGGCCATGCGACACGGCGTCAAGTCCTTGCGGGAGTCCTGGCGCCGCGCGGAGTGCGCGCCGGGACGGACGCAGGACGAACGTGGGCCGCCGAAGGCCATGGCCGTCGCCTGATTTTTTGCGAAACCCGAAATCGGACGGACCCCATTTCGGGTTTCGACGGACCGGCGAGGAGCTCCAGGATACGGCGTGTATCCAGCGATAGCTCACCACTGTTTCCCGAATACAGCGCCGGCGCGGATTCTTGCTCCGCGTCTTCCGCTTGCGGCGTCTCATCCTCCGGCGGATTGTCAGGCCAGCTCATCCAGGCAATCCTTCAAGAAATAGATTTTGGGAATGCGGGTGCGGCGTCCTCGATCGTCCTTTCCCACCCAGGCGACCGTTTCGACCGTATCGCCCTTGATCCCATGGCGACTGCCCAAGGTCAGTAGGCCGACGACACTCCCCAGCCCCTGCTCGGCGGAAAATGCTCCAGCACATCACCGATAGAAGCTTGGTCACGCCGTTCGGGTAGGGAACGCACGTGCTCTTTCAGTGTGCGAAAGTCGATCTTCGACTGGGCTACCAGCTCACTGACCGACTCCGGATCGATGGGTGGCGGCTCACCCTCGCGCATCCGAGACTGTGAAAGTATTACTAGACATTTGCCCTAAAATATTTCTCCTCAGCCCCACATGGTACAGAATTTAGCGTGGAATATGGCAATTTCACCCCACCACTTCCAGGAAGACCGAATACTTTCACAGTCTCATCCGCTCCGGAACCGACTCCAAGGACGGATCATAAGAGCGCCCATTGGGACAAGGATCGCAACCGGCCACTGGTCAGCCACAGGATATATTCGAGTGATTCGGTGGCCCGGATCTCACCCTTGATCGCCAGCGCGGTGCGTTGTGCCTCCTTCAACAACTGGTTGATTCGGCGCTGCTCGAGATACTCACGGCTTTGCACGAAGCGTTTGAAGCTGCGAGCGAAGGTCTGCAACACTTCATGGACCGCGCCACCCTGTTCGAGGAGGTTCCGCGTCAGACGGATAAGGAAGCGGCGCTCCCTCATGTCGAGCTCGCCGACGAACTCACGTGACATCACGCTGCGAGAGACTCTTCCAGCGTCGCCGCGCCTGCTCGGGATCGGTGAGCAGACGCCAGAAGGCGGAAAATGTCCGACCCACTTCGCTCTCCGCAATCAGATCGATCCCGGCGAATAGGGAATCGAGCACCTCACCCCGATTCCCTTCGCTGTCCATGATGCGCTCTCTAAGCTCCCAATTCAGCTGCTCGAACTGATCACGTACCCGGCGGAAGTCACCGGTCAGTCATCGGTCAGGGTGATGATCTCTCGGGTCCGCTCCAGGGCAGAATCGCGCGGCAGCACCCGCATCCGCCCCTGCCGGATCGCACCGATCTCCTTGTCGATACAGGTCTGCTCGGTCATCAGCCGCTCGATCCGGCGGCGCTTGTCAGTATCCGTATCCTCGGCCAACCTTATCAGGGCCTGAATGACCAGCAACAGGCGGCTCTCGGTCGCCGCCGAATGGGGTTTGGCGATACCGGTCAGAACACGGATCGCCTCTACCACGGCCGTGGAGAGCTCATACTCCTCCTCCGTTGCGCCAGGAGGGAATCGTCGTTCGAGATAGCCGCCACTCAACCAGTTGGCGACATCGGCCTGTACCGTCTGAGGGAAATCGCCGCCCCGTGCCCGCAGCTCTTCCAGATCCCGGGTCAGCCGCTCGAACAGGATCAAGGCCGGAAGGTTGTGCTCCTTCTCATAGAGGTGCGACTGAAGCAGACCGATCACCGTCGGTCCGTTGCCGGCAGCGAGCAAACGCCACAAAGACTGAGTGCGCATGCGGCGGTAGGTGGCGGTGTTTTTGTCCACTTTCATTGACAGAAATCGCCTTAGCTCGGTCCATAATTTCGGGGCTCGGTCATTCTGCCCCAGACCTTAAAAGGCAAGCCGCGAGCGCGCATAAACGCCGACCTCCCCGCGGTACCGATCTCAAAACGGGTACAAAGCCAGTCCACCAGCTCATCCGCCCGCTTCTTATCCGCATAGCAAGACACTAGGTAATGAACCCTGGTAACACCGTGAGCGGGAAAGACGCCTTGCGCGTCGCCTCGAACAACCGTATTGAGCGCAGCCGCGGACAAGCGGTAATGGGGCTCGCGTCGCTGCACCACGTCCAACACGATGTTGAGCCGGAGCGTCGCCATTTTTCGCGAAACCCGAAATGGGGCCGTCCGATTTCGGGTGCGAATAATTGGGCGACGGCCATCGGTGGTCCGCGTTCGTCCTGCGTCCGTCCCGGCGTACACCCCGCGCTGCGCCAGGACTCCCGCAATGACTTGACGCCATGTCGCACGGCCTTGCATTTCGTCTCCGCCGGCGCTCACGCGCCGCACTCCGACGAAACGCTCGGCCCTACGGCTACGCGGGGGTCGCTCTCCGCTCGTCGCTTACGCTCCTCGCTTTCCTGTGTTCCTCTGTCGAACATAACCTTCATCGATGCTTTTCTTTCAGGTACTCGCTGTAGACTTCTTTAGCACCCATATCAGCAGGTACTAGGCTGGTAAATTCGGATACCTCCGGATGGAGGTCAGCACGCGCTAACTCGCGCATTCGGTAGAGGTACCGATGCAGTGCTTCCGTAACCGTGACGCCGTAGTTTCGTGCGTACTTCCTAAGGAAGCCGGCATCGTCAACCGGAAAACGTAGGCAAACGTACGGTAAGCTTTTGTGTTTCTAAGGAAATTCCGGCGATTCAAGAAGATGCGGCTGAGTTTATCACAGCGTACGGCTTTAGAAGGGTTGGGGGTAGAAAAACATATTGTTCTGGAACGTGATGTCTGCATGCTTTCAAGTTCCGAGCACAAGCATATTCGGCTATGCAGAGTGTGGATGTCATGCTCCAGAACGATAATGCATTCCCCGAATATCTCCGCCATAAGTAGGCGCGGGCCCGAGTTCGCATGTGGCGGTAGGTGGTGATGTTTTTAGGCTCTCTTGCGTTTGGTGTGGGTAGCGGGTCATAGCGACCTGACTCAAGTCATGGCGGGAAGCCCCGACTGGACGACGAACGGAGAAGTCGGCAGCTGGGCCAGCTTACCCACCACGAGAGATAGGCGATGGTGATCAGGTATCCGGTGGTCCCGTAGCCGCGGGCCCTGGCTTTGGCGGCTTGAATGAGCGAATTGACGGCCTCGACACGACCGTTGGTGAGTCTGGAATCGAACACATTGAGGAGGCCTAGCCAGTGATTCTTAAGCGTCTTGGCCACCGCCTTGATCGGTTTTAGGCGACAACGTCGCACCCAGCTGTATCACCTGTCGAGGAGCGGCTCGGCCTATGACGCACTCTGAGCGCTGTGGAAGATCTCGCGTAACGTCTCCTGGATCCGAAAGGCGCGGTGTGTCTTGAGATTTCGGCTCTTGAGCTCCGCGAACTGGGCTTTTTGCCGGTGACTCCAAGCGTGCTGGTCCTTGAGCCAAATGTAGCGTGTGCGCCGCCGCTCCGGGGTCCTCTTGACTTCTTGGCGCCGGACCTCATCGACCGCCCTGTTGACGAGCTGAATGACGTGAAACTCATCGAAGGTGATCGCCGCCCAAGGCAGATGCTCACGCACGCCAGCCTAGTAGCCCGTCGACCTATCCATACAGACCGCACGGATGTTCTCGGCACAGGCGCCATGAGCCTCGAGCGCATCGGTAAACTGGGCCACGACCTGGGCTTTTCGCCCCTCGCAGGCATAGAGTACACGCTGGGCGTCGAGGTCGTGAAACAGACTGACAGATTTGTGTCCGCGCCGCGAGGCGGTCTCGTCGAGACCAACCGCAGTGACGGTCGAGAAGTCCTCTTGAGCGTGCGCCTGATTGACGTAAGGTCGAGGGTGCGCCAGATGTATCCGTCGCTGACGGCCAACAGTTGAGCTACCTGAGAGACCGCCACCGCCTTACAGAGAGGGTGACCAGCAAGGCCTCCATCCGTAGGCTCCGGAGCGTCGCCATTTTTCGCGAAACCCGAAATGGGGTCCGTCCGATTTCGGGTACAAACAATCAGGCGACGGCCATGGCCTTCGGCGGCCCACGTTCGTCCTGCGTCCGTCCCGGCGCACACTCCGCGCTGCGCCAGGACTCCCGCAATGGCTTGACGCCGTGTCGCATAGCCTTGCATTTCGTCTCCGCCGGCGCTCACGCGCCGCACTCCGATGAAACGCTCGGCCCTACGGCTACGCGGGGGTCGTCGCACTCCGCTCGTCGCTGACGCTCCCTCGCTTTCCTGTGCTCCTCCGAAGCCGCTGTTGGGGCGTGCCTAAGGCGCCACGACCTGGGGGTAGTCTTGGCGCAGGCCCCGCAACGCACACGGGACACTTTGGCATGGATGTAGGCTTGGAATTGAAAGAAGTTCAGATAACGCCAGTTACGCTCAAGCGCGTCGTGGACCAACTGGTGTTCCGCCCCACAATGTGGACAAGAAAATCGTGTCCCCGGGGCGAAGGCGAGGTGAAAATCGATCCGGCCTGAATCTTCCAGGAAACCTGAAGACCGAGCGCAACGGTAATCAACGACAACGGGTCCATGACGAAAACCTCCGACGTTTGGCCTAGCGACTGGCCAGCCAGTTCCACCGACTGGTCCGAGCCTACAGGCGAAAAAAAGGGCACAGATAGGCTTGGAGCGGGCTACCCTACGCGATGGGAAAAATAGCGCTACCCACACCAAACGCAAGAGAGCCAATTTTTCTACCCCGAGTAGCTCAATAAACCTGTTGATGAGTTAAATGCGTTCGTTCGCACTAGAATTTCCTTTTTATCTAACAGAATCGATAACACAGATATTGCAACACCTTGATGGACGATCGCCAAGTACAGAATATGAATATTAGTTTGACCGAATTTCCAGTTGGTCCGATCCAGGGTCAGTAGATACTGGCCATCGGGCAACTGACGGACAATAAACCGAGCCACGGTGGAGAAGTCGAGAGGAAAGGTTCTGAACAAGCGCTGAATATGTTTACACTTCGAGTCTTTCAAGGTACCACTGGGAAGAGCGGTGGCTAATTGCATGGAATTGACGGTCCTGGCCTGGATCAAAGCGATAATCAGACCGGCCAGGCATTTGGTTCTGGCCAAGTTCCAACCGAAATAGCCAGGCAACAGAGGCACAAGAGCGGCGACATTCTGGTCCATCATTGGAGCCCTCCGAAAAAATTTACCTATTGATTAATAGAATTACTTAATTACCATCAAGGTTCAGCTATTCAGCCTGAGAGGGGCGTATACTGAACCTGAGCCCAAAGAGGAGAATCTCCATGGCTAAGAATCCGATTCAGTTTCAGAAGGGTTTGAGTTTGCCGGATTTTCTG
>Ga0209457_1000127_pt1 | contig 26533 bp, 23 predicted proteins | sample WorMetHEROISLAND_5_FD_187410 | JGI IMG/M metagenome (GOLD analysis project Ga0209457, IMG submission 187410) | Marine gutless worms symbiont microbial communities from Max Planck institute for Marine Microbiology, Germany - Olavius sp. 5 HERON... ... | reverse complement strand
AACAACGTGGTACTGAAGATAATATATGCTATGAGCTGACTTTATGTATTCCATGGCGGCATTATACCGCCGTCGCGCTCATTCATCCACGGGTAAACCCGTGGTATTCTGTCTTCGACCGCATAAAAAGCATGTGGTTTAATACTTGGCAATATTCTCAGTTTGACCTTCAGGACGATCTTGCCTTGTCAATGCTTTCACAATTTGGAAATAGTGTCGTTGGCGGTGAGGAAGGCAGATCTATTGCAAAAAGCCTTTGGGGAGGATTCAAGAAAGTTAGTGGTGCAGTTGCAAAAACGGCAGCTAAACAGGCCGCAGGAATGGCGGCAGGTGATCTGGGTAGGGAAATTGTTGCTAGTGGTATCGATAGCTTTTCCGATTATGCACTGGATGCATCAGAAAATTTGAGACAACTAAAAGATAAACTGGAGACTTCTGTTAATTCACAAATAGAGGCCCAAAATATTGATAGAATCGTAGTGTTCATTGACGATTTGGATCGTCTTATGCCGGAACGGGCAGTCGAGCTATTAGAAATCATGAAATTGTTCCTTGATGTGCGCGGTTGTGTTTTTGTTTTAGCGGTAGATTACCACGTGGTATCTCAAGGATTGAGGCGGAAATTCGGAGCTGGAGTTGATGACCTTAAGGGTAAAAGCTTTTTCGACAAAATCATCCAGTTGCCTTTCAATATGCCGATCAGTCAGTACAACCTTAACTCATATTTTAAAAAAATGCTTGATGATACAAATATCGATTACGATCGTAAAGATATCGAAATTTACATTAAACTTGCAAGTCAATCGATAGGTTTTAATCCCCGTAGCGTCAAACGCCTTTTCAATTCACTACAATTGTTGAATCTGGTGGCGACAAATCGTAATTTGTTTGATGATACAGACAAAGCCAAAATGCATGAAAAACAGAGGATCATTTTTACTGTGCTCTGTTTACAGACGGCCTTTGAACCTTTGTATAAATACTTGATCAAAATCGCCGACGAAATAAGTCAATCCCTTTTTGATAAATTAACTGAGATCGAAAATCACATAGACGATCCGGTTTTAGCCCCATTGGTTAGCGAAATTGAAACTGACGATGAAAACCTCCGTCGTATTGGTCATTTCTCCAGAACTATGTATGAGGCGATTCAACTAACCTCTGATGATGATGATCTTGTTTTGTCTCAAGCTGAAATCACAAATTTCATGCAGCTACTGTCATTCTCTTCTCTAACCGCCAATGACACCTCTGGTGTTGAAATCACTTCGGATTCTGGTTTACTTTACAAGACATGGGCAACAGATTTTGTTGAAGATACCTTGAAAGTACAGTTTGCTGAACTGCTTGAGCTAATCGAGGAGGACTTCAAGATCACAACAGGCGGTTCGGCCGATGTGTATGTCTCATTGCCAGTGAAAATAGGTGCTATATCTTTTATCTTATGTTTCCATTTTTCCACTCAGGAGGTGCAAGTCTATTTTGATGATTGCGATATCTATGGTGCCAAAGACGCCGTCCAACAATGGCTCAAGGAAAATATGACAGATGAATTTCCCAAATTCGATATTAATAAAAGGCGCAAATATGCCTATTTGACACTTATTAAAAGAGAATTTGAAACAGGAAATTTAAACAAATCGGATGAGGAACTGTTTGCTGAATTCAAAGAGATTGTTATCAAGACATTGGATTCATTTTCACCGAAACTTATCGCAGAATACCAATCAAGAATGCCTAGAATAAATAAATTGAGGAGATTTGTCGACCGTATCACTAACGAATTGAAATCAACGTTCACTGACGAATATTGGACTGTGAATGAAACCATGAAATCTATGATGGCGTATGGTCGTATAATCTTAGAAAATTCTAGATGGGAGAGGATACGGATAGCAATTGAATGTCATTCAATTGAATGCAATCATTTATGTTTTGGTGTTATGAAGGACTGGCGATATAACCTTCCATCCGAATATTATAATATTCTTTGGGATAAAGCTGATACATTGTTTAGTAACATTGAGGGCCGGAAACAGGCCGCATGGCTATTTTGGTTTTATCCAGATGGCTTTTCAAAAATTCATAATAAAGATCAAGGGTTTTTATTCGACACAGAGCAGAAACAAAATGAGTTTATCGCCTATACAAAAAATATTTTACAGCAAATTGCAAGCGAGTTAGGCCCAACAATTGAAAAAATGCAGAACTCGGAATAATTGAAAAGCCCAAAAAGACCGAAAAAATTCAACAGGTAGATTCAATCTTTCCCTACAAAATTTAGCGGTTTGATCAAGAGGAACGCCAATATCTAAGAACAGACCGTTGAACGCCGCTCAAACCTACCAGCACCTGATCCAGGTGGCCGAGAAATTGTCGATCACGGTAACGGAGCAGAACTTGCGACAAAGCGGATTTGCCATTAAAAGCGGGCTTTGCAAAATCGGCCCAGATCAGCTCTATGTCGTGGACAAGCAGTTGCCGTTAAAGCGCAAAATTGACCTTTTGGCCGACTGTTTGGCCGCTCTTGATCTTGAAAGGGTCTATCTGGTACCCGCAGTCAGGGAACTTTTGATGGTTCGCCGAAAGCGCCGGAAGCATTTCCGCAATCAGAAACAAAGAGGGTATCGGCCAAAACAAGCGCACAATACGACCATTGACCGTTCGAAGGGCGGCGGGTCGGCATTGAATGGAGTCCAGAACAAATAGCGAGCTTTTTGAAAAGAAGACCGGGAATGCTATCGGTGAGCCATGAAACCATCTATCGGCATATTTACAAAGACACGCCCAACGGCGGCCGCTTGTACCCACACTTTTGGCATGCTCATCAAAAGCGGAAAAAGCGCTACGGCGCGTATAACCAACTCAAGCGCGTTTTGCGCAAAAAGGCGGATCAGGTGGCCCGTTCGGCCACTGATCTTCTGACGCCTTTTGGCAAGCGGTGACATCGGATAGCGGGAAAGCGTTTGCCCGCCGCCAACCAGATATCCAAGGCTCTTGAGGCGGACTTTTTCTTTGCCAATCCGTATCGTTCGTGGGAGCGTGGGATCAATGAAAACACCAACGGGCTGATACGGCCGTATTTTCGGAAACGTACAAATTGTAAGCGGGTGACGGATGAACAGGTCGAGGCGGTCATGGCCCGGTTGAATAACCGCCCGGGGAAAAAACGCTTGACTTTAAACGCCCAATGATATATTTGTAGTCATACATCAACCTTAACAACCGTTGCACTTGTGAGTTGAATTCAAGACGTTTACTAACGCTGTTATAATTCCAAAAATTACTGCAGAGAGAACTCTATGGGATTACTGAACAAAAACTATTTAATCCGCAGTAAAGACAGGTTCAAACCCTTTTCCTATTCGCATAATGCATTTATCAATAAAGATTTAATTACTAAAATACAGAAAAAAACCAGCCTTCGAATTTCGACTCTGGGCCCGGAAGGAACAAGTAGCGAACATGCATCCTCTTACTTCCTTAAACTTCTTAACATAAAAGATAAAAGCAATATTATTACTAGGCCATCTTTTGAAGACGCATGCGATGATGTGGTAAACGGGATTACAGATATGTTCGTTGTTGCAAATGCCTATTCAAAGATTGATGCATTTTATATGAACCAAGACCTGTCTCTAGTGGCATCGTACATGCATAGCACACCTGAATATGGTGTCGCTGCCAAAAAATCTATCAACCTTTACGAAGAAACAGAGATTGATATATGCACTCACCCTGCCACGGTATCTCTAATACCTTGGCTTTTAGACAAACAGATTAATTACAATGTGTTGCTAGCTCCGTCCACAAGCCTTGCTGCAAAAAGCGTCGCAGACGGGCTGTATATCTATTGCGTTACCAATAAGATATCACAGAAACTCTTTAACCTTACGTTTATTACACGAACCACGCCGATCCAAATGCTCTGGTCGGTTTTCAGCCACAAGAGGATTCAATACGATGGGTCATTTAACACATATTAAACAGGAATATCGCGTTCTTTCTGACAGATTAAATGCTGATATTGTTGGATTGCCGGAGCCTAACGCTAAAAACACTGAAGCCAGAAAAGGGTGGTTAGATATCCTTAAACTTTTTTTTACTACAGAAGAAGCAAAAATAGCGGCTCTGCTACCTATTACCCCCTCATCACTTAGTTCAATATCATCCATTACCGGTGAACCTGAAAATATACTAGCATCCCGGTTAAATACTCTGGCTGATAAAGGTGTAGTCCTTGATCTTATCAATCCTGAAACCGGCACAGTTATGTATTCATTGGCACCTCCGGTTGTTGGTTTTTTTGAGTTGACAATGATGAAAACAGGAGGTGAGATAGTATCAAAACAGAAATTTGCTGAAGCTGTGGGAGCATATTGTTCCAATAACACTGACTTTGCAAAAGAAGTTCACGGGTTCGGTAAAACGGCATTAGGAAGATCATTAGTATACGAATCACTTATAAGTGAGGGGTTGATTCCTTCGGTATATGACTGGGACAGGATCATAGAACTACTTAAACAGTCTAATAAAATTGCAATATCTAACTGTTATTGTCGCCATAAAGCGGAGCATCTGGCTCAGGCTTGTAATGCCCCTGTCGAAACATGTTTTTCCCTAAATTCTTTTGGGGAGTATGTCATCAGAAGAAAGTTCGGAAGACAAATCGATACTTCTGAAGCAATTGACATTCTTGAACATTGCCGTGAAAGCGGCCTGGTGCATCTGGTGGATAATGTCAAACAGGAACCAGCATGGATATGTAATTGTTGTAACTGCTGTTGCGGTGTGCTTCGTGCTATAAACGCACTTGATTTTCCGGCTGTGAATCCAAGCCGGTTCATACCCGAGCGCTCAGTATCATCATGTTCAGGATGTCAAAAATGCCTCAAAAAATGCCCAGTTGGAGCAATCCAGTTATCTGATAAAAATGTTGCAAAAACTAATCTAGCTTCTACCGATAAGACCCATTCAGACAAAACAAAATCTGTCAGTATTGATACCACCCGATGCATCGGATGTGGCATCTGTGCTTTTTTCTGTCCAGAAAATGCAATTGAAATGGGTGTCAAAAAAACAGAACCGTTCATTCCAGACACAGCACTTGAACTGAAGCTTCTTAGAGCTTTTGAACGTGGAAAGCTGAATAACCTTATCCAAAGTAATGGCTTTCTAGCTAACAAAAACATGCTCGCTCTGTTAATAAGTGTCATCCTTTCTATGAATAAGCAGGATCAGGAACTAGCTTTAAAACAATTGAATTCATCCTATATAATCGGATATATCAATCGTGAAAAATTAATCTAATACAGGAGGCTATTATGAAATGCGTTTTTGTTATTAATCAAAATCTACCAAAAGGACTTATTGCTAACACAGCTTCAGTGCTTGGCCTGAGTATAGGTAATACATATCTTTGTGTTATCGGAGAAAAAACCATTGACAAGTCAGGTTCTGTCCATGAAGGTATAACATCAATTCCGATCCCTATTCTATCTTCAACAAATGAGAGAATAAAAGAAATCCGAAATAAAGCAATTGACGACAGCCTTGTCAGGTTTGTTGATTTCACAAATATCGCCCAGAAATGTAAAAATTACGATGATTATATACAGAAAATGCTAAATGCCTCTGAAGATTCAATTGAGTACCTTGGCATAGGCCTTTGGGGAAATGATAAAAGTGTATCCAGACTTACCGGTAATTTGCCGTTATTACGATAATACATAACTACCATATAATATTTTTATTAAGGAATGAGTACGAAACAACCAATGATTCAGTATTTTAAAATGGTCAAGTTATTTAAGGCTGATTCCTAAGCAGAAAAAAGGGAGAAATGATCTTTTGGATATTTTAGGAACTACTTGCGCAGTAATGGTGGCCCATTTTTTAGCATTACTAAGCCCTGGACCTGATTTTGTACTTATTGTAAAAAGTGCCATAAAAAATGGAGACAAAAAAACAATAGGTGTCCCCGCAGGAATTGCTACCGCAAACGCTATATACATCATCCTTTGTTTAGCAGGTATAAGCTCTATTCTTGCTAAATCAGTAACTCTACTGCTTGTACTGAAAATAACAGGAGGCCTATTTTTAATATACCTCTCAATTATGGCACTAAAAACTAAAAAAAGTAGTTATAAGAGTCTTGAATCAATCAGTGCTAATGGCATCGGGTTAAAATCAACCTTTTTTAGGGAGTATGTAACTGGATTTTTATCAGGTATTTTAAATCCCAAAAATCTTCTTTTCTATCTAGGCCTCTTCACAGTTGTATTAACTCAAGATGTTGGCTTAACATTTAAAATTTGCCTTGGTGTTTGGATGACTTCCATTGTTTTTATTTGGGATGTATCTATAGTTTTTTTGCTTTCAGCAAACAAAGTTCGTCAAAAATTTACAAAAATCTCATTTTTTATTGATAAGTGCACTGGTAGTATTCTTGGATTAATAGGTGTTTCAATAGTAAAATCAGCTTGGCATAGTCCTTAATAAAGCGATTAAGAAAACGGACTTTTTTCATTTCTTGGTTTTTATCTTCTCGGCGGCCTTGCGAAAGGAGTCGATGGCATCCTTGGTGTTTGTAAAGTCGCCGATGTATTCACCGTTTTCAGTATCCTTGTCCGCTTTGGCTTCACCGGTCTGCCACTCCTTGGTATAAAAGTAGCGCTGATCTTTGGGGATAACGCTGACCGGCACCAGGGAGATAGCGCCATCCTTCCGCTCTAAGGCGACATAATCACCTTCTTCCAAATCAAAATCTTCCCGCAAAGACTTCGGCAGGGTGATTTGATACCTTTTTTGAACTTTAACCAGTTCCATAATCGCCGCCATTCTTTTTGAGACCGTGGTTCTTCTGATTTTCGGATGTCCAGATTTTCATTTAGATCAGAGTATTCATATAGCCGTTGTCAAGTAGCTGAATAATAAAAAGTTTGACCAGTTGCGTATATTTTTTTGAGGCGGTCACTTTAAAGCGACTGTTGTAATAACCGCTTTGAGCGGTTCACAATATCAAGCCACCGGCTTTGCCGGTGGTTATGACTGAGCCCGTATATTTTTTATTGTAATAATTTAACATAATATATATTATCAGACGCTATATCGGTTCGCGCGCAACGGTTGCGCTTCCAGCTTCCATCCTATATATATATAGGGCCAAATTGAATGCTATTTCCAGGTATTGCCCAGATTAAATGTCCGACTTTTCCGATAAACTGAACAAACTTCGTTTCACAACAGATGGTGACAAGCCAACGGCGCCCGATACAAAACCATCCGGTCGACGAGTATATTCCATTTCCGAGCTGTCACGAAAAATCAAAGCCCTTTTACAAGAAAAGTTTGACCTTATCTGGGTGTCCGGCGAAATCTCCAATCTTTTTCAGGCTGCCTCAGGGCACCTTTATTTTGATCTGAAAGATGCCAATACCCGGATTAGAGCGGTCACTTTTCGTGCTCAAGCGCAACGGTTAACATGTAACCTTGAAGATGGCCTCAATATTTTGGCCATGGGCCGTATCAGCCTCTATGAAAAGCGCGGTAATTACCAGGTGATTGTTGAATATGCGGAACCGGCCGGCGTCGGTGTTTTGCAAAAAGAGTTTGAACAGCTAAAAAAAAGGTTGCATGAAGAAGGCCTATTTGACGACCGGCATAAACAGAAAATACCGTATTTACCTAGCATAATAGGAATTGTGACTTCTTTGCAAGGAGCCGTCATCCATGATATGCAAACCATTTTTAATGGACGGTTTGAAAATCGCCGTCTGCGTATCGCTCCCTCGGCGGTACAAGGCGCTAAAGCGCCAGATGAGATCGCGGTCGCCATTGAGCTGTTAAATCAATGTAAAGGCACTGATCTCATCATTTTAGCGCGGGGTGGCGGCTCTTTTGAAGATCTTAATGCGTTTAATTCGGAAATCGTTGCAAGGGCTATATTTAACTCAGAAATTCCCATTATTTCAGCAATTGGCCATGAAACAGACTTCACCATCGCCGACTTTACTGCCGACCTGCGCGCGCCCACCCCAACTGCAGCTGCTGAAATGGCCCTGCCTGATAAAGAAGAGCTGCGCGACTACCTGCAGGACCGCCAACATTCCATGTGCCGTTCCCTTGCGCATCAACTCCAAAGCCTGAGGCAAACTGTAGACCTGGTCAGCCGCCGCTTAAAACACCCCAGACTAAGATTAGAGCGGTTTCAGCGACGCCTTGCTGAACTGACCAGCCGTTTGCGGTTCTCCGGCACGACAAGGTTGCGTCCGGCAAGGGAGCAACTTGCCTATCTTAAGAGCCAACTGACACAACCGGCTCCTCAAAAACAGCTTTCCAATTTACATCTAAAACTTGAATTAATTCAAATCAAACTACTGGAAACTATAAATATATTATATTTATCAAACAGACACCATACCCGTGCTTTAACCACTGCGTTAAAAGCATACAACCCCTTGGACGTATTGCAACGGGGTTACAGTATCACCCGCACGATAGAAACATCGCCACAACTGGTTACAGATTCCGACGCGGTGGCGCCCAAGCAGAAACTGGAAGTTCTGCTGGCGAAAGGTCGATTAACTGTAGAAGTTAAGAAAAACCGGTAATTTTGGAGAAAAGCACCCATGGCACCTAAACAAAACTTCGAGAAAGCGCTGGAGAAACTGGAAAAAATTGTGGAAACCCTCGATTCGGGCGAACTACCTCTTGAAAAAGCCTTGGAAAAATTCGAAGAAGGGATGGCCCTTTCCAGGCTATGCGGACAAAAACTAGAGGAAATTGAAAAGAAAATTACCGTTTTGAGCCGCAACGCCCGTGGTGGGGTTGAGGAAACGGCGTTAAGTGACGAAGAAGAGTGATTTTTCAACATGTCATTTGATCTGAGCCGCTATTTAGCTGAAAAACGAAAATGGGTGGATACCGCCCTGGATCGGTTTCTTCCCCAAGACCCTGAGAATCCGCTGATATGCGCCATGCGCTATTCACTGTTGGCTAAGGGGAAGAGAATTCGCCCGATTCTTTGTCTTGCCACTGGAGAAGCCCTCCACATGGTGGAACCTGATGTTTTGCTGCCTGCAGCCTGTGCTTTAGAAATGGTTCACGCCTATTCATTGATCCATGATGACCTGCCGGCCATGGATGATGACGATCTACGGCGCGGGGTTCCCGCCTGCCATAAAAAACACGGAGAGGCTGTCGCCATTTTGGCCGGTGACGCGCTCTTAGCGTTGGCATTTGATGTCAGCAGCCGCTCCGGCCCTTTTCCCATGGATCCCGCAATCCAACTGGCCGTTCTCAACATACTGGCCCAGGCTGCCGGCCATTTGGGAATGGTGGAAGGTCAATCACAAGATTTACGCTTTGAAGGATCGGCGCTCTCTTTTAGCGCGTTAAAAAAGCTCCACCGGTTAAAAACCGGCGCGCTGATTGGGGCGTCCGTAAAAAGCGGTGCTCTTTTGGCCGGCGCCCATCAAGACACTTTTGAAGCGCTGACCCGATATGCGTATTGTATAGGGCTGGCATTTCAAGTGACCGATGATATACTCAATGTAGAAGGCGATCCCCATGTTTTAGGCAAATCGGTGGGAAGTGATGCAGAGCGGGGTAAAAATACCTACCCTGCCCTGCTGGGCCTGGCTCAAGCTAAAACCATGGCACGACAACTGATTGACGAGGCATTGACCGCTTTGGCATCTTTTGATGACGCCGCCACACCCCTACGGGCCATCGCCAACCATATCTTACTTCGCCAACGCTAGCATCGGATCGGGTTGCCCGTGTGCGGCGCCTCACGCTTGAAACCATCGAATTGATGTTGATATTTATTGAATAACCCCAAACAGTAGATTGTGAATAAGGAAACTGTCGACGTGACATTACTTGAAACCATTAACGCCCCTGCTGATATCAAAAAACTAACCGCCGATCAATTACCCCGGTTAGCCAAGGAGATCCGCCAACAAATCGTTCAGGTCACAGCCGAGAACGGTGGACATTTGGCCCCCAGCCTGGGTGTGGTGGAATTGACCATCGCATTGCACCGTGTTCTGGACCCTCCGCAGGATAAAATTATCTGGGATGTGGGCCATCAATCCTACGCCCATAAACTGCTCACAGGCCGAAGAGATAAGTTTCACACCCTGCGCCGGTTGGATGGCCTTTCCGGATTTACCAAGATCAGCGAAAGCCCTTTTGATGCGTTTACAACCGGTCATAGCAGCACTTCGATTTCTGCCGGAACCGGCATAGCCTGTGCCAAAGTCCTGAAGCAGGATCCCGCCCGGGTGGTGGCCGTCATTGGCGACGGCGCCATGACGGCCGGTATGGCGTTTGAAGCGATGAATCAGAACGGCGACGCCCATAAAGATAAATCGCTGATTGTGATCTTAAACGACAATGAAATGTCCATTAACCGCAACGTCGGCGCCATTTCGTCACTGCTCAGCCGGACCTTCTCGGCCACACGAATCCAGACGATGCGCAAGAATTTCGGTGAATTTTTAAGAAAATTGCCCCGCATCGGCGACAATATGTATCACTGGGCGAAACGCTCGGAAGAGTCTTTTAAAACTTTTGTAACGCCGGGTATGTTGTTTGAAGCCTTCAACTTTGACTACTTTGGCCCCATTAACGGTCACAATCTGGATCATCTGACGGATATCCTGGATAATATTAAAGATTTAAAAGAACCGGTTCTGCTCCATGTCATTACCCGCAAGGGCAAAGGTTACAAGCCGGCCGAGAAAAATCCGGTGTCGTTTCACGGGTGCGGTCGTTTTGATGTAAAAACCGGCGCCTGTCTTGTAAAAGAATCCCCCCCAAAAACATATACCGAGGTGTTTGGCGAAACCGTAACCCGGTTGGCCCAAAATGACAAACGCATTGTGGCCATCACAGCAGCCATGCCGGCGGGAACCGGACTGACTCAATTTGCCGAGATGTTTCCCGACCGCTTTTTTGATGTGGGCATTGCCGAGCAGCATGGCGTCACCTTTGCCGCAGGGATGGCCCTGGAGGGGTTTAAACCGGTGGTGGCCATCTATTCCACCTTTTTACAACGAGGGTTTGATCAGATCATTCATGATGTTTGCTTGGAGTCACTACCGGTCATCTTTGCATTGGATCGCGGGGGCATTGTGGGCGAAGACGGCCCGACCCACCATGGTCTCTTTGATCTTTCCTATTTACGGATGATTCCAAATATGACCCTGATGGCGCCTAAGGATGAAAATGAGTTGGCACGGATGCTTCATACCGCAATTACCCTCAACAGCCCATGCGCCATTCGCTACCCCCGGGGAGAAGGGTCGGGGCAAGCCATTGACTCGCCTATTGAAACCATTCCGGTCGGTAAAGCCGAAGTACTGACCCACGGTGGCGATCTTCTTGTTTTAGCGGTTGGGCGCAGCGTGTCTGAAGCACTGGCGGCTGAAGCGATCTTGCGTGACCGGAATATTAAGGCCACCGTGGTAAACATGCGTTTTGTAAAGCCGCTGGATGAAGCGTTGATCCTTCAACTGGCCACCCGGACACCCAACATCATCACGGTGGAAGAAAATGTGCTGACCGGCGGGTTTGGCTCAGCGGTCATGGAACTCTTGGCCGATCATAAAATGCGCAATGTTGCAGTTCAACGGATCGGTATCGCCGACACCTTTGTAGCTCATGGCGCGTCAAACAAGCTGCGTGAACGTTACGGAATCAATGCGATGGCGCTGGTCAGGAACGCCCAAAAACTACTTACGGCCAATGACAGACAGGCTTTCCCTATAAAAGATGCTTCGCAAGAGAATCGATCTTGTCCTCGTTGATCAGGGTTTGGCCGAAACCCGGCAAAAAGCGAAAGCGATGATCATGGCCGGTAACGTGTTGGTCAACGAGGAGTTGATAGATAAACCGGGGATTCGGATAACACCCGATTTTGATAAGATCCGCCTGAAATATCCCGTTCTTCCCTATGTCAGCCGTGGCGGCGTCAAACTCAAAGCGGCGCTGGATGCATTCGCTATAAAGCCCGTCGGCTGGACCTGTTTAGACGTAGGGGCATCCACCGGCGGCTTTACCGATTGTCTGCTCCAGGAAGGCGCCGGGCATGTATTTGCCGTAGATGTGGGCTACGGACAGTTGGCTTGGGAACTGCGCCAAAACCCGCAGGTGACCGTTATGGAGCGTATCAATGTCCGTCACATGCCGCCGGAAGCGCTACCTCAGAAGGTGGAACTCATCACCATTGACGTCAGCTTTATCTCTTTGACCATCGTGATTCCGGCAGTGTTGCCCTTTTTATATCCGGAAGGCAAAATGGTGGCGTTGGTCAAACCCCAGTTTGAGGTAGGCAAAGGCAATGTCGGCAAAGGCGGTGTGGTTCGAAGCGCTCGAAAGCGCCAAAGCACCGTATCAGAAGTGATTCAATTTGCTCAAACCCGGGGGTTGCAAAAGGCCGGACAACCTTTGGAGTCGCCGATCCTCGGTCCCAAAGGAAACCGCGAGTATCTTATCTGTTTAAAAAGATTACTTGCGGGTTGAAAAACGGATATGCGTACTGTTGTCCACTCAACGAAACCGGGCGTCACGTTAGAAGAATGCTTGATTTTTAAACAGGGACTCTATATGTAAAATCTTCTTGATTGGCGACGTTTAATTGGATCAATTTCAGCCGCGAATGGTGTTTAACCGCACTCATCTACCGGCAGAAAGAACCTGAGCAAAATGAGGAGCATCTATGAGTGAATCGGCAGACAAACTTCGCAACATCGCTTTGGTCGCCCATGGGGGCGCCGGAAAAACCTCCCTCGCGGAGGTGATGCTTAACAAAGCCGGCATCACCACCCGTATTGGCCGGGTTGAGGACGGCAACACCGTAATGGACTTTGAGCCTGAAGAGATCAAACGTCAATCCAGTATCAGCACCGGGCTGCATCAATTCCCTTGGGAAAAACATGCGCTAACCTTATTGGATACGCCGGGAGACCAGAATTTCTTCTCTGACACCCGGCTCTGTATGCAGGCCGCTGATAGCGTAGTGCTGGTGATCGACGCGGTGGACGGTGTGAAGTTTCAAACGGAACAGGCATGGGATTTTGCGACGGAGTTTGGTCACCCGGGAGTCATCTTTATCAATAAACTGGATCGGGAACGAGCCGATTTCAAGCGTACCCTTGATGACGCCGTCGCCTCTTTCAATCCCAAACCGATTACCGTACAACTGCCCATTGGTAAGGAGGCGGATTTTAACGGTATCGTCGATTTACTGGAAAAAAAGGCTTACCTTTACGACGATAGCGGCGCTGCAACAGCCATGGATATTCCCGCCGACATGCAAGGCGACGTCGAGACCGCCTATGAGGCCTTGGTGGAAGATATCGCCGAGGCGGACGATGCGCTCCTGGAGCGTTATCTCGAAGGTGAAACGCTATCGGGTGAAGAGCTGGGCCAAGCCTTGCGCAAAGGCGTATTGGGCCGGCGGTTTATTCCGGTGCTCTGCGGGTCGGCCACCCACAATATCGGTGCTGACAAGCTGATGGATTTCATCGTTACCGCCCTTCCCTCCCCTACGGATCGTGGCTCCTGGCAAGGGCTGGACCCGGTAACGGGCGACACCATAGAACGCCAACCGGACCCGGAGGCTCCTTTTTCAGCCTTTGTCTTTAAAACCATTGCCGATCCATATGCCGGACGGCTCACCCTCTTTCGGGTGGTGTCGGGTTCCCTTGGGGGCGACGGCGGTTTTTACAATGTCACCAAAGAGACCAAGGAACGCTACAACCAAATCCTCACGGTGATGGGCAAAGAGCAAAAACCGGCTCCTGGCGCCGGTCCGGGCGCCATTGCGGCTTTTGCCAAATTGAAAGAGACGGTCACCGGCGATACGATTTGCGACGAAGGTGATAAGATCGCCTATGAATGCGCCGAGCCCTTAAGAAGTCTGATCGCATATGCCATCAGCCCCAAATCCAAAGGAGACGAAGATAAGATTTATGGCGCGCTGACCAAAATTCTGGAGGAAGATCCGGCCCTCTCTTTGGAGCGCAATGCCGAAACCCGCCAAACCCTTTTAAAAGGAAGAGGACAGGTTCACATTGAAAGCGCGGTAGAGAAACTCAAGCGCAAGTACAGCGTGGGGGTGGTTCTCAACCTGCCCAAGGTGCCCTATCGTGAAACCATTAAAAGGAAAATCCGCGTGCAGGGCAAACACAAAAAACAGACCGGTGGACACGGCCAGTTTGGTGATTGTTGGGTGCAGTTTGAACCGCTGCCCAATGGTTCCGGATTTGAGTTCGTGGACGCCATCGTGGGCGGCGCCATCCCCAAAACTTATATTCCCGCCGTTGAAAAAGGGATTGGGGAAGCAGCGGGAAAAGGGGCGGTTGCCGGATATCCCACTGTGGACTTCAAAGCTACCCTGGATGATGGTTCTTTTCATGCCGTGGATTCCTCAGAAATGGCCTTTAAAATTGCCGGCTCGCTGGCCTTTCGTAAAGCGATTGCCGACGCGGCGCCGGTGCTGCTCGAACCGGTCATGACAGTGCAGGTTAAAACCCCGGATGACTTTATGGGTGATATCATGGGTGACTTGAACAGCCGCCGCGGCCGTGTTTTAGGTATGGATAGCGAGGGCAAATATCAGGTAATTAACGCCCAGGTACCCATGGCCGAGATTTTGACCTATGCACCGGATCTGCGCTCCATCACAGGCGGCCGGGGAACCTTTTCCATGGAATTTGATCACTATGAAGAAGTACCGGCTCAACTGGCGGAGAAGCTCATCGAAAAATTGAAGGCGGAGCGTGAAGATTCCGCGAACGCTTAATCATCGCTGCCTTATACAGGATTCGCACATACAACCGGGGGTCCATCGACTCCCGGTTTTTATCGCTGATGCTATAAGATAGATCCAATAACCATTGCAGGACGCGTATCCAGATGTTAAACATGTGAGTCTGTCAACCGGTTAACATTTGAACCCCTCGCTAATTTTCTTTTTCTTATTAATTCAAAAAGTTACAACTTATTTTCCCGGAACTTTCTTGACGCCCCCCGCCGCCACCATTATAGTGACAGTAAAACGATTCCGACTACTTATAGCGATAAACTGTATCACCCAATCCTGGATTGATGGAATGGCTGGATAACTATAGAGAGAGGAGAAGAAGATGGCAGATGCAATCGACACGATTAAAATGTTGGGTGGCTTACTCGGAAAAGGCGCGTTGTCCAAAGGCTCCGGCGGCGATGCGCTGGCTAACACCCTTGGGTCGCTTCTGGGCGGTAAACAATCAGGTAGTGGGGGTCTTGGAGATTTATTAGGCGGCCTGTTGGGCGGCCAACGGAAACAGGGTGGAAGCGGCGGCCTCGGTAACCTGCTGGGCGGTCTCCTGGGTGGCAAACAGGGACAACAAGCCCCTTCCGGCAGCGGTCTTTCAGATCTCTTAAAAGGCGGCAGTTCTACGGCCGGCGGTTTAGGCGGCTTGCTTGAGGCGGCGTTGAAGCAATACCAACAGAGCCAGGACAGAAAAGCGCCGGATACAAACTGTGACCGATGTGATCATCTCCCTATGGGGACCAACCACCATGACGCAACCAATGAGGCGAAACTGCTGATTCGCACCATGATTAACGCGGCCAAAGCGGACGGCTCCATTGATCAGACCGAACGAGATAAGATCGTCGGTAAATTGGGTGATCTTTCTCCGGCCGAGGCTCAGTTTCTGCGCCAGGAGTTTGCCGCCCCCCTTGATGTTAAGAATTTTGCCAACAGTATCCCTAGGGGTATGGAGCAGCAAGTATATGCGGTCTCATTAATGGCCATTGATCTGGATACCAATCCTGAAGCCCATTATCTGCACGAGTTGGCCCAAGGATTGGGCATCTCCGAGGAAATGAGCAATCGGATTCATGCCCAGGTCGGCGCGCCAAAGATATACCGGTAGATTGCCTTTCCATCCAAGAGGTGGTGCGGATAAAAACGCGCTGCCTCTTTTTCGGTTCACCCCAACGCTTGCTGTTTCGAAAACTTTACAGGACTGGTTTAAAGTTACGGCAGACACCCTCCTTTCGTCGGCATGGGAATGCCGACCTACAACTTTACAGGATTGGTTTTAAAAGTTACGGCAGACACCCCTTGGCCGGGGCAAAGCCATTAAAGTAGGCCTCCCACATGGTTCGATAAGGAACGCGGTTTTTACGGCTGATGGACCGGGTGCTTTTACAATCGGCCCGGTGGAATCGCATGGACCGCCGGTTACCCACATAGGTCTGTTTGGGAAACGGCTCCTGCCATTGACGCCAGCGACCTTTTTTCTGCTTCATGGCATTGCGTTGAGCGCGTAAATAGCGCTTTTCATAGGGATGGGGTTCAAAGGTGAAACAGTTGGCCAGCCCCTCCAAGAGCAAGGCTTCCCCCACCAGAAGGTCATCAGTGGTAAAAAGATGGGCCAAGAGGCGGCCAAATCGATCCCGACGCTTTTGAGCCACCTCCAAACGCACCCTTTTACCCAGGACCAGCTTGCGGTTGAATGCCGCCGCCTCGCGGCCAAACGGCTCAGGATTTTTCTCCTTAAAACCAATTTCAGGAGTGTCAACACCCATATAGCGGACTTGTTCATCGTTTTCCAAAGTAACGGTATCCCCATCGTTGATTAGTTCAACCGTAGCATACATCACTTTGGAAGCGCGACAACCGGCTAGCAGCAAAAGAACCAACCCGATCAGCATGCCCACCTTCAATGGATGCATTGGCGCTTTAGTCATATTTCCTCATCGATGTCGCCGCTGCCTTGAGACCGCAACGCTGAATGGCGCTTTGATCCAGCATGCGGGCGATTCCGCCCTTTTCCGCGGGGGTAAACCCGATGGTTTTACGCCAAACCTCATCATCTTCCATACAATAGTAAAGCAGGGTATCGGGTGCATATTGCCGAAACGATTCAATCATCTGTTGGTAAAGAGAAATACGCAGTGGCTTGAAATAGCGCATTTTACCGTCCAGACCACCAATAAATTCGCCGTAGGGAATTTTGGAAGCGGGAAACCGCCGTTCAATCACTTTTATCAAAGCAGGCATAAAACGGAAGGCGCCCAAACTGACCCACACCACAGCCGACATATCCATTTGTCTGCACAAAGCTTCAACGACCGCCGTGTAGTCGTTCGCGCATTTTTCATATATAATCAGTGGATCAAAGTGAAACGCCACCGGATATCCCGCCTTTTGGCAATCGCGGGCCGCTTTGAGCCGATCTTTTAATGAAGCAGTGCCCCGCTCTTGAGTGGTGATCATTTGGGGCGTATTCAGCGACCAGGCGATGATGGTTTTACCGTTATGGGTAAGCGGTAGTAGTTTTTGAATATTGACCGTCTTGGTTTTTAACTCCAGTACGGCTTTATCCTGGTCGGCAAACCAGGGAATCAGCCAATTGCGGTTAAGGTCGGTGACAGGCTCCCAGATCAGGCTGTCGGTGAACTCACCGGTGCCGATGCGAGTGACTGTACTTTTCTCTTTTAACGGCTCCAGCTCTTCCATTAAATCATCGAAATTGACAAAGAGCTGGAGAACCGGCGGGTGAAAATAGGTTTGCAGGATGCAGTAGGAGCAATCCATGGTACAGAAGCTGCCCATGTGCAGAATTTGATAGCTACAGCAGTGGTAATGGCTTGTACCCGGACACGCCTTGACAAACCGGCCCCGATTGCGGTTCAGCACCAATATCCGCTTGGCTGCTCCTTCCGGGTCCGGGGCGCTGCGAATTTGATCAAAAACCGTTTGCAGCGTTGCGACCTTTTTGGCTTTTAGTTTTGATGCGGTCACGATTTTCCTGACCACAGGCGTATCCGCCACGCTTTCAACAATAATGATTTTTTCAATCACTTTTGTTCAACCAGTCAACACCCTCAAAACCTTTTGGAGATACACGATTCTTATTCAGAACAGGTGGCGGCGCGTTTGTGCACTCACAAAAAAGACCCTCTCTTTCCCTTAGCGGGAAAAAGGGGGTCTTTGAAGTAATCCATTTGACCGTTAATCCATGTATTTATTCTTTAAAACCGGCCATGGTGTTTTCATAAAGCTCAACCAGTTCAGCCATAATTGTGTCAAATTTCTCTTTGGCGGCAGCCCAGGTTTCACTGGTGCTGTCTTTTAAAGCGGCAAGGGCCGATGAAGCCTCATCTTTTTTCCCGGTCAGAGCTACGAATTGCTCATCAAACTTGGTTTTGGCATCACCGGTGAGGCTTTCCGCCTTGGTCTTTAAATCTCCAAATTTATCGGTAACCCCGTTTAACTGTTCATCCATTTTGCCCAGATACTCATCCATCTTCTCTTTGGGCCACTCCATGGCTGCAGACGCTGCCTCTTTCTTCTCCTCAACGGCCGCCTTGGCCATTTCATCGGTTTTTTCAGCGTCATCTTTTACCATCTCGCCCACTTTATCGGCCGCATCTTTCGCCATTTCACCGGCTTTGTCCGCCATATCCTTGACACCCTCAACGGCCTTTTCCGTGACGGATTGTTCCTCGGACTTTTCACCACACCCCACCACCAGCATCATGGCTGCTGCAATTAAAGCTACCCCAATCAATCTTTTCATTACCTTCCTCCTTTCATTTCACATATTGCTTTCCATTGGCAACGCAATCCAGAGGCGTCGCATCATTACAGTACCTATATGATTACACATTTTCACAAATTGTCAAAAACGGCCTAATAGATCATGAGCGCTCTTAATCAAAGAAGCCTTGTTATTTGCATATTTATTGATTAACGTAAAGTCCTCTTGGGTTAAAATCCCCTAAATTTGAATCAGGGATTAAACGCGAATATAGAACATGCAGCAGCCGGAAGCAAACCCTTTTGCGGAGAGTAAACAAACTGAATATCGGGCAAAACAGAAGCCACAGATTACGGATACGTCCGAGTTCACGTCACCAATTTGACTTTGAGGTGGGCGACCTGGTTCGCAGCCCGTGTATCGGCTGCCCGACCCGGCCCTATTTTCCCAAATGTATTGATCAATGCGAGCGATTAGATCATATTCATGTAGTATTGGCCCATACCGTTTCCTGCACTCGGCGTAAATAAGTTCATCACCTCCCCCATCGACTTATCAGCCCGTCTATTTCACTGCTTGATGTCCGCAAGGTATTGCAGTATTATGCTTTCGATTATGTCAGCCCATAGAGTTCCGTTGGCGCCATTATAACCAAAGGCCGGACCATGACCATAGAGCAGACTGAAACTTGGCAAAAACTGACAGCGCATGCGCAAACATTTCAAACCCCAGCCCGCCATTTAAAAGAGCTGCTTAAAGATCCCCAGCGGATCAATACATTTTCAATCAACGCTGCCGGTCTCTGGTACGATTATTCCCGCCAGCGGTTAACCACGCAAACGTTAAAGCTGCTTTACCGATTTGCAAGGGAGCAAAAGGTCCAAAAGCGGTTTTCAGACATGACCCAAGGGGCTGTTGTCAATCCCACCGAGGACCGTGCTGCGTTGCACACCGCCTGCCGTCAAATGAATGACGATCCGATCATGGTGAACGGTATAAATGTCATGCCCGACATCATAGCCGCTCGAAAAGAGGCCGGCGATTTTTGCAGAAAAATCCATCGGGGGGAGATCAGGAGCAGCGTTGGTAAACGGTTTACCCATGCCGTTGTTGTGGGTATTGGCGGTTCCTATTTAGGCACCCAATTTGTTGCCCGCGCCCTTTTTACCCAAGCCGACCGCGGGATTCAACTGCACTACCTTTCCAATGTGGATAGTCACAATTTTCATGCGGTTTGGGATCAAATCGATCCGGAAGCCACCTTATGGATTGTCATCTCAAAAAGTTACAAAACCGCCGAAACCCTGGCCAATGTCCGCTTGGCCGTTCAATGGATGCTTGACCAAGGGCTTGATCCGGCGCATCATATTGTCACCGTCACCGCCAAGGGCAGCCCCGGTGACGATCCATCCAATCCGGTATTGGCCTCATTTCATATGTTTGATTTTATCGGCGGCCGATACAGCGTCAGTTCCGCTGTAGGTGCCGTGCCATTAGGGCTCTATATCGGGCCGGAGCGTTTTGACGCCTTTTTAAAGGGCATGGCGGAAATGGATCATCACGCTTTGACCGCACCGCCAAACCAAAACGGCCCCCTCACTGCTGCACTCATTGCCATTTGGAATAATAATTTATTGGGTTATGCAGCCCAGGGCATTATCCCCTACGCCTCTTTTTTAGATAAACTGGCGCCCCATTTTCAGCAGCTTAACATGGAAAGTTGCGGTAAATCAGTGACGTTACAAAACAGCCCGGTCAACGGATCAACCGGAACATTTATTTTCGGCGAACCGGGCACCAACGCCCAACACTCTTTTTTCCAACTGGCTCATCAGGGGCGGCCTTTTCCTATTGATTTTGTCGGTGTGGTAAAGCCCAATTACCCTCAATTCAGGGATCCTCAAACCAGCGTTTCCAATCATGAAGAATTATGGGCCCATTTGATGGCCCAGGCGGCCGCTTTGGCAGAGGGGAAAGATCATCCTGACCCCATGCGACGATTTAATGGAAACCGGCCCTCTTCCACCTTGGTGATTCAATCCTTATCGCCAAAAGATGTGGGGCGATTGCTCGCTTTTTATGAACATCGCACAGTCTACGAGGCATTTTTGTGGGACATCAATCCCTTTGATCAGTTCGGGGTGGAATTGGGCAAAACCATGGCCAAGGATATCCGGCAAAAAATCATTGCCGCCCAAACCGATGCAACTGGGTTTGAAAATTCGAGTCGCGCCATTGAGGAGTGTTACCTTAAGATGTTGGCGTCAGGGAAACTTCCCGAAAACCTTCCAGGGGAAAAGTGATGCCAGGGCTTCAGGAAATATTGATTATACTGGCGAATAATCCGGGTTTAATCAAAAAGCGCGGGCAACCGCGTTCTGACGGTCTCCAGGTAGCCCTTGCGCACTTCGTCGCTGACCGACGGCACCCCGCCGAAAAAGATGTGGTCCAACACGCGAACACCGCAAAAAGCAAAAATACCGGTATCCGAAGTCTGTTTCAACGAATCGTACATGCCGTTTTTTGTATAGACGTCAAAAGGCATACCATTGGTGTTGACAATAATGGCCGATTTGTCTTTCAGCTTTTGCTCCAACTGCCCCTTGGGGCCAAATGCATAGGCAAACCCGTGGGAATAGACCCGGTCAATATAGCCTTTCATCCGGGCGGGCAGACCGGTCCACCAAATGGGATAGATAAAGGTAACATGATTCGCCCAGGTGACGGCCTCCTGCTCGGCCTGAACATCGGAGCGACAACCGCCTTTTTGCATCGCCTCGAAATCTTCCGGCGCCAGCACCGGGTCAAAATTGAGAGCGTAAAGATCACGGATCTGAACTTCGTGGCCCAGGTTTTGGCCGGTCTCCACTACCGTCTCCTTGATGGCGTGGCAAAAGCTTTTGGGGTTGGGGTGATTATAAACAACAAGGTGATTCATGAACCGTCCTTTCATTTCTAATGAAGTGGATACTTTTTCTAATACAATAGTAAAAGACTAAGTATTATTTATGCCAAATCAACGTCTACCCGAATAACAAACTGCAAATTGAAATTACAACGGCCCTGCGACCGTCAATTACGCTTTAATACGTGCCGATCCAGTACAAAACAGACAAAGCGCCCTGTAAATACAGGCATCTTTTTACAAGCCACGGTCACATCAACCGTGTGCCGCTTTTTCACCGATTCCATCACCTTTGCCTCGGCCCAAAGCGGCTCGCCCACCCTCACCGGCTTTAAAAAATTTACATCGGCGCCGCCCAAGACAACATTAGGATGGTTTACAGCCAACATTGCCGCGTGATCAGCCAAGCCAAAAACGAACCCGCCGTGGACCAAACCCGTCTCATCCACTGCCATATCGTCGGTAGCGGTAAATTCGATTCGGCTTGTCCTGTCTTCTACGGCAACCGGTCTACCGCACAGCCGTTGATCGATTTTGTCATGGGTTTTGATGTCCATTGCATCCTCCATTTTGGTTTTCATGAGATTCTATAGATACTCTTTTGTTGACACCCGCCATCCTTTCCAGTTAAACCGATTCTAATCAGAAAAAGTACAGGCGCCAGTTATATGACCAATCGCAAACCGCTGATCCATCTGGCCGATATCTGCTTTGGCTACCCGGGACGGGATAATCTCTTTGATCACGCCGACTTGACGCTTCTATCCGGGGACCGGATCGGTTTGATGGCGCCCAACGGCAGCGGTAAAACCACACTATTTCATATTATCATGGGTCTGATCAAGCCGACCGCCGGTCGAATCGCGCTTTTTGGCAATACTATGGCGTCGGAAAAAGATTTTGCCAAAGTCCGGCCCCGTATCGGGCTGCTCTTTCAGGATTCCGATGATCAACTCTTTAGCCCCACGGTGCTCGAAGACGTGGCTTTCGGGCCGCTCAATATGGGCAAGCGAAAATCCGAAGCGCTGGCCATTGCCAAGGAGACATTGGCCCTTCTGGGGCTAACGTCCTATATGGATCATGTGACCTATAAACTGTCCGGCGGTGAAAAACGGCTGGTGGCCCTGGCCACGATTTTGGCCTTACAGCCGCAAATCCTTTTATTGGACGAGCCTTCCACCGGTTTGGATCGCACCACCCGCGAACGCATGGCATCGGTTTTGGAGCAGTTGGAGCTCCCCTACTGTTTAATCTCCCACAACCTGGATCTGTTACGGCGGCTCACGACCCAAATTTTGACCCTGGAACAGGGTAAGTTAATTGTCAATGAAACTGCCCGGCTACATGCGCACTATCATCTTCATACCCACGGGGATACGCCCCACGAACATTGATGGCGTTATAAAAGGTCCATCCACAGGATTGTTGCAGTTTGACGGACTCTCGACATACCACCTGCATTGTCCTGATCCTGAACAAACCCAACGCCTTGTATCTAACCTTTTTTTAGCCATCCGGTTGATCCTGAAATTGCATAAAACCAATTCCAATTTTTAAACCGTGACTAACCGCCATGGCCGTAAACAGCCACAACGAACGATGAAAGTCTTTCTTTTTGTACATATTTGGTAAGACTTTTCATATAAACGTTCATGACCGCTAGCGGCCACAACAGACGGTGAAAAGTCCGTTTTTGAGCCTTAAAGAGGAGACTTTTCATATAAAACTGCCTTTCGGGTTTGCTCGGCGATCTCAGCAACCATCCGGGGCCAGTAATGCGGATAGGCCATCCCGTGACCCCATTCGGGCAGCACCACCAGGCGCCCTTCAGGCGCCGAACGGGCCGTGTCTTCGCCATGCGGCAGCGTAGTTAAAGGATCCAGCTTTCCATGAAGCACCAAAAGCGGCGGTTGAAGGGTTTGCAGCGCTTTGCGGCGACCTGGGGCGGTCATAATAGCCGCCATCTGGCGGGTAAAACCCAATGGGTAAAAGGTGCGGTCATAGCATCGGGTGATGATCTCTTTTTGAAGGGCCTCATCCCAATAAGGTGATCCGTTGCTGAACACCCGTTGGATCCACAGCGAATGTTCAATACTCGCCTCGCGCTGAACCGGCGGCAGTGATACCAGCGCCTCGGCGGCCCGGGGGGTTGGCGGCGGCAGGTCCGGCTCGCCTGTGGTGGAGGCCATGGCGGTAACGCTGAGCACCTTTTCAGGATGCTCCAGTCCTAAAACTTGAGCCATCATACCTCCCATGGACATCCCGCAAATGTGCGCCGCGTCAATGTTCAGACCTTCCATCAGTACCAATATATCCTCTGCCATATGGGAGAGCGTATACGGCGGCGAATACCCTTTCCCTTTTTTCAGACGATCCGCCACCTTTTTCAACTTGGGCGCACCCAACGCTTCAAATTTACCGGAAAACCCGCAATCGCGGTTATCAAAGCGGATAACAAAATGGCCGGCAGCGGCCAATTGCTTGCAAAACCCTTCCGGCCAATTGATCATCTGGGCGGTAAGGCCCATAATTAGAATCAGCGGCCGATCGTTTTTTGACCCAAAGGTATCGTACGCCAACATGATCGCGTCGGTTTGGATTTGGGGCATTGGCTTTACTCCATTGCACTTTGCTGTTAAATATGGTGACATTCTATAGCATAGTTCATCAGAATTGAAAAAGAGAGGATTGCCCATGGCGCCCCTTATCGCTCCGTCCATTTTATCAGCCGATTTTTCCCGTTTGGGAAAAGAGGTTCAAGCCGTTGAAAATGCCGGGGCCGACTGGATTCATGTGGATGTCATGGACGGCCATTTTGTGCCCAACATTACCATCGGGCCGCAGATCACCAGGGCGGTGCATGAGGTCACCACCCTGCCCGTGGATGTGCATCTGATGATCACCGCTCCCGATCGCTATATTGATAAATTCGCCAAAGCCGGAGCATCAATGATCACCGTGCATGCGGAAGCCTGCACCCACCTGCAACGCACCTTAACGGCAATCCGGGAGCTGGGAACCCAGGCGGGTGTCGTGCTCAATCCGGCCACGCCGCTGGCATCCATCGAATGGGTGTTGGCATATACCGACATGGTTCTTTTAATGAGCGTTAATCCCGGGTTTGGCGGACAAGAATTTATCCCCAATAGTTTGGATAAAATAGAGTCACTGCGCCAAATGATCGATGACAAAAAGCTGGAGGTGTTGATCCAGGTGGACGGCGGCGTCAATTTGGAAACCATCGCCGATGTGACCAAGGCCGGCGCCGATGTGGTGGTGGCCGGTTCAGCCATTTACGGCGCCGATGATTATGCTGCGACCATTGTAGCATTAAAAGCCGCCGCGGACCAAATAGAAGGAGCGTTGACATGAAAACGATCCGGGTGATCCACGGCCCCAATCTTAACCTTTTGGGGACCCGCGAACCGGAAATCTACGGCTCGGAGACCTTGGCTGATATTGATGGTCGCTTGGCGAAAAAGGCCGCCGCACTGGGACTTACACTAAAAACGTTTCAGTCCAACCACGAAGGCGCCATCGTTGATCAGATTCAATCCGTGCGCGCTGGTTGCGACGGCCTGATCATTAATCCCGGCGCTTTTACGCACACCAGTGTCGCCATCCGCGATGCGTTACTGGCGCTTACCTGCCCCATGGTGGAGGTCCATATTTCCAATGTCTACCAACGGGAGCCTTTTCGTCACCGGTCTTTTATCGGTGATGTGGTCACGGGAAGGATTGTCGGCCTGGGCAGTCAGGGGTATCTGTTGGCCCTGGAAGCGTTGGCAGCAATGTAGGTGTGTAACGGCATGCAATGGTCTGAAATAGTAGCATGACAAAAATCAAGGCTGTTTTTTCACGCAAGCCCTGTTTCATGTATTGATATACAGAAATAATTTCCGTATCTGGAAAGAGATATCGCAGAAAATATTTACGTTTATTAAACACTGTTAGCTGCATCAAGGATTGCATGAAACCACTGTGTATATATTGCGACGAACAGAAAGCGACAACAAAAGATCATGTTCCTCCACGGAGCTTCTTCTCTAAGCCTCGCCCTGACAATCTTATCACTGTTCCATGTTGCGCGAAGTGCAATGGTACTTATGGAAAAGACGACGAGCGTGTCAGAAATCTAATTACATCGATAAATACGACCGAAGATCATCCAGCCATTCAACAGCAAATTGCAGAAAAGCGAGATCGCTCTTACACGAGAAAGGAGGGTCGGTCCAATTTTCAGCACATAATCGAAAGAAGCGTCAGAGTAGTTGATCGCTATTCTCCAGGTGGAATTTACTTCGGCAAAGCGCCAGCCTTTGACCTCGACCAGGAAGTGATGGACAGGTTCATTGAACGAATGACGAGGGCACTCTTGTACCACGAAAATGGGATTGAGTACACAGAGATCGAGGTTAAGTGGAAGATGTCCCCAGATCGTCATGTCTTGGATAAAATGCCGCCAGAAATGAGAGACTTTCTTCTCAGCGGGGAGGCTAAAAAAATTGGAGATGGAATCTTTGCATACGTCGGCTACTATGATACCGGCAGAGTTAGTTCACTGTGGTTACTGAATTTTTATGGCGGAGTTGAGTTCATGTCAATTGTGCGCGAGAAGTGAAATGCGGGGGAAGTGTAGCTAACCAAGCGCTCAAGCCAACAAAAAGCACGACGGTTTCAGCCACTTGCAGAGTCGGCGTCTCGGTGCTAGATTGAGTTGTTGCCGCTGCATTTTGCGGCTTAGCTTGGCCGTTATGTTTCAAGGAGAAAATAGATGATCGGTTGGATACTTCTCACGGCGTTTGCGGTGCTTTCTTATGCTTATTCTTGGTGGTTTGTTGTCGGCGTTATTGTCCTTGGTCTATGGAAGTTAAATCGTTGGTATTACTACAACAGCCGCCCTTGGAGGAGAGTGCATTTTCCGATGATGCGTGCCTACGCAGGCGCTAGTGGTCTGCCCCCCTATAATTGGTCCAGAGTTTATGAGAGACTTCGAATAACGCAAAGCAAAGAAAGGAGTCTTTCAGGATGGGTAAAAAGAAGCGGCACACACCGGAGCAGATCATCCGGAAGCTGG
>Ga0209457_1000126_pt1 | contig 26927 bp, 25 predicted proteins | sample WorMetHEROISLAND_5_FD_187410 | JGI IMG/M metagenome (GOLD analysis project Ga0209457, IMG submission 187410) | Marine gutless worms symbiont microbial communities from Max Planck institute for Marine Microbiology, Germany - Olavius sp. 5 HERON... ... | reverse complement strand
TAAAAGAGATATTTGATCTGGATCGTTGCTGGATGCGGGGTAACGAGAACAACCGCTGGTTGTTCGCTGCCATGGGCGTAACTATCCAGATGCATCAATTCGAAGCGTACAAAAAAGGTAAATCAACCTGGAATGTCAAAGAACTGGTGCTGGGGTAAACTCCCCGACCCCTCAATAATAATAAAAATATTCTTGAATTAGGAGTTGGTGAAGGTATTGACGCTGTATATTTAGCAGAAAATGATTTTAATGTAACCGGTGTCGATATTATTGAAGAAGGACTAAAAAAGCTTGAAAGGATAGCGAAGGAAAAAATAATAAACATTAAAACAGTTAAAGCGGATTTAAATGAATTTGATATTGAAGCTAATAACTATATTGGAATTTATTGTATAATGACCCTTCAATTTATCGCTTCACAATTTAAACGAGAAATACTTGTTAAGAAAATTAAAAATGGGATAGTAAAAAATGGGATAGCATGTCTTAAAGTGAAAACTATAGAAGATCCTCAATATTTAAAGGATATTAATCAACCTATAAAAAGTGAAGAAAATACTTTTTTTTCCTCTCCCTACAAGTGTAACGTTCACTATTTTAAATCTAATGAATTATTAAATTTATTTTATGATATGCAAATAAGATTCTATCAAGAATATAGTTATCTTGATAAAAGCCATGGAACACCACATTATCACGGTGTTGCAGAAATTATCGTAGAGAAAAACAAGGAATAGTATTATGCTAAAAAATCATTTGCTTTTAATCATTGCAAACATTTTTTGGGGATCATCTTTTTTAGCTACTAAATTATTATTAGAAAATGTTCCTCCAATAACTATTGCTGTTTTACGATTTTTTATCGCAACATTAATTCTTTATGTTTACATCAAGCTTTTTATAAGAGAACCATTTATTTTTATTAAAAGAGATACCTTGCAATTAATTCTTCTTGGTTTATGTGGAATAACAATTTATTATTGTACTGAAAATGTATCTTTAGTTTACATTTCAACTTCTGTAGCCTCTTTAATCCTTTTGTTGATACCAGCGATAACAACGATTTTATCAATTTATTTTTTCGATGAAAGAGTCAGAAGAGTAAATTGGATCGGTATTATTGTTGCTTTTACTGGTGCAGCTATAATTGTTTTGAAGGATCAAAATTTAAGTAATATTTTCAAATTAAATATTGGATATCTATATATATTGATATCAGCAATTGCTTTTTCTATTTATTCAGTCCTTGGCAAGAAAATTTTAATTGATCGTTCTCCAATTCAAACAACAACACTTACTTTTTTTTGGGGAACATTACTATTAATACCTATATCGATTATAGAACTTTATCCATCTTTCAATATTGAAATGTCTTTTATGTCAGTTATTAATTTATTATATTTAACCATTATATGTTCTATAGGGGGGTATTTTTGTTGGAATATAGGGCTAAGGAGAATTGAATCTGGTAAAGCCGCAATATATATTAATATTATTCCTTTAACTGCTGTTACCTTAGGAGTTTTAATATTAAAAGAACAAATGTCTTTTGAAATGTTGGGTGGAGGAGGAATGATCCTTATTGGTATTTATTTGACAAGTTTTAAAAGCAACTCAGAAGAAATTGATAAAGTCGATGTTTTGTAGGCATCTTCAATGTGAATTCTCAACCGCCTAAAGGCGGTGGCTTCGGCGGCGAGGTGCGCTCGGCCGGATGAAATCCGGCCATCGCAGCCACCATAAAAGACCGTCGCTTTTAAGCGACGGTAGTTTATGAAAGAAAACGCAAAACCTTCGACTTCAGTCGGAGGATATCCGCTTTTGGCCCTACGGGCCTGCTAAAGGCGAGGGTTTTTCTCCCATTCCCCGAATGGGACAATAAAATTTGGGAAAAATCCCTAGTTTGGTTTGGCAACATACCGAATACACCTAATGAGTTTATTATGTCTCATTTCAAAAGGAGGGTGACAAATGGACCGAAAGAAAATATCCCGTCGAAATTTTCTCAAAACGGCCGGTGTAGGCGGCATCGGGGCCGTACTGGGGCCGAGAATGGCGCGGGCCGGGCAAGAGGATGCCAACCAACATGCTCAAATGCCCACCCGCCCCTTTGGAAAAACCGGTATCGAGGTGCCGATTTTGAGCCTGGGGGGCATGTTTGATATTCCCAACAACCAGTTGATGCTCAAACAGGCTATTCGCCTCGGAGTGACCTACTGGGATACGGCCCATGTGTACGGCAACGGCGCCAGCGAAGAGGGGATCGGTCGGTTTTTCAAGAAGTACCCCGAAGAGCGCCAAAAAATCTTTTTGGTGACCAAATCACCTGATCGCGACCCGGATGGAATGACCGAGCATCTCAACCTTTCTCTTAAACGGATGAATACCGATACCATCGACCTTTTTTTCATGCACGCCTTTCGGAATACAAGGCCCTTGACGAATGAGGTGCGCGCCTGGGCCGAAAAACAGAAAGCTGCGGGCAAAATTCGGCTGTTCGGGTTCAGCACCCACCGCAACATGGAGAAATGCCTTTCCAGTGCGGCCAGGTTTGACTGGATCGACGGCATCATGATGACCTACAATTATCGACTTATGCACAAACGGAAGATGAAACAGGCCGTGGACGCCTGCGCAGATATGGGCATCGGCTTGACAGCCATGAAAACCCAGGGCGGCGGCCAGGGCATCTTCTCTTCCGACGAGGAGCCGGCCCTTAAAGATCGCTTTCTTGAAAAGGGGTTTACCCGGGAACAGGCCAAGCTAAAAGCGGTGTGGGCAAATCCCAGGATAGCGGCAATCTGTTCCCAGATGCCCAACATGACCATTTTAATGGCGAATATAGCTGCGGCCATGGACAAGACGCGCTTGTCAGCAGCGGATTTGGAACAGATGGCGGGCTATGCCGATGCGACTTCATGCTCCTATTGTGCGGGATGCAGTGATATTTGTGAAAACGCCATAGCGGGAAATGCTCCCATCGCCGATATCATGCGCTACCTGATGTACGCCGAAAGTTACGGCGACTATGAAAGGGCGGCTGCCGGGTTCAGAAATCTGCCGGAAAGCGTCCGCCGTCGCCTGGACCATATCGATTACAGCGAAGCTGAACATCGCTGTCCCCAGAAAATCGCCATCGGCAGACTGATGGCCCAGGCCAAACAGCGTTTGGCGTAATACCCGCGGTCCTGGGATGAAATGTCGTTTTGCTGAAATGGAAATCCAAGGCAAATATAAAGAGTTGCAAATAATATTAAAGGGGTTGGGAGATGTTTTGGTGGCCTTTTCAGGCGGCGTGGACAGCACTTTTTTATTGCGGGCTGCCATTGATACCTTGAATACCCGTGTGCTTGCCGTTACGGCGCTCTCGGCCACAACCCCGGCCCATGAAAAACAGGTCGCCCAGGCGTATGCCAAGGCAACGGGCGTCCGTTACATAACGTTGCCATCCAACGAAATGGAGCACCTTGAATTTATTGAGAATCCATCGGATAAGTGCTATTTTTGCAAAAAGATCCGCTTTGGCGCATTGCTCCGTATCGCGACCGGGCGACAGATCCCCTGGGTGGTGGACGGTGAAAATATGGATGACCAAACCGACTACCGACCGGGCAGCCGCGCCGCAAGGGAGCTACATGTCCGCAGCCCTTTGCGGGAAGCCGGGCTCACAAAAAAGGAGATCCGGCAGTTGTCAAGATCGCTGGGTTTGCCAACCTGGGACAACCCCCCAGGCGCCTGTCTGGCGTCACGGATTCCCTATGGCCAATTGATTACCCCGGAAAAATTGAAGCAGGTGGATGCAGGGGAGGCCTTTATTCGTACCCTGGGCATATCAAAAGAAGTCCGCGTCCGGCATGAAGGGGACACCGCCCGAATCGAGATAGCAGCCGACGCGATTGACGCTTTTCTGGACCCGCCGGTGCGGCAAAAACTTGTCTCTTATCTGAAAAGCTTGGGGTTTCTCTACGTTGCGTTGGATCTTGAAGGTTATGGCATGGGACGTTTAAATCGAGCGATCAACGAGACATAGTGAATTCTCAACCGCCTGAAGGCGAGGGTGTTTCTTCCCATTGCCCGAACGGGACAATAACAAAGAGGGCGCCTTACTTGTCACAGTAACGGACAGATGAAATGGATCGCCAAAAACTTACGATATTATTAGAGCAGGTTAGAGACGGGGCGGTTGATGTCGATACCGCCCGGGCGCGGCTGAAAAACCTCCCCTTCGAAGATATCGGCTTCGCCAGAATTGACAGCCACCGTTCGCTTCGCCTGGGCGTGCCGGAGGTGGTCTATTGTGCGGGCAAAACCGTTGATCAGATCCAGGGTATCCTGGAGCGCTTGGCGCCGTCGCATCATAATATCATGGCGACGCGGGCCAATCTTCAGGTATATGACGGAATCAGGGAAATGGATCTGAATTGTGAGTATCACTCCGTGGCCCGTATCGTGGTGGTCAATCCGCAAAAGAGTCGTGCTGTGGGCAACATTGCGATTGTTGCCGCAGGGACATCGGATCTGCCTGTAGCCGAAGAGGCGGCGGTGACGGCGGAAACACTGGGGAATAGAGTGAATCGCCTGTACGATGTCGGTGTGGCGGGCGTCCATCGGCTTCTGGAAGTTCGGGAAGATCTCTTTCAAGCGCGTGTTGCCGTGGTGGTGGCGGGCATGGAAGGCGCATTGACCAGTGTGGTGGGCGGATTGGTCGCCTGCCCGGTCATCGGTGTGCCCACCAGTGTTGGTTACGGGGCCAGTTTTGGCGGCCTGGCCGCGTTGCTGGGCATGTTGAACAGTTGTGCACCCGGTGTTTCGGTGGTTAACATTGACAATGGATTCGGCGCGGGGTACCAGGCCGGCCTGATTAACCAACCGGGTGAATCACATCAACCGATGGTCGGGGGAAAACTTTGAGAACCGCCTATTTTGACTGTTTTGCGGGTGCTTCCGGGGATATGGTGCTGGGAGCAATGATTGATGCCGGGATGCCGCCGGAAGATTTACGCAAAGAATTGGCGAAGCTCAATTTGCCCCATTTTTCCCTAACCACCGAAAAGGCCGTAAAAAAGGGGATTGGCGGTACTAAAGTACACGTTCATATTGATGGGCCCGAGGCTTATCAACACCGAACCCTTTCTCATATTTACAATCTGATTGAACAGAGCGGTTTGGCCCTATCCATACAAGAGAACAGTAAGGCGATTTTCTTGCGCCTGGCCGAAGCGGAAGCCCAGGTTCATCAAACCGATATTGATTCGATCCATTTTCATGAGGTGGGCGCTGTTGACGCCATCGTTGATATTGTCGGCAGTGTCATTGGCGTTTCGTTGCTCGGGATTCAAAAAATTGTCTGTTCACCAATTCATACGGGTTTTGGCGCGATTGAATCCGCTCACGGCATTTTACCAGTACCGGCGCCTGCCACCGCGGCGCTAATGAAAGAGAAGCCGGTTTATTCAACCAGCGTTAAGGGCGAGCTTTTGACTCCGACCGGCGCGGCGATCCTGTCAACACTGTCATCCGCCTTTGGGCCAATGCCGGAAATGACCGTCCGCCAGATCGGGTATGGCGCCGGGAGCGCTGATTTGGAAATTCCCAATTTTCTGCGCCTCTTTATCGGAGATACCGCAGGTAAAGAAAAAAAAGATGAAAAGGAAAGCGTTGTCCTGGTTGAAACCAATATTGACGATATGAACCCGCAGCTTTACGACTATCTGTTTGATCGATTGTTTGACGAGGGTGCGGTGGATGTTTTTTTGACCCCGGTACAGATGAAAAAAAATCGTCCGGGTACTGTGCTGTCAGTGCTTTGCCCACCAGGCCTGAGACAAAAATTAACGGAGATCCTGCTGAAAGAGGCAACAACCATCGGGGTTCGCTGGCGTACCGAAAATCGAGTCACGGCCCGGCGGCGGATTGAAAGAATCGATACGGATTATGGCGCCATTCAAGTTAAGGTGGCGCGTTACGATGGGAAGATTATCAACATTTCTCCTGAATATGATGACTGCAAGCGGGCGGCGATCCAATACAACATTCCCCTAAAAAAGGTATTGGAGGATGTTCGCTCAATTACCCTTCAGCACATCCATCATGTCAAAGACTTTCCCGGAAGCGCCTGACACCGTTTTTGTATGTAAATATTCCACCGCATCCAGGACCCCGGACATGTAAACCCGGCGGCCGTTGATATTGTGGGTGAATTGAAGCTTCACCGTCCGGCCTGGTGAGGTCAGGGTGTAGGTATGCCAGCCGTGGCCGTCCAGATATTTTTCAGGAATACCGACTTTTTGCTGTGCTTCGGGATCGCGGATTTGGGTGATCTCATCAACGCCAAAATCGATGCCCATTTTATTGAAACCGCCCACCACCGCTTTGGCCGTGCCGCTGGTGTCGGCCTTGCCCTGCTGATGGCTTTCCACTACGGTCAACCGGTAATCCTGAAAAATCATCGGGAAAGAGGCCGCAGCGTGCGCTACCATCTCCTGGAAGGCCACGACGGGTTTGGCCATGTTGGGGGCGATAACGGCTGTATTTTGCGCATTTTCGACCATTTCAGCCAATTGATCCCGGTTACCCCCTGTAGTCCCCATGACAAAAGGGATTTGGCGCTCACAATAAAAGGCGGCATTTTCGTGCACAGCGGTCGGGTGGGTAAAATCAACGGCAATGAGAGGGCCGTTAGAGGCGTCGATTCCGGCGATGGCCTCGGGGCGTCGGCGGGGTTGAAAAAGTTGGACGGTCATGTCGGCGACTTCTACTTCAGCGGCTTCAATTTCCGGCCCTGTCAGCGAAACGGGCAGCACGTTAAAACGGATGTCGTTCCGGGCCGCGGCGGCCACCCGCATCGCCATGTTGCCGGGCATACCGTTGACCATGATCTGAATCGGTTGCATTGACGTTTCCCTCTCATACCGGTTTGAACCCGGATTTTGCATGAAATTTTGCCAACTGTTATCAATATCAAAACACCTAGACGGTGTTCAGGAAATAACTGTAAACATATGTTAACAAGCTGAAATATCAAATATAAATAATTTTCCGGTAAAATTTCATGCAAAATTCGGGTTGAATGATTTTGGGAGGTGGCGCTCCAGGCGCGCCGCCAGAGATCTCAACCGGGGCAGCAAATCGTCCCCAAGTTCAATAGTATATTGCGCCAGCGATGATTGCAACTGCTCCAATGCCCTGGGGATATATCGGGCAAAAGCCGTTTTGCCTTTTCGCAGGGTCAGGTACGCAAAGGCGCCCAGTATTTGCAGGTTACGGGAAAGGGCGCAGGCGGCGAAAGCGCGGTTGAAGGATTTTGGGTCGCACCTCAATTTGCTCACATAAAAAGCCGAGGCCATGTGGGTCAGTTCACTGCGGAATGCATGGGAAAGAGTCACATAGGGATCTATGAGCAGTGATGCCGGATCGTATTGCACCGGCCCCAGCCGGGCGCCCTGAAAATCGATAAAATATGGCTCGGCGGGTGCTTTCATCATGATGTTGCGCGACTGCATGTCCCGGTGCAGCAGCCCTTGAATAGCGTGGGTTTCAATAACATCGGCAATGGTTTCAAATTCCGGGGCATAGGTGGCCCATTTTTCATTTTGACCGCACCAGTCGTTGACAAAAGCTTCTAAAAAGTAGCGGCATTCTTTTTCAAGTATCACGTCTTTATCATAATAAGGGGTTTGATAGGCCCAGGCCGGATCAAACCCGTTGGCGCCTTCTGTGGCCAGTTGAAACAGACGCCGAAAAATCCCTGCATAAAGAGTTGTTAGCGTTGCAGGGTCTGATGTCTTGGCCACCACATCCTGCAGATGCGTATCACCCAGATCCTCCAGATACACTTGGCCGCTAAAGCGGTCGTGATGGAGGAGTGTGGGGACGCTGATTCCCCGGTTTATTAAATGCGTTCCAATGGCGGAAAAGGCGTCTATCTCCTGGGTCCCGGCGCCTATGGTGATCCCGTGCTCGCATAAAATAACGCTGTCACCGTCCATGCTAAGGCGTGACCAGCGGCGATCCGAACCGTCGCCGGCCAGCGCTTGCACACGGATCTTTTGGTTCTTTGTACTTTTATTCTGCTTTAAAAGGGTGGATGCTGTTTTTCGGCGAACCGCCCGCTGAAAACGATCCGGCGTGCCAACATCAAGCCAGTTTGCTTTTTTTACAAAGCAGCCTCGAATTTCAAAACCGCTTTGGATGAGCGAACGGTAGGCATCAATAATCGAATAAAAACCGCGGGATGGTATGTGCTCCAATATTCGTGGCTCCACCAATTGAACGCCGGTAAAGGTTAACCAGCGGCCCTTGCGTGTATCCGTAACGGATTGTCGCCGGAAATGGCGGATGTTTTCGTTTACGTCCAGCCAGACGGTGTTAAAGTCAGGATCATCCACCAGCACTAAAGTGGCCGGATGGGGATGTTGCCGATGGTATGCATAGACCGCGGCCAGGGGAATGTCATGCGTAATATCGCTGTTCACCACCCAAAAGGGTTTTGAGCCCAACAGATGGGACGCTTTTTGAACGGCGCCGCCGGTCCCTAAAATTTCCGGCTCATGGGAGATGGCGATGGGGACAGGGTAATCGTGGGCATCAATATGGGCGTGAATCTGATCGGCCAGATGATGCGTGTTGATGATAATTTTTTGACAGCCGGCGGCAGCCAACCGGGAAACAGCCGTGTCCAAAAGCGTGGTCCCGGCTATAGGAAAGAGCGGTTTGGGCAGCTTTTCCGTATAGGGTCGCAGGCGAGTGCCAAGTCCGGCCGCTAAAATCAATGCATTCATCAAAGGTGACCCTTCAACCTTACCCCTACTCCCGCAGATACTCCAGGTGGCGTTGAATTTGATCCTTGATTGGTCGCAGGTGATCCATGGATTCAGCGCCGTGAACCCGTTGGGCCTTGAAGTAGGCCAGGGCGTTTTCAAAATAGTTTCTATTGGCCGCCTCACTGTGTCGGACATCCTTGTTTTTGACCATCCGTTTGCCTGCGGCCGTGGTTAATTTAAGCCGGTTTTTGCCGTTCAGCTTCTTGCGGGGTGTTGACTGCAGCACCGTAGCCACAATGAGGTACGATTCTAAAAAGGGTTTTAAAAAATTGGCAAACAACTGCAATTTACGAAAACCCGACGATGTGAGGTTGTAAGCATCCGGTATTGTGGGATGGGGGATGATCATAGCGTCGTCAATAAACGCCTTCAGGCATTTGCGCAGTTTTGTTTCAACCGGAATGTCGGGATCAAAAGAAAATTCATTCTGGAATAGATTCTCTAAGAAACGGTATCCCGCGCGAAGGTCGGCCGAGGCGAATAAAAAGGCGTCCCGGGTAAGAATGACGGCGGCGGTAATAGCGGCGGGCGCAAAAAAGAAGATGCAATTATTTTTATAATAATCGAGCCCGGCCCGTTTGCCCGCGTCCACCTGAAAGCGGCTTTCCGGATGGATCGCCTCTTTTTTTGAATCAACCCGATCGATATATCCTTTCTGAATATAATGGCTCACCGCCTGCTCAACGGCATGTTCGGTATTCATGATCAAAGTGTCGGACAGCGCTGTCTTTTGGGAATCCAAAAATTTCAAATAGATATTGGTGTATTGCTTGATGGCTTTATGGGTAATGATATCTTGCGGACTGTTGAGAAGCGCCGCCGCCGCCAAAGCGTGGGGAGTGACTAAAGAGGCCGTGTCAATGGCATTGATGATACGATCGCCCAGCGTGCGGATCAATTGGTTGGTCTGTTTGGAAGTGGCGCTCATCAGATCGATGCGGATGGTTCGCGCCAGTTCCGTCAAGGTAATGGGGGTGTTAAAACGCACATAGATTTTGCCGTGGCGTTTTTTTAAAAATTTGCGCGCTTTGATGACCTGGAAAAAACTCTCAGGTTTTTTTTCCCCGCCTTCCAACTCGTGAAGATAGGCATTGTCTTCCACCACCTGATCATAACCGATATAGATCGGCACAAAGGTCATATCCTCGCAAGCACCGTCTTTGCAGGCCGCAACAAGGATGGAGAGAAAGCCCAACTTGGGTACGAGAAGTTTGCCTGATCGGCTGCGGGTGCCCTCGACAAATATTTTAATATTAAACCCTTCGCTGAGCAGTTTATGCACATATTCGGCAAATACCTTGGAATAGAGGGCGGCGCCTCGAAATGTGCGGCGGATGGAAAAGCTTCCACCGGCTCGGGCGATGGCCCCAAAGGGCCAAAAAAACATGTTCTTACCGGCTACAATATGGGGCGACGGCAGGTTGTTGGCATAAAGAACATAGGGGATCGTCAGATAATCGAGGTGGCTTTTATGGCAGGGCACAAAAATCAGCGGACCCTTGATAGCTTTCGTTTTAAGCCGGGTTACGGCCTGGGTGTTGACGCTGATACCGTCAAACATGGTAGTGATGATCCATTTGACGATGGGTGCCGCAAACTCCACAAAGGTCGGGCTGTATCTGGCGGCAATTTCATCCACATACTCGCTGGCCTTTTTATGAACTTTGCGCAGGTCTGTTTTTTTTGATTCGGCGTAATGGGTCAGGTACGATTCGAGGCGCGGATTGGTTAAAATGGATTCCTTGAGCTCCAGATGGTTTTTTAGCGAAGGGCCGGTGATTCGTTGGCGGTGACGGTTGATCTGATCCAGCAGTTGCCCCCGTACCGCCAATGAAAGACGCAGGGGATCGTGGTCTTCCGGCGCGGTCTGGTTGAGCACCGTCTGTAAATTCAGAGGCTCGGACACTTCCACAAATATCTTTTCAGGCTGGGTAAAGAGACGGATCACCTTGCGCCAATATCCGGGACGGCTGCTGGTGCCAAAAAGAATATCCCTGAAGGAACCGGATGCCGTTTCAGGCTTGCGGCCAAAGATCATCAAAAGAGGCACAAGACAGACCGGGCGGTGGATCTCTTTCTGGTATTCGATCAGAAACTGGAGCGGGCCGGTCTTATGCTTTATGAAACGACGGTTAAACCCCTTTTCACCCATCAAGGCCAACATGGCGGCTTTACCGTCATCCAGATGCCTGCGGATATAGCCGCTATCGTAAGGGTCGGGAAAATGGCGGCGTATCAGACTTTGGTAAAGATGGGACAACGCCACCCGCCATAAACGTAATATCGGCTGCCAAATCAGCACCCGATATTCCATACCGATTTCGGGCGCCTTTAACCCCAACTGCGGAAACCGGTTGTGGTAAAAAAGATACTCAAACTGGCTGGGGGTTTTATTGACGTAAACAATAGAGGCGTTTTTCGGGAGCTGCCGGAGCAGTTTTTTTTGTTCCGGGTCGATGCGAATACCCGAGTAAAAAAGGGCTAGCAGCCATTGGGACAGGCTCTTTTTAAAGGGGAAGTAACATAAAAACCGATACTCATTCCCTCGTAACAGCCGGTCCTTGAACCAATTTCCCGAAGGATTATTATTTGAGACAGCAGCCATAATGAGTTACATCATATTGAGGCGCATGATCCGGGTTGAGAATTTTCCTGAATGTTTAATCCAGGCATCCTTAAGAGCGAAAATTTACCAGAATCGGAATGCGGTTTCAATGAATCTCCCAGGATCGGTGATGAATCATACGGAAAGTAGTCCAAAAGGTTGAAAAACCTCGTTGATTCAGGTAGATAGAAGGTAATTGATCAACCCGCAACCCGCACCAACGAGGTGAAAACAATGATAAGACAAACCGAACCGCCTTTCAAGCCTGAAAAAACAAACGACCTGATTACCCCCCATGCGGGACCGGCCCTGTCGGGTGCATTTGCCCTTGGTTTGGGTCTGTTGAAAAAGCCGGATCGACATCCGCCCAACCCCGACTCGCGGGCGCGGGCGAGCGGTTCGGTTTGACGTTCCACGTAAAACAGAGCTTACAACAGGAGGCTGCGGGGCGCTGTTTTTTGGGCCGACATGGGCTAATGAACCGGTTTGCACAAAATCAAGCGCGGATTTTGGGGATCTTTTTTCCCTTGCCATGAAATAGGGGCTGTGTTAATTTTTAAGTTGCGATAACGACGAACGGCCACGATTGGGTGTTGAAAAACGAATACAAAACCGATACAACAGGTTGTACTTGAAGGCGAGAGAAGGGATACCTTCCACAAAGGTATTCATCATTTTATCCATTATTTAAAGGGAGTTAATTTAAGGAGGAGGCGTTTTATGATAACTTTAATTGGTGGCGCGATTGCCGCGGTATTGGGGCTCATTGGTCTTTCCATCTGGTTTGGGAAGTTTTTGGAAGTGGTTGCGGGGGTGCTGCCCATTATCCTGTTGTTAGGAGGTGGTTTGGCCCTCTATCTGGGCTTTGATGAGGTGAAAGATAACTGGAAAGAAGATAAAAAAGAGGACGCTTCGACCCAGGCGGATAAAGAGAAATATGAAAAGGAGATCGCAGACCTGAAAAAAGAGATTGATGATCTGAAAAAATAGTTTCGCGTTTACATTGCATATCTATCCGGCCCCATTTGACACAGGCGTGTGTTAAGCGGGGCTGACTATTTTGAAGCGTTGGTGATTGCCTCGACAGCCAGTTGATCGGCCCGTTCGTTTTCATCAATGCCTGCATGCCCGGCCACTTTGATCAACGTGAGCGTTTTAAATCGGGCCATCTGTTTCTTAATATCAGTGATCAACGATCCGTTCTGTTTGGCTTTCCACCCTTTTGTCAACATACCAATGACATAGCTGCTGTCCGTATAGAGCGCCACCGGTTTTGTGGTGGTTTTCAAGTGGCTTAGCGCAATTTGAACGGCTGTTAGTTCAGCCGCATTGTTGGTGGTACGACCCAAATACTGCGAGATCTCTTTACGGTGCTTTCCGTAGATCAGCACCACGCCTGCGCCTGCCGGGCCCGGGTTTCCGGATGAGGCGCCATCGGTATAAATCTGGATGGCGTCGATAGGGACGCTCGATTTCAAAGGCTGTTTTGAGGGCTTTGACGATCTTTTTGAACCCGATCCATCAGGTTTCGAAGGGGTCGTTACTTCTCCCCCTGGGCCCAGCGCTATGACGCTGTCCGCATGCACCCAATACTCGTAAGATTGATCAAGATTATATTTGATCCGCACTTTGCCCGCGCGGGTCAGCGGGGTGGCATCAGCGGTCAGGGCCAACCACACCTTGTTGCCCTTGAACTGCATCCGTTTCCACTCAAAAGCATGGTTCTCTTTTGTGGTATCTGATTGTGAGCCGGTCATTTGTATCCGCACCCTGAATTGTGATTATTTTAGTGTCCCATTCGGGGAATGGGCGAAAAACCCTCGCTTTTAAGCGGTTGAGAATTCACTTTCCTAAAATCTAGATCTACTTTAGTCCAAATAGAGATGAAACCGCCGATGTAATTTTTGGTATTGCTCCAACTGTGGTTGCCAGCTCCTTTCAAGACCTTCAAAAGGTGTTTGCGTTTCCAGAGCCCGGCGGACGACCTTCGATCCTAAAATCAGGTCCAAGGGCAGCTTTTTATATTCATATTCGTATGGCGGCTGCTTGTAGGCAAAATCATCGGGATAAAGGGCCATGATCAGCTGCAATATCCGTAAACTTAACCGGTACGGACGGTATTGGCGCCTGTCGGTCACATGAATTTGAAATCCTTGGCAGGTTTCCCCTTGCCATTTGTTGGAAGTGGGCTCAAAGGTGACCCGGCGAAGAATGGCCCCTCGGGTCACCTCAGGTTCCAGTTTTGCCAAGATCTCTTTGGCGTCAAGGTAGGGCGCGCCCATCATTTCAAAGGGAAGGGCGGTTCCCCGGGCCTCGGAAATATTGGTACCCTCCCAAATCACTTGGCCGGGATAAACCAAGGTGGAAGCGGCTGTGGGCAAATTGGGCGATGGCGGCACCCAGGGGAGTCCGGTTGCGGTAAAATCCATCCTTCGTTGCCAACCGGTCATGGGGATCACGGTGAGATCGCAGCCGATACCAAAGTGGTCGTTGAAAAGTGTGGCCATTTCGCCAATGGTCAGGCCGTGGCGCATGGGGATCGGATAACGCCCTACAAACGAAGTGAATTCCGGTTCCAGGATATTGCCCTCAATCCGGATGCCGCCAATGGGGTTGGGCCGATCCAGCACCACCACTTTTTTTCCGAATTTTTTGGCCGCTTCCATGCAGTGGGAAAGGGTGTAGATAAATGTGTACACCCGGGCGCCCACATCCTGCAGATCCACCAGTAAAATGTCGATGGCCGCCATCATCGCTTCAACGGGTTTGCGGGTTTTACCATACAGACTGAAAATGGGACGCGTAACGGTATCATCCACCCCATCATCCGATTCGATCATGTTGTCCTGCTTATCGGCGAAAAAGCCATGCTGGGGAGCAAACAACGCTGTTAGCCTGCCCGGAAATGATTGGTCAATCAGCTCTCGGGCGTGAACAAAGATGCTGTTGATCGAGGCCGGGTTGCACAGCAGGCCCAACCGCCTCCGGCCCACAAAATGAGGTGGCGATTGGCAGAAATTATCCAGTCCGGTGGCGACAGGCTGCATGGCGTTCCGGAGAGTCCACGGTTATGGGTGGTATATATTTAACGTCACTCTTGTCCAACATAGCTCTTTGACAAGTAAAGTGAATTCTCAACCGCCTAAAAGCGAGGGTTTTTCGCCCATTCCCGGAATGGGACAATAATCCTCTTTGCGGGGCATGTTTGGAGCGCCCAAACAACAAACAATGACCCGCAAACAGGGAGAATACCCCATGGTAAGCCATTCCAGCCTGTTCAGTCAACTTCCGACCATTGTTAGCCGTCAGCGTTTCTACTCATTGGATATCTCCTGTCGGCTACCATTGGAACATCACACCGGCTTTGTAGCCCACCTCGTCCTCGTTAAAAGAGGCGCCCGCAAATCCCGAGGTGAATCCGGAGATGCGGCCGGACCCATCACACCGAGGGCGCTTTCGCCGTCAAAGTGGCCTACGGATGCCGACACAGCGAAATTCCTGCCTGGGTCCAACTGGGGCGCCGTCATGGCCAAGGCCAGGGCGATTCCCTGACGGTTGGTGTCAATGTCGCCTTTGGCGCGAGCCATACGCTGATGCAGATCGCCGATATTGTCCGCGTTGGTGATGATTCGATCGCGATTAGCGGCGATGTTTCCGGCATTGACATTGATCAGCCGTCGGTTATCGGCGATGTTGTTCGCGTTGGTTGAAATGCGCCGGCTGTTACTGTTATATTTCGTTGCACGATTCGTTCCTTTCCCTATTTCTTTCTTTGTTTTAAAGAAATGTGTTTCACCTTGGCTGAATTCTTGTTGTCCCATTCGGGGAATGGGAGAAAAACCCTCGCCTTCAGGCGAAGGCTGCAGCAGCCTTGAAACCATTAAGATCAAACTCGTCACCATTAATCCAGGCTTTGCGATTACCAATGAAATAGAAGTGCAAGAGATTGAAAAACCTCGTTGATTCAGGTAGACAGGAGGTCATTGATCAACCCGCAACCCGCACCAACGAGGTGAAAGCAATGATAAGACAAACCGTACGGCCTTTCAAGCTTGAAAAGACAAACATAGGATAATTGCTGTGCAAAATCCGGGATATATTAGGGCGCTTGTCGAATTACACCGAGGCCTTGAGCGACAAGGCCCTGGCGATACAGATTATTCGAACTATATTATTTCGCAAATTCCGGAGCTGCCGACAAAACCACGTATTGCAGACATCGGTTGCGGTGCGGGTGCAGGGACACTGTTTCTGGCGGATAAGTTTGGATCAAGGGTACGGGCTGTAGACTTCTCGAGAGAATTCTTAGATGAACTCGAAGAGCGTGCAAAACAGCGAGGGCTTGAACATTTGGTAGAAACCATCGAAGGTGACATGGGAAATCTTGATTGGGAGCCAGGAACCATTGACCTTCTATGGTCTGAGGGAGCGGCCTATAACATAACATTTGAAGGCGCGTTGAAAGCCTGGAGACCGTTACTGGCATCTAACGGCATAGCCGTCATTTCGGAAATGAATTATTTCACAAGTGAAGTACCGGAACCTGTAAAGGCATTTATGCAAAATGCCTACCCTTCTATCAGGACCGAGCCGGAAAACGCTGACATTATTAACTCATCAGGCTTTGACGCTTTAGGCGTACATCGTTTGCCGTCCAAGGCCTGGTGGGATAATTACTATGAGCCGCTTCGAAATAACATGGAATCATTCAGGAATTCAAATGACAGCATTATGCAGTCCGTTATTAGTGAAACAGAAGAGGAAATGAAAATCTTTAAAAAATATGAAAAAATCTACGGGTACTCGTTTTATATTATGAGAGCCGTATAGTGTATTTTCGCTAACAAAAACTTTCAGCGGAGCGCAGAAAGCCGCGTCCGCTATCGCCGGTGGGTATCTGTAGCTGGGGCGGATGGTGTCAGCCGGGCCATCAATCGGAGCAGGCGGCCCGTTTGCCTCGGCCCAAGCGTTCATTGACCGGATCAAGGAATACTACGGAGGGGCAAAGATCGAGCAGGAGCTTTCTTCCAGCCGGGAACCGGCGCCCGACGTGAATCGTATTTGTGCGTTCGTCTGTGCTTTTTACAGTGTAGAGCGGCCTGGCATTCTAAAGGCGCGGCGCGGGCGGCTGAATGAGCCCCGGAACACGGCGATCTATCTTGTCAGAAAGCTGCGGCGCGATACGTTCGGTCAAATTGCCCGGGCGTTTGAGACCTCAACAGACAGCACGGTCAGCAGCGGTTGCGCGGATGAAGAAAAGGCTTGCAACCGAACCCGGACTGTGTAAAAGGTTATTGTCCCATTCGGGGAATGGGAGAAAAACCCTCGCCTTTAGGCGGTTGAGAATTCACTGAAGATGGAATTGACCATAAAGAAGAGTCAAGAGCAGACTTGACCCCCTTTTCTTTGATACGTATGCCAAGTGCAATTACCGGGAATGGGAGGATGTATAATGGACGATCATTCACGTATTATTGCGGTGTTCGTTTTGGTTCTTCTGGTCTTATTTTCAGGCCCCACCCACGCTATTGGCATCGATGTAGAAATAGACCTTGGAAACAAAACTATATTGTGGGCCGACAACCTTTTTTCTAAATTCGAGATTTTGTTAGGCAAGGAGATTGCGGATTTAGATGAGATCCTTAAAGGGCATGAAGATTATATCTTTGAAAAGATAGCGGAGCTTGGTGTGGATGCCAAGGATTTTCTTGTCTGTTCAGAAGAAAAAGCAAATCAAGATTTAAATAATCTCCTTGCTCGCCTAGGTGACAATCGGGGTTTCTTGGGGCGGCTCATGGGGCCGAAAGAGCGTTATCCTGTATGCGGCAATTATCTGGAAATGAATATCGCCCAAAGCGCAAGTTTACGAGAATCCGCAGTCTGCGCATATCAGGAAGCCCTTAATGACCCCAAAAGGTCTTACGAGACATCGTGGTTTAGAGCTTTATCTGAAGATCTATCCCTTGTTTTCTTCAGTAGGTGGTGCATATTACTGCATACGCCAGGCTTTAAAAATAATACCGATGAATACATGAGCGCACACAGCGCTTATGCGGAATTGACAACTGCATGGTCTTGGCTGAACAAATCAGGGAACCCCAAGTGTTCGGGAACAAAGGATATTGATAACTGCGCCAAGATTTTTATTGAACATGCGGAAAGTGTTGTTGCAAAGGCCCACCCCATGGATGTCAGAAATGCCGCAAAGTTGCTTGCAGACCTTAAAAAACATAGTAGCTCAAATATATCGCGGATTGAACAAAACGAGGTGATCGGGAACGCCCAGTATGTTTTAAATTTTATCGAAAAGGCGCGTGGAGAGCGAATTGATGCCCTTAAGGGTAGCCTAAACGTCCTATTGAAAGATCTAAATGAGATGTCAGATGAAGTTATTGAGGTGACAGAAAAATATAAGCAAGCAAATATCGCTTGCGACGCAAAGGATTGGAAACGAACAAATGTTATACTAGAAATAGGAACTCAGAACTCTGCTTATAATAGGGCGCAGAGAGTGTTATGGCTGATTAATAAATACAAAAAAGATTTTACCGAACTAACGTCGAAGCTTGGTGATTCTCATCAGAGTAAGAAAAAAAGGGTAGAAGAGAAAATTCAACTATACACAAAGCAAAGTGACGGCTGGAAACTAAACAACACTTTTCGTTCATCCAAAATCAGTAAATGCTCTTATTCTAGCGAATGCGGCCGGGTTAGCTATGATTGTAGTCCGGGTGGTTTTGCACGTTAACAGTCAAAATTATGTGGAAATTTAGCCATTAAAAACCCAAACATCAAAAGGAGGAGCACAATGCCCATCGAAACAGCAAAGCCAATGAGTGATGATGAATTTAAAACCGCCACCGACAGAATTAACAAAAAGTATGAGGCTGATTACGATAAGCTAAAAAAGGAAGGCGAGGATTTGGAGAAGGATGCTGATAATTGTATCGCGGAGGTTGGTTTAGACGTAGAATGGGGGCTCACAAGCATCAAGTTTGACATCCCTGAGATAAAGTTAAAAATGCACGAAATGAAGTTTCACTTTGTGAAGACGTACTTCAGAACTAAAACAATCGCTAAGCTTGATGTTCCGAAGTTTCGGTGGGATATTACAAGAATTGGACCAATTAAAACTAAGATCCCCAAATGGTACACAAAGCGAATAGAGGTTAAAACGAAGATTCCTGAATTCAAGTGGGATGTCACCTCCATCAAAACAAAAATCCCAGAATTTTATTCTAAACGCGTAGAGATTAAGTTTCATATTCTAAAAATCCTTAACCTTAAAGAGCTCAACGTTCCGTGTAAAACAGCGAAAGATAAGGGTGATGAAATATCAGCTGCGTTTGACAGGTTAGCAATAGCGCACCAGAATAAGATCTATGACGCAACACACCCGTATTTGTTGGACAAGGCAGAGGAGATTGAACGAGAAATCGACAACGCGAACACCGTATTCGATCAAGCATTATCCGAAATAGATGAAGCCGTTGCCGAGGTTCGAAAAAACAACATTGATCCAAGCACAATAAAAACAGCGATAGATGACAAAGAGGTCTCGCTCCTTGATGCTAAAGCGTCTGTCGAACTAAAACGAAACGAGGCAATTAATCAATTGATGGATTCACATGCTAAAGTACTAATAGCTGTTAAAGAGCTTCAGAAAAGTTGAGCCTCACAATTGTAGCCCCATGCTATTTTTGTGCTCGGAGTTCCGGGGACGGTATACTTACTTATCACCGTGTTTGATAGATCGTTAATTGCCTGAAATTTAAATGATTTAGTAACACAGGTTTTCCCGGATGATTCATCACTTAACGCCGTGTCACCGCCATTGGGACGCACCCGGAATTTCCATATAGAAAGAGAATATCAATAAACCACCGCCGCTTAAAAGCGATACTCTTTTAGGACGGCTGCGATGGCCGGATGTCATCCGGCCTGCCTGCAGCAGGCAGGCCGAGCGAACCTGGCCGCCGCAGCCACCGCCTTTAGACGGTTGAGAATTCACTTGATTTTTCCGATCAAATAACTGGCGATGGTGTTCTTCTGAATCTCCCGGGTGCCTTCATACAGCTCGGTAATTTTGGCGTCGCGGTAGAAGCGCTCCACTTCATATTCGGCCATGTAGCCGTAACCGCCCAAAAGCTGAATCGCCTCGTCGCACACCTCTACCGCAACACGGGCGGCCCACATCTTGGCCATGGCGGTCAATTTCGGGTCTATGCGGCCCTGGTCGAAATTCCAGGCTGATTGATAGGTGAGCAGCCGCGCGGTTTCAATCTTGGTGGCCATATCGGCCAATTTATGCCGGGTGGCTTGAAATTGGGCGATCTTTTTGCCGAACTGTTCCCGCTGCTTGACATATGCCAGGGCCCGGTCAAAGGCGCCCTGGGCGGTTCCCAAAGCCTGGGCGGCCACCAGGATACGGCTTTCGTCAAAAAACGCCATCAATTGATAAAAACCTCTATTGAGTTTGCCAATGAGGTTCTTTTCGGGCACCCGCGCATCTGTAAAAGTCACTGCACCCGTGTATGTGAGGGTAATGCCCATTTTGTGGCCCACATCCTGAGTCGTGACACCGGGGTTGTCGGCTTCCACCAGAATCAGGCTAAGGCCACGATGGCTGGGACGGGCTTCGGGATCCGTTTGACACAGCACCGCATAAAAGCCCGCCAAAGGACCGGCATTGGTGATAAATATCTTCGAGCCGTTGATCACCCAATGGCCGTCTTCCGGCACCGCCGTGGTATCCACCGACGTAATGGCTGATCCGTGGTTGGGTTCGGTAAAGGCGCCGCAAGAGAGGCACTCACCTTCGGCCACTTTTGGCAGCCACTTCTCTTTTTGTTCATCGCTGCCAAAGTGGAGAACAATTTCAGAAGCGAAGTCGGCAATCAGCAGACAGGCGCCGATGGTGCTGTCACCCCGGGCCAGCTCTTCAGCCACCAGGATATTTTCAAACACACCGAGGTCCTGCCCCGAATATGCCTCGGGGAAATGAATACCGATAAACCCCAACTCGGCCGCCTTGCGCCAGATCTTTTCGGGGAACTGATGATTTTCAAGCAGTTCCTCAATAACCTCTTTTTTAAATTCACCTTTGACAAAAGCGCGGACCGCTTTTTGAATCTCTTTTTGCTCACGGGTGAGTTCAAAATTCATCGCGATTCCTCCCTGGGGTCGCATCCTGAAAAACCATTAACGCTATTATTATCCAACGGCGTCCCAAGGATCAAGGGAAAAGGCCTCTATCCCGAATTTTGCATGAAATTTTACCAACTGTCAGCAATGTCAAAACACCCAAATGGTGTTTGGGAAGTGAATTCTCAACCGCCTAAAGGCGGTGGTTTCGGCGGCGAGGTGCGCTCGGCCAAATGAAATCCGGCCATCGCAGCCGCCATAAAAGACCGTCGCTTTTAAGCGACGGTAGTTTATGAAAGAAAACGCAAAACCTTCGACTTCAGTCGGAGGATATCCGCTTTCGGCCCTACGGGCCTGCTAAAGCCTTCGCCGAGAGGCGAGGGTTTTTCTCCCATTCCCCGAATGGGACAATAACCGTAAAAAGATGTTAATAAACTGAAATATCAGATATAAATAATTTTCCGGTAAAATTTCATGCAAAATTCGGGCTAAATCTGCAGCGGCGACAACGGCCCGCAATTGAGGTTGACCCGGATCGGTTTTTTTAATAGCATTTGAACCGGTTTACGACCCGATGAATAATAGTTGAGATAAGGAGAAAACCAATGGTTTTGGGGCGTTCGCAAAAATGGATAATCACCGCGGTTCTGATTTGTTTTGGACTGATCTCCGTTACGGGCTGCGGCACACAGCTAAAACGAAAACGGTCAGGTGAAACCACGGCGGCGGCCGGGCCTATGCCGGTCTATTATGACTTTGACGATGTGCTGGTTCCCAAAGAGCTGAAAATCAGGAACAAGGACTCCTTTGTCTATCTCGCTTCCGGAATGACCGCCGGCTTGCTGACATTGAAAGGGCGCGTGAACACCAATTCACTGATCACTTTTTTTGAAAACAACATGGCCAAAGACAATTGGGCCAAAATAAGCGCTTTTAAGTCCGATCGCTCGATTCTTCTCTTTCGCAAACCGAATCGTTCATGTGTGATTTTAATCACCGAAAAGGGTTGGAACACCCATGTCGAGATTTGGGTCTCTCCGGTAACAGCCACTGCGGGAAGCGGATTGTTAAAGGGCTCATAAGACACCATGCTTGCCGATCGATCCATTCTGCTGGCCGTTTCCGGCGGCATCGCCGCCTACAAATGTGCCGAGCTGGCCAGGTTATTTGTCCAACAGGGGGCGGTGGTCCGGGTGGCGATGACCCGGGCAGCTACCGCTTTTGTGGGGCCGGTCACCTTTGCAGGGATCACGGGGCTGCCTGTGTGCCGGGATCTTTTTGATCAGCAAGATGCCGTCATGGGCCACATTGAATGGGCGCAGAATGTAGAACTCATGGTGGTGGCGCCGGCCACCGCCAATGTGATCGGCAAGCTGGCCGCCGGAATTGCCGACGATGCCGTCACTACCATGGCCATGGCCACCACGGCGCCGCTTCTCGTCTGTCCGGCCATGAACATTACAATGTATCAAAAACCGGTGGTTCAGGCCAATATCAAACGGCTTGGTGAACTGGGCATGGTCGTGCTGGAACCCGGAGTGGGTGAGCAGGCCTGCGGGGCTGTGGGGCCGGGTCGGCTGCCCGAACCGGCGGTTATTCTGGAAAAGGCCCTGGGCTGCATTTTACCTCAGGATTTGGCCGGCCGCCGTATTTTGGTAACGGCGGGACCTACATTTGAGGCCATTGATCCGGTTCGCTTTATCGGTAATCCTTCCAGCGGGAAGATGGGTTACGCGGTGGCCCGGGCCGCGGCGCAACGAGGCGCCGAGGTGACACTGGTTTCAGGCCCCACCAGCCTTGACAGCCCGCACAAGATCAAGACCCTGCGGGTTGCAACTGCTTTGGAAATGGCGGCCGCTGTGGAAAACCATTTTAACGAAAGTGACGTAGTGATCAAAACCGCCGCGGTATCCGATTACCGGCCGGAAACCCAGGCCAGCCAAAAGATCAAAAAAACGGCGACGACCATTGACCTGCATCTTGTGCGAAGTCCCGACATCTTACAGATTTTGGGTAAGATGAAAAAAGATCAGATTTTGGTGGGATTTGCCGCGGAGACGGAAAACGTTGCCGCCAATGCCCGGAAGAAGATGGATCAAAAAAACCTGGATCTGATTGTGGCCAATGATGTGAGCCGGAGTGACGCCGGTTTTGCCTTGGACACCAATACCGTTACCATCTTCTCAAAAACAGAGCCGCCGGAAAAACTGCCCTCTCTGTCCAAAGAGAAGGTGGCCCATCATCTGCTGGATCGGGTGGTGCGCCTATCGGCCGACCCGGCATGAGAATTGACGAACTCATTGATGAAATCTCCCGGTCGGTCGAATATTTGGCCCGAAGCGGCTATCGGGGCTTTAACTGCAAACCGAATCACGTTGAACTGTTGGCCGGGTGGGGCAAACCGCCCGGAAAAGAAGGCTTACCCCACGCCCAAACACTTGATGAACTTCAAGCCGCTTTAAAAGATTGTACCCGCTGCAAATTATCCTTGAAACGGAATCATATTGTTTTTGGTGCAGGCAACCCCAATGCCCGGCTGGTATTTATCGGTGAAGGGCCGGGGGCCGAGGAAGACCGGCAGGGGCGCCCCTTTGTGGGGGCGGCGGGCAAACTGCTCGATAAGATCATTGCGGCCATGGGGCTGAAGCGGGAAGATGCCTATATCGCCAATGTGGTCAAGTGCCGCCCACCGGGCAATCGTGACCCGCAGCCTGACGAGATTGAAACCTGTCTCCCCTTTTTAAAAGCGCAGTTGGAATCGATTCACCCGGAGTTTATTGTTGCCCTGGGGCGTCATGCCACGCAAACGCTCTTGGAGACCGGCGAGCCCATCTCCCGCTTACGGGGGCGTTTTTTCGACTACGGCGGAGCTAAACTGATGCCGACCTTTCATCCGGCCTATCTGTTGCACAACCCCAATAAAAAAGCGGAAGTGTGGGCCGATATCAAAAAGTTGATGAAAAAAATGGGGCTGCGGTAGAACCACAAGCCCCATCTGTTTTGGATCTAAGAAGGAAACTAGGCCGCCGCCTTGGGTTCCCTGACGATAATGGTAACGGTCCCGGTATTTGTTGACTCCGCACCCTCGCTGTCGGTCACCTTGTAAGTGAATTTTTCCTCATAGGCTCCCGCTCCCTGTACATAAGGGATCGTACCAGTTACCGGGTTCAGCTCGCTTACCTTTAACGTACCTTTGGTAACTCCGGAAGTATCAACAAGCTCATAGGTAAGAGTATCCCCATTGCGGTCGGAGCCTTTTAATCGAATAGTGACTTCATTGCCAGATTTGACAGTGAGTGCTTTCTCGACATCTTCGGCTTTCGGCACCTGGTTGCCCAGGATGATCGTAACGGTGGCGCCCGTGGAATCCACCTGGCCGTCGTTGACAACAAAAGTAAACTCGTCGGTATCTTGATCCACAGCATTACTGTCGGGTGTGTAGGTGAAAACGCCGTCATTGCTGTTTAATGGAGGAACCAGTTGGCCTTTGCCCGGTTGGGCAGTGATTCGATAAGTCAGCGGATCACCATCCGGGTCATTGGCGGACAGTTCAATCTTCTTGGGTTCGTCCAGTTGGGGATAAACCGTCTGGTTGACGGCCACTGGCGGATTGTTCTCGCCCGTATCATTCCGGCAATCATTCCCGGTAATGGTATTGGTCACCTCGTTACAGCAAAGATCCTCTTCATCCCCCCAGGTGAAGGTTTTCTTAAAGCCAAGGGCGATGTAACAGAGCGTCATCGTGAATTTATTGTTTTCGCCCGTCGAGGATATCTCTTCCGGTTGGCCGAAATGGCCGTAGGTGGCTGCAATTTCATCCTCGCAGTCGCATCCTTCGATGGTGCAGCCGCTAAGTATAAAAGGAACCAGGAGCAGACCGAAAAGCAGGATGAGGCGTGGCATCCTTTGAATTCCCATGGGTTTTCCTCTCTAAAACAAGGCCGGTTGGATAGTGCCGATTGAACAAGTTTGTTTAATATATTATGTTCTTCAGGCCATGTCAAATAATCGGCAGACAATGGATGGTTTTCAGGAAAAAGGGAGCATACATCGTCTTTTGGCCGGCTGGTATCAAACCGACCGGCGAGACCTGCCATGGCGTGGAACCGGCGACCCGTATAAAATCTGGGTCTCCGAGGTGATGCTGCAACAGACCCAGGTGAAGACGGTCAAACCCTACTACCAGCGCTTTATCAAACGCTTTCCGACGGCGGCAAAGCTGGCCGGAGCGAGACAGCAAACGGTATTAAGACTATGGGAGGGATTGGGGTATTATGCCAGGGCGCGCAACCTCCACGCCGCGGCAAAGATCGTGACCCGCGATTTTGATCGGAACATCCCGAATCAGATCGACCTTTTTCGTAAATTGCCCGGCGTCGGGGCTTACATCAGTGCGGCCGTCATGAGTATCGCCTTTAACCAGCCTTATGCCGTGGTGGATGGTAATGTGAAACGGGTATTGGCCCGGTTGCTTGGCGAAAAAGCGCTGGTGAACGATAACCGCAGTCACGGCATATTTCAGCGGCATGCCGACGCCTTGCTGGATACCTCCTGTCCGGGCCGTCACAACCAGGCGATGATGGAGTTAGGGGCGTTAATTTGCAAACCGTCCGCACCCCTGTGCGGAATCTGTCCGGTGGCGTCCATTTGCAAGGCCCACAACAAAGGTCAGGTGAAACAATTTCCACGAAGGAAAGCCCGCAAGGAAATACCCGTCCGTCCGTGCGCCGTGGGTGTGATTGTAAAAGGGGATGAGTTCCTGATAACCCGGCGGCCCCAAAATGGTCTTTTGGGCGGATTATGGGAATTTCCGGGCGGCAAAATCAACCCGGCTGAAAGTCCTTTGGCTGCCTGCCGCAGGGAGATTAAAGAAGAGACCGGCCTGATTGTCAAACAGATGGCTCACCTTACCCAAATCAAGCACGCCTACACCCATTTTAAAATTATTATGGATGTGTTTGTCTGCCGATATTCGCGTGGAAAGGTGACCTTAAACGGGCCCGTCGATTTTAGATGGGTCTCTTCCCGAGCCCTCAGGCGCTACCCCATGCCCAAAGCCAACTTGAAATTTTTACCGAAGCTATTGGAGTGGTGCAAAAACCGGTAGGCATCAAACAGGGCCTGAGATGACCGGCAACGCGCTATTTCGCCGTTGAAGTTTCCTGGACGGCCTTTTCCAGGGCCGCCTTTATTTTACCCTTGGCATCTTCGGAAAGGGTGCTATCGATATCCATGGCCTCAAGGTCATTTTCCGGCCCCTGCATTTGGGCGACCTGTCGCAGCCATTTCAGTTGGGCCTCAACAGCAGTGCAGCAGTTACACATGAGTACATGCATTCGGATCATCAGCCGTTGATGGATCGGCAGCGTCTGGTCCATCGCCAGCGATATTTTTTCCGAAACATCCTTGCAATTCATCATCCACACAGTATGGTTCCTTTATTGCCCCATTCGGGGAATGGGAGCAATACCCCGCCTTCAGGCGGTTGAGAATTCACTTCATCGGCCCCTGTTTTTTAACCGCCGGATAATATGATCTTTTCTCATTTTGCATTTTTTGAAATCCAATGCTCTTCCAGACATTTACGCAACCCCATGCGCGCCCGATAGAGCATCACCCAACTATTAGACCTGGAAATCTCCATTTCCTTACATAACTCATCGGTGTCCAGGCCATCGATCTCCCTTAGTTGAAAGATACGGGCCAGTCTTTTGGGTAGTTCCGACATGCATCGGTAAAAAATTGCAAGAAACTGTTTTTGGAAGTAGTGATCTTCAGGATCAATCCGCCACATGGTTGGTTTTAATTTCCACTTCCCGTTGGTTTCAAACCCCTTTTCGATGGCCGTACCCAAGGTGTCAAAATCGTCGACATACTGCTCTTTACGTGCTTTTGCGCGGAAATGATCGACGATTTTGTTTTTCAAAATCGCCGTGAGCCAGGTGCGCTCCGAGGCGCGGCCGCCGAATTTTGCAGCGGACCGCAAAGCACCCACAAAGGTCTCTTGAACCAGCTCCTCGGCGATAAAGGGGTCGTGAACAACACCCAGCGCAAAATGGTAGAGATAATCGCCATAGCGGTCTACCCATTTATCAGAATCAAAGGAGCGTTCGGTATGTGTGGGTGCTGTTTTTACCATGCCGGCTTTATAACCAAAACTATTATGTGCAACAATAACTATTTGAGGGGTCGGGGAGTTTACCCCAGCACCAGTTCTTTGACATTCCAGGTTGATTTACCTTTTTTGTACGCTTCGAATTGATGCATCTGGATAGTTACGCCCATGGCAGCGAACAACCAGCGGTTGTTCTCGTTACCCCGCATCCAGCAACGATCCAGATCAAATATCTCTTTTA
>Ga0209457_1000125_pt1 | contig 27045 bp, 20 predicted proteins | sample WorMetHEROISLAND_5_FD_187410 | JGI IMG/M metagenome (GOLD analysis project Ga0209457, IMG submission 187410) | Marine gutless worms symbiont microbial communities from Max Planck institute for Marine Microbiology, Germany - Olavius sp. 5 HERON... ... | reverse complement strand
TAAAAGAGATATTTGATCTGGATCGTTGCTGGATGCGGGGTAACGAGAACAACCGCTGGTTGTTCGCTGCCATGGGCGTAACTATCCAGATGCATCAATTCGAAGCGTACAAAAAAGGTAAATCAACTTGGAATGTCAAAGAACTGGTGCTGGGGTAAACTCCCCGACCCCTCAAGTATTTTGACGAAGAAGGAAATGCTGGAAACCTAAATGTATTGTTTGAGTTAAAAATAGACTCAAAAGCAGATGGAAATCAATCCGCAAAGTATGCTGACTGGCTTTACGCTAATCATCCCAATGATGTGAACTTGTTGATTTATTTAACGCCAAAATTATTACAAGACTCTAAGTCAACGGTTGGTGATGAAAGGTGGTATTGCTTAGATTACCAGATTCTCAATGATAATTTACTCATTCCACTTCTTGACCACCCAAATCTGAATGAAAAAGTTAAACCTTTTGTTATTCAATATATCAAGAACCTAAAAAATCGTTATAAGGGAATCAAAATGGCAATTACCAATGAAGAAAAAAGGTTAGCTATTGCATTGTATGAAAAGTATAGTGATGTGTTTGATTCAATTTATGATGCTCTTGTTTCTGCAGGTGCTATTGACTACAGTACGACGGATGTTGTTGAAAACAAAGGCAGGGTTACAGGTCGCTTAGCAGTGCGAATTGGTCAGCGAATCATTTCGAATGAGACTGTACGATTGCTCTTCCATGATGTTTTGGCTTACATCGTAGACAATGGATTTATTCTTAAAGTCCCTTTACCCTGGGGATCAAGTAAAACCCGATATATAATAACAAACGAAGATCCGCCTATTCACCCAAATGGTAGGGATTTCTTTTACCCTGAATTTTATAAAGGCTATACAATTGAGACACATTACGCTAGAGATAGGGCTGTGAAAGTTTTAAACGATTTATGTGAGAAATTGGAACTTGAGTTTGAAAAAATAGATACATAAATTTGAGAGGTACATAATGCTAGATAAAGAGCTAGACCAACTAGTTGATTATTTAAAGGAAATGATTGCCGATGGTGTACAACTAGTCCATGGTGGACATCTTATAGATTGGCACGATACAAATATCCCAGAAATATTGGCAGAAATAGATCGAAAAAAACAAGAAGCCGCTAATTTTTCAGTCGAAGTTTCAGATGCATTGGTGAATAGGGTTTCAGGAGAAAAAGCTTATGTTTTCTATGAATATCCAAATGGAAATGTCGCGATGTCACTATCAACGGAATCTTTTATATATCCAAAAGACAAAATTTTATATCATTATCGCAGGGAATTGCCAGGTGATTGATTTATGCGTGATGTAAATGACGCCTTAGATTGGATAACATCATTCACTAAGTTTTTTTGAAGAACCATGATGTTGAACCTGTCACTAATGCTTTCACGCAGGGATTACCGATCTTTGATGTCAAATTCATGCAAAATGTTAAAGAAATACTTGCAGATGATGAAATTGATTCATCATTTTCTCCACATAGCTTAGTCGCTCAGATTGTTTTCGTTGCAACTAAAGTCCCTTATCTCTCCAAAGAAGAAGCGGAGAATTTAGCAACTGAATTAAAGGCATATCTTGAGACATGATAAAGCACATAACAATCGTATGCACTCGGGTCGAAAAAACGCCTCTCGTTCCTTGTTTTGCTTTTTACTGCCGGTGATTTGAGGCGTTATAAAACAAGTAATTTATGACTAGTCAAATAGTACAGACAACCCCAATTGAGGAGAGAGTAAAAAAGTATTATTGGGAATATGACGTGAATTCAACTCACAAGTGCAGCGGTTGACAGTATAGGCGCCGGGATTGACGTATGGCTAAAGAATACCTCATTGGGTGTTTTAACGTCCGGTGTTTTTCCGGGGCGGTTATTCAACGAGACCTTTGCAGGACATCTGTTCTTGTTCCCGTTCAAGGAAGGCGAAAAATGTAACCGGAGGAATATGATGAACACGCCACCAGTCAGTGCGGCGCCGCCCTTGCCAAGGGGCGGGCTGTGTGTGATCACCACCCACATCAACGCCGATTTTGATGCGGTGGCCTCGATGGCGGCGGCTCAAAAACTGTATCCCGACGCCCGTGTGGTTTTTCCAGGCTCCCAGGACCGCACGTTGCGCAGCTTTTTTATCGACGCCATGGCCTATCTGCTCAATCTCGCCGATGTCGACAGCATTGACCTGGATCAGATTGACCGACTGGTCATTGTGGACACCCGGCAGCCGTCGCGTCTGGGTCCCTTTCAGGCCATATTATCCAAACCCGATCTGGATATCCACATTTACGATCACCATCCCTCATTGAGCGACGATATCAAAGGCGCCCATGAGGTAATCGCCGAAACAGGCGCCACGGTCACCTTGCTTACCGAAATCATCGCCGCGCAAAAGATCCCGCTGACCCCCGACGAGGCAACGATCCTGGCACTGGGAATTTACGAAGACACCGGCGCTTTTACCTACAATACCACCATTTCCCGGGATTTATCAGCAGCGGCCTACCTGTTGAATCAGGGAGCCGAATTGAAAACGATTTCCGATTTAACACGGCGAGAGCTGACCAGCGACCAGGTTGCCCTGTTAAACGATATGATGGACGCGGCAAAAACGCACCGTATCAACGGAAACGATATTGTCATATCGACAATATCTTCCGAGGACTATATCCCCGATGTTGCGGCATTGGTTCATAAAATGCTCAAGATGGAAAACTACAAAGCACTTTTTCTTTTGGGGTTGATGGAAAATAAGATCCACATCATCGGACGCAGCCGTACCGTCCAGGTGGATGTGGGCCGTATTTTAAAAAAAATGGGTGGCGGCGGCCATGCCGCGGCTGCAGCGGCCACGTTAAAGAAACAGACCCTGGCTCAGGGCGAACAGACCTTGCTGGCTCTGTTACGCCAATTTGTTCAATCACCTCAAACGGCGCGTCAGTTAATGTCATCACCGGCCTTCTCGGTCAACCGGGACACCTCCTGCGAAAGGGCCCGGGAACTGTTAAACCGCTATAGTATCAATGCCTTGTTAGTGATGGAAAAGGTGGGGCCCACCCATCGCCTGGCCGGCTATATCACCCGGCAGGTGATCGAAAAGGTTCACTACCATCAGTTGAGTCACCTGCCGGTGGCTGATTATATGGACAGTGAAGTGGTCACTGTAGATGTAGCAGCGGACCTGGCGGAGATCCAGAAACGGGTGATCGAAAAAAAGCAGCGCATCCTGCCGGTGATGGAACAAGACCGGGTTGCAGGCGTCATCACCCGGACGAACTTGCTCAACGTATTGATTGAAACACCACCAAAGCGTTCGCGCCCGACGCTGGATGCCGATACAGCCCGCACGCAGGACATCTCCAGCGTACTCAAGGAACGCAGCTCTCCCGAAATCATTCATCTGCTGCGTGACATCGGCCGGATCGCCCACGAATTGGGTTATCGCGCCTTTGCGGTGGGCGGTTTTGTCCGCGATCTGTTTCTCTGCCGCCCCAATGACGATATCGACATCGTCATTGAAGGCGACGGGATTTTAACAGCGCAAGCCCTTGCCAAACAACTTGAAGGACGGGTCCATACCCACGCCAAATTCAGCACTGCCGTGGTGGTGCTGCCCGATGGATTTAAGATCGATGTCGCCACCGCCCGCATGGAATATTATACTTACCCCGCTGCGCTGCCTGAAGTGGCCATGAGTTCCATCAAGCACGATCTGTTTCGGCGCGATTTTACCATCAATACCCTGGCGGTGCAGTTAACACCGAGCCGTTTCGGCGTCCTCATTGACTTTTTCGCGGCCCGTAAGGATATCAAGGAAAAGGCGGTGCGGGTGCTGCACAACCTCAGCTTTGTGGAAGACCCCACCCGGGTGTTCCGCGCCATCCGCTTTGAACAGCGGTTTGGGTTTAAAATCGGTAAAGTGACAGCCGACCTGATCCGCAACGCTGTCCGCATGGCCTTTTTTGACCGCCTGTCGGGTAAACGGGTCTTTACCGAGCTGCAACACATCCTGGAAGAAAAGAATCCGGCAAGGGCCGTCAAACGGATGCACGAATTTGACCTGTTAACCGTAATACACCCTTCTATTCATTATAACAGTACGTTAGATAAGCTTTTCAAGTCAATGGGCGATGTTTTAGCCTGGTATAATCTATCCTTTTTGGATGAGCCCTGCCATCAGTGGATTGTCCATTTTCTGATTCTCATCAGGCAGGTCAAACGCCGCAGCGTCTTTGAAATCTGCCACCGCCTGGAATTGGCGCCCCGGCTGCGGAGCTATTTTACAACGGCCCGCTTTAAGGCCAACAACACCCTGCACCGGCTCGAATCGGAAACAACCCTCGCCAACAGCACTCTCTACAAAGCTCTTGCCGGGTTTGAGCTGGAACTGCTGCTCTACATGATGGCCGCCACGGCCGCCCCAAGGGTCAAACAGGGCATTACGGTCTATTTCAACGAACTGCGGCATGTGGAAAACAGGATCAACGGCAATGATCTGATCGCCCTCAATATCCCCGCCGGGCCCCGCTACAAGGAGATTTTAGATGCCGCGCTTTACGCCCGCCTGGACGGCAAGATCAGCAGCCGTGAAGATGAGCTTGATTTTGCAGGCCGATATACCTGCAAAAAGCCCTCTTAGGGTGATAGCGTCACCGTAATTGTATCATTACCGCGGCCTGTATACCCATGAATACCGGTTGGCGGGTTCGATGTTTGGGTCAAGGCGCCGGCTTTGGCGGCACGACCTCCTGGTCAGATAATAGTAACAATTGTATAAACATCAGTACGGGCTGGGAGGTCGATTTCCGTCGGCCATGACCTTTGGACGGCCAAGAGCTAAAACAACTGGCATTTTCTTTCAATAACCGCTAAATAGGTTGCCGCCAGCATAACGAATTGAAAAAAGATCGGGCAGATTATGACCTCGGACATCGTCTTAACCGGCATCACCACCACGGGAACCCCCCATTTGGGGAACTTTGTGGGCGCCATCGGGCCGGCCATCGAAGCCAGCCGCAAGGGGACCGCATCCTCTTTCTACTTTTTGGCCGATTACCATGCCCTGGTGAAGAACCAGGATTCTCAACGGTTCCGTCAATCCACCCTGGAGGTGGCCGCAGCCTGGCTGGCTCTCGGGCTGGACACCGACCGCTCCACCTTCTACCGCCAAACCGATATCCCCGAAATTCCCGAACTGACCTGGATTTTAATGTGTGTGACCGCCAAGGGCCTTCTAAACCGCTCCCACGCTTACAAGGCAGCGATGGCGGAAAACACCGGGAACCGGGCCAAAGACCCCGACAAAGGGATCAATATGGGCCTTTTTTGCTACCCGGTGCTGATGGCCGCCGATATCCTGATGTTCAAAGCCAAAAAGATTCCTGTCGGCAAAGATCAGCTCCAGCACATTGAAATGGCCCGGGAGACGGCCGCCCGTTTTAACCATATCTTTGGTGAAACCTTTGTGCTGCCCGAAGCGGTGGTCGGCGAGAACACGGCGGTTTTATCGGGACTGGACGGCCGCAAGATGAGTAAAAGCTACAACAATACGATCCCCTTGTTTGCGCCGGATAAAAAGCTTCGCAAGCTGATTATGAAAATCAGAACCAACTCTCTGGGGCCGGATGAACCCAAAGACCCCAAGGGCTGCACCCTTTTTGAGATCTTTCAAGCCTTTGCAACACCCGCAGAGGTGGCGGAGATGCGCAAGCGTTATGCCGCCGGCATTGCCTGGGGTGAGATGAAGCAGCATCTGTTTGAATATCTTAACCAGATCCTGGGCCCGGCCCGCGTTGAGTACGAAAAGCTGTTGGCCGCGCCCGATTATATCGAAAAAAGACTCAAGGAGGGGGCTCGCAAAGCACGCGCCGTGAGTGTGCCCTTTTTGGCGGAAATCCGCCGGAAGATCGGCGTCACTGCCGTCGGTTCCTGATGTATCCGTTCCGACTGAATAGTGATGCCTGAGGATGCGGTCTTTATATGCAGTGACGCAGAATACGATCAATGGAAAAATTTTATGCAAACCGCCTATCAAGTCCGGTTAACCGATGTTTTTGAAGGTCCCATGGACCTTCTCGTTCATCTGATCAGGAAAAACAAGGTCGATATATACGATATCCCTGTCGCGACGATCACCGAGCAGTATCTTGAATATATCAACTGGATGAAAACCTTGCAGGTGGATGTGGCCGGTGATTTTATTCTCATGGCGGCGACGTTAACACAAATTAAGTCGAGGATGCTGCTGCCCGTTCACGACAGCGAAGAAGAGGAAGATCCGCGTCGGGAAATCGTCCGGCCGCTGCAGGAGTATCTTGAAATCAAAGCCGCCGCCGAAAAATTGAGCCGGCGGGACCTTCTCGGTGTCGACACCTTTACCCGCCAAAGCAGCGATGCCATCCGGCCCGCCGTGGCCGATGACGGCGGCTTTATTCCAGTGGGAATCTTCGAGCTGATGGACGCCTTTCGCCGGATTCTGGATAGTATGGAAGAATCCCGGAAGCTCACCTTTACCACCGACCATATTACCGTTACAGGGCGCATGAACCAAATCATTGATCATCTGGAAGAAAAAGGATCGGTGACCTTTGACGAACTGTTTGACCGGCCGGTGAAAAAAAAGGAGGTGGTGGTGACGCTTTTGGCTATTTTGGAAATTGTAAAGCTGGAGCTGGTCGGAATTGTCCAACATGTGCAGACAGGCGTCATTCGGCTCTTTTACCTATGAACCCGAATTTTGCATGAAATTTTACCGGAAAATTATTTATTGTCCCATTCGGGGAATGGGAGAAAAACCCTCGCCCCTTTCGGCGGTTGAGCATTCACTCCCCGGCCCTTCGGGACGATGATGACAAGACCCGAAACTGACACAGTAGCGCCGGTAACTCCTGTAACGACCATGAATCATCTAAAACCGATACTGGAAAGTCTGCTGCTTATCGCCGAAGAGCCTCTGAGCCTGGATAAGATCAAGCCGGTCCTGCCCGAGTTATCCGGCCGGGAGATCACCACGGCGCTGGATCAACTGGCCGCAGAATATGACCGGCGCAACGCCGGGTTTTGTCTCTCCAAGGTGGCCGGCGGCTACCAGTTGCGTACCCGGCCGGAGTACACCGAGTACATTCGGCGCTTGATCCAACCCAAACCGGCACGGCTCAGCAAAGCGGCTTTGGAAACCCTGGCCATCATTGCTTACAAGCAGCCGGTGCTGCGGGCCGATATTGAACGAATTCGGGGGGTTGATTCGGGGGGTGTTTTGCGGGCGCTGCTGGAGCGCAAGATGGTCCGCATTTTAGGGCGCAGGGAGATTCCCGGGCGGCCGCTGATCTACGCTACCACCAGGCTTTTTCTGGAAGTGTTTGGTCTAAAGGACCTGACCGAACTGCCGTCGGCCGACGAGATTGAGTCCTTTAGCAACCCGGAAACGGCTGATGCCGGGTTGGAGACGGAGGCGGGAAAAACACCCGACCGGACAACCGCACCTGATGACAGCACGCGTACAGAGGGGGCGTTACCCATCCCGGCGCCTCATGACACAGACGAACCGCCGCAATAAATCCACTCACCTTTTCGCTCCGCGGGAGTCGGAAGGAATCAGCAGGGTCACGAACAAGCAGAGGATGGCAGCGATCACCACCGTCCAAAACACCTCCCGGATTCCGCGGCTGACTGCATCGTGAACCATCATTTTTAATTCCGGCGGCAGCAATGCCTGAATTTCCGGTTGAAACAGTTGCTCCATCTGCTCAAGCCCTTTTTCGGACAAGCTTTGGGGCAGACGGTTTACCATCCCTGATTGTTGAACCGCTTTTGTCAACTCGTCAAAGCGGTTGGCGATAAAACCGCCGCACACCCCCACTCCGACGGCTCCGCCCAACGTGCGCCCAAATTGGTTGGAGGAGGTGGCCACCCCCATGTCTTTGGCCTCCAATCCATTTTGCACCACCAGCAGGGTGCTCAAAGAGACCATGCCCATACCGACGCCGATGATGAAAAAGATGGTGAAACCAAACAGGGGCGATGTCCGGGCGTTAAAAAGCAGGGTCATGATGCAGCCGAAAATGAGACAAAGGGCGCCGCTAACCGCACAGATGCGAAACCCCATGCGGTCGATCACCTGACCCATCAAAAGCGCCCCCACGGACCAGCCCAAACTCAACGAAAGCATCGCCATCCCCACCTGCATGGGCGACTGTCCCTGCACCCCCTGGATAAAGAGCGGTGCAAAGGCAAACAGGGCAAAGATGGCAAAACTGCTCAAAAACACGGCGCCGTTGCCCGTACTGAACGCTCGGTTGGTAAAAAATTCGATGGAAAGGACGGGATCTTTGGCGCCTTTTTCCACGAAAACAAACCCGATAAACCCGCACAGGGTGAAGAGTACAAGACCAGCCATGGGAAGCGACAGCCATGGGTATTGCCGCCCGCCCAACAGAAAAATCAGAAGAAACGCCAAAAGCGATGTTGTCAAAAGGGCGACGCCCCCGAAATCAAGTGTCACGCGATCTTTTTTGGGCCGCATTTCAACAAGATAAACACCGATCCCCCACAGGCTAAAGAGCCCCAACGGCACGTTGATAAAAAAAATCCAGCGCCATGAAAAATAGGTGACAATAAAGCCGCCCAGGGTGGGTCCCAATACACTGGCAATTCCCCATACAGAACTGGCAAAAGAGAGGGTGCGTCCCCGGGCCTCAGGCGTTGAAACATCAACCAGGACCACATACACCAACGTAAAAATACCGCCGGCGCCGATGCCCTGAAACACCCGCGCTGCAATTAAAAAGGCCATGTTGGGTGCCAGACCGGCCACCACGGATGAGATAAGGAAAATCGTGACGGCGCCCAAAAAGATGGTGCGATTGGGGCGCAGATCGGCCAGTTTTCCAAAGATGGGTAGAGAGACAGCCCTTGCGAGAAAATAGGCTGAATAGACCCACGAATAGAGATGCATCCCGCCCAGGTCGGCGACCACCGTGGGCATGGCCGCCGAAATCACCAGGGCGTCTAAGGCTCCTAAAAAAAGCGCTAACAGCGCCGCACCGATCACCGTAAAACGCCGGGAGGCGGTTAACGCGTCTTGGGTCGTCGTTTTCATCCCAAACGCTGGCACCGTTGGTTCCAGGACTGAATTTCAGCAATATTTCCGTCGGGATTCCTGAAGTAGACTCCCAAGATCCGTGATGAATCATACGGAAAGTAGTCCAAAGTATTGAAAAACCTCGTTGATTCAGGTGGATAGAAGGTAATTGATCAACCCGCAACCCTCACCAACGAGGTGAAACCAATGATAAGACAAACCGTACCGCCTTTCAAGCCTGAAAAAACAAACGACCTGATTACCCCCCATGCGGGGCCGGCCCTGCCGGGTGACTTTGCCATGGGTTTGGGTCTGTTGAAAAAGCGGGATCGACATCCGCCAAAACCCGGCGCAGGCTATGCCCCCGGCAAGCACCTGTTCTAAGGGTGGCCGATCACCCGGCGGAGAATGGGCTGGTTGTCGGTGATGCGTTTCCCCGGGGCAACGAGGCGCCGGCGTCGGGGAATCTTGCGTTTATCAGGTATTGTCAGCGTCAGTTGCCCACAGGCCAAAAGGATATGATCCAAAAGGATATAATATTGTATCAGATTTGTGTTGACAAATTATACTTGCCATGAGATATAGCCCGAAAATGTTGGCGGGGCTGTCATTGCGAGGAGCTTGCGACGAAGCAATCCCCAGTCTCGCTCGCGCGTGGTTCGGTTTGACGTTCCACCTTGAAAACAGGCCTTGAAACAGGATTAGAACGAAGGAGTTGAGACAATGAACAGGACACCAGTCAAAAAGAGCAGTTCGGGAAAAATCCGTCATCTCCTAAGGGTGACGGCGGCAAGCTTACAATTCCTTCCGTTTGCCGGGCTGTCCCTGGCGCAAGCGGCGGCGAAAAATGTGTACGCGGGGTTCATCGGTAATGTCACCCGCAAAAAAGGGTTTCGCTGCGGGGCGCTGGTTCTTCTTTTCACCTGTGGCGTTCTTTTCGCCATGGGCGGCGCGGGCCTTGCCCAAGTCAACCCATGCGATTCCGGCAATACCGAATTATCTGATATTTTTGTTTTGTCAGGCAGTGCCACTTTTGTTTTCTCAGGTAGCGTCCCGATTGAAGTTCAACTAACGTCGAATTCACGGGACCAGGCGGGCGCGGCAATGTCCAAGGGTAAAATTGATTTTCGTGAGCCGTTTACCATTGCATTCCAGGCGCATTTTGGATATAAGGACTGGAACGGCGCGGACGGCATGGCCATGGTGTTTCACAATGACCCCAAGGGCAGTGCCGCCCTTGGACGTCCCGGGTCGGCTCTTGGCGCCGGTGGTATCCGAAACGGAATTGCGCTTGAGTTTGATACCTTCCATGGCACATTCGAAAATTGGGGTAGCGACTGGTGGAAATACGACTGGCGGGAAGACCATACTTCTATCTGGGATACCGATCAAATGGGCGGATATCTTGGACGAGAGCCCCAATCTTACCTGACTACGTTCATTGGACATGGCAATCTGGAAGATAGGGCCTGGCATGATGTTGAAATAAGGTGGAATCCCGAGACTCAGACCCTTTCTTATACTCTCGATGGAGCGAACGCGGGTTCTTATACTCATAGCGGAACAACGGATTTCGTGAGTGAGTATTTTGGTGGAGCAACCATGGTGCACTTCGGGATATCGGCTGCCGTTGGAGGTTATACCAATATTCAAAGAATACGCTTTGATGATTTTTGTTCGCTGCCTTTCCTACCTGATACCGATAGAGACGGTATCGACGACATCGACGACATCGATGATGATAATGACGGAATCACAGACTGCGTGGAAAATGGATTGGATAACGCGGAAGTAGCTGATGTTTTTGTTTTCTCAGGCAGCGCCCGCCGAGTTGGACCTCGCCAAGCGCTACTAACGCCGGATTCACCGGGCAATACAGGAGCGGCAATGTCCAAGGGTAAAATTGATTTTCGTGAGCCGTTTACCATTGCATTCGAGGCCTATTTTGGAACTAGGGATTGGACCGGCGCGGACGGCATGGCCGTGGTTTTTCACAATGACCCCAAGGGCAGCGCCGCCACTGGACTGTCCGGATCGGCTCTTGGCGCCGGTGGTATCCAGAACGGAATTGCGCTTGAGTTTGATACCTACCATGGCTCATCCGAAAATTGGGGGGATGGTAACGACCGGAGGCAATACGGAGGATGGCGGGAAGACCATACTTCTATCTGGGATACCGATCAAATGGGTGGGTATCTTGGACGCGATCCCCAATCTTACCTGACTACGGCCATTGCACATGGCAATATAGAAGATGGGGCCTGGCATGACGTCGTAATATCATGGGATCCCGCTACCGGGACCCTTGCCTATACTCTCGATGGAGCAGGCGCGGGTTCTTATACGCATCGCTGGACAACCGATTTCGTGACCGCGTATTTCGGTGGAGCAAACCGGGTTCACTTCGGGATAACGGCTGCCACTGGAGGTTATACCAATGTTCAAAAAATACGCTTTGATGATTTTTGTTCGCTGCCTTTAGGGCTTGATACCGATGGCGACGGCGTGCCGAACCATCTGGATCTGGACAGCGACGCCGACGGGATCAGTGATCTTGAGGAGAGCGGCGCCGATCACGCCGCGCTGGACACGAACAGTGACGGCGAGATCGACAGCACCTTCCCTGACACCGACGGTGACGGTTTGTCCCAGTTCATCGAGTTAGCCAACGGTGAGAATACCGGTACAACCCCGAGGAACACCGACGACGACGGCGCACCCGACTATCACGATCGTGACAGCGACGGCGACGACTGCCCGGACGCGATCGAGGGCGACCGCAGCCCCTCCTTTTATTTCGGGGACACCGATTCGGACGGAAGCCTGGATCAAAGCGTCTACCCCGCGGATGATCGCGGCAGGCACGACGGGACGACGAACCAGGGCGACGGTTCCGCCGCCGACAGCAGCGTTAATGCCTGCACCGCCTGCGATCCCGCGACCTCCGGCAATAACGATTTCGATGGCGACACTGTCAGCGATATCTGCGACCTGGATGATGATAATGACGGAATCACGGATTGCGTGGATAATGGCTTGGATAACCCGGAAGTAACTGATGTTTTTGGTTTTTCAGGCAGCGCCCTCCCGATTGACAATGGCAGTACACAAGCTCTGCTAACGCCGGATTCACCGGACCAGGCGGGCGCGGCAATGTTTAAGGGCAAAGTGGATTTTCGTGAGCCGTTTACCATCGCATTCCAGGCGCGTTTTGGAACCAAAGACAAGAGCGGCGGTAATGGCATCGCCATGGTTTTTCACAATGACCCCAGGGGCAGCGCCGCCCTTGGACGTCCCGGATTTGATCTTGGCGCCGCTGGTATCAAAAACGGAGTTGCGCTTGCGATTGGTACCCGCGTGAACTATGGCGAAATTCGGGAAGAAGACTTTACTTCTATCTGGGCTACCGATACATTTCGTGGAGAAGGGCCCAATGTATACCTGTCTAGGCCCATTGGGCATCCCAGCGTAGAAGATGGGCGTTGGCATGATGTCGCTGTCACATGGGATCCCGCCACCGAGACCCTTGCCTTTACTCTCGATGGAGCGAACGCGGGTTCTTATACTGTTTATGGCTGGGATTATCGCTGGCACGATTTCATTACCAGGCATTTCGGTGGAGCATCCCTGGTTCACTTCGGGATGACGGCTGCCACTGGAGATGCTGCCAATGTTCAAAGCATACGCTTTGACGATTTTGATTTTTGCTCGCAGCCTTTACAGCTTGATACCAATGGTGACGGCCGGCCGAACCATCAGGATTTGGACAGCGACGGCGACGGGGCCTGGGATCTTGAGGAGAGCGGCGCCGATTACGCCACGCTGGACGTGAACAATGACGGCGAGATCGACGCCGCCTTCCCTGACACCGACGGTGACGGTCTGTCCCAGGAGATCGAGGCGGCCAACGGTAAGAATACCGGTACAACCCCGAGGGATGCCAATGACGACGGCATTGCCGACTTTCTCGACCCTGACAGTTGACCGCGGCGCTGACGGGGCTGCCCGGACGCAATCGAAGGCGCAACGCAGCCCCGCCTTGATTTCGCGCGCCGTCTCAGTCAGGCGGGCGCCTGGATCGCAATGACGCGCAGCCCGTCTCGCAGGCGAGGCGCGGATTTCGTCGGCATGGGGATGCCGACCTACGAAAAACCGGGACATCCGGTAGGGCGGCAATCCTTTGCCGCCGATGAGGGTGGTAAAAGGCCTGGGAATCCATGCCGTATTGTCGGCATGGGGATGCCGACCTACGAAAAACCGGGACATCCGGTAGGGCGGCAATCCGTTGCCGCCGATGAGGGTGGTAAAATGCTTGGGAATCCATGCCGTATTGAGACCTTTGCAGAACATCTGTTTTTGTTCACGCTCAAGGAGGGCGAAAAATGTAACCGGATGAATATATTGAATATTTCGATGATACCATTTTGAGCCTGACGCCGAAATTGGGCCAAAAGAGGTTATGCAAAGGTCTCATACCAGGGTCGTAGCGACAGGGGTAGTGTGCTGAAGAGCCGGGCAAATCCCAACAGCGCCGCAGATGGTTTTTTACGACGCCGGGCCAAATCCCAGGGCTTTGACAAACGCCTGCCGGAACGACGCCTGTTCAGCCAGGTTGAGTACCTCCACCTTTTGGGCCAGGGCAGCGGCCCGAGCTTGGAAATCGGCGCTAAAAGCCGCACAAACGGCGCCTTCGCCGGCGGCGTTGCCCACCATCTTCACATGCTCGCGTCTGACCGGCGGTAAAAACCCCAAACAGATCAGATCATCAACATTTAAAAAATTACCAAAAGCACCCGCAATATAAAGCCGGTCCGGCGCTTCAATCCCCGTTGCCTTGCAAAGGGTGTCCAGCCCCGCCCGGAGCGCCCCTTTGGCCAACTGGACGGCGCGGATATCTTTTTGGGTCAGCACCACATCGCGGCCATATTCGGTCTCACCGGCCGGGGCCAGAATAATGGCGGGAATCCCGGTTGCATCGCGGGTCAGCAAACTGCCTGCCTTTTGCTCGTCAATCCTGCCCGATGCCTCAATGATTCCGGCGTCAAACAGCGCCGCCACAGCGCTGACAATGCCCGACCCGCAAATGCCTTTGACCGGCAAGGTCTCCCTGTGGGCGTTTGTTACTGTTGTGTATACGCCGCGTTGCCCATTATCATCGATCCGCCATGTGTCAATGGCGCCGGGCAGAGCCAACATACCCGAGGAAATCGTCGCCCCCTCCAAAGCCGGGCCTGTGGCGCACGATGAACCGTAGATTTTTCCATTTACACAGAGCAAGATCTCGCCGTTGGTGCCAATATCGATAATGAGAAGATGATCCGCAGCCCTGTCAATGTCGCACATCAATCCGGCCGCCACAATATCGGCCCCCAGATAAGCGGAGACCAACGGCGCGGTTTTTACTTTTGCCGAATCATCAAAACGCGGATCGAGCAACTTCGCCGGACGGGTTTGGGCGTTGGTAAAGACCGGGTTGAAAGGCGCACGCCCCAAGCCGGCGGGATCGACGCCCAGCGCCAGATGGAGCATGGTGGGGTTGCCCACAATGACGATCTCCCTCAGAGCGGTCACATCAAAATCATTTTTTTTGCAAAGCGACTTGGCGATATTGGCAATGGCCCGGCCCACAATGGTTTGCAAGGTCTCAAGATGTCCGTCATCTTTCATCACAGCAGTCATGCGGCTAACCACATCGGCGCCGAAAATCGCCTGGGGATTGCGCAAGGAGGCGACGCCCGACACCCGGCCCTCTTTGCGGTCGCACAAAAATCCGGCCAGGGTGGTGGTGCCCAGGTCCACGGCCAGAACCGGTCGCCCGTCGGCACGGGGCAAAACACAGCCAAGATCCAGCCTGCGTCCGGTTAATTTATTACCCACCGTAGCAATATCGATGCAGTTCGCGGCGATGAGGTCAATTTCAAGATCGCTGCGAACGGTTGTTTGGCAAGCCAAAACGGCCTCCCAGCCATCCGTTGCCGCCGGATCTTCCGACCTTATCTTCACACCGCATTTTTCGCATTTACCTTTACCGCCGCAATCGGCCCGCAAGGGAATCCCCGCTTCGCGCAAAATATCGGCCAACGTCCCGCCCGTTGCGACTTCCAACTGACGACCGGCGGCGGCAATTTGAATCTTGCAAACGGTTGTTGAATCCGATGCCATACGGGGCCTTCCTGGATCAATCACAACGGTTTTGGGTAAGATACAGGCGCATCAAGCGTGCCAGTATGTCTTTGGAAAGCTTTCTTTTTTCAGGAATAGGTCTGAAACGCAAGTATAATCTTTTACAACGCCCGATTGGGGCGACAATCAACTCCCATGCTGCCCGGAAAAAACCCTTGACGCAACCTGTGCCCGGCATTATAAGTTGCCATGATCCGGGCGGTTAACTCAGTGGGAGAGTGCTACCTTCACACGGTAGAAGTCACTGGTTCAAATCCAGTACCGCCTACCACAATAACATTCAGGGGTTACGCACAGGTCTCAGTGAATCGATCCTCAGTTTGCGAGTTGTTTTGCCAAGCATTGACAATCTCTTTCCCGCCTGGTTGACCCAATGGATGGATACCCATCAAGCGCCTTTATGGGGTGCGGCGGATTTGCGCAATTTCGCCACGCCTGTGGATGAAAACGGAAAGCGCTTCCCCTTTGCCCTTTCCTGGGCGCTGCCCATGAACCCGCGCATTATGGCGAGTATTCAAAGCGGACCCAATCAACCTTACGCCGACGAATATGAACGGGTGAATCATCGCATCAATCAACTGGCGGCAGCCTTGGTCGCCGGGCTTCGCGCCCGAGGCTATCACGCCAAGCCGCTGGCCGCCTCGGAACGCACCGACACGGTGGCCGTCAAGGGTGAATTTCCCCACAAAACCGCCGCCACACGGGCGGGGTTGGGCTGGATCGGTCGTCATTGTCAGTTGATCACCCACCGTTTTGGCTCCTGGGTCCGATTGGGAACGGTCTTTACCGATATGGCTTTGCCTTGCGGACCGGCGGTGGAGCGTCACTTTTGCGGCCAATGCACCCAATGTGTCGATGCCTGCCCGGCCAAGGCGCTAACGGGTACGGCCTGGCAGCCGGGGGTTCCGCGCCGGGCAATGCTGGATGTGCAGATCTGTGATCAATGGAAAAAAGAGCACTACCGCCAGTACCGCCACGGCCACACCTGCGGAATCTGCTCGGCGGTGTGCCCATATGGGTTGAAAAGTCTGCAAAAAGACGTTTAAAATGCCCGAACAAGCAATATCCATTTACAACCGGAAACAGGTTGTCGAGACTTGGGGCTATCCAAAACTTATGAGCTGCATCACCGTCAGCTCGGTGACCTGCCGGAAAAATACGGTTCCTCGACGTTTTATGTGGATTTGACATAAAGCGCCAACTGTTTCACTCATGCCGCAGCATAGGTCGGCGTCCCCATGCTGACAATACGGCATGGATTCCCAGGCCTTTTACCACCCTCATCGGCGGCAAAGGGTTACCGCCCTACTGGATGTCTCAGCTTTTCGTAGGTCGGCAATCCCTTGCCGACATCAACCAAACCACCTCCCCCGCCTAGGGCGGAGACTCCTCCTTGAAAAGGAGGAGAGTTTTTATCCTGTTTATTTTTTTGGGGGCCAAAAAGAAACGCCCCCGCGCGGCGGCAACGGATTGCCGCCCTACGGGGCGCCTCGGCTTCTTGTAGGTCGGCATCCCTATGCCGACAGGCGGGGTTTGCAACTTGTAAGCGTTGACGCTTTGTCTGGCGGCAAAGGGTTGCCGCCCTACTTTTATCAGGTGAACGAAGGCTCGAATTACCATAAGGCCTTCTTTATTTTTCCCACATAAAACGATGAATCGCCAAAAATACTTTTAAAAACAAGATTCAAAAAGGTCGCGGGCGTCATAGCAATAGTAGTTCCAACGCGCCATAAAAGTTTGTTTCATAGCCAAACAGGCGTTTTGCTTTTTTAGAGAAGGTACGCTATAAGGAGCCTGCAAAATCGGCAACCTAAAGACTGGTGGGCCGGCAAGACAGATATGCATTTTTTCTCCATCTTTCATGTATTTGGAACCCTCTTTCTGGTCACCGGCATCTCTATGGTGGCGCCGCTTATTTGCGCAGCCATTTACGGCGACGGCGATTTTAACGCCATTTTCACCTCCATCGTTATCACCCTTTTAATAGGGGCGCCTTTGTGGTGGGGATTTCGCAAACACCACAACCTGGGGAGTAAGGACGGCATTTTTATCGCTGCCTTCGGATGGATTTTTGTCTCCGCCCTGAGCGCCTTGCCCTTTGTCATTCACGGCTCAATTCCGTCGTTTACCGACGCCTTTTTCGAAATGATGTCCGGCTATACCACCAGCGGCGCCACAATTCTCACCAGTATCGAGGCTGTCCCCCATGGGCTGATTTTCTGGCGTAGCGAGACCCATCTGCTGGGCGGGATGGGCTTTTTGACCTTAACGGTGATTTTTCTCCCCCACGGCATGGGGGGCCTTAGAATTTTCCGGGCCGAATCGTCGCCGGGCCAGGTCATCACCAAGGAAAAATTCCACGCCCGCAATCGTGATACCATGGTGCGTCTCTGGATCATCTACCTGGTATTGAACCTGGCCCAGGTCGTTTTGCTGTGCGCCGGGGGCATGTCGCTATTTGACTCTCTCTGTCACGCTTTTGGCACCGTCTCCACGTCGGGTTATTCACCTTACAACGCCAGCATCGGTCATTACAAAAGCGCCTATTTTGACTGGATCATCATCATTTTCATGTTCTTGGGCGGAATGACCTTTGTCCTTTTCTACCAAATAGTGAGAGGCGACTTTCGCAGTCTATTCATCAATACGGAGTTCCGCTGGTATTTAGGGGCCACATTCTTTTTTTGCGGCATGGTCTCCCTGATTTTATGGAAGGAAAGTACCTACGGGTTGATGGATTCTATCCGCTACGGAACTTTTCAGGTCACCAGCCTTTTGACCACCACCGGATTTACCACCGCCGATTACGAACTTTGGCCCCAAGCGTCTCAGATGTTTCTCTATGCTGTCTGCTTTATCGGCGCCTGCGCCGGATCCACCACCAGCGGCATCAAGATTGTTCACTACGTGGTGATTTGTAAATTTATGGCGGCTGCTATCAAAAAAATCTTTTTTCAACCCATGTCAATCATCTCTGTACGCCTCAACCAGCGGTCGGTGGATGATTCCATTATCTATCTCTCTGTCTGTTATTTCATTGTCAATATCTTCCTGATTCTCATCGGTGGCTGTGTGATGGTTCTCACCGACAACATGGACTATGTAACCGCCATGAGTTCTGTGATTGCCACCTTGATGAACATCGGGCCGGGCTTTGGCGCCGTCGGGCCTTCGGAAAACTACGCCTTTATCTCCGATGCGGGGAAGTGGTTTCTCTCCTACAATATGCTGGTGGGTCGCCTGGAGATGTTTTCAGCGCTGGTCGTCTTCTACCCATCATTCTGGAAAAAGTAACCGAAGGGCCAAAGGCTTCGAGGATTAAATTTTGAGCCTGACGCCGAAATTGGGCCAAAAGGGGGGGTATGCAAAGGTCTTATTTCCTTCTCTTTTCAAGAATTTTTGGGTCTGTACGACAAGGTTACCCCAAAAAAAGCTCATGCACATCCTTTAAGTGAAGCGACTTGCAGACCATGATGACACGCTCGTTTTCCAATATTTGGGTGTCGCCCACAGCGATTTGCCATTGATCATCACGGAAAACACCTCCCATCAGAATTTTACCGTGATAGGCCGGGTCGAGTTTGGAGAGGGGCCGCTTGGTAACGGGCGATTTGGGCGCCGCCAGGATTTCCACCACCTCGGCGTCAAAGCCGTGCAGATGAGCCACCGAGAGCAATTCACCCCGGCGGATAAATTTTAAGATCTCATTGGCGGCCAAAACCTTTTTATTGAGCGCAATATCGGAGCCGCTGGTGGCGGCCAACACCAAATACTCCTCTTTATTCACCATAGATATGGTTTTGCGTTTGTGACTGCGATCCTCCTCATTCCCGGAGGCGACAAGATACTTGGCCAACATGGAACTCATGATGTTGGTTTCATTTTCCCCGGTAGCCGTGATAAAAGTGTCGATATCGTCCAATCCGGCCAATTCCAGGGTGTCGGCATCGGACCCGTCTCCATGGAGCACTTCGGCATGGTTCAGGGCATGGCTCAGCTCGGCAGCCCGGGCTTCATTCTTTTCAACGATTTTGACGCGGGCATCTTTTCCCATCAATTCAGCCACACGGGTACCAACCCGGCCGCCGCCCAAAATCATCACCCGATGGCGGCGCTCCTCTTTAACACCGGTCAGCGCCATCAGTTTGGACATATCCTGTTTGGCCGTCATAATCAGCACCTGATCCTGGGGTAAAATTTCATGTTCACCGCCGGGCAGGATCGTCGTAATTCCTCGTGCAATGGCCACTACCCTGAACGGAAAGGTGTTGTAGCTCATGGCGAGCTCTTTGAGTTTGCAGTTGGCCAACGGTGATTCGGCATGTACCCGGGTGGCGAGGAGCTGAATCTGCCCATCGGCAATATCGATGATCTCGTTACCGGCGGTGCGTTTGACCAGACGAACGATCTCCTGGGCGGCCAACTCTTCGGGATGGATAAAGAGGTCGATTTTAAGATCATCGGCGCTCACCACCGCGTCAGGCCGGCTAAAATCCAATGAACGCACCCTGGCGATCTTTAACGGGATACCGAACCGATCAGCGATCATGCAGGCCATCATGTTGACCGCATCATTATTGGTGACGGCAATCAGCACATCCATGTTTTCGACGTTGGCCTCCCGCCAGCAGTCCAGCCGCATGGCCGAGCCGTGAATCAACCGTGCGTCCAGGTAGCCGTCTACATGCCGAATCAAGCGGCTGTCCAACTCAATGGCTGTTACGGCATAGCCTTCATGGACCAACCGTTTGGCCAAAAAAGTGCCTACCCCGCCCAGCCCCAAAATAAGAATGCTTTCCGTTGCTGATTTCTTCCTACCCGGCACTCATAAATTCCTTTTTGCTTGCGCCTCAGCCGACAATTTGGGTTCGTCTCTGACTAACCGCCATGGCCGTAAACAGCCGCAACGAACGATGAAAGTCTTTCTTTTTGTACATATTTGGTAAGACTTTTCATATAAACCGCCATGGCCGTAAACAGCCACAACGAACGATGAAAGTCTTTCTTTATATTCCTCCGGTACCATTTTTCGCCTTCCTTGAACGTGAACAAAAATAGATGCCCTGCAAAGGTCTCTTATTGCAAAGGATACGGCGTCAAACTCTCCATCCCGTTTTCAGTTACCAGGATTGTCTGTTCAAACTGGGCGGAGAGCGATCCATCAAGGGTCACAGCCGTCCAGTTATCCTCCAAAATCCGTAATTTCGGGCCGCCTAAATTGATCATCGGCTCAATGGTAAAAATCATCCCCGGCGCCAGGGGAATCCCTTCGCCTTTTCTGCCGTAATGGGGTACCTGGGGCGCTTCGTGAAATTCAAGCCCGACACCGTGCCCTACAAACTCACGTACAACGGAGCAACCGCTTTTCTCGGCGTATTGCTGAATGGCCCAGCCGATATCACCGATGGTATTGCCCGGTTTCACCATGGCCATGCCCCGGCGCAAGCACTCGCGGGCCACCGCGGTAATTTTATGGGCTTCGGGCGAAGCCTTTCCGACAATAAACGTTTTATTGGCGTCGGCGTAAAATCCGTCTAAAATCGGGGTGACATCCACATTGACGATATCCCCCTCTTGAATCACCCGTTTTCCGGGAATGCCGTGACAAATCACCTCATTCACCGACACACAGACGCTTTTAGGATAACTGTTGCGGTAGTTGAGAGGAGCGGGAATCGCCTTGTGGGCGATGGTAAAATCATGCACCAGGGTGTTGATCTCATCGGTAGCCATATTGGGCCGCAGGTTATCCTCCACCAAATCCAATGTCGCCAGGGCCAGACGACCCGCTATCCGAATCCCTTCAACCTGTTCAGGCGTTTTTAAGCAAATGTTGTATTGATTGAGATAATGCTCGGCCATATTTAAGGATCTTCCTTTCTTATCGGCCCCGCAACAGCGTTTAAATTTTTTACCGCTGCCGCAGGGGCAAGGTGCGTTCCGGCCGATTTTACTAGGCGATCGTCTCATAACCCTTTAATATATTTTATTTTTATTGTAATGCCACGGCATGCAAACTATAACCGGAGGCAATAACACTGTCAACTCATCCGGATTGAAACAGGTTTTGACATCCAGCACCAACGAACTACTTTATCTACCAAATCAACGTGCGGCCGTAATTGATTGCCCTATTAAAAGAGACTATCTTTTATGTAAGAACCACGCAGCCGGGATTGTAGCGCCGGCAGTCTTTTATTGATTCAAAACCGATATATCGGAACCTGATTTAATGCAGATGAAATCGAAACCCGGGTGGCTCAAACGGCGTTTACCCGGTAACGCTCAATATGAAAATATTCGCGCCCTATTAAAAAATGGCCAATTGCATACGGTTTGCCAAGAGGCCCACTGCCCCAACATCTGGGAATGCTTTTCCAGCGGTACGGCGACCTTTTTGATTCTGGGGTCCCGTTGTACACGTTCATGCGGATTTTGTGCGGTGGCCAAAAACCCTCAAGGGCCGCCTGACCCGAATGAACCATCCCGGGTGGCTAAGGCCGCCCAAGCCTTAAAGCTCGGCTATGTGGTGGTTACCTCCGTTACCCGGGATGATCTGCCGGATGGGGGTGCGACTCATTTTGCCGCCACCATTGAACAATTACGTGAAAAATTGCCCCGGGCGCGGATTGAAGTGCTGATTCCCGACTTTCAAGGATCCCGGCCGGCCCTAAAAACCGTCCTCAATGCGTCCCCGCACATTCTCAACCATAATATCGAAACGGTACCCCGTCTATATCCCGCAGTTCGGCCCCAGGCCGATTATCAACAATCCTTGACGCTGTTAACCCAATCCGCCCGCATGGCCCCGGAAATTCCCACTAAATCGGGACTCATGGTGGGGCTGGGTGAAACCCGGGATGAACTCCACACTGTTTTTGAAGATCTGCTGGCCGCTGAATGTCGGTTATTAACCTTGGGACAATATTTGCGACCGTCAACAAATCACCTTCCGGTAAAGGAATATGTTTCACCAGACACCTTTTTAAAATATAAGGATAAAGCGATATCCATGGGTTTTGTCGATGTGGCCAGTGCGCCCCTGGTCCGCAGCTCTTATCAGGCAAAAGCATTGTTTACATCGACCATCCCGGATAAGGATATAACAGGCGTCCCGACTTCCGAGATAACCGAATAGATTGCCCTGTTAGCACCATCAAAATGACCACTGAACGAACGATCCACCCCAAACTACTGTGGGCCGAGGTGAATACTGACGCCATCGCCCATAATATCCGTCAGCTAAAGGCCCGGTTGGCGCCGGATGTCAATTTCATGGCGGTGGTCAAAGCCGACGGCTACGGCCACGGGGCGGTCCCCTGCGCCCGGACCGCCCTGGCCAACGGCGCCTCTTTTTTAGGGGTTGCCAGGATCGAGGAGGCCGTCACACTGCGCCGGGCCGGGATTGCCGCGCCGATCCTCATTTTCGGATACACACCGCCGGATATGACCGAGATTCTGTTAACGCATCAGCTCCACCAAACCGTTTATAATCTGGAAGCGGCCCGGGCCTACTCAACCCTGGCCGACCAGCAGCGAAAAAAACTGGCCGTGCATGTGAAAATCGACACCGGTATGGGCCGTCTCGGGTTTCCCGTCTCCGTCCAATCTCCCAATAACGCCGAATTGAGGCAATCCATCCGCGCCATATCCGCCTTACGCGGTATCCACTTGACAGGACTGTCCACCCACTTCGCCACAGCAGACAGGCCGGATGAACCCATGGCCCGCGAACAGCTGTTGAAATTCAAACAGATAACCGAAGAACTTGCCGTCAACAGGCTGAATATAAACCATGTTCACGCCGCAAATAGCGCCGCCCTGATCACTCTGCCCGAAGCCCATTTCAATATGGTCCGGCCGGGTATCGCCATCTATGGTCTTTCACCATTTGACACAGTCCTCTCTTACGGGATAAAGTTGCGCCCCGCCATGACCTTAAAAAGCAGGATCGTTCAATTAAAAACGGTCTCTTCCGGCACCCCGGTCAGTTACGGTGCAACCTGGCGGGCGAAAAAAATGACCCGCATCGCAACGATCCCCATCGGCTATGCCGATGGATATCGCCGGAATCTTTCGTCCGTCGGTAAGATGTTGGTAAAAGGTCAAGAAGCCCCGGTGGCGGGAAGGGTCTGCATGGATTTTACCATGCTTGATGTGGGCCATATCCCGAATGTACAAACCGGCGACGAGGTGGTGGTCTTCGGAAAACAGCACGATGCGGTCTTGCCGGCCAACAGCTTGGCGCGGCAACTGGGTACCATTAACTATGAAATAACAGCGGCGCTGACAGACCGTATCCCTAAAGTTTATGTACAAGACAACCCTTTATCGGAATGATCCTTTTTTAAGCGCCATGCCCGCATTGAAACAAAGTATCACCATCGCAAACCCGTTGGGGCTTCACGCCCGGCCGGCGGCCCAACTGGCGCAAACCGCGCAAATGGCTCACGGAGCGGTCTATATCCACGCCAACAATCGTAAAGCCGATGCCAAAGAGGTCCTGGAAATTCTATCTTTGGGTTGTGGCAGGAACGGCCGCCTGATTATTGAGGTGGAAGATCCTCAGGATTCAGTGGTGCTGAAAAAAATGTGCGACCAACTTTCGGGAGAAACGCCTATATGAGTCGGGAAATCCGCATTGACGGCATTGCCGCATCACCCGGCATCTGTATCGGTAAAGCCTACTTGGTGGATACCGAAGGGGTGGACGTGATTCAAAACTACAGTATTCCCGAAGATCTGCTGGACCAGGAGGTCAACCGCTTCAAATCAGCAGTCAGCCAGTCGCGTAAAGAACTACGGACCATCATTAAGACCTCAAAAAAAGAGTTTAACGGCCATGGATCCATCCTTGAAGCCCACGAACTGCTTTTACGGGACAAGATGCTCTACACCCGCACCATTGACACAATTAAAAAAGGACGGATCAATGCCGAATGGGCCCTGAAAAAAGTGGTGGCGGCCGTCAAACAGATTTTTCAGGAGATGGAGGATCAATATTTAAAGGAGCGGGCCATGGATGTGGCCCAGGTATCCGATCGGATTCTGCGTCACCTGGCCGGATCCAATGGAATCAATATCGCCGAAATCAACAAGCGGGTCATACTGGTGGCGCCCGATCTCTCTCCCGCCGAAACCAGCCAGATCAACCTTGAAAAAATCAAGGGGTTTGTTACCGATGTGGGCGCCAGGGCTTCCCACACAGGCATTATCGCACGTACGCTGCAACTCCCGGCGGTGTTGGGTGCTTCCACGGCTACCCGGCGGATTCAAAACGATGATCTGATTATTGTGGACGGCATCGACGGCAGCGTGGTGATCCACCCGGACGAAGATACCATTATCGCCTACGAAGAGAAAGGTTACAAATTCGAAACCTTTCAGGCCGGGTTGTTGCGCCAAAGTAGCTGCCGGGCCGTCACCCAGGACGGTATTGATGTTCCCGTCATGAGCAATATCGAGCTTTTTTCCGAAGTGGTAACGGCCAAAGATCACGGCGCCGACGGTGTCGGGCTCTATCGCACCGAGTTTCAATTTGTGGGCAAGTACCGCTTTCCCACCGAAGAAGAGATGTACACCCACTACCGGGATGTGGTGGAGGTGATGGCGCCCAAGCCGGTCACCATTCGTACTCTGGATGTCAACGGCGACAAAGCCCTTTCCAAAAACCGGCGCACCACCGAACTCAATCCCACCTTGGGACTGAGGGGTATCCGTTACTGTCTTGCCCGGCCGGAGCTCTTTATCAGCCAGCTAAAGGCCATTTTGCGCGCGGCAGTCCATGGCAAAGTGCGCATCCTGCTGCCCATGATCAGCCTGCCGTCGGAAATTGATCAAACCATTGCGCTGCTGGATCAGGCTGCCGGGGAACTGGCCGCCAAAGGTACCAACCACCGACGCGATATTGAGATCGGGATCATGATCGAAGTCCCTGCCGCGGCGCTGGTAGCTGAGCTGTTAGCCCCCAGGGTGGACTTTTTCAGTATCGGGACCAACGACCTGATTCAATACACCCTGGCCATTGATCGGGGCAACAGCGCTGTTGAAAAGCTTTTTCAACCACTCCATCCGGCGGTCTTGCAGATGATCCGCAACGTGGTGACCGTGGGCCGCAAAAACGATGTCAAGGTTTATATGTGCGGCGAAATGGCCGGCGAGCTGGAATATCTGCCCATCCTATTGGGACTGGGGTTGGACGAGCTGAGCATGAATCCCCAGGCGATCCCCGCGGTCAAGTGCATGATCCGCTCTTTGAACCGGGACGAGACCCGTCAATTTGCCGACAATATCTTTGCCTGTAAATCCTCCAGCGAGGCCCAGGTTCTGATCCAGTCCCACTACGGTGAGCTGATCCGGAAGATGACCACTCCCGATGATGATGAGGTTCCCCTTGCCTAAAGATTCTATCATTAGAATCGCCGAAAACCGTAAGGCGCGGCACGATTACACGCTGGAGGATGATTTCGAGGCCGGGATGGTTCTTTTGGGCACGGAAGTTAAATCTTTGCGTGATGGCCGCGCCAACCTGAAAGATGCTTATGCCGCCATCAAGAATGGTGAAGTGTGGGTTCATCAGCTACGCATCAGCCCCTACACTTACGCTCACCAAGGTGGCCACGACCCCCTGCGTCCGCGCAAACTGTTGTTGCACAAACATGAGATCAAACGGCTCATCGGCAAGGTCAATGAAAAAGGTTACGCCCTGATCCCTCTAAAGCTCTATTTCCGGGGCAGCAAAGTGAAACTCAAGCTCGCCCTGGCCCGTGGTAAAAAGCGCCACGACAAACGCGAATCCATCCGCCGCCGGGACCAGGAGCGCGACCTGGCCCGCCAGCGGCGCTACTACGGGGTTACGTAGCAGCGGTTGCAAATAGGGCGCCTTATCCCTTCTCATTTTCCCCTGTTTGACAGGACCCCCCGACCGCCTTATTATTCAAATACCCGATTCCGGTCGCCAAAAACCAGGGCACGGCCTGTTCTTTCAAAATTTGGGGGCGCAACGGCTTCGACGGGGATATCGAAGCATCGGCTGCATACCGAGGTTTCCGCCTGCTCGTTAAACGGTGGAACATAAACATAATCGCAGATGATTATGCATACGCCGTAGCCGCTTAGAGCTACTGCCGTCCTGCCGGGTCTCTCCCGCGAACCCGGCAAGGGCGTCGACCAGCGGGATAGTCAAACCCGGCCGCCTGTTCCGGTTTTGGCGAAACCTTAAACAGGTTGGCTTGTCACTAAGCGAGTTCGGACGCGTTTTGACCAGCGAGATGTAAATTCCGGAATAAGTATGTAGACGCCGCTGCGGACTATCTTCGGACGCGGGTTCGACTCCCGCCGCCTCCACCAAAACCAATTCCAAGGGTATCCCATAAAGAACATTAACCCATGAAAACAAAGCGTTTTCGGGGTTTTTTCTTTCCAGCGGCTTCCAGCAACATCTATTGACATCCCGTTAATCTAACGGTATCTTATACGGTATCTGGTCAATCATAAAGGGAGATACCGTCATGTCGTTGACAAATACCGCCATTAAAAACGCCAAACCGAGACAGAGGCCCTATAAACTGACCGATGGCCGGGGAATGTATCTTTTGGCCAACAAGACCGGAAAATACTTTCGCCTTGATTACCGGTTTTTGGGTAAACGAAGAACCCTGGCCCTGGGTGTTTACCCGACAGTGACCTTGGCCGAAGCCAGAACAAAGCGGGAAGAAGCCAAAAAGCTGATTGCACAGGGCATTGACCCTGTTCAATACAAAAG
>Ga0209457_1000124_pt1 | contig 27415 bp, 20 predicted proteins | sample WorMetHEROISLAND_5_FD_187410 | JGI IMG/M metagenome (GOLD analysis project Ga0209457, IMG submission 187410) | Marine gutless worms symbiont microbial communities from Max Planck institute for Marine Microbiology, Germany - Olavius sp. 5 HERON... ... | reverse complement strand
TAACCGTATACCACATATGGTAAATCATATCAAGCATTTAAGGTGACCCAGCGTTGTTCTCTCATCCTTTTTAGCCATGATCGAAAACCCATTGTGTCGGTTTCTTTGGGGGTTGTCGGACAGGCTCTTTGAGTTGAATTTATCCTTGGCTGGAAACGATCATGCACTTTTGCGAGTTAAATGCATGCCAAATCGCACAGGTTGTGCAAAGGTCTCGCTTCGGGTTTGCCGATTTGTTCGCCGGATATCCCTGATATTTCCAGATTTATTGACGCGAATAATTGCGGCGCCATCGTTTATGAGCGAACGCCCCCCGGACTGGGCTGACGCCATTGAAGCAACCTTAAAAAACAGGGCGACACTTGCTCAAAACGCGGCCATCGCCGCTCGGAAGCACACCTGGGAGTCTCGGGAAGAAATCCTTCTAGACACGGTAGAGGACGCCCAAACGGTGACTTTTCTTAGCTTTAAAAATCTGACGCAAAATAATCGTACCAGGCGCATGGCCCTGACGCTGGCCAAAAGAGGGCGCACAGTCAAAATCTGCTGTCTGGGCAAAAAAGAACCTGGTGTGGTTCCCGATCATGAGAATATTCGTTATATTGTCGTAGAACCAGCCTGACGTAAATATTTTCCTGTTTAGGATTCTTTATGGGGATACAGTGGTGAGACCTTTGCAGAACACCCCTTTTGGCCCGATTTCGGCGTCCGGCTCAAAATGGTATCCTCGAAATATTCAATATATTCATCCGGTTAAATTTCTCGCCCCCCTTGAACTTGAACAAAAATAGATGCCCCTGCAAAGGTCTCGAATCGACGCGTCTTTTTACTGAACCTTTAAGATCGCGCTATTCCAAAACAATTAAAACGGTGTTCCTTGAAAAACAATCTGTTTGACGAACTTCGATTGGCCTGGGAAAAAAGAGGGCTGTTGCGATCCATGATCACAAGCAAGCTCATTTCCGGCCAAAAGGATTTGATGTTTGGGTATGCCTGGTGGATCATTGAGCCGTTGTTGCTGACACTGGTCTACTGGTTTCTTGTCAGCGTTATCTTTAAAAGAGGCGGTCCTGATTATCCGCTGTTTGTGTTGTGTGGCATCGTCCCTTATCGGGCGTTTGCCGTTTCGGTAAATCAGTCCGTTTCAGCGCTCACATCCAGTTACGGTCTGATCGGTCAAATTAATTTTCCGCGCATCTATTTACCCATCACCAATGTGATCGTCAACCATGTCAAGCTATTGTTCGGTTTTCTGGTAATCGGTTTTTTTAGTTTATTTTATCAAACTAAAATCACCTACATGGTTTTCATTCTTGTTTTGCCTTACGTTACCCAGATATTGCTTTTATGCGGACTTTCATTGATCCTTTCTATTATCGGGCTGTTTTTCCGCGATCTGAAAAATCTGATGCAGTTTATCATGCGAATCGTACTGTACATGTCTCCGGTGCTTTATTCGCTGGATCGCATTCCGGAAAAATACCAGGCGTTGTATTTAATTAACCCTGTAGCTTCCTTAATCTTGAGCTACAGGGATATTCTCCTGTATGGCCGTTTGCCTGATCCGGGTTTATTGCTGCTTTGTCTTAGTGAGGCCGCTTTGCTGGTTCTTTTGGGCCTTTGGTTTTTCTCTCGAAATGACTACAATATATTGAAAAAAATATAAATACGCATACCGAATAACCTTACTATGAATAGTTCGAGCAATAAAGAGACAAAATCTTTTCATTCGTCCGTTATAAGGTTGAAACCACCGTCTGTAAGACGGTCATCTTTCAGATAGCAGTATGTATGTAGATACGGATCACCCCCGGCTAAAGCCGGTGGTTTCGTCCAGTCGGCGTAAACAACCCCCCCATAAATGGGGTGGCCTTCCGACCGATCATTAAAATAACGTTGACGCACCACAAACCCATCGTCTTTAAGACGATGGTAATTTAGTTTACGGAAACAGATGAGGCCGGGCCTGTTTCACGCGGTGATGAAAGGTCCCCTGAAAATGACAAAAACATTCAGCCGGTTAAACATCAAAAGTCCGATAACCAGATGAATCAAAGCAATACCAATTGGGAAGCCGTGCGGGAAAGTTTTCTAGCGCGTTTTGAGCGCGAGAAGGCGGTTCGCGATAGGTTGGTCGAACAGCGAAAAAATCTTCAGCAACGCCTGCAACAGATTTTGAAGCGCGAAAAATTGCTGAAAGACAAGCTTGAAAAGCAAGGGCTCTCCATTCGAATCGTAGAACCAAGTGGCCTTTATGTAGACCGACTTTCTGAAGTCAGTTGGGTGTATGACGGTGGAGACGCGGAGACAACTGTCGCGGTTATTATTAAAAATTTAAAAACAGCGAAAGTCATAAAACATGAAAATATTTCTGTGAGCGCCGGTAATTATTCCCTGGCCGAGCCCTTACCTGCGGGATACTACTCGATACGAATGACCAGTCAGCAGGTGGTGCATACCTTTTCAAAGAGTCACCGTATTGGTGTCGGCCTGGCTGAAGGTGAAATGAAGATGGCTGTAGCAGACTCCTGCTATAAAAGACCGGAAACGCTTTCGTATCACCTGTCGGATGATCTAAAAACCCTCATATTTGAGTGGCGGTCTCCCGCGGATTCGGCGATTCTTAATTTCGAGATACTCGTAAGGAATGAGAAAACGAACCGGCTCGTAAAGCGTATTGGCGCCATTGATGCCGCTTCAAGGCAGGCCCGGGTTGAATTGGACCTATTAAGGCCATTTTTGAATGATCGGCTGATTTTTGTCGTGATCGCTGTTTATTTTGAGAAGGACGTTGTTTCCAAACCATGCACCCTTGAGATTGACATCTTCGGGAAAGAGACTTGTCTGCCCGGGGCGTCCTTTGGGAAAACGGTTATTTCAGCGGAAAAGATCGGCATTTATTTCCAAAAAGTGAAGCGCCGGAAAGATCAACGCCGCAAAAGCCAAAGCTTAATAGGGCTTTTGCTGAAAGGCGGCGATCAGGATCTATTCTGGGCGTTGCGTAACGTCTCTTTTTCCGTTAAAGAGGGCGAGATTTTGGGTGTTATCGGAAATAACGGCGCCGGCAAGAGCACACTGTTAAAATTGTTGATCGGTGTCTTACACCCGGATGAAGGAACCTTGACCGTTACCGGTAAAGTTTCCTCATTCCTTTCCCTGGGGGCGGGGTTTAAACCTGAATTGAGCGGTCGGGAAAATATTTATTTGAACGGCATCTACATGGGTTTTGACAAAAGACTGTTGCAGGAGCGCTATAACGCCATTGTCGAATTCTCCGGCCTGGAAAAATTTATTGAAACTCAAATCAAATACTATTCCAGCGGTATGAAAGCCCGGCTGGGTTTTTCCATTGCCGTTCACATTGATCCGGAGATTTTGATTATTGACGAAGTATTGGCTGCCGGCGATAAAAAGTTTAAAGCAAAAGCGTTACGGAAGATGAAGGCGTTTATGGCCCTTGCGAAAGCGATTGTGATCGTCAGCCATAACCCTTCTATGATTCAGGAATTGTGTGATACTTGCCTCTGGCTGGACCAGGGGAACGTTAAAGCCTATGGTTCGACGAATGAGGTTGTTGCGGCCTATCTGGCCTCTTAACGGGTTGCCTTGTGAAACGAGACCTTTGCATAACACCCCTTTTGGCCCAATTTCGGCGTCAGGCTCAAAATGTAATCCTCGAAATATTCAATATATTCCTCCGGGTAAATTTTTCGCCTTCCTTGAACTTGAACAAAAATAGATGTCCTACAAAGGTCTCGAAACGTAACGCCTCTTTTCATGCCGTGATGCTGTTGTTTTATGCGACACCCAATCAGCGTCAGGAACTGATGCTGCAAGCCCTGCTGAGTCGCGGCTGGCAAATTACTGTGATTGCGTGGTTGCGAAATCGTTCTGAGAATAAAAAAACGGCTTCTGCATTTGATGAAAAAATAAACTGGCGCCATGTTGATCTGCCGGCGCCGCTGGGTAAGGTTGCACTCCTGCGCCGGCTGCCGTCTTTTTATCGTCGGGCGGCAAAAATCCTGCGGAACTTTGCGACCTTTCCGGATATCTCCATTCTGACGCATGTTCTGCTGTTACCGTTTGCCGCTATCCTGCCAGGAAGAAAAATCTATGACGCGAGTGAAATTTACTTTATGGACGCCCCGAGATACTTCGGTCGATTGCAAAGATTAGGGCAGCGTGTAGTCATCGCATTTGAAACGGTTTTTGTTCGTATGACGGATGGTGTTTCCACGGTAGATTCAAACGGTGGATGGGTAAAACGGTATTATGTAACAAAAGTAAAAAAAGAGACGCCTGTGGAAGTTATATGGAATCTCCCTTCCCGACAGGTGTCGTTTGATCAAAAAACGGCCCACGCCCTGAAAGATGTTTATGCGGAAAAGCGAATCGTCGCCTACGTTGGCGGGTTACGCAACGCCAAGGGGCTTCATGTCGCCCTTGAGGCAGCGGATCTCACGCGGAAAAAAATCGACCCGGTCCTCTTTCTTTTCATAGGGCATCTTAAAGAATCCCCGGCTGTTGTCGAACGCCTGATTCAAAAATACCGGCTTGACAGGCACGTTCAGCTCTTATCAGCGTTGCCTTATAAAGAAATGTTGTCCCATCTTGCTTACGCTGACATTGGATTGGCGTTGTACCAGAAGAAACGAACGTACCCTTTTCTTGCAGCGGGCAATGGACGCAAAATTTTCACCTATATGCAGGCTGGAGTGGCTATTGTTGCCCCGGAGTTCGGAAAGATCGGTGAGGCGGTGCGTTTGGCCGATTGTGGTGTGTGTGTGAATACCGAATCAGCCGATGATGTCGCAAATGCAATTCTTCGGCTCTTCGCAAACCCGATTGAATTGATGCGGCTGAAATCAAATGGACAAAAAGCGTTTGCAGAGAGATTCTGCTGGGAAGAAGAGCAATCTAAATATCTTTCTTTTTTGAGCGCGGTCATCGCAGAGGGTGGATATCGAAAACGATTTAAAAGTTGTTAAGCAAAGCCAGTTGGTCTCTAAAATAGCGGTGACGGTTGGGACGCGATCGGGAATCGTGATGTTTGCGCCTATCATTCATGAAATGGAACGAAGGGGGCTCGCATTCTTTGTGATCCATACCGGACAGCACTATTCGCCAAATATGGATGGGCAATTTTTCAAGGATCTGAGTTTGCCAAAACCGGAATTTAAAATTAAAGAGACGCATCAGAATAAAACCCACGGCGCCCAAACAGCCGTGATGCTCGCCGGTATCGAGTCAATTTTACTTAAAGAAAAACCGCGGCTTGTTCTGGTCGGAGGCGATGCCAACACCAATCTGGCGGCGGCGTTAGCAGCGCGAAAACTGGGTATTGAAGTGGGAAATGTAGAAGCCGGGGAAAGGTCTTTTGATTGGCGCATGCCGGAAGAGCACAATCGTCGAATCATTGATCATATTTCCGAACATCTTTTTGTTTCCAATGAAAAGGGATGCCGGCACCTGCAAAATGAGCCTGTCCAGGGCAAAACCTATATTATTGGAAATCCAATTGTTGACGCCTCCCTGCAGCATGCTGTTATTGCCAAAGAACGCTCTGATATTTTAACCCGATACCGTTTGGACAAACGCGCCTATGCGCTATTGACGATGCACAGGGGGGAGAACGTGGATTCTTCCCTGGTACTTAAAAATATTTTGACGGGTGTTGCCATGGCGTCAAGGAAGCTCGACTTGCCGGTCATTTTTCCTGCCCACCCCAGAACCGTTAAACGCCTGGAACAATTCGGGATGACCGACTGGGCGTATTCACTTGAAAAGATAAGAATGATAGACGCGGTCGGGTATCTGGATTTTCTACAATTGCTTTGCAACAGCAAAACAGTTTTCACCGATTCCGGTGGCGTTCAGCAAGAGGCCTGTATTCATCACGTCCCGGCAGTGACTTTGCGCGATAACACTGAATGGACGGAAACACTGGATATTGGCGCCAACCGGCTGGCCGGAAGTAATCCGGAAAATATCAGTAAGGCGGCTGTTGACGCGGCACACGGAAACAAACCGTGGCGAACGCCCTTTGGAGATGAGCAAAGCGCCTCCAGGATAGTTGAGTTATGCGAGAGGATCACTCAAAAAAATGAATCAATCTAATTACCTTTGTGGCAAAGAATGCGTTATTCATGCCGGCGCAAAGGTCGGGTATCCTTACAAGGCAGGTTGTCAGCCGGCAAAAATGGGCGATAATTGTTGCGTTCGGTCAGGAACCATTCTATACGGTGATTTTTCAGCCGGTGACGATTTCCAGACCGGTCATCATGTGCTCATAAGAGAAAAAACGGTTTTGGGCAATCATATTGTTATTGGAACCAATACTGTGATTGATGGCAATGTAGTGATAGGAGACTATGTGAAAATTGAATCGAATTGCTATATTCCAACGCATGTCACTATCGGGTCACGAGTCTTTATCGGCCCGGGAACTGTTTTGACCAATGATAAATATCCGCTGAAGATGCGTGATCATTATGTTCCCTCCGGCCCCGCGCTGGAAGACGGGGTGACGATCGGCGGCGGTGTGACGATTATGCCGGGCGTCGTGATCGGGAAAGGGGCTTTCATTGCCGGAGGTTCGGTTGTAACCAAAGATGTGCCGCCCATGTCTCTGGTTATGGGTAACCCCGGAAAGATTTCAGCATTGCCGGAAAAACTTGCTGAGCTCAACATGGCTGTAAGCTGGAGGAAATATTTATCATGACGATGATTAAAGTGGGGATTGTCGGATGCGGCAAGCAAGCTTCCAGGCATATCACCAGCTTGAAACGCATCCCGAACATTATGCCGGTTTTGGCTGATATTGATGCCGGCATCGCACAAAAGATGGCGGATCAGGAAGAGTGTGGTTTTGTTGAACATCCTGACGCCCTGATTGGCGCCGGTGATATTTCGGCTCTGGTCATTTGTACGCCCACCCAGACGCATGTTCCGTTAATTAAAAATTCGTTTGCGGAGGGTATTCACGTTTTTTGTGAAAAGCCGCTTTCTGATGATTTGCAGGAAATCCAAGACTTGAAACCAATTGTTGATTCATCGGATCTTATTTTACAGATCGGCTATATCTACCGCTATGTGCCGGCATTTGAAGAAGGTGCGCGGTTGTTGCGGCACCAGACAATAAATGGCGAAAGTATGGTATTGGGCCGCCCTTTAACCGGATATTTTCGTTTGGGAGGGCGTGGATCGCATCAGCCATGGAAGCATAAAGTCGCAACCGGCGGCGGCGCGATTAATGAAATGCTGGTGCATATGATTGATTTGGCCACATGGTATTTTGGCCCTCTGAATCATGTTGAAAGCATTTCAAACAGATTGCATCTTCCCGAGCGGGTCATCGGAGGAGAAACGCATCAAGTTGATGCGGAGGACTTTATCCTTGTTCGATGTTCCGGTAAATCAGGCGTTGAAGTCTATTGCCAGGCGGATCTTGTTACTCCCGCCTTTACACAATATGTAGAGATTCAATGTCAGAATGGCACTTTCAGAGGATCGATCCAGCCGGATTCACCGTCCTTCATTTTCGTCAATAATGCGGCGGGTGGGTATAACTCAGGGAAGACAGTACTGCAATATGGGCAACGAAACCTTCTTGATATCCAGATGACATCTTTTGTTCATTCTGTGTTGAAGAATAAAAAACCGGACCGAAATACAATTGAGGATTCTTTGGCGCTAACAAAAATCATTGATAAGATCAGAAAAGGAACACAATGAAAACAATCCCGATGGCAAAAATCAAGCTGAACGATCAGGAAATTTCGGCGGCGGAACGTGTGTTGCGTTCAGGTGCATTACGTCAGGGCAAGGAGTGTGACGCGTTTGAAAAAGAATTTGCCGAAAAGGTGGGAGCAAAGTATGCGGTAACCAGCGCCAACGGTTCAGCGGCGCTGCACTTGGCGTATATGGTATTTCTTGGGCCTGGAGATGAAGTGCTGGTCCCGTCTTTTACTTTTATCGCTACGGGCGGCATGGTTACGGCGACAGGCGGCAAACCGGTCTTTTGCGATATTGAGGAAGATACGCTACTGATTGACCTGGAAGATGCCCAAAAGAAAATCACGCCGCAAACAAAAGCGATTGCCCCCGTCCATCTGTTTGGGAATCCTTGTGATGTCGAAGCGATCACCGGTTTTGCGAAGCGTTACAAATTGAAAGTTGTATGGGATGCGGCTCAAGCGCATGGGGCAACTATTAACGGAAAAGATGTGGGTTCTTTTGGAGACTTTACTTGCTACTCTTTCTATCCGTCCAAAAACATGTTTGTAGGCGAAGGCGGAATAACAACGACGGACGATCCTGAACTTGAACAAAAAATGCGCTTCATGCGCTCCCATGGTCAAACCGGCAAGTATCTGCATACGATGCAGGGGTTGAATTATCGCATGACCGATGTCGAGGCTGCGATAGGTCGGGAGCAGCTCAAGCGGCTTGACGAAATGGTTCAAAAAAGATTCACAAATGCTCAAAAATTAAATGCCGGTCTGGCCGATATTCCTGGTTGTAAGCCGCAAAAGATAACGGCAAATGCTGAATCGGCATGGCATCAGTATTGTTTGGTCGTTGATTCTGATGATTTTGGCTGCCAACGGGATGAGCTGTCTGAAAAGTTGATTCAAAGAGGAGTAGCCAACGGAGTGCATTATCCAAGAGGCTTACACCAGCAGCCTGTTTTTAAGGACCTCTATGGAGAAATGAATCTTCCGGTCACTGAAAAAATATGTGAGCGCATTATTGCCATTCCGGTTCATCACGGTCTTGAAGATGATGACGTTAATTATATAATTGAATCTATCGCATCTATTCAAGGTAGCGGTAAACCTTAGACAAAACCCCAATCAATGATATTGTGATATGATAAGGAGATCTTTGCAGGACATCTATTTTGTTCAAGTTCAAGGAGGGCAAAAAATTTAACCTAATGAATATATTGAATATTTCTAGGATTAAACTTTAAGCCTGACGCCAAAATCGGGTAAAAGGGGGAGTTAATGCAAAGGTCTCTTTTAAGTGGCGCTAACTTGGGGAGGGTTACAGGTTTTTGGAGGCTTTCGCCGCATAATTCGGGATCAATACTTTCAGTCTCAACGGGTAAGAAAAAAAGGTGAACATGAACTCATTTATTAATAACAAACGTGTTTTGGTTACAGGTGCATGCGGTACTATTGGAAGCGAATTGGTTCGTCAATTACTGGAAGCCTATGAAGTGGAGGAACTCATTGGCGTTGACAACAATGAAAGTGAACTCTTCTTTTTAGAACAACGTTTTTCAAGACACGCCAACGCAAGGTTTTTCCTGGCCGATATTCGGGATCTCGAAAAAATGTCCCGGTTGACCGCAGGGACTCATCTTGTGTTCCACACCGCGGCCTATAAACATGTTATCATGTGCGAACGTTCACCCTTTGAGGCGGTCCAGACCAATATCCTAGGTGTAAAAAATGTTATCCAGGCGGCCATGGAAAATGGTGTGGAAAAGGTTATTTTCACCAGTTCCGATAAAGCCGTAAACCCCACAAATGTCATGGGAACATCAAAGTTGATGGGTGAGCGGCTTATCACCGCTGCAAACAGCAATATGCGTGGCCACAATACGATATTGGCTTCTACTCGCTTTGGTAATGTGTTGGGTTCCAGGGGATCGGTACTGCCGATATTCCGGGAACAAATTAAAAAGGGCGGCCCGCTTACCTTAACGGATTCGGATATGAGCCGATTTATCATGTCGACTAAAATGGCGGTTCAACTCGTTATCGACTCGGCCTCAATCGTCATGGGAGGGGAGGTTTTCATTACGAAAATGCCTGTTATTCGGATTAAAGATTTAGCAGAGGTGATGATTCAGGAACTCGCTCCTTGCTATCACCGTCAACCACAGGACATTACAATCGAGATGATCGGCACCAAGCCTGGTGAAAAAATGTATGAAGAGTTGATGAGTGATGAAGAGACTCGCAGAGCCTGGGAACTAAAACGCTATTTCGCTGTTTTGCCGGCTTTCACATCCGTTTATCGCAAAGTCGTTTATCATTACGATGACATCCGGTCCGATACCGTCACCAATCCCTATCATTCAGCCAATGAAGATCCCCTAGCAAAAGAGGAATTAAAGACTTTCCTGGTTGAAAATCATTTATTGGAAGAATATACCCGTGACCACCCGGATCAGCGTTATTGGCCCAATGGAGGCTAAAGGTTTAGGTGCGTCGCCGTAGCATTACGGAATTCACGAGGCTATCCCTCCATACCCTCAATAACTCAACATACAACATAAAGGAAGAACAATGGCCCACACTTTAATTTTAGGCGGAGACGGATATCTTGGTTGGCCGACGGCTATGTATTTCTCCAACCGAGGCCACGCCGTTACCATCGCAGATAATTATTTTCGCCGTACCGCCTGCACCGAACTTGATGTCGGCATGCTTTATCCTGTTCCAACTCTCATTGAAAGAGTAAAAAGGTGGCATGAGTTGACCGGAAAAGAGATCAAGGTGGTAATCGGTGATTTAAAAGACCCGCAATTGATGCGCTCTTTTTTCAAAGGCGACCTGGAATATACATGGGCTGTCAATGAGAAGTTTACAGGTGTTCCCGAAACTGTAGTACATTATGCTGAGCAACCCTCCGCGCCCTATTCCCTGATCAATTATAAATTCGCAAATACTACCCTTTCAAACAATCTGCTGGTTACCAACAATCTAATGTTTGCCGTACGTGATTTTGCGCCGGACACCCATATTATCAAGCTGGGCACCATGGGCGAGTATGGGACGCCGAACATCGACATTGAAGAAGGCTGGATTGATATCGAACATAATGACCGCAAGGAGCGGTTCCTGTTTCCACGGCAGGCAGGTTCGCTTTACCACACCACCAAAATAATGGATACGGATCTGCTTTGGTTTGGGGTGCGTATGTGGGATTTACGGGTAACGGACCTGATGCAAGGGCCGGTTTACGGAATCGAAACCGACGAATCAGGAATAAGTGAAGATCTACGAACTATTTCCAATTATGATGAAATTTTCGGCACGATTGTCAACCGGTTTATTACTCAAGCAGTTGTGGGGTATCCTTTGACGGTCTATGGAGAAGGAGGGCAGACGCGAGGGTATTTAAATATCAAAGATACCCTGCAATGCGTTTATCAGTCCTTTCTTGTCCCTTCAAAAGTCGGAGAGTTGCGTATCTTCAACCAAATCATGGAAACCTTTTCCGTTAATGAATTGGCGGAAATGACCCGGCGCGTTGGAAGCGACCTGGGCTATTCAGTTGAAATTCAACAAATCGAAAACCCGCGCAAAGAAGCTGAAAATCACTATTATAATCCCACTTATCAAGGGTTAATCGATATCGGGGTTGAACCTCACTATCTGACCCATGAGGTGATGGCCGGGATGTTCAAGGTGGTCGAGCAATACAAGGGCAACATTCGCAGGGATGTCATATTCAAAGGGGTAAAATGGTAAAGCGCTGGCTGATCACCGGTGGTTGCGGGTTTATCGGGCGCAACCTGGTCGCAAACCTGGTTGCCGAAGGCGGACATATCATTCGAATAATAGATAACCTGTCCGTTGGCGCCAAAGAAGGCCTTACCCAGGTCTGCGCTTTTAAAGAGGTTCATTCGAACAATCTTTCCACTTTCCTTCCGACTCATTCTTCTGACTCAGTCGAATTGATTGTTGGGGATATCATGGATGCCGGTTTGGCCATCAAAGCTTGTGAAGGATTCGATGCCGTTGTTCATCTTGCGGCACATACTGGTGTGGCGCCGTCGGTTGACAACCCCCGGTTGGATTGTAGAACCAATGTCCTGGGCACCCTCAACTATCTGGAAGCGGCGCGGCATTGCAAGGTCCCTCGGTTTATCTTTGCCTCTTCCGGCGCCCCTCTCGGTGAGGTTGAACTGCCTATTCACGAAGAATTGGCGCCCCATCCGGTATCTCCATATGGTGCGAGTAAATTAGCGGGAGAAGGGTATTGCTCAGCCTATTACCGAACCTATGGCGTTGAAACGGTTTGTCTTCGTTTTGGTAATGCATACGGCCCCCTATCAGGGCACAAGAACAGTGTTGTGGCGAAATTCATCAAACAGGCTCTACGGGGTGAAACCCTTGAGATATACGGTGATGGCGACCAGACCAGGGATTTTATCCATAGTGATGATTTGATAGATGCCATATTGAAGTCATCGGTTAAAGAAGTCGCAGGAGAAACTTTTCAGATTGCAACAAACAAGGAGCACACGGTCAACGAATTGGTGGCGCTTTTACGAATGGAGTTTGACCGCTCTTTAGACTTACCTGTACGCATGAGGCATGGCGACTCCCGCCAGGAAGATGTCAAAAGAAATTATTCGGACAATACAAAAGCAAGAGATCAACTGGCGTGGCGGCCTTCATTTTCCCTGCGGACCGGGTTGAAGCAGACGATTGACTGGTTCAACCGTCATCGTTGACAGTTGAAGATGAGACCTTTGCAAGACATCTATTTTTGTTCACGTTCAAGGAAGGCGAAAATGGAGCCGGAAGAATATATTGAAAATTCCGAGGATTATATTTTGAGCCGGACGCCGAAATTGGGCCAAAAGGGGTGTTATGCAAAGGCCTCAAGATAACAATCGTCAGAGACCGGGCTTACATCTGCGCTGACATCAACTGCCCGACAAACAATAAAGAAATGCATCAATCGGTAATGCACATTCTATATATCACGAATCACTTTTCACTTCCCGATCAACCAGGAGCACCCCGGCCATGGCAGGTGGCCAGGCACCTGCAAAAACAGGGGTATTTTGTAACAGTACTTACAAATCGCAGACACTATTTAGATGAAAGTATTCATATTAATAACCAAACCATTTGTAAAAATGATGAACACGAACGTATTGATATCATCGGCGTGGAAACCATCCCCGGGAGAAGAAAGTCCTTAAGTCACCGGGTAGTGAATTATTTTATTTTTTCGTTGAAAATACTATTACGCGGTTTGAATCTATCTAAAATCGATGCCGTTATTGCAGGAACACCACCTATCTTCACGCCGATCGCCGGGCGATTAATCGGGTGGCGCCATCATGCTTTTACCATATTGGAAATTCGTGATTTACATCCCGAAAAGGCTGTTGCTGTTCAGGCAATTCGGTCAAACTATTTAATTTGCTTATGGAGATTTTATGAATTCATAATGCGTAATGTCTACCACCACTTAGTTGCTGTTGAGCCTTCGACGCATCGACGACTCCTGGAAAAAGGTTTCAGTTTCAATAAGTTGACCTTAATTCCTAACGGGATAGATGAAGAGCATATGCGTCCACGGCCATTACCGGATTTTTTGAAGGTGCAATTTCTGAGATATAAGAATTGGACGATAGTGACGTATGGAGGCGGGCTGGGAATAGGCAACTTTCTGCATCCTGTTTTTGAAGCAGCGGACCTCTGCAGGCATGAACAAGTGGTGTTCTTTATTTTCGGTGAGGGGGAGATGAAAAATGAATACATGGCATATGTTAATAATAAAAAGTTACAAAATGTCTGTTTTTTCCCTCTCCAAACTCGTCAGATAATCAACGAAGTGTTCAGGCGATCTACGGTACTAATATATTCTGTTCGTAAGGATATTTTTTTCGATGGATTAATGACCAATAAAATATTCGAATACCTTGCATCGGGACGTCCGATTGTTTTTTCCGGGAAAGGTGATATGGCGAAGATCATTAGAGATGCCCGGGCAGGGATATGTGTTGATCCTGAGGACCCTTACAAAATAGACCAGGCCGTCAGGTTTCTTATCAAAAATCCTGCTTCAGGAGACCTGATGGGCCAAAATGGCAAATTGTATGTAGTCAAACACCATTTGCGAAACAAGATTTTTAACAAATGGCGGAAAGTTTTAAGCGGGATAAATCCCGAAGGTGACCATACGGTGAAAATCAATGAAACGCGCTTCCCGTAGACCCCGGCTTGCCATCAGAAGAGACGGGATATACTTACAATCGTGAAGATGATCTTTTCAGGATCGGTTAATGTATCGTTTCTTGCTTAGCCCCATTAAAAAAAAACAATTTCTATTGTTATGGGTTGACATCTGCATTATCGCATTCACCATTGGGTTGAGCTATATTATCCGATTCCTGATCAACCATGAAAGTATCATGGTTGATGATATCATTGCCAGATTAGACATCCGCCACTCATACTTGGTTTTTACCTATTTGTTCTCACTTTATATTTTCAGCCAGTACAATCTTAATCAGATCAGCGCTGTCGGTAATTTCCCAAAAGTCCTGTTTATGGCGTTGACCCTGGGTGTTGTTTTGAGTAGCAGCATTTTTTACTTTCTCCCCAAGTATATTTTTGGCAGAACCGCGCTTGTCGCGCATTATATATTGTTGCTGACATTGATAGGCGGTTGGCGTCTTGTTTTTGTGAAGTATATCCTGAAAAGAAAGGCGGCCAAAAGAATTTTGGTGATGGGAAAGAGAGAGCAGGTTATCCATTTCCTGGAAGATATGCAGCAGCACCTTCATAGCGGCTATTCGGTTACAGGCGCCTATTACCGGGATCAACTTGGATTTCAGCCGAGCCATAATATTGCTGACGAGTGTAAATTAACAGTAAACGATGTATTGGCAAAGGAAAAATTTGACCTGTTGATTTATGACACCAAATGCCGTGATTTTAGCAGCAACGACATTGAAACCATGCTGCAACTGAAATACAAAGGAAAAACCATTTACGACATTCCCACTTTTTATCAGGATGCCATTGGCAAGGCCCCCATTGAGTTCATCGATAATATCTGGCTGCTTTTTAATACCCAAATGCAACGACATGAAAAACAGTACTATGTTCGGGTAAAACGGTTGATGGATATCGGGTTGTCACTACTGTTGCTGTTACTATTTGCTCCATTGATGCTGGTCTTAAGTGCGATTATCCGACTGACCAGCAGGGGTCCTGTTTTTTTTAGACAGGAACGTCTTTGCGCCCGAGGTGAAAAGTTTGATTGCATCAAATTTCGTACCATGTCGATTGCAATGGAATCGGATGAACTACAACCACAATGGGCCACAAACGAATCTATCCGTATCACACCATTAGGTCGGGTTTTACGCAAAACACGTTTAGATGAAATGCCGCAGCTATGGAATATCTTAAAAGGAGAAATGAGCTTCGTCGGCCCGCGACCGATCCGCAAGTATTTTGCCGAAGAATTGGCAAAAGCGATTCCATTCTACAACCTCCGTTTTATGGTAAAACCCGGCCTTAGTGGATGGGCGCAGGTCAATATGAGGTATGCCGACTCCATGGAAAGCCAGCGGGAAAAGTTTACCTACGAACTATTTTATTTGCAAAACATGTCTTTTTTGCTGGATACAATTGTCATCATCAAAACGATTCAAAAAGTGCTGCGTGGTGAGGGCGCTTGAAATACCTGCGAATACCGTCTTGGCTTCCTTTATTATTGTGGGCGCCGATTTTCTTCGTATCGCTGAACCATCTATACCGGTTTAACGACCAGGTAGTTATTCCCATGACTCTGTGTGGAGTTATGTTCTTTTGGGCAATTGTCGGCGCCTTACTTTATTTGGTTCAAAAATATTTTCTGGAAGCACTTTTCGTTGGCCTGGTATTTTTTTGTATTGGCTGGTTAAACGGTCCATTTTTAGAACCACCGGGTGATCCCATGGACCACTTAGCGAAAGCCTATTCAACTTGCGACCGACTTTCAAAAAGGGCTGCTAGGGCAAATGGTGGTCTTTGGCATTACAGTATGAATGGATTGGCGCTTTGTTCGGAAGATCCATTCTCCCGGTCCCCCGAAGAGGTGTTAATCAGAATTCGTTTTCTTCATAGCTTGATGCTGGCCTTTTTAGCTGCCGGGTTATATGCTGTCGGTAAATCCGCAGGGTTGCCGCCTTTTTGGGCGGGTTTTGGTGTGTTCATCACGGTTCTTTTTATGGGGACAAACCGTTTCAGCTATTTCGGCTATTACAGTTTGGCTGATTCCAGCTCTTCGCTGTTGATCTATTGGGCCTGGATCGCCGCTTTTTTCTTTAAGGTGCGTCAAAATTATCGACGCATCGTTTTCGCTGTTTTGTCAGCACTCCTTCTCATCCCGATATTATATGTCAACCATGTTCAAGAGGCGATCTTCCTGGGGCTTATTTGTGGGGTTTACTTATTGATTCAGTTTTTCCGGTTTATTTTCTCCCTGAAAAACAGAACGATTCATTGGGCAATTGTTGGAGCGGGGCTGGCGCTCTTTTTTATTCTACCTCAATTTGAGTGGTTTCAAAACCTTCTTGCGCCCTTTTTCATCATTAACGATTGGGAAAAAAATCAGCATCTGGTGGTTTTCTTAGGGCCGATTCACTTGATGGGCAAAATCTGGTCTTACCGGGTGAATGACACATTGGGGCTGATGGGGCTTTTAGCGTTACCCGCCGCCATTGCGATTATCCGGATGGCCAAAAAAGAGGTCATCAGCTACAAAGTGGCCGTTGTCGGAGTTTTGCCTTTGCTGGTCTATTGCATTCCTCTATTGCACTATATTTGGCTTTCCAACTGCCGTTGGCTGCCTACCCACACCCGTTACTATTATCGCATCTGCTATGCGTCCCTTTTTGGGATCACTTTTGCCTATCTCTTTGCACAGATAGAGCAGCGCGTTGCCTCAATGAAATGGGTAGAATTGGCAAGTGCGAAAACGGGACGGCTTATCCGGAAAATCATGCCGTCATTTAAAACCATCTGCCTGACCGGCCTTATCCTGCTGAGCACCATCCGGTCAGGTCCGGTTTATGGCAAACTCGATTTTTTGACCATGGACACAAATCCCTGGTGGCCCCAATGGCAACCGATGCTTGAGGAGCTATCGAAACAAAACAGTAAAGGAAAACCGATTTTTACGGACGCTGTTACCGGGCTTGTATTGGGACAAACATTTAACTATCCCATCCTGAAAAAAGGACCGCGGCCCCGCAGAGGCCATGTTGACCCGGATAACCTGCCTCCTCCGAAAAGGTATTACACCTTGCTTAATTTAAACGGGTTCATACCCTCCTGGGTCCCCGGGGAAACCGGTCATTGGGACCCCGGGGTTGGCGATACCGCGCGATTATACGGTTACCGGGGTGAACGGGGCCGACAAATCAGAATGGTGTTAGACCAAACCGCTTTACCGGGTGTTCAGTTGTTTGATTGATCCCGATTAAGGAGTTTTTGTGTTTTTAAAATGGAATCAAATTTTGGTAAGGGTCTTGCCGTCCGCCTTTTTTATTGCATTGATTGTAACCGGTATTTATGCAGCCACCAGGCTGGAATTTGACACTGATCTGTTTTTAATTGTCGAATTCAAATCCTCTAAGGCGACACATGTAAAGATGTACTTTGATGAGGGTTCCGGGTTTTCTGAAGAGAACAGCGCCACATACAAGGCGCGTTCCGGTCAAGAGTTCCAAATCCTGCGGTTTGCCTTGCCGGGCGCTGCGATTAAGCGATTGCGCATGGATCCTTTTTCCGGAAGCCCTGGAGAATTTGCGATTCGCAGCATGAAAGTGGTGGGGTTATATGGTCGGGAAATTGACCGGATCCCCCTGGATGCCTTTCAACTGACTTACCATATGGCTGAATTTTATTACCGAAAAGACCATTGGGTCGGTGTGACGACTCCGGATGCGTCTGATCCGCAGATGATCATTGATAACACCGGAAAATTATCGAAAGCAATGGAGTATCCTGTAAGGATGAAAATTCAGCATGTTCTGGCCGCCAATGGGCAGGCGTTACTGCGGTTATTTGGAACGAGCCTGCTTCTTGGTATCGCCGTCCTGGGGCTTAGGGACTGGTTTGGAAAAAAATAAGGTCATGACAGCTTTGCCGATTGCCATTTCGGCTGAGCAACTCTCCAAGGTCTATAAATTGTATCAGCGGCCGTCAGACCGCCTTAAAGAGGCCTTGACGCCATTTCGGAAACCCTGTCACAGGGAGTTTGCCGCTTTACATGATGTTTCGCTGAAGATCAAAAAAGGTGAGACCGTAGGGATTATTGGACGCAATGGTAGTGGTAAGTCTACCTTGTTACAAATAATCACCGGTATATTAAAACCCACAACCGGGAGTGTTCAGGTCAATGGTCGCGTTTCCGCTCTTCTGGAATTGGGGGCAGGATTTAACCCCGAATTTACCGGAAAACAGAATGTCTATACGAATGCGGCCATTTCAGGGCTTGGGAAAAAGGAAATTGACGCCATCTTTCCCAAAGTCGCCGATTTTGCTGAAATTGGCGAGTTCATTCGTCAACCGGTAAAGGTCTATTCCAGTGGTATGTATGTGCGGCTCGCTTTTGCGGTGGCAATCAATGTAAATCCTGAAGTTTTAGTGGTTGATGAGGCGCTGGCAGTGGGCGATACACTGTTTCAGGCCAAGTGCTTTGATAAATTCAGGGAATTTCAGGAAAAAGGGGTCACCATTCTCTTTGTCACCCATGCATTGGATATGATCACCTCGGTCTGTTCATCCGCCTGTTTGATGGAAAAAGGATCCATTGCCGCTAAAGGAGATCCGAAAAAGGTGGTCGATGCCTATAACCGGCTGTTAGCTGATGATCTCGACGCTGTCGCCGGTCCGGTTGAAGTGCAGGATGAGCGGTCAGGATCAGGCAACGCCGCACAGGAACAGCGCTGGAAGGACGCATTCGAGACCCGCCATCAAGAGAGCCGCTATGGCAGCGGAAAGGCCGAAATTGTCGATGCGGGCATATTTTCGCTATCCGGCAAGCCCGAAAAGGTGATGATGAAGGGTGAGTATTACAGATTTCGCCTCAAGATCCGTTTTCACCAGGCTGTGGAAAACCCCATTTATGCGTACACAATCAGGGATGTAAAGGGATTTGATATTGCCGGCAGCAATACGCTTTATCAAAAAATCAAAACCGGGGCTGCGAAACCGGGGGATCAGTTTATCGTCACCTTTACGCAGAAAATGGTGTTGAACCAGGGTGGCTATCTGCTCTCATTGGGGTGCACCGGTTTTGAGGGGGGTAAATTTGTTGTGTACGAACGCCGCTATGATTACATGGCTTTTGAAGTGGTGTCTGACAAGCCGGGCGTTGGCTTTCTGGATATGGATCCAATCATCAATATTGAAAGAACTCAAACCGGTTAATCCAAATTATGACGTATTTCACCCGACTGGCAAAAATCAATCATCTTATACAAAAAAATGACTTGTGGATGCTGAACCAGCCAACCCGGTTCGATTACTCGGATGGTGAAGACTCAGAGCTTTTTCTGAAACGGGTTATTTCCGAGGCCGAAGATATCTCTTCACAATCACTGGAGCTGGAAACCTGTTATTCTGACGGGGGTTGGGTGGCCGAGTATCATCTCTCTTATAAACGCGCCAATCTGTTGCGAGGACTTGATCTATCCGGTGTTCAAAATGCATTGGAGATTGGTTGCGGATGCGGCGCCATCACCCGTTATCTAGGTGAGCAGGGGATTTATCTTGACAGTATTGAAGGCGCTCATCGGCGGGCGGAAATTGCCCGTTTAAGATGCCGGGACATGGATCATGTCTCTATTATTAACGCAAATTACAACGATCTCCATCTTCCTGAAGCTGCCTACGACGCTATTTTTATTGTCGGCGTAATCGAGTATGCGGGAAGGTTTTTGCCTGGTGAAAAAAGTGACGAAGCGGCCGTCATTGCTATTCTCAAACAACTCCGGAACGCGTTAAAAGAAGATGGTGTTTTAATTGTCGCCATTGAAAATAAAAACGGATTAAAATATTGGCTGGGCGCCTCTGAGGATCATTATGGCCGGCCATATGTCGGTTTGACCGATTATTGGGGCCTTTCGGGGACCAGGACATACTCGTACAAGGAATGGCTCCGGCTGCTTCAAAAGTCCGGTATGGGTGCGTGGCGTTTCCAGTTTCCATTTCCCGATTATAAAACGCCCCAGGTTGTGTTGGATGAAAAATTTATCGATACAGACGAACATGCCTACTCGTTACTTTACCGTATTCGTTCACGGGATTATCTTCGCCCATGGCAATCAGAAGCCGATGAATTTTCCCTATGGCGCGCGCTGCACCAATCGAATCGGTTAAAAGAGTTTGCCAATTCATTTTTGATTGTCGCCGGACAGGATGCCGCGGCCATTGATGCAGTGCTGCCTTTTGATTTCACCTACTTTTCCGTAGGCTCACGCAAACCGCAATATAGAACAATAACATGTAAAGAGCACCATACAGACCTGATCCACAAACGTTATCTTTGGGCCAATGAGACCAGCGCCCATGGAGAGTTGACTCATAAAATATCCACGACGTCCTATATCAAAGGGGCGTTGCTCGCAACTATCTGGCTGGAGGCGCTTTTAGCTTCGAATGTTGAACAGTTTTCAGATCTGCTTCTTTCTTACTACCGGTTTATCCGGCAACTGTCGGTAGATGATGCGAATGGCAGCCTGTTGGATGCGTTACCGGCCAACATTGTGGTCGATTCCATGGGGCAATACCATATCATTGACCAGGAATGGTCATCAGATAATTCCGTCACCCCTGAATATATCCTTTTTCGAGCACTGCTTTGGTTTGGTCATGACAACCAGGAGCTGATCAAGCTTTTCTGTAGTTCAAAAAACTTACACTCATTGAAAGATTTTGTGGCGTATGGCTTTGAAGCGCTCTCCATCTCCACAACAGCCTTATTACCAGGGTTTATCGCGCAAGAAGAGGCGCTTCAGTATGAAGTGTCTGAACAAAGGAATTTTAGGCCTGTTGTGCAGTTAATTGCCACACCCTTTACATTTGCATCATCTGAAGTGAGGAGCATGCGGTTATATTGGGCGACGAATGGGCAATCTTTTACAGAGGCCCAAAGTTCCCAGGTGAACTATACCTTCAGCGGGGAAAAATCGTCTATCTGCATCTACTTTGCCTTTGACAAGCCGGTTGCCCGCATACGGTTAAGTCCCTTGGTTGCTCCTGCAGAAAAAAAGATATTGTTGTTTGAAAAAATCACTCTGGTCCAAAGAAAGGGGGGCGATTTAAAGCCGGCTGTTTTATGGCAGGCGCAATCCCCAAAAGAGATATCCAAACGCGCTCTGTGGAATCAATTTATTGTTCCATCTTCAGAGCCGGAAAGCGCGTTTATTGTGAACGGTCCAGACGCAGCTTTTGATTTTAACGTCACCCCTTCCGAACAGACCGGCGGGAAAGCTCCAAAGATATTTGCCTTGAAACTGGTATTGGGGCGTGAGGTGAGTTTGAGGCCTTCATTTGTAAACGAACGTCTGGACAAACTAAACGAATATATGGACTACCAGACCCGCCGGATTGAATGTGCAAACAACCGGTATCGACAGGCCGTAATTGATCGAGAACATCATAAGGAAAGGTTTCTGGAAAAAGCAGATATTAATCTCCGACTCGAAGCGCAATTGGCGCATGCCAAAGATCAGATAAAACTGAATGAGATCCGATATTTGGCCGTTATGTCCGAATTAAAAGCGATGCGGCGGTTTGCAGAACGATTGTCACTTGCCAAATTCATTAAAGGCGCCGGACATATCATGCCCGGTCGATACGGGTGGGTTGCCGCCGGCCTGGATCAGTATAACCGGGTCGGTTCAAACGCAGCCGATTACGAATTGATAAAGAGTTCAGGGCTGTTTGATGAGGATTATTACAGGGAATATCAGCCGGATTTGGTACCGTTTGGCGGCGACCCGTTGAAGCACTATTTAAGGGTGGGTGGCTTTAGCGGGCTGAACCCCAACCGGCTTTTTAATAACCAGTATTATTTAAAGCAGTACCCGTACTTGGCTGACGAAAAAACCAACCCCCTGGTTCATTACCTGAACACAGGGTGCCGTGAGGGTAGAGATCCCTGTTATCTGTTTAATACCCGATACTATCTTGGTCGGCATGCGGAAATGCTTGAGAATGGCGCTAATCCTTTGACGCATTACCTTAAAAGAGGAGGAAAAGAAGGGTTGGATCCCCATCCGGGCTTTGACACCGCCTATTACTATTACCAGCGCCCCGATGCCATCGATAGCCGGTTGACACCCCTCGAACATTTTTTTGAACATGGCGAACCCAACCACGTAAGTCCGACACCCCTGTTTGACTGGAAATACTACCTTGATAAACGACCTCAACTACGACCTCAACTAATGGATGCCGACATTTCGGCTTTTCGGCATTTTATCGAATTCGGGTATCGGGAAGGCAGCGATCCTTCCCCCCTTTTTGACACCCAATACTATCTCGGCCCGGATCTGAATGATATTAAATACAAGGTTAATCCGGTTGCCCATTATGTTGAAAAGGGGCAGTTTGAAAACAGGCGCCCAAACTACCTGTTTGACCCGGATTACTACGAAAAACAACACCCCATTAAAGCCCAAGAAAGCTTTAAAGATCTGTTTTCACACTATATTATTAAAGGCGAAAATGCCGGATTCCATCCTCATCCATTATTTGATCTCTCTTTTTACAAAAGCCAGATGGCCAAAATTTGCCGTACCCCCAAAAATTTACTCTATCATTTCTTGCAAGGTAATTCCGACAGTTGTTTTATGACCTGCCCTCTGCTTGAGCCCGGTTTTATTCATGCTCAATCGCCGGATTATGATGCCCCTGAAAGAACAAACCTGATTAATTTTTACGGGCAGAATCGTGATAGTATCACCCAGAGCCCCCATCCACTGTTTGATGTTGAGCACTATCGCTCTATGATTGAAATTGAAGCGTCTAAGAGTATCAATCCATTGATTCACTATCTGAATGAGGGGTGTCGTCAAGGACTTTCAACTCACCCTGAGTTCGATCCACAATATTACGGTGCGCAAAACCTTGAGCCGGCCCTGGAAGAAGGTCAGAGCCCCATAGTACACTACATCTACTACGGCGCCCAAAGGGGTCTGTGGCCCAGCCCGGCAATTGAGCAGTTGGCTTTCAAACCGCAAATCCGTCTCGCATTATTGATTAATGGTCCGGGTTTTACCTGTTTATCGGGTCGGGTAGTCGCAATGATGTCGCAGTTATATCCCCGCTGGCGGGCGACGGTGATGGTACGTAACCCCGATGACTCGAATCACTACCGCTACGCCAAGGCCTTGGCTGAAGATGACCGGCGTATCCGATGGATTGAAACCGACGATACCGATTCCGCTTCCACACTGTTAAACCGGATACTAAAAGAGAGCGAAGATGAATGGATTGTCTTTTTGCATGAACGCATGTTTTTACAGGCACACGCATTGTTGGCTTTTGTCCGCCGGTTAAATGCGGATCAGAACGTCGCTCTGATCCACACAGGCCGAAACGAAAATGATCCTGAATGTATTCCCATTGAGCATCCCGGCCCTGATTCCTACGTCCTGAGCAATCGTTTTTTTGTCGGTCCGTTGGCATGCTTTCGGCGCACTGCCATTGATAAGATGGGCGGCTTTGCCACCCGGCATCAAAGCCCCTATGATGCCAGGTTTTTGACCGACTATCTACACCAGGCGCCCATCAACAGCGTGGCGTATATTTCGGAGACGTTGCACTATACCATGGCCAAGGACCCGTTACATATTGCGGCAGGTACCAGTTGCGTTGATTAAAAAAGCGCCTCAGCATATCGCCTTTTTGCATATTCCCAAAGCCGGCGGAATGACATTGCGCCATATCCTGAAGCGCCAATATGAAGCCGATGCGCTTTTTGAAATCGGCGAGGATATCAACGGTGATATTGAACGGTTTCGAACGGCCCCGGTCACAGAACGCCGTCGAACCAAACTGCTCATGGGCCACATGACCCACGGACTGCATCGTTTTTTGCCCGGAACCGTTACCTGTTTGACCATGTTGCGCGATCCGGTGAGCCGGGTCTATTCGGAATATCGGTTTTTGAGTTCCAACGAGAACCATTCACTCTATTCCACTATCGCGCCGCTCACGTATCATCAATACCTGGAACTTGACCCGACACGCCAGGCAGGTAATGGGCAGACCCGCTTGTTGAGCGGCAGCACCTATGGGAACCATATCGGCGTTCCCGGAATTGAACCCATGAATGAGGCGCACCTGAACCGGGCTCTGGATCATTTGAAACGTGACTACCCGTTGGTGGGCCTCCTGGAAAGGTTTGATGAAACCTTGATGCTTTGGCAAGAACAATGTAACTGGGGCTACCCGTTTTACGAGAAAAAAAACATTTCCAAACGTCCTTCAAGAGCGCTGGATGCTTCTGAAATCGAACACACCCGTTCCAAAAACCGGTTCGACCTGGTCCTTTACCAGGAGGCGCTCAAACTGTTTGATGCAAACTTGAAAAAGCAGTCCAACTCATTTCATCGGCGGTTAAAGACGTTTACACTGCTCAATAAAACATACCGGCAATCAAAACACTATGGCCGTAAAGTAAAACAAAAACTACAGACAGCACGCCAAAGGTAATAGCTCTGCAAGACGGATGTTCTATGGCAAATTTCTACTGGAAAATCGAACCAAACATTCCCTCTGAAATCGAAACGGGTGTTTGCGCTGTTATCCCCATTGAAGGGCACGGTTTCTTTTTGGACGGAGCCACCAGGGAAATTTCCCTTTGGCTGGGCGGTGCAAAGGCACAAAATTTATCAATTCACCAACCCCGTAATGATGTCTTTCAATCCTACGCTACCTTAGACCGTAAAGGCTACAGTCAAATCTCCGGGTTTTGGGGGTTGCTGAAGATTCCGCAATTGTTGGCGGGTAAACACCTGGATCTTGAACTGGAAGCCATCCGGGAAGACGGCCGGCAGTTTCGAACCATCGTCGGTTCCGTTCAGATTGTACGGCAACGGACTGTTGAGAAAGTTCCTGTGGGCAAAGGAGTAGGGAATATGCCGTTGGTGGCCATCTGCATGGCCACGTATAATCCTGAGGCGGCGCCTTTCAAGCGGCAGATCCGATCTATTATCAATCAAACCTATTCCAATTGGATTTGTATTGTCAATGACGATGGATCTGATTCGGAACATTTTAAGAATATTGCAAAAATTTGCGCCAAGGATGCGCGTTTTTACTTGTTCCGGAATGAAGCCAATCTCGGCTTTTACCGCAATTTCGAAACAGCCCTGAAAAGATCCCCTGATGACGCAGAATATATCGCTATGGCCGATCAGGATGATGACTGGTACCCCGAAAAAATAGAACGGTGTGTAGACCGGTTTGACCCGGACACCCAACTGGTCTACTCCGACATGCGAATCGTCGCCAACGACGGGTGGGTGCTTTCCGATACCTACTGGGTGAATCGTAAAAATAATTATCGGGACATGGATGTTATCTTACTGGCCAATACGGTAACCGGCGCGGCATCGGTTTTCCGGCGCAATTTGCTTGAAAAAATCATTCCTTTTCCCGAGCGCATCGGCGATGCATTTCACGACAACTGGATTGCGTTGACCGCACTGATGGAAGGTTCTATCGAATATGTGGATGAGCCCCTTTACAGCTATATCCAGTATCAAGGGCATGTGATCGGCCATTGCGATTTTGGTTTACTGACCGTCAAAGGGCGGTTTATGCGCTTACGAGCCTATGCCGGCGCCTACACGCGCGCTTTTGGCAAAAAGATGATTCAGACCGGTCTGGATTTGAAATCTGTCAAACGCGATCTAATGCTCATCAAAGATTATTTTTTAACCGAAGGTCGTAAAAACTATCGGTTGCTTCAAGCGGTTTACCAGCATGAATATCGACGCCTGCAACTCTTTGCGGAAACACTTGCGGCGAGGACGCAACCTGAAACGGATACGCAGCGTTTCGCGCTGAGTCTTTTTACAGGCAAAGACGCTTCGGTGGGCAAACTGGTTCAGGCTCACATTAAAATCAGCCGCAACCGCTACACTACCAACGATGCAGAGATCCGGCTGATGCTATCTTACGTAGCCAACAGGATTAGCAAGAAGGTGGCCCAATGGTCCCGAAAACGCAATGTGGCCCGGAACTTTCGCCAAATCCGGGACCGTGAGCTGGAAATGCAGCATTCAATCCGGTTTTTAGCCCGGAAGACGGCGCCACTCGAAATCAAAATCGATCCGGCCGTGACACGTCAGATTAACATCCTGATCCCCACCATTGATTTGAATCTTCTTTTTGGCGGCTACATTGGCAAATTAAACCTCGCCCGACGGTTTGTTGCCTGTGGGTATTCCGTCCGCATTATCATCGTGGATGAATGCGACTTTGTACCCGTGGGTCTGGACGGCCCATTGCCTGGCGCCTCACCATTGGCGGCGGAGTTTTCCAAGGTCAAATTTCAGTACTGTTTTGACCGTGATCATGAGGTCTTAATGAACCCCGATGATATTGTGGTCGCCAGCACCTGGTGGACGGCCCATATCGCCCATGCAGCAGTCAGGAAATTGCATGCGAATCATTTTATCTATTTTATCCAGGAGTACGAGCCCTTTACCTTCCCCATGGGAACCTATGCCGCTTTTGCTAACGAATCCTACGGCTTTCTCCATTTTCCGCTCTTTTCCTCCAAGCTGCTGAAAGAGTATTTTGAGTTGAACCAATTGGGTGTTTATGCCGATGGAAAAGGAAAAGATTCAGAAAAAGGGGCCATTTTTGAAAATGCCATCACCACGTTTGATCTCAGTTCAAAAACGCTTAAAAAACGCGCTTATAAACGGGTATTATTTTATGCCCGTCCGGAACCCCATGCATCCCGCAATATGTTCGAAACCGGCGTGTTGGCTTTAAAAGCGGCTATTAAAAAGGAAATCTTTGATGATTCATGGGAATTATGGGCTGCGGGAACCGCCTATGGCGGAATTCCTCTTGGGAAAGGTCAACAACTTAAAATGATCGGGAAATTGAGTCTTGAGGCCTACCAAAAAACATTGCCCGAATTTGATCTGGGCTTGAGCCTGATGTACACGCCCCATCCCAGCCTGGTGCCCATTGAGATGGCTGCCGCAGGTATGGTGGTTATTACCACCAATTGTTTGAACAAAACCGCTGAAAAAATGGCGGCCATCTCTCCGAACATTTTGGGTGTCGATGCATCGGTGGAAGCCATTACCGAGGGGCTGCGTACCGCCGCCAAGCAATGTGAGGATATCGAGGGCCGCCTGGCGGGAACCAACGTCAATTGGCCCAAATCCTGGGAGGAGAGTCTTCCTTCAGAATTGATTCACTCAATGGTCGGGTGGTTTGATTAGACAGCGGGCCGGGTTACTTTATAAACATTCAGGCGGTGGATTTGGGATAACCACCCCACCGCTTCGCGGCGCCCCTCCTTGAAAAGGAGGGGAGTAGGGGAAGAGGAAAAGGAGGGGCGTGGGGGAACAGAAATCGGCACTGGATGCAGGCAGGTGATTCATTAAAGATAATCT